>TARA_R110000765_G_scaffold18506_3_pt1 | contig 17128 bp, 9 predicted proteins | sample TARA_R110000765 | Tara Oceans TARA_R110000765 (sample SAMEA4398168) | marine metagenome | biome: Polar Biome; feature: [MES] marine water layer (ENVO:01000295) within the mesopelagic zone...; material: water (ENVO:00002006), including particulate matter (ENVO:01000060) such as...... | reverse complement strand
GTCAACTGTTTCTCCTGAATATCGCTCACCTTTCCGCTAGGATATAGAATAACAACCTTTACTCCATCCACCCCGAGAAAGCCATTGGCTACTGCGCCTCCGGTATCTCCGGAAGTAGCAACCAATACGGTGACATCCTTGGTGTTTTCAGATGAAAAATAGCCAAGACATCTGGCCATAAATCTTGCCCCGACATCCTTAAAGGCCAGGGTAGGGCCATGAAAAAGTTCCAATGCGGCCACGTCGTCCTCAATTTCCACAAGAGGGAATTCAAAATCCAAAACATCGGCAATTATTTCTTTGAGAGCGTCTTCTGGAATATCCTTGCCCACAAATTGTTGTATGGCCAAGAAGGCAATTTCGTGATCGGAGTAATCTTCTATCTTGTTGAAAAAATCCTTTGGCAGGGCCTTGATTATTTCCGGAAAATATAACCCGCGATCAGGGGCAATTCCTTTTATAACTGCATCTTTAAAAGATACGTTGGGTGCTTGGTGGTTTAGGCTATAAAAGTTCATATTTATTGATGTTAGAATGAGTTGTAAATTTTGAGTTCCGCTAAAATGCATTGAAGGACATAATACATTAGCCTTCCAATATTTTAATCCCTTGGGTATTTATTTTCGAAACATGGACGTCATAGTCGACCCCTATTTTTTCGTAGACATTTCTCATGGCTTCGCCCACTTTAAGTGCATTTTCCTTGCCCTTACTTAGGGCAAAGATAGATGGGCCTGAACCTGAAATTCCACAGCCTAGGGCACCTGCTCCAATAGCATCTTCCTTTACCTTGTCGAATCCGGGTATAAGAATGGATCTAATGGGTTCTATGATATGGTCTACCAAGGACCTACCTATCAGGTCATAGTCATTGGTGAAAAGCCCGGCAATAAGTCCACCTACATTTCCCCATTGCTTAATGCCGTCTTCTAGGGAAATGGAGGTTTTGAGGATTCGTCTGGAGTCAGAAGTCCTTACTTCTATTTGTGGGTGTATTACCGTCGCGTATAACTCTGGAGGGGTCGGAATCTTTACAATGTCCAAAGGTTGGTAACTGCGTACCAAGGTAAAGCCTCCGTACAGGGCAGGAGCAACATTGTCCGCATGGGCAACCCCGCTGGCCAATCGTTCTCCTTCCATAGCAAATTTTACCAACTCTAGATTGCTAAAGGGACTGCCCAATAATTGGTTCATGGCCCATACTGCTCCTGTAGAACTGGCGGCACTACTTCCTATACCGCTGCCCGCTTTTATTTTCTTGTAAATCTCGATCTCAAATCCACCTACATGGTCACTTTCCGCCAACAAGGCCAAACCGGCAACCCCGGCAACATTTTGTAGGGTCTCGGTGGGCAGGTCCTGTCCAGTAAGCTTGGTGATCTTTATTCCTTTTTCGTTGATTTTCCTTACCACCATCTCATCGCCTACAGAATCCAAAGCAAGACCAAGTACATCAAAGCCACAGGAAACATTGGCTATGGTAGCTGGACAGAAAATTCTAATTTCGTTAGTTTTCATTTTTATCAAATAAATTTCAGGCTTAGGCGCATTTTTAGAAATTGCCGATGCGTATAATATCTGCGAAGATACCAGAGGCAGTGACATCAGCACCGGCTCCGGCCCCTTTTATGATCATGGGTTGGTTGGGATAACGTTCTGTATAGAACAATACAATATTATCACTTCCTTCCAAATTATAGAAATCATGTCCCTTAGGTATCCGTTGTAGGCCCACACTGGCTTTTCCATTTTCGAATTGTGCCACATATTTCAATTTGCTGTCTTCCTCAACCGCCTTTTTGTACATCTCCTGAAACGAATCTTCATACTTGGTCAGCGATTTGAAGAAATCTTCATTGTTGGTTGTTTCCAAACTTTCCTGAGGTAGAAAAGAATTATTTTGGATGTCCTCTATATTCAATACGTTACCACTTTCCCTGGCCAGGATCAATATTTTCCGCATTACATCCACCCCGCTCAAATCTATTTTGGGGTCGGGCTCTGTATATCCTTCCACTTGAGCTTGTTTTACTACATCGTGGAAAGTGGTTCTGTCATTAAAATTGTTGAATACAAAATTTAGACTGCCTGAAAGTACAGCTTGAATTTTTAATATTTTGTCGCCCGAAGCTACTAGGTGCTTTAAAGTGTCTATAATGGGTAGGCCTGCACCAACATTTGTTTCGAAAAGAAAGGGAGCGTTGTACTGTCTGGCCAGATCTTTTAACTCCTGATAATTGTCATAGGCAGATGAACAGGCTATTTTATTGCAGGTAACAACGGAAATACTATTCCTTAAATATGAATTATAAGTTTCCGAAACCTTCTGACTGGCGGTATTGTCTACAAAGATGCTATTTCGGTAATTCAGTTTTTTTACCTTTTGGAAGAATAGGTCTAGATTGGTCTTTTCTCCCTTGTTTAGCAATTCTTCCCAGTTCTTAAGGGCTATACCGTCTTCATCGAATATCATAGTTCTGGAATTGGACATCCCGATAACCCTGATATTAAGTTTTAGTTTCTCCTTTAAATACTTTTTTTGTGATTGTATTTGGTTCAAGAACTTGGCCCCAACATTACCGACTCCCATGACAAACAGATTCAGCTGTTTTATATTTTCCTCAAAAAATTCCTCATGTAAGGTATTGAGTGCCTTTTTTACATCCTCTTTGAGGATTACGGCAGATATGTTACGTTCAGAAGCTCCTTGGGCTATAGCACGGATATTAACGTTGTTCTTACCTAGGGTGCTGAACATTTTTCCGCTAAGACCTTGATGACTTTTCATGTTGTCTCCGACCAGGGCAATGATGGCCAAATCTTTCTCTGCAACTACCGGTTTTATTTTTCCGAGTGAAATTTCTATGTCAAAGGCATCATTGATAACTTGAACCGCATGGTCCGCATCCTGATTGTCTATTCCTATACAGATAGAATGTTCGGACGATGCCTGGGTAATCATAACAACACTGATGCCAGCAGTTGAAAGTACTTCGAAAAAGCGCTTGGAAATCCCTGTAATCCCTACCATTCCTGGACCTTCAAGGGACACTAGGGCAATATTTTCCACATGGCTTATTCCCCGTACAGTTTTCCCTTGTCCATTTTTATTCTTGGTAATCAAAGTGCCAGGAGAATTTGGATCAAAGGTGTTTTTGATAACTATGGAAATTCCTTTGGTCAATACCGGTTGTATCGTAGGCGGATAAAGAACCTTAGCACCAAAATGGGATAGTTCCATTGCTTCCTCATAAGAAATATGAGGAATGGCCATGGCCTGCTTTACTATTTTAGGGTTGGCAGTATACATGCCGCTTACGTCTGTCCATATTTCCAGAACTTCCGCATTTATGGCGTTTGCAACAATGGCAGCAGTATAGTCCGATCCTCCACGGCCCAAGGTAGTGGAATCTCCATTTACGGCAGAAGCAATAAAGCCTCCCATAATAATTACGGATTTATTACAGTTGTTGACGTAGTCGGCAATATTTTTGTTCGTCAGATCAAAGTTAACGGCCGCTTTTCCAAAATTGGAGTTTGTTTTTATAAGCTGTCTGCTATCGGCATGAACGGTATCTATTCCTTCAACAATAAAATATTCGCTTATTATATAGGAAGACAGCAACTCTCCATAACTAACAATTTTGTCCGATAGTTTCGGTGTAATTTCCCCAATTAAATATGCCCCTTCCAAAAGTGTTTCCAAGGTGTTAAGCTCACTCTTTACTTTACTTAGCACCTTACTTTGGGATTGAATAGGGATTAGTTCCTTAATGGTAATAAGGTGTCTATCCTCTATTTCCTTTAGGATGTTTTTGTAGGTTTGATCCTGTGCGGAAGCTAGAGCTGCCGTCTTTAAAAGAAGATCTGTAATTCCGCCAAGAGCGGAAACTACTACAATGCTTTTGTTGGACCCAAGGTCTGCAATTATATTTTTTACTAAACTTATATTATTGGCGTTGGCCACTGAAGTACCACCGAATTTTAGAACTTTCATGGTTCAAAGGTATTAAATAAGAAAAATTGAATTTTGATAAAATTGTGTAACAGACGTATATGTAGTAGCTTACCCCAATGGGGTAGTGGTGCTGATAACGGTAATGGCAATGCAACCATTTATAAATGGTGTATTAAGAAGATTATTGTCCGTATTGTTAAAAGTCATCATAAGAATAAAGAACCAAATGTAGTATTTTTGATTACCCAATCAAATGTTTTGACGGATTTTTACTAAATCATCAATTTTTACTAAATAATCTTATTGAATGAAGATTTTTAATGCCAAACAGATATACGAAGCTGACAAATTCACAATAGATAAGCAGCAGATTACCAGTGAACAGCTTATGGAGCGGGCTGCAATTCAGATTTTTAATTGGATGCATTCTAGAATGCAGGGTGCCCAGGCCAAAATTCATTTGTTCTGTGGTATAGGCAACAATGGCGGGGATGGGCTGGTACTTGCCAGACATTTGCAGGATCATGATTATAATATCGAGGTATTTGTTGTTAACTATAGCGAACACAGGTCCAAGGATTTTTTAATAAATCTGGATCGTTTAAAAGAGAAAGGTGTCTGGCCCAATTTTTTAAATGAAGAATCGGAATTGCCCGATATTGGAAAAGATGATATTATTGTGGATGCAATTTTTGGGATAGGACTGAACAGGGTTCCTGATGAATGGGTGATTGGGCTTATGCAGCACCTTAACAACTCAAAAGCCTTTGTTCTGTCTATAGATATGCCTTCCGGACTTTTTATGGAAGCTGGTCTGCCCAATACAGAGGGGGTAATAAAAGCCAATTACGTGCTTACTTTTCAAGTGCCAAAACTTGTTTTTTTTCTTCCCGAAACGGGTAAATATGTGGATCATTGGGAGGTTCTGGATATTGGCTTGGACCAGGAGTTTTTGTTTAAGTTAAAATCACATTATGAGTTGATAGGGAAGAACGAAGTACTGTCCATGTACATTCCCCGGGAGAAGTATTCGCATAAGGGCAGCTACGGCCATTCCTTAATAGTTGGTGGAAGTTATGGGAAGATCGGGGCCGTTGTATTGGCATCAAAGGGAAGTATGTTGGCCGGAAGCGGATTGGTAACGGCCTATGTCCCAAAGTGTGGGTATTTGCCATTGCAGACGGCATTGCCGGAAGCCATGGTACTCACGGATAATGAAGAAGTGGAGATTTCCAAAATAGATTTTGATATGCTGCCCAGCGTGATCGGTATTGGAGTTGGAATGGGGACAACCGCAACTACAGTTAAGGCTTTTTCTGATTTTCTAAAGGGGAATAAACTGCCATTGGTCATAGACGCCGACGGATTGAACATACTTTCCAAAAATCAGGACTTGTTCAAAGTAATGCCTCCCCAAACCGTATTAACTCCGCACCCAAAGGAGTTGGAGCGTATAATTGGGAAATGGGCGGATGATTTTGACAAGTTGAAAAAAGCAAAGGAGTTCTCTGAAAAATACGATTGCATTTTAGTTATAAAAGGGGCAAATACCATTACTGTTTTTAAGGATATGGGCTATGTTAACACCACGGGAAATCCAGGCATGGCCACTGGGGGGAGCGGGGATGTGTTAACAGGGATAATCACGGGCTTGATCGCTCAGGGTTATTCTGCATTAAATGCTGCTATTTTTGGGGTATACATCCATGGGAAAGCCGCAGATATTGCGGTAGAGAAATGTGGCTTTCAGGCCTTGATAGCCAGTGGGATATTGGATAATATTGGTAAGGCGTATTTGGATCTTTTTCAAGTTTCTGAACCTGATGCTGCCACTGGTGAAAGTGAGCAATAGAAGGTATGTTTTTGCCAAATATGACAACACCATACCTTTATTATGCTATTCTGCGTTGGATATTCTTACACGTCTTTTTACCCACATTAGGGCATTGTCCTGATCAATGAAGAATTTCATAGGTTTCTTGTAAAATAGTCTCTCGATATTAAAATTGTGCATGTCTATTTCTTTAATTGAAACTACTGCAAAAGCCTTAATATTCTCTATTTCCCTAATTTGATTGTATACCATTGGATCTATGGCATACGAGTTCTTTCTTAAACTTATGTAACCGAAATTTTTATTTCTGAAATGAATTTCCATAATACCAATTATTTGAAATACTCTTTCTTTGGTTATGGTGCTTCCTTCATCAAAAATAGAAACCATGTAATCGTCAAATACCTGTACTTTTCCAATGTCCAGTTGATATTCTCGTACGATAATAGTCTTCTTGGGTCGTCCGACTTTCATTCTCCGTATTTTATATAGTGTGTCTGCAGCGAATGTAGAATTAAGTACAACTATTATAAAAATTATTAGATTAAAGACACTTTAATCGTTTATGTGGAGAGGAAATGGGCTTACTGTGTTTTATTTCTTACAAACCTGGGGGAATAAATAAAAAAAGGAGTAGCATTTTGCTACTCCTTTTTTGTGTTAATTATAGATATCCAATTTAGGTTTTGGACGACTTTTCTGCTTTTTTGATCTTAATGGTGAGCTCTTCCTTGGCCTCGTCAAGATCCATATGAATAGTATCGCCTTCCTCCAATTTGGAATTTACGATTTCTTCCGCCAGAGCATCCTCAATATATTTTTGAATTGCTCTTTTAAGTGGCCTGGCACCGTATTGTTTGTCAAAGCCTTTTTCGGCAATATAATCCTTGGCCTTATCTGTTAGCTGCAAATCATATCCAATATCCTTGATCCTGAGGTATAGTTTTTTCAGCTCAATATCGATTATCCTGTGGATATCTTCACGTTCCAGAGCATTAAATACAACAACGTCGTCTATTCTGTTTAAGAATTCCGGAGCAAAGGCCTTCTTTAGGGCGTTTTCGATAACACTTTTTTGATGGGTGTCTGCCTGTGCCTTTTTTGCGGAAGTTCCAAAACCAACTCCTTGGCCAAAATCCTTTAACTGTCTTGCTCCAATGTTGGAGGTCATTATGATGATCGTATTTCTGAAATCGATCTTTCTACCAAGACTATCCGTTAAATAACCATCATCAAGCACTTGTAGAAGCATATTGAATACATCTGGATGTGCCTTTTCAATTTCGTCCAACAGAATAACGGAATAGGGCTTACGGCGTACCTTTTCGGTCAACTGTCCGCCTTCTTCGTACCCGACATATCCTGGAGGTGCGCCAACAAGTCTTGATATGGCAAATTTCTCCATATATTCACTCATATCCACTCTGATCAAGGCGTCCTCTGAATCGAATAACTCCTTGGCCAGTATTTTGGCAAGTTGTGTTTTACCTACCCCTGTCTGCCCTAAAAAGATGAAGGAACCAATAGGTTTGTTCGGATCTTTTAGACCGGCCCGGTTACGTTGGATTGCTTTGGCAACTTTGGCAACTGCTTCGTCCTGACCAATTACATTGCTCTTGATCAGTTTTGGCAATTCGGCCAGTTTGTTGCTTTCTGTTTGTGCAATCCTGTTTACGGGAATACCGCTCATCATGGAGACCACGTCCGCAACATTGTCTTCAGTAACTGTTTCTTTGTGGAGCTTACTGTCTTCCTCCCATCGTTCTTGGGCAATGGCCAAATCTTTCTCTATTCGTTTTTCATCGTCCCTTAGTTTGGCGGCTTCCTCGTATTTCTGTTTTTTAACTACCGTATTTTTTAGTTCACGAACGTCTTCCAACTGTTTTTCCAGTTCCAAAATTTGTTTTGGAACATCCATATTAACGATGTGAACTCGAGAACCTGCCTCGTCCAGGGCATCAATGGCCTTGTCCGGTAAATACCTGTCCGTCATATACCTGTTGGTAAGTTTTACACAGGCCATTATGGCCTCATCGGTGTATATAACGTTATGGTGATCCTCGTATTTGCCTTTGATATTTTTTAAGATCTCAATGGTCTCGGTTACAGTGGTAGGCTCTACGATTACCTTTTGAAACCGTCTTTCCAGAGCGCCATCTTTTTCTATATATTGTCTGTACTCGTCCAATGTAGTGGCTCCTATACATTGAATTTCACCTCTGGCCAGTGCTGGCTTAAACATATTGGAAGCATCCAAACTGCCTGTGGCGCCACCGGCCCCAACTATAGTGTGGATCTCATCTATGAACAGGATAACATCGTCGTTTTTTTCCAGTTCGTTCATAACCGCCTTCATTCGCTCTTCAAACTGGCCACGGTATTTGGTACCGGCTACCAAAGAAGCCAAATCTAAGGTTACTACCCTTTTATTGTAAAGGATTCTGGAAACTTTCTTGTTGATTATCCTCAGGGCTAGGCCTTCGGCAATGGCACTTTTACCAACACCTGGCTCTCCTATCAGCAGAGGATTGTTCTTTTTTCTTCTGCTAAGAATTTGGGAAACCCTTTCAATTTCCTTTTCACGGCCCACAACGGGATCCAATTTGTTTTCTTCTGCCATTTTGGTCAGGTCGCGACCAAAATTGTCCAATACGGGGGTTTTTGATTTTTTGCTTCCCTTTTGCCCGGTACCGGAAGTGCCAAAAGTGCCTTCCTTTTCCTCACTGGGCTCATCGGAATCACTGGGAAAGGATTCCGAGGTAGGAGAGTCTATATAATCATCATCACTTGTTATCATTGATTTAAACTGGTCTTTTACTCCGTCATAGTCCACTTTTAATTTATGTAATAATTTTGTCGTAGGGTCGTTTTCATTACGTAAAATACATAGTAATAAATGGGCCGTATTGATAGAGGAGCTTTGAAATAATTTAGCTTCCAAAAATGTTGTTTTCAGTGCACGCTCCGCCTGTCTGGTCAGATGCAGGTTCTTTTTGTCCTTTTGTGCAGCGCCAGCATTTGGATTGGCGGGACTTAATATCTCCACTTTTCTTCTCAAGTGATCCAAGTCCACGTCCAATGCGTCTAAAATGCTTATTGCTTTTCCATTACCGTCCCGCAGTAATCCCAGCATTAAATGCTCGGTTCCAATGAAGTCGTGGCCTAATCTTAAGGCCTCTTCCTTACTGTAAGCAATAACATCTTTTACTCTAGGGGAAAAATTGTCGTCCATAAAATATCCTTTCAACTTTAAAAATAGTAAATCTATATCAATCTATGGCAAATACTATACCTAATATTCGTTAAAGGTGGTCGATTTGACGAAATAAGCCATTATTTGCAAAAAAATTAACAATCAAATAGATATGCCAACCTCATATTTGAAGTGTTAATAAATTCTTCACAAAAGTATGTCCTAAGTACTTGTATAGTATCGATTTTACGTATATTGTCCTGCTTTTTTAACTAAAAATAAATAGAAGATTTTAAATGGCAGAAGGAGAAAAATTAATTCCGATTAACATTGAAGATGAAATGAAATCTGCCTACATTGATTACTCAATGTCGGTCATTGTGTCACGTGCCCTGCCAGATGTTAGGGATGGTTTAAAGCCAGTGCATAGAAGGGTTTTGTTCGGAATGCATGAGTTAGGTGTTAGATCTAATAGTGCCCATAAAAAATCCGCGCGTATTGTCGGGGAAGTATTAGGTAAGTATCATCCACACGGGGATACTTCTGTTTATGATTCCATGGTGCGTATGGCCCAGGAGTGGAGTTTAAGGTATATGTTGGTCGATGGCCAGGGAAACTTTGGTTCCGTTGATGGTGACAGTCCTGCAGCTATGCGTTATACGGAGGCCCGTATGCGTAAAATTGCGGATGATATGTTGGCCGATATAGATAAGGATACTGTGGATCATCAATTGAATTTTGATGATTCCTTGCAAGAGCCAACGGTACTCCCTACCAGAATACCTAATTTATTGATCAATGGTGCCTCGGGTATTGCAGTGGGTATGGCGACCAATATGCCACCCCACAACCTTTCCGAAGTAGTGGACGGTACCGTAGCCTATATTGACAATAACGATATAGAGATCGATGAGCTTATTACCCATATCAAAGCGCCGGATTTTCCAACAGGTGGTATAATTTATGGCTATGATGGGGTTAAGGAGGCCTTTCATACAGGACGTGGTCGTGTGGTAATGAGGGCGAAAGCCAATTTTGAGGAAGTTCAGGGACGGGAGAGTATTGTAGTGACTGAAATTCCATATCAGATCAACAAGGCGGACATGATCAAGAAGACTGCCGATCTTGTCAATGAAAAAAAGATAGAAGGTATTTCTACCATAAGGGACGAATCGGATAGGAACGGTATGCGTATCGTATATATCCTTAAAAGGGATGCTATTCCAAATATCGTTCTAAATACCTTGTACAAATATACTTCGTTACAGTCCTCTTTTAGTGTTAATAACATTGCACTGGTAAAGGGAAGACCGCAATTGTTGAATGTTAAGGAGATGATCCACTATTTTGTGGAGCACCGTCACGAGGTAGTAGTAAGGCGTACAGAGTTTGAGCTTAAGAAGGCGGAAGACAGGGCGCACATCTTAGAAGGACTTATTATAGCCTCGGATAATATAGACGAGGTAATTGCTATCATAAGAGCTTCTTCCAATGCTGATGAGGCCAGGGAAAAGCTTATGGAGCGCTTTAAGCTTAGTGAAATCCAGGCAAAGGCCATTGTTGAAATGCGTTTACGCCAATTGACAGGTCTGGAGCAGGATAAATTAAGGTCGGAATACGAGGAGATAATATTGACCATTGCCGATTTGAAGGATATTCTTGCCAAGAAAGAGCGTAGGATGCAGATCATTAAGGATGAGCTCTTGGAGGTTAAGGACAAGTATGGAGATAACCGTCGTTCCGAAATAAATTTTGCCGGTGGTGACCTAAGTATGGAGGATATGATTCCTGATGAGCAAGTGGTAATTACCATTTCCCACGCCGGTTATATTAAAAGAACACCCCTTTCAGAATATAAGACCCAAAACAGGGGTGGTGTTGGTCAAAAAGCATCTTCCACCAGAAATGAAGATTTCTTGGAACACCTTTTCGTGGGTACCAACCACCAATATATGTTGTTCTTTACCCAAAAGGGTAAATGTTTCTGGATGCGGGTCTATGAAATTCCGGAGGGAACCAAAACTTCCAAAGGCCGTGCTATCCAAAACTTGATCAATATTGAGAACGATGATATGGTGAAAGCCTTCATATGTACCCAGGATTTGAAGGATGAGGAATATGTAAACAGTCATTATGTTATTATGGCCACGAAAAAGGGTATCGTTAAAAAGACCTCTTTGGAGCAATACTCAAGGCCAAGACAGAATGGTATCAATGCAATAAGCATCCGTGAGGACGATGAACTTTTGGAAGCTAAACTCACTACAGGTGCCAGTCAGATTTTCTTGGGATTAAAGTCCGGTAAGGCCATTAGGTTCGAGGAGGTAAAGACGAGACCTATGGGTAGAAATGCCTCCGGTGTTCGTGGAATTACCTTGGCACATGATAACGATGAGGTAATAGGAATGGTGGCCGTACATAATTTTGAAGAGGAAATATTGGTAGTGTCGGAGAATGGGTACGGAAAACGTTCCAGTATTGAAGACTATAGAATCACCAACAGAGGAGGTAAAGGGGTGAAGACCATTTCCATTACCGACAAAACAGGTGGATTGGTAGCTATTAAAAATGTTTCGGACTCAGATGATTTAATGATTATAAATAAATCGGGCATCGCGATTAGGATGAGTGTTGAGGATTTAAGGGTAATGGGTAGGGCAACGCAGGGTGTTCGACTCATTAATATTAAAGGCAACGATTCCATTGCGGCTGTGGCTAAAGTGATGAAGGACGAAGATGAAATAGATGACATTACAGACTTGGAGGTAGATGCCAAAGAAGAAGATGGCACGGCTCTTGATAATGATAGTGCGGAAACCAAAGAATAACATTTAAACACGAATAAACACTAATAAGTAAATTTAATTTGAAATGAAAACAAATATTTTAATACTCTCGACTATGTTTTTTTCGGTAGTCGGAATTGCTCAAAAGGATGAGATAAAAACGGCTGATAAAGCGTTAAAGTCGGGCGATGCCATGGCTGCGAAAACAGCATTGGATGGTGCATCTTCACTAATTGCCAGTGCAGATGAAAAAATGCAGGCCCAATATTACTTTTTAAGGGGAACTGCTTATGCCGAACTGGCCAAAAAAGGCACCGCCGGTGCTTTTGATGAAGCTATTTCTTCCTTTAAAAAAGTAAGTGAAGTAGAGGAGAAGAGTGGTAAGGCCAAGTACGGATCGGATGCCAAGGAAAAACTTTCTGGCATGACTGCCGACCTTATTAATTCTGCTGTAGAAGATAACAACAATAAAAACTACGAGGAAGCGGCCGGTAAACTCTATATGGGTTACCAATTAAGCCCACAGGATACTGTTTATCTTTATTATGCGGCCAGTAGTGCTGTAAATGGAGGGCATTATGAGAAGGCGCTAAAATATTACAACGAGTTAAAAGATTTGGGTTATGATGGAGGCGGAATGGTCTACAAGGCTACCAACGTGTCTACTGGTGAAGTAGAAGAGATGGAGAAAACCCAAAGAGAGCTAATGGTTAAATCTGGTGCCTATAAAGATCCAGTGGACGAGAAGACTCCTTCAAAAACTACGGAAATTGTTAAGAATATTGCCTTGATTTATACACAATTGGGTCAAGATGACAATGCCTTGGAGGCCTATAAGGATGCTAGGGCAAAAGACCCAAAAGATGTGAACTTGATCCTGAACGAGGCCAACCTTTACTATAAGATGGGCGATAAGGAGAAATTTAAGGCTTTAATGGCAGAAGCTTCTGAAGTTGCTCCTGATAACCCGGATTTGTTCTACAATGTTGGTGTCATCAATATGGAACAAGGGTTAATTGAAGACGCAAGGAAAGCTTATAAAAGGGCAATCGAAATTAATCCAGGATATGTGAATGCGCAATTGAACCTGTCTACCACGTATGTCAATGAAGGAAATGGCCTGATAGATGAAATGAATTCACTTGGAAATTCCAAAAAAGATATCGCTAGATATGATGAGTTAAAGGAGAAAAAGGATAGCTTGTTCCGTGATGGGGCTATAATCTTGGAGGATGCACTAAAATTGAACCCGGACAATCAAAGTATACTTTCACAATTAAAGAATATTTATGGTGCTTTGGGAGATAATGAAAACTTCTTACGCCTTAAAAAGCTTACCGGAGAGTAATAAATAACACTTTTCAAGAATATTTTAAAGGGCTATCGCAAAATGATGGCCCTTTTTTATATGATTTTTTTGATTACCCTTAGTTTATGGGTATAGGTATTTGTTTCGGTATTGAAAATTCCCGTATGGTCAATTCGGTCTATTCTGACCTTACCAAAGGAATGGATAACATAGTTGTTCTCCATGATAATTCCTACGTGGTCTATAGTGCCGTCGTTATTGTCGAAAAAGGCCAGATCTCCCGGTTCACTTTCTTCAATAAAACTTAAAGCCTCTCCTTGGGTAGATTGCTGTTGGGCTCCCCTGAGTAAGCTATAGCCGTTTGTTTTATAGGTCATTTGGGTAAATCCCGGACCATCAATGCCAAAAGTGGTTTTTCCTCCCCATAGATAAGGTGCGTTTAAATAGAGGAGAGCTTTGTTTACGAGTTGGTCTTTATCTTGTTTTCCGATTGTGAACGAGCCATCGAATTTGTGATTTAGAGGACAATTTTGTGGTATACAAGATCCTAGCACAATAGGAAGCAGTACATTGCTCTCTGTTTCTATAAATGAAATAAGTTCGGAAGATACTTTTGTTGATTCCAGACTTTCCAATTCTTTAAATAGGTCTTCGTCTATAAGGGTGAATTGCTGATTGCTGACCCAGCCTTCAAAATTATCGAAAGCGTTGCGGATCTTGCTCCATTTTTTTCTTTGATCCAATACCTTAAAATGTTCCCCGTACAAAAGCTGGGAAACCATTTCGCTGGTGTCGTCTGCAACGGAACGTATTGGGACAATACTAAGGTGGCAAATACCGTATTGCATGGGCTTGCTTTACAAGAACTTATTAATTTCTTTCTATAATTATTGCAGAAGCGCCACCGCCACCATTACAAATGGCCGCTGCTCCTATTTTAGCTTTGTTTTGATCCAGTACGTTGAGTAATGTAATAATGATCCTTGCCCCTGAACAACCTAGGGGGTGACCCAAAGAAACGGCTCCTCCATTCACATTTACATTTTTATCGGTAAGGCCAAGTATTTTCATATTGGCCAGGCCAACTACCGAAAAGGCTTCATTAAATTCAAAATAATCAACTTCTTCCATGCCGATGCCTGCTTTGGACAAGGCTTTTGGAAGGGCTTTTGCCGGCGCTGTTGTGAACCACTTTGGTTCTTGGGCCGCATCGGCATAGCTTTTTATAGTAGCCAAAGGCTTTAATCCCAGCTCTTTCGCTTTTTCACTGCTCATTAGTACCAAGGCCGCTGCACCATCGTTGATGGTGGAGGCGTTCGCTGCCGTTACCGTGCCGTCCTTGGAAAACGCAGGGCGTAATCCGGGAATCTTATCCAGTTTAACATTTTTAAATTCTTCGTCTTCAGTTACCAAAATTGGTTCGCCCCTTCTTTGCGGAACTTCAACGGGTACTACTTCATTGGCAAATTTTCCACCTGCCCAGGCATCCGCAGATCTTTGGTAGGATTGAATTGCAAAATTATCTTGGTCTTCCCTGCTAAATTTATATTCAATAGCGCAGGCGTCCGCACATGTTCCCATGGCTTGCTGGTCATAGGCATCCACAAGTCCATCTTTTTGCATGCCATCGATCAATGTGCTGGGCCCAAATTTATGTCCACTTCTTAAGTGGATGTAATGGGGTATTAGGCTCATGTTTTCCATGCCCCCCGCAACAACAATACTGTTGTCTCCCAATGCTATGGACTGGGCGGCCATCATCACCGATTTCATTCCCGAGGCACATACTTTGTTGATTGTAGTACAGGGTACTGTATTGGGTATGCCGGCATAGATGGCGGCTTGTCTAGCTGGTGCCTGACCGGTTCCTGCCTGCACAACGTTTCCCATTAGAACTTCCTCTACTTGGGAAGGATTCAATTTTATTTTGCTTAATGCGCCTTTAATGGCGATAGCGCCAAGTTCTGGTGCCGTAATGGTGGACAATGCTCCCATAAAGCTTCCTATGGGTGTTCTAACAGCGGAAACGATCACAACATCTTTCATCAAGTTCATTTTTATTATCTGCGAATTTAAGAAATTAATGCGCAATGAGGTGTGCAACGCTAGAATATTCCAAGTTATTTCTGAATCTGCAACTGCTTTTGGGGATTGGTAATAGATGAAATAAAGCCTACGCCTGTTGGTTAAATTTTATAAGTAGGTTTCAAAAGTGGTGTTATTTGGGTAAAGTATCATTTTAAGTTTATATTTTTCTATTTTTGACTATATATACTTACCGTATGCGCACTTTTTTGGACAGCCTTTATAAAAATCACTCCCTGGTTTATAAGTATTTTTTATATTTCTCGGCTGTTTTCTTTATTGTATTCTTTTTTCCACGTGGCGGAAAGTTTAAGTACGAATACCAAAAGGGCAAGCCATGGCAATACAATAATTTTTATGCTCCATTTGATTTTTCCATAAATAAGGGCGAGGAAGAAATTATAAAGGAAAAGGAGAAAATAGAAAGCAATCATATAGACTACTATTATTATGACTCCGGTATTGTGGCCGAAGTAGACAGTACAATTGGCAGGGAGCTGGGTAAGGCTTTTAATTCCTCCAGTTTTAACCAGAATGAATTTGAAAAGATAAAAGATGTTGCCAATGACGTTTTGACGGATCTATATGCGAATGGTATTCTGTCCAAAATAGAGCGGAGGAGCACTAGTAATAGTCTTTACTTGGTTAAGAATAATGAAGCCACTAAACTAAATTTTGATGATGTATATAGTCTATCTGAGGTAGAGGGCGTTGTTAGGAAAAAACTTGCCCAAGGCAATTTATCGGCTTATGAGCCTTCTTTTCAGGAAGTGTTCTTCAATTTTATAAAACCCAATGTTGGTTTTGACGCTGATCTGTCCAATAAGGAGCTGGAGTCCGAATATTCGAAGATTTCCTATACTTTGGGAAATGTGGACGAGGGCAAGCTTATTATTGCCAAAGGGGAAGTTGTGGAGCAGGAGGACGTTAGGGTGTTGGATTCGTTGAAAAGTGAATTTGAGTCGGAATTATGGGAAGAAAATAATCAATATTTTATACTGTTCGGCTATACCGTATTGGTGGCAATGGTATTAATGATGTTCTTCCTTTTTCTTAAAAAATATCGTCCGGAAATCTTTAAAGACAATACAAAGGTCACCTTTATAATAGTTAATATTCTTATCATGGTATTTTTGACCACTATGGTGGTCAAATATGATGTAGAGTATGTTTTTGTGGTTCCATTGTGCATTTTGCCCTTGGTGCTCAAGACATTTTTTGATGCAAGAATGGGCCTCTTTGTTCATGTTCTTACCGTATTAATTTTAGGTTTTGTGGTGCCCAACAGTTTTGAGTATATATTTCTCCAAACTTTGGCCGGTATTGTTACCATCTTGTCTGTATCCGAACTTTATAAAAGGGCCAATTTATTTATATCGGTAGGTCAAATAACACTGATTTATATTATTGGCTATTTTGCTTTTCATATGATCCATGAGGGTAATCTGGAAGATATACACTGGATGGCTTTTGGATATTTTTTCTTGAATGGAATGATTACACTGTTCGTTCAGCCATTAATTTATATTCATGAGAAAATATTTGGTTTGGTGTCCGATGTTTCCTTATTGGAGTTGTCCGATACCAATTCCAAATTATTGAAGGAGTTGTCCAATAAAGCTCCTGGAACCTTTCATCATTCCCTTCAGGTAGCCAATTTGGCCGAAGCTGCGGCCAATGAAATTGGGGCCAATGCCATGCTGGTGAGGGTAGGGGCGTTGTACCATGATATTGGTAAAATGAACAACCCTACCTATTTTACGGAAAACCAGGTTACGAATGTTAACCCTCACGATGACTTGGAGCCTAGGGATGCTGCGGCCATAATTATTAACCATGTCATTGAAGGCATAGAAATAGCAAGGAAGAATAAAGTTCCAGATCGTGTAATAGATTTTATACGTACCCATCATGGAACTTCACTGGTATTTTATTTTTACAAAAAGCAGGAGGCTTTGGAAGA
>TARA_R110000765_G_scaffold172343_2_pt1 | contig 17144 bp, 7 predicted proteins | sample TARA_R110000765 | Tara Oceans TARA_R110000765 (sample SAMEA4398168) | marine metagenome | biome: Polar Biome; feature: [MES] marine water layer (ENVO:01000295) within the mesopelagic zone...; material: water (ENVO:00002006), including particulate matter (ENVO:01000060) such as...... | reverse complement strand
AATATTAAATGCATCATCCACGTATTAAGTGGTAACCACACCCATAACGGTTCATTTATCATTAATAAAGGAGCTGAGACTAAGAACCCTACAATACCTAAATGGTGTAATAACACTAACACATATAGAAAAAATTTGGACATTAGACTAGTACTTTGTCTTGTTTTTTCTTTTTCATCTCGGATAAGGACTTAACCTTCTTAATTAGAAGGTTAAGTCTTTTATCAATTTGTTTATACGTTAATTCAGTTTTATTATTTCTCATTTTTTTATCCATTACAAGCGGTATAACATGTAGTCCCACCTATTTGAGTTGTTGAGTACCCAACACAATTTTGTACTGATGCTTGTGTTAAGGCCGCAACAATTGTACTATAACATGGTTTTTCATTAGTATACCCCACAATATTAGTTAAACATACAGGTATTTTAGTTCCAGTATATGCTGGTTGGAAACTGTATCCTTTACTTAGGTACTCATTTTTTGAACTAGCTATTGTAAGTGTTCCATCGTTTACAAGTGGTACCATTTCTCTAGTTAAGTAAGCTGTTGTTGAGTTGTAGTAGGCGTTGTCTCCCAGAACATTATATAGTGGGAACCAAGTCTGTGTTCCGTCACAACAATTACTTTTACAATTTTCCACACTTAGTGATGACGTTGACGCGTTAATCCATTCTTCACAACACATAGGTATTGGTGCTATGGTATTATTCGTCAACCTCAACCCATTTACTGATACTAATGGTGAATTACTAGTTACGAATCCGGCACAACCACTATTAAGACATTCTTCTAATGTACTATACCCCCCAGCGGTTGCGGTTGTACTAGGGATACAAGCTTTTTGTTGTTCCCCAACTAAAGAATTTGTTTGTACACCACAATTATAGTAAATTCCCGAAGGTCCAGCTTTTGGTATCGAAGCTTTACCTTTACTATCACCATCAGCACTTACAGTAGTTTTCTTACCTATTAAAGTTTTTGTACTTCCTTTGTCACCAAGAGAATCACATTGACCTAAACAGTCAGTTAGTGTTGCAAACATACCGTTTTTCGCTGATACACAAATACCCTTTATACAATCAAAAGTTTTAATCCCTCCACTTGTATTGGTGGTCCATTGAACTATATCACTATCATCAAATTTATAGTCTACCATAGTTAAACAACCAGAAATTAAACAACTACCGTACGCTTGTGATGTTCCTCCACAACTAGTACACCTTTGTTTAACCTTACCTTCAGAATCTTTAATTATACCACCTTTTACTTGTTCTTCTAACTCAGTCATTGCTGTATTCATACTTTTTGTTACTGTTCGTAGTTCAGTACCCATATAGTCTGATATTTTTACAGAAACCTCAGCTTGTGTACCCACAAACATAACTTCAGCAATATCATATCTTTTAGGTACACAACCACACGCTAATGGACTCCAGACATACCCAGGAGCACATGATACATTTTTTTCACAAACACATTGACAGTATATCCAACTCCAAACATATCCGTTTGCACATGATACATTTTGTACACAACCATGTCCTGGGTCTCCCTCACAAGGAACTTCATATGTTCCTTTTGGACACGAACATGGGTTAGCATTTGGGGATAATTGTGTGATGTAACCAGTTACATTATCCTTACAACATTTCCAACAGTCATGTTGGGTTCTACTACAATTGTGTAAACAGTCTTGATAAGTAAGGTATGGACCAACCACATTATTTGATAGTCCTACACAATTTCCATTTATACAATCATAATAATTATCTGTAACTTGACACTGTATTATACAATCAGCAAGTGTAGCGTACGATGCTGGTTGGTTTTGTACATAGTAACACGTACCAAAGTCACAATTATAACCTTCGGTTATTATTCCACACTCATCGTTACACCACGCTAACGCGTTAACATATTGTGATGGAACTGGGTTAATAGGGTCGTTATTAGGATAATCACAGTTTACATAACAAGGTAAACATGTTTGTCCTGGGGCCCAACAATCCCAACCTGTAGTGTCTGGACCACAACAATTGGTTATACAGTCCATCTGAGTTACGAACTGACCACCTAACCCAATAACTGGGTCACAACTACATGGTGATGTCGAACATACACACGCTACACATGGTCCAACTTGTATAGAATAATTTAAATTAAAATAACCGTTCATAGCTGCTAACATATGTCCGTAGTTGACACATGAATTGGCTGTCGGTAGTGGAATTTGTCCTATACCTTCAAGATGTGCTGCCATTACGAAATCAAACCAGCTTGAGTACTGTTGTCCACCATTTAAAGAAGGGCAACTCACATATGTAACTTGGTGAAGTGGTAAAGCGTCCGGACTAAAACAAGCATTCCCTACTGGACTACCTTCTGAATATGTAATTAATGAACTATGTAATGACCATAGAGTAGAATTTAATGAAATATACTCCCAAGCTGATAGACCACCATTAACTAAAGGGTATGGTAAGTATTGTGTGGCTCCACTACAAGTACTTTGTGCTCCACCAGGGTTACAATTCCAGGTAACACCACTAACACCACCACATTGTTGTTGACAAGTAACTAGTGATAGGTATTGTCCACTATTGGTTGTGTTTGGTACACAAATATTTGATGCTGTACCAGCTATACAATCCCAACTAGGAGAATCACTCACCAAAGGACATAAACATGGTTGTTTTTGTCCAGTAGTTGATGTCGCTCCCCTTAAATCTGGTTGTACACCTGGAGCTGTAGGTATTATTTGTGTAGGTGAAAACGCTACAGTTAATGGAGTCGTGAATATCTCAAATACCCTATTTTTGTTACTTACAGTGTAAAGTGTTCCATTATCACAGAATATACCTTCAAACCTTTCATTCTGTAGTAATTGTAAATTAGCTGTTATATCCCACTGTTCTAATAATGTACCAGTATAACTAAATCTTCCTATAAACATAGCACCCTGACCATTATTAACTGGGTAGTCACCATAAATTACAATAATTTCATTGGATACACTGTCAAAATATATGTCTCCTATGGTTGGTAGTGGTAGGTTAAATAATGGTGTAACTACCGCTATACTACCACTAATATCTACATGGTTTACTCCGTTGTCACCCGCGGCCAATAAATCAGTACTAGTTTTTGCGACTAGTCCTCTACCCGGTTGAACACCTATTTGGATATCTCTATTAAAAGTAGCACTGAAGTTTGGGAATGTAATATCATACTCTCGTATTACACTTTGGTTGTATATCCAAAGTTTTGTGTTATGATTTGCTATATCGTAATCCGTAAATCCAGGGTCAGTAAATAATAGTGTTGTATTGTTATTAACCATATCATATACATGAACTCCACTATTTTTGTCATTTATAAAAATCGAACAGTCACCAAGTACTACAGTACCACAACATGCAGACACACACTGATTATAATTTGTATTTGGGTGTGTTCCTGTATGCCCCGTACCTACAATATGTGTGCAATCACACGGTGATGCTACACACATACAAGTAGCACCAGCTACTGAGAAGAAAGTATTATGGTTATCCTTCATCCACTGTCCTGCCTGTGTTACCGTCATTTGAAGGTTTACTTGGGCTCCAAAGGACTGCCAGTGAGTTATTACGTCTGCCCAATTATACGCGTTGTAGTTTGTACCTAACCCTGCCGGTGTTGCTGGTGGATAACCTTGAGCTCGTTTAGACGTAATAAGAACCCAATACTCGTATTTTGTACTCAGTCCATTATATGGTGTATTTGGTCCATCACAGAACGTATTAGATACAATAAACGGTGAACCAGTTGTCTCATTTTTGTAATTACCAAAGTTTGCTGATTGTAGTCCATTTAGTGGGTCTCCCAAAAACTCTATTTGGTCGTAACCAGAACCAAAAACTCCTGTATCTATTTTTGCTGCACAACTATCACTAATAAGACCTCCTGGTTCACATTCCCATTCCCAACAATCATTTACACAATCGTTGAATCCTTGAGGTCCACTATAAGTACCTGAACCATCTTGTGGGTCTAAACATCCATTTACTGTACAATCCCAACTATCTTGTGGGTTACAACAGTATTGTAAACACATAGGTTCAGACTGGTATTGACCACCAGTACCCGTTACTTCAACACAAGTACAACCACTAAATTGTCTACATTCACAAGGTTCAACAACTGAAATCCAACAAGTAGGACATATATTTGAGTCACTAGCTTTTGAAGATGTTGTTAGATTATATCCAGCTGCAACCGCTGCATTTACAAATGTTTGCCATGATGGGTATGGTGTCCCCCCATTAACTGATGTATTACCAATAGATATCAACTTAAATAATGGGTCGTTAAATTTATAACCGTTACATTGGAATTTTACTGGTGCGTATATCCCATCATCGTATTGCCATGTTGCCGCTGTAAATGCTACAGCTGGGTCCCAGAAGTTAATATCGGTAAATATGTCTTCTACTTGTCCTATACCGGAATTTCCTATAACACCACTACTTGAACTGAATGGGTATTGGAAACAACCACCAGGACAAGAGTTATATGGTACACCCGTTTGGTTCCCTAGTGTTCCTGGACATACCGTCCAAATCTCACCTAACGAATCATCACAAGTATCTATCGTTGAACCTGTTAAACAGTTCCATGTTGTTACTCCTGTGGAAGCAAGACACTCGTGTGCTAACCCAGAAACATTTTGTCCGTTCCAAGTATTAACGTAATAACCACCTACTGGCATGAAACCAGAAGATAGTGAAGCTTGACAGTCACCTTGAGTAACAAACCATTTTAATGCTGGTGTTGCGTTTTGGATAGCTCCTGGTATACATATGTTATTTAAACCTGTCGCATCTAGACTACACTGCCATCCCTGATTATCACAACAAGCGGATAAACAAGATGAAGAATTTAAATAGGTACCAGCGGAGAACCATATTTCATAACAATAACAACTAGTTTCTGAACAACAGTGTTTCGTTACAACATCACAACCATTATTATTTGGATTATATATATTAGGTGCTAATTGGACCCCTATTTCTTCACATAGTCCAGACATTGTACTACTAGCTATACCTGTTACACCAGCCGCGACAGCGTCATTATAGAATGTCTGATAAGTACTATAACTAGTCCCACTTAACATAGGGTGATTTATAGTTGTTACGTAAGTATATGGGTAGTATTCCATGTTCCCTTGACCATCATATATAGCTTGGTAACAATCCTGCCATCCATATTGTGAATTTCCGAACGCATTATTTATAAAAGTTTGTGTTCGTATTGCTGAGTTTGGGGTACCATTTAAATTAAATGGGTGTACAAATTTATTAGTATCAAAAGATGTTGTTGGTGCACCAGTTCTAAACCAATCAAGTTCTGCCCATGGAGTAGTAAATAAACCAATAAATGGTCTAGTATTACATATTGGTTGGTATGGTCCACTACTTACACAATTCCACGTACTATCTAATAGTGTACTCGGACAACAACCAGTTATACATTCCGAATATGTAGTGTAAGTACCACCACTACCTTCGACTTCAACACAATAACATCCTATAGTCTCACAGTAACATTTGTTCGCACACATGTTAATGGACGAACCTGATGTTGTTTCTAATACATCTTGTACATATTCAAAACTCATACCGGATGTTATTGCTGTAAGTCCGTCACCAATCAACTCAGCTATAAATGTATTCCATACCGTATAATCTGTACCAGAATTTAATAAAGAGTAAGATAAAACATCAAAGGAAGCAACTAAACCACCATTTACACCGGTACACCCACTTAGTTGTGAGTTAGGTGCTGCGTTAGTTTCCCATTTTAATGTACCTATGTCTGTGTTCGGTAAATGTGTTGACACCCAGGTAAACGCATCTACAACATTAGCGTAAATCCCTGGTATTAATATTTTTGAATCACAGGTATCCAATTCTTGTTCTGGTACACAACTATAAGTTACTGCACAACAACTATTGTATGCGTCACCAGAAGATGCGTATGGTCCTATGTAAGTAGGTGGTACGTAACCTCCAATACCTACACATTGGATAGAACAATCAACTTCAGTACAAAGACAACGATTAAAGTTAATACCATTTATTAAATCAGTTGAGTTACTTGGTGCTGCGTTTGGAGGCCATGAGTTTAACTCCTCGTATGTAGTCTGGAGGTCCACATTTAATCCAGCTGCTGAATACGCGAATATCATATCAGCCCAACTATAAAATACTGGATTAGGCCCCATTTGTTGTAGTATACTACTATTTCCTTGTATACTCTGTATGTAACCAGTTTCATAACCATTTGGTCCAGTGCAAGGATTGTACTGGTTTAGTCCAGTGTCACTATCCCCAAACTCAAATTGTATTGTTGCAAAATTGGTAAATTGTAAACCATTGTTAGGGTCTCCTATTAGTTCTATAGCACCATTACCATTTGGTCCCATAGTACTTATGCAACAATTTGCGGTTGGTAGTCCTATACTTGATGTAAGTACTCCGGCAATCCCACCTAAATCTATCATGGTTCTACCAGAACAATTTGGGTCTTGTAGTGTGTATGCTGGTTCACAGTACCAATTTGCTATACAAGACCCGGTACATGCTGTTACACTTGAAAAAGTCATTCCTGTATTTGGGTATTCAGTACAACTTGATGTTCCACTAGTACCCCCACTACAAGGACTTGTACAATCCCATGATTTACAACTACCAGTACATGAAGCGTATGATATAGATAAATCAATATTGTAAAATGTACCACCAGAACCTACTGTTTGTTGACACCCTTGTGTTGTTGGTGAAACCAAAGCTGACACTTCCGTACATTCGTAACTTGCACACCCACTCATACAGTGAATGTTAGTTGTGAATGTACCTCCGGAACCAAAGTCAGGTGAGTTATATATTGTACAACCACTATTTCCACAATTATAAGAAGTACATGGTTGTAGAATTGGAAAACCGAGAACTGTAAATGTTCCACCGGTACAGTCATCTAAAGAATCGTATAAACCTGTAGTTGCACTAGTTGCTGAAACTGGAACACAACCAGTATCTGTACAATTATATTTTGTACAAGCTGTCACACATTCACTGAATGCGGTAAACGGATATTGTTGTGTCGGAGTGGTACAAGCTGAAGTACATACAGTACCACCACTACTACCACCACTTAAAACGGTAGTTAAGTCCCCTATAAAATCAGTAGGATTAAACGCAGCAAAGTTAATATTATAATCAAATCCGTAACTAGCTAAGTTACCATAACCTTCTGAGTAGTAAGGGTTTGAAGTTTCTAGTGCTGTTAAGTCTGTAGCGTTACATCTTTGTACTGGGTAACCATTAAAAACTGTTGGTGGATTAGGGAATGTTCCACCTCTTCTAGGTGCGGTGTCCGTAACCCAAGTACCATCCACAGGTACTTTATTTCCTAAATCTATAGAAGCTACAACATTTAAACATAATGACCTGTTGTAATCTCCTATATAACCACTAGGTGTAGACCTATTTGGGTAAACGAACCATTTTTGTTTAGGTGCTGGATATTGTCCTGTTGTTGCGGTTAAGGCAGAATATGTTTCTGTAAATGCTGTATAGTCTCTTTTCCATTGGTCTGATGGTTGGTCTGGATTATGCACTGCTTGTGTACTTTGGAAAGCAAATTGTGGTATATCACTTTGATATGGTGTGATTTGTTTTTGGTGATATGCCCAAGTATTATCTGTATTATTTTCCGACTCGTCAATAAATATTATTGTTAACACACTATCAGTTGTGTTTGCCGTTGGTGCGGTACCTTTTGCTGTAACTACTGCTCCAGCAGCTGTCACCATTGGTGATGCTTGACCTGAACAATTGTTATATTGTGTTCCGATTATAGTATTATCCCAGAAACTAGCGTTCCATCCGTTATCAGCATTCCATTGGTGCATCAAACCTCCCTTACATCCTCCATTGGCTACTAATGGGGAACCTTGTGTTCCACCAGATAACCCAGTCCAAGGGGAAGCTGCCCATTTTAACCATTTTTCATCAGTATAAAATCCATGATGTACTTGTCCAGTAAATCCTGGTATGGTCATAGTCCAAGCACTTAATGCTAAGACCGCCTCTTTTATCATAGCAGTTCCGAATGAAGAGGTGTCATAGAACGCGTAAATTGTAGCGTCGGACGCTACAAATTCGTCATTCTGACAATTCCAACTTATACAACTCGCGGTACAAGCTGATTCTGCTGTATACGTACCACCAGTACCGTAATAAGGTAGGTTATATACTTGACAACAATTGGTTGTACATTCATATGATGTACAAGTAGCTGTACATGCAGATTCCGCGGAGAATGTATGTCCACTACCAGGGTAGGATTGACACCCATTACTTAAACATTCGTAAGAAGTACATGCTGTAAGACAAATAGCTTGGTTCGTATAGGTACCTCCAGTACCGTTTTGTACTATACAACCACCAAAGGAAGTACAGTTGTAAGACTGACAAGCCCCACTAGATAAACAGTCGGATTGTGTAGTGTATGTCCCACCACTACCAGTTTGTGACACACAACCAGTACCTTCACAATTCCATGTTGAGCAGGTTTCTTCACATTCAGTTAATGATGTGTACGCTCCTGTTGTTCCTGTTATACCATTCCCAACATATACACAAGCTGAGGTTCCACAATTATAAAAACTAATCGTACTCGCACTACCACAGTCAATATTACACCCACTATAAGTTACGTAAGTGTCTGTAGCTCCTGTACCAATAAGTGAAGTACAACCACCAGTAAACCCTGGAGTTACTTGACCTACAGTACATCCTGTTACAGATACACATGTATTTTGACACCCATCATATATGTAACCAGCTGGACATTCATTTACTTGAGTATCGAAGTACCCACTAACATTAGGTGTGCATTGACAAGGGTAGTTAGTCATTACTTCGAATATTATACCACCTGAATTATTAGGGTCTCTTTCTAGTTGATTTTGTGCTGGATTTGGTTGTGGGTCTGCAGCTGTCCAATAGTCTAATGACGCATATACTGCTTGCCAGTAGGTTGCGTTATAATCAACCATTGGATAGTTACTTGTACCAGGGTCTGGTACCGAACTCTGTACTAAACCATTTGCGTTTAACCAATCTATGAAGTCAGTCCACTTTTTAAATTTAGGACTATTCCCATTTGTATTTTGTTGGGCTGTATAAGTTCCTGTACCATCATCTGCAGTGTTAGTCATTTGAGAAGTTGAGTTGGCTCCTGTCTTCTTAAATCCACGTAAAGAGAACTCATCAAAATGTTGTTTGTAAGCTCCTTGTTGTGTTGGCAAACAAACTGCGTTAGTCGTATAACAGTAATCACTACCATTTGGTAGTGGTAATAAATTCCCAAGAGCGTCACAGTTTTTGTCGAAATTTGGGTTTTGACAAGTAGACCACAGAGTCCAATCAAATATGAAGTCATTAAAATACATTGTATTAACATTTGAACCATTGTATAATAATGTATTATCAGCAAAGGCCATCAACCATCTTTGGGATGCCATCAGTGTGTTACCATTATCTAAGATTCCAAAACCTGAAGTATATGGTGTGATACAAGAAGAATTACCTGGACTACTATTACTACTACCTCCGATTGGTACTGAATTAGTTGTACCCCATGGATTTGGATAACTTAAATCCATTTGAGGTCCTGGTAATGCGTTAAGGTCAAATGAGTTTAAAGCGAAAGGGAAAGTAGGTAAAGATAAATCACAACTACTAGAACTTTGGATGTTGTAAAGGTCCGCTGTACTAAATATTGTATTTGTTGTATAGTCACTGTAAGTTAAAGCTGTTAATGAATTAGTTGTGGTAAATGCTGTAGAAGCTGTAAACGGTCCTACAATTTCCGTACCTAGTCCAGCGATATTACCACCAATACTTGCACCTTCTACATTAATTGTGTGTGTCCCCGATGATAAAACAAATGGCATTACCCACCATCTTTCGGAAACATCCGCAGCTGGACTAAGAATTGTGTTAACACCAGTAACATTTGCTGGGTCAAACCCATTTATTCCAGTAGTAGTGTCAAGTTTTATAACACCATCAATACTTACTCTAAAGTGGTCATCGGCTCCAACACCAATTAAATAAGTACTGGTGTTGTTTACTGTTATACATCTAGTTATACCATACCATTTTACGTTATTTGCGTTTGTGGTCTCTAAATTTACTGGTCCTGGAGTACTACTACCTGGCCAAACACCAGTATAATTTAATCTTCCATTATCTAGATAACTACCGGTTTGTCCCCAGAAACCATTTTCTAAACTAGTACTAGCTCCTAAGTTTGGTCCCGTTTTATCTACGTAAGTAGTACATCCTAGGTCTAGACACAATCTAGTACCATTTTGTCCTTGGGTACTTGCTGGTGATATAGCTACTACTGGAAGTCCAGTATTAGTTATAGGTGTTGCTAGAGCTTCACAATTGTCGGTTACAGCATTTAATGTATAACCTGAAGGACAAAGACAGGCTGTTTGACAAGACCATGAAATACAGGCTTCTGTACAGGCTGTTAACGCTGTATATAGTCCTGTAGACCCTAGAGTAGAAGTACACCCAAGTAAACCACAATCCCATGTGTACGCGGATGAAGTCACACAACTAGGTACTTGTGCAGCTCCTCTAAACCCACCTCCTGAATTCCAAAGAGAGTTAGTTTGTATACCGTTAAGGTCATATGTTGTTATTGTCATTTGAGTCGGATTGGACGCAGATAATGTCGTCTTATCAAAATTCCATCTAAATCTACCAGTTGTACTGTAGTACTCACCTGAAGATACGTCTGATATTAAAGCAACGGAGCCTGGTGTTGTAAATTCGTTTACACCAGTAGTCGCGGAGTCTGACGTACACCTATCACTAAATTTTTGGATTGGCCAATTATTTGTTGCTAGTTCTGCTACAGTTGGCATTTTCCATCTAGCTACCCTCGCATTACAGGGACCACCTGGAACTTGTACTGCACCACCTGGATTTTGTTGACAACCAGTATTTAAATTAGAGCCTGCTGCTGAGTAGTAAGTTACTACAACACTAGGGTCACCACCAAAAACTGGGTCTGTTGGTACGAACGCAGCATCACCTTGAGTGTAGGCCCCTCCGGTAGTACGTAAATTTAATAATGGTCTTGCTACAACTGTATATACTTTATAGTTGGTTCCTTGTGAACAATGGTAATAAGCGTCATCTAAGTTCCTTGCAACAGTATCGTAGGAGTGTGAAGAAAAGTCTTTGTATTTATTACCATCACTATCTATAGCCCCTGTGGTATTCGTTGAGGTGGTTTGACCTTGTGTACCCATCACACATGTATCCCCACTCCATAATTCATCTAAATTGGCAATATACAACCCACTCGTATTCCTATCATCAAAAACTATCGTTCTATCATCAATAGCAGTCATGGCTTGACCTAACCCTAGCCCAATATCTACAGTGGATTTGGTTCCAGCCGACATACTATTACCGGTTTTTTGATTACCCACAGTTGGACCGGGAGCGTCCTTTACTGTTATTAATGCACCTGTAGAATTAACAAACCTATAAACTTTTTGTGGGGTTTTAACGAAAGTTGCTACTTCGTTATTGTACATACTATACCCGTATTCGTTTACGGTGAAGACACCCTTACCACTTCTATGTAGATTGTATTGACAACCTACCCACATATTAGATTCCGACATACCAATATCCGAACCTTCATGTAAAAAATCATCAACATAAAAAAGTGTGTTTCCTGTTAAATCATACGCCCATAGCCTTGATTGTTTTTCATTTAACCAAGAAGTCGTATCATTACTACCTCGGTTGTTAATTCGGTTGGTTGGGTCGGTCGGTGTTGGGATTGTTAACCCAGTCATTAAAGGATTCGCTGATTGTAACGCAGCAGCTGCAGCGTTAGGGTATTGCCCCATCAACATATCCAGACCAGAAGAATTTTGGAAGATACTACCATTATCATTAAAGAATACTAGACATGTTGTTGGGTCAACATATGCCATTCTTGCATTATTTTGCTCTTCACAGGCTTTTTGATTTGGGAATACTCTGTTACTCCCACTAACTAGACACCCAATATCTTGTGTCGGTCCGTACCCCCATTGTCCTTCTTGTTCCCCGTCACATGCCCAACATTGATTTTGTAGACTCATAATAATTTGTTTTTAATTTTTTGTTTTCTTATTTTATATGTTTTTAAATAGCTATTTACAGAATTTAAATAAATACCTTACACATAAATATCGCAAATGTCAAGAAAAAATCTATAAATGACAATATAATTATTTGTAAACAAAAAAAACACCCAAAAGGATGTTTTTTTTTATTATTCTTTGTTGTATTATAGGGCTTCTTCTAATACTATCTTAAGGTTTGAACTCCAGTGGTACGGTCCAAAAGGTGGGGCTGCTTGCATTCCTGTTGACGCTGTGGTTGGTGTATCTATGGTTAGTTCTACTTTACCATCACTATATTCTGTTACTTTCATCACTACTTCCCATGTATCACCTACTAGTTGTCCATTACAATCATAATCACCTAATGTAAATGTTACATATCCTGGCACATAACTCCAATTACTTATACCGTATGAGTTTAGTCCGTTGTTGAAATGTTCTGGGTGGGTACTCCCCTCAATAAAATTCCCACCTGGACATACTTTACTCATTAGGTATGGTAATTTATGTAAAGTATTGTTATTTGGGTATAAAATTAACATCCCCAAAGTACCATCTGAATCTCTAAAGTAGTAACTACTGTCTCCAAAATATGGTGTATTTTCAGATGAAATATGCTCGTATTCTGACATTACTATATTGTATTGTTTACCTTCACAAACAAATGTCGGTGATGGGGATAGAACGGTAACCTCATTATTAGTGTTAATTGTCGTATCTTCCACCGTAATAATAGTATCTCCTACAGTAATAATGGTGTCCCCATTATTGGTTGTATTAACTGTTGTTGTAGGGTTGGGTGGGATTGGTTGTAATATATCGTCTTCTTTTTCACAGGAAGATAAGATTACTAAAACTGTAAGTAGGGGTAGGATTAACTTTTTCATAAGGTTTATTAGGGTTTTGTGGGTTAATATTAGATTAATGATACTACAAAGATAAGTAAATATTTTCAAACTACCAAAGGTTTTCTGGTTTTTTTAACTACCAACTTCAATCTTTGTTTGGTGTATATTAGTATACGTAAAATTTATCTTTGTGGTTACACTTTACCCCCTAATTTCCTATTGCTGGTAATTTTTCCCTTTCCTTTTCTATTTTTGTATATATATCACCTAACTTTTTAAGTGGAGCCATAAATGATTTTGGGTCTATAAAAAGCTTGTTTTTGGACATAGACTCACAGTCAAAGTAGATAGCTGCTTCCTTATTTAAATTACCACCAAAATAAACCTTAATGTATTTAGGTTGACAGTACCTTTTATAGTTTTTCCTTTGTCTTCTATTTTTTGGTTTTTTCTCAGACCTAACATCCGACACTGGAATCTTAATACCTTTATACGAACCACTATTTTTATCTTTTATAGGGTATGGTTTAGTGGATAACATTTTTAGTTGTGTAATAAACCCATCCCCCTTTATATACTTCAGTGGGTTCAAAACACCCCTCATTTTCTTTAAATCTTCTCTTGCAGATTCATCACTAAAAACATTTAACCCACTTGCTCCTATTTTATATAAAGAATTATTATAGACATCCCTAGCTTCCTTATTCCACTTAGCTATTAACTTAAGGTCTTGGTATTTCCCAGTATTTGTATCATTATCTTCTTCTTCGGTTTCACATGAATTATCATCTACATTTGCTAAAGGGTTATAGTTTGTTGCCAGTGCGTCGGTACACCCCGGAACTTGTTTTGGGTTGGCTTTTAACCATTTTTCTTCACAGTCATTAGGACCGTGAGGCCCACCCTGACACCTAACCATAAAGGTTTCTTTATCTTCACCTTCTATAGGGACAACAACATTAACTTTTTCTTGTTTAACTTTTTCAGTTTTCTGGTTTAATACTATTTTTTTAAGGTCATTAAGTTTTTTTATCTCTTCTTCAGATGCTGTGTTATCAGTCACCTTACCCTCCAACTTTTTGATGGCATTTTCTAAATCCTCAACTGATTGTTCATTTAACACCATTAAAGATGTTCCATGTGAAAATAATCTATTTTCATGCAACCCTCTAATTCTATTTTTTTCTTCCGAATTAACTTCAAAAATATTTTTCATAATTATAATTTATTAATAAATATATGGGAAATGTAGAATATTCCATTTTATTATGGTATCTTTGTAATATGAATATATATCTCTTCGACTTCGACAACACTATTGTAGAATTACCCTACCAAGAAACTATAAACTATTTAGACCAACAAGAAAGTTTAGACCCAAAATTAAATTTTAAATTAATCCAAAAAACTAAACAAGATTATCTTAAGTCTTTAGAGTATGACCCAGATGGGTTATACCTAATTTTGTCTAATAGAATTATTGGGGTTAAAGATTCGTTGTCTGTACTACTTCGTAAGTTGGGTTATGTTTTTGATGATTATTATCTAATTGATGATGGTGACCGTAATAAAGGAAATCGTGTTAGAAAAATTTTAAGTAAGTATCCTAGTTGTACTTCTGTAAAATACTGGGAAGATAAAGATAAACATATAACTTCAGTTACTGAAGCTATGGAAGATTATCCAGAAATTAAATTAGAAATAATTAAAACGGCTCAGCCAGTAAGTTGTTAACTTATTATTGGTTGTACTCACTATAGCAATCTTTACTACAGAAGGTATCTGGGTTTTCTACTTCTTCCCTACAATTCATACACTCATAGGGATTTAGTTCCTCATTACAACTTTCACAATAGTCCTCATCCCACCCTGACGGTACCTCTTTCCATTGGAACTTGCTATCACAATTCTCACATCTACCCATATCATCACTAACATCTTCAATATAGTTACTGTCGTACCCTCGTCCTGAGACAAAGTCTTCCTTAATATTGTGTAGACCTTTAATTCGTTTTTTTTCTTCTTCTGATATATTAAATCTATTTTTCATACTTTAATGTTTTTAAATAAATACTTTCTTATTTTATCTTTTCTATGTTGTCTGATGGTCTATCTGATAAATCAATAAGTTCTTTATTATCTACAGTCCATACATTATCAAATACAGGAATCATATTTCTCATATTATCTTTAACTTTTTGGTGATATTGTGCTACCATATCATCCGGTAAGCTTCTAGGTCTTTTGTCATTTCTCATTTGTGCCAACTCCAATGGGGTTCTAACATAAACAAGTGTTGTGTAAAACCCATTTTCTTTTGCTAATCGGTGTACATCTTTCATTACTTGTTCTTGGCCACCTCCCGCGTCATAAACAACATTTACTGGTTGATTTCTTTCTTGTTCTAAAAATTGTTTTAGGAATTTTACGGTTAGGTTTCTGGGGTCAGAAGTAGTGTGGGTCATATCCAATATCTTTTGGTACCCTTTTGGTGTGGATATCATTTCTTCCCACTCACCACCCCATAATTTTTTTGCTGTCATTACTCTTACTTGGTCAACATTAAAATCTTTAGTATTATCTAAGTTAATTAGATTTTTAGTTATGAAACTTTTTCCAGCTCCTGGACCACCAGCTATAACAACAAAATTATTAGTTGGGTTACCAAAGTTGACAACTTTTTCTTCTTTTAATAATTCCTCTTTTAATATTCTCTTAATAAGATTTTCCATCTTATATAAATACACTTACATGTTGGAAATATAGTTTAGTCTTGTTTACCGGGAAGTGCATATGCATTTTTACAACATCCAGCACCACATGGGCCCGACATACATCTACATTGTCCTGGAGGACATGGTGTGTCATCAGAGAAGACTCGAGCTTCTAGACATGGTTCATTTTCTATAGTATGTGTTGGTACTAAAGTATAACAACACGCAGGTGAAATAAGTCCTATTATAACATTACCGTTTTGTCCCGAGCAGTTAAATGAAACAGCGTCTAAGTTAGTACTATCTATTTTATTTTCTGAATAACATTGACATGTTCTATTTTTGGTGTCGGGTTCTGGTCTAGATTTTGCACTAGGCATTTGTACGGAAAATGAATCTACTGATTCAATAAAGGAGTTTGGTCGGTTAGGGTCTATTTTTCTATCCCCACCATACTGAAAATAAATCGCGTACTTATCGTCACAACATCCAGCACCACATGGGCCCGACATACATCTACATTGTCCTGGAGGACATGGTACTGAATAAGTATTTACCATTTCTGAGTTTATGGCTAGTGCTTCGGTACCTGGACATTGGCAGGTATTTTGCATTCCATTGGTACATCCACGTGCTAATTCTTCTGAGTTACACGGTCTACTAACTGTATTTCGGGTAAATGGATATTGTTGTCCACATAGTGGTTCTCCTGGGGTGTGATTGGGACGATGATTGATTAGTGGTGTGTTATTGTTAGTTGCCATAGTTTTTATTTTAATTTCTTATATATATAAATATATCCATCAACATATAAATTACCTTATAGCCAAAATAAATCTCTAAAAATATTAAAACTTTCTACAAGGTTAGCTGAATCACGTTTTAATAACTGTTCTGGGAAGGTATAAGTTCCATATCCTGCTTTTACAGGCCCTTTATTGTTAATTAATAGGAAATTTCCGTTATTTTGACCTTGCCCAACTAAAACTAAGAAATCTACCGTATAATCTTTAGAGTTTCCAACACCATTTACAGTTACCGTACCATTATCCTTAACTACTTCCCTAAATGGTTTGACTTGGAATGTCATTTCAGACCCGTCATCATTTATTTTTATTAGGTCTATCCCTTTAAATACATCTCTTTCGTCTCCAGGGCACATTCTTAACCACTTACCTGGTCGTGTTTCTATATTTTTTAAATATTGTAGTGCCTTTTCCTCATTTCTATCTCCAGGGCCAGAACTTCTTTCTATAAGAGCTAAAACTTTTTTATGAAACTGTCCGTTTTCATCTAAAAAATCATTTTTTATAGTCTCAGAT
>TARA_R110000765_G_scaffold150503_1_pt1 | contig 17148 bp, 21 predicted proteins | sample TARA_R110000765 | Tara Oceans TARA_R110000765 (sample SAMEA4398168) | marine metagenome | biome: Polar Biome; feature: [MES] marine water layer (ENVO:01000295) within the mesopelagic zone...; material: water (ENVO:00002006), including particulate matter (ENVO:01000060) such... | reverse complement strand
TCGCCAAGCTTGCCAAACGTGGGGATACTGCCAGCAAACACTTACATGCTTTACAAAACTCAAGCTGCAGACTTTGCGCTTGGATCTGCCGGTGATTGGAAGCTGTGTTCGGAATACGAAGACGCGGCACCAAGTAAATTCTTTGGTGATGATACCGTGCTAACCGTAGAGAAAGCGTGTGATTAACAAAACCTATTAGAAAAGATCAACCAATAGTTTACGTATTGCTTAAATACGGCAGAGGTATAAGATGGCAGGACGACCAACAGATTGGAGTGAAGCAGTTGAAGATGATGCATGGGCTTATGTGGATAACTACGAAGACCATGGTCATGCGTTCCCTAGTATAGTGGGATTATGTAAAGTATTGAATCGCGGAAAGTCTACTATTTACAAGTGGGCTGGTGACGATGATAAGCAGTTTCGGGATATATTAGACGCAATTAAAGAAAATCAAGAGCTTGTAACCTTCAATAAGGCTATGACAAATGACTTTAACGCGACTATTGCCAAGCTATTGCTGGGTAAGCATGGATACCACGATAAGCAAGATAGTACATTATCTGGGCCTAACGGTAAGCCTATGGAAATGACGGGGGTTCAGTTTGTCGGAGTCGCTACTAAAGATTGAGTGCGTTGATAAGCTCGGCGTATTCCTTCAAAAGAAAAAGCGGTTTAAGATACTGGTAGGCGGTAGAGCGTCAACCAAAACTATATTCGTTTCTGATGTTGTGCTTTCAGATATGATGCGTGGCAAGCGTTGGTGTTGCGCAAGGGAATTCCAGTCATCCATTGATGACTCGGTACACCAAACACTAGCAGACGAGATAAGCCGACTAGAGATGACCGGCTTTGATATTAAGCGTACAGAGATAGATCATGTTTCTGGTGGTGGTAATTTTTACAAAGGTCTGGCAAGAAATATAACCTCGCTGAAGGGTATCAACTGTCATGGCTTATGGATAGAGGAGGGTGAAGGTCTTTCAGCGCAAACGCTCAAGGTTCTTACCGCTTCGATACGGGTTACGCCATTAGAGGCTAAAGAGGCAAGGTTAAGGGGTGAGATAGTAGAGCCACCGGAAATATGGGTCACTATGAACAGAGGATCAAGAGCGGATCCAGTAGCCCAAAAACTGCTATCTAGGGCTGAGGACGAGCTATCTAGGTGCGGTTATTATGAAGATGAGCTGATGATGGTTGTAAACATCAATTACGATGACAATCCTTGGTTTCACGAGTCTGGGCTGGAGGTTGAAAGGCTGGACGATAAAGAAAATCTAAGTCTTGCGGAGTATGAAAGTAAATGGCTTGGCAAATACTATGATGAGGTTGAAGGCTCAATTATTAAGCCCGAATGGTTTGATGCCTGTATTGATGCGCATAAACTTCCACACTTAAAGAATGTATTTAGAGATGAAGGCGCTACAGTATCAGCGCATGATCTAGCGGGTGAAGGTGGCGACTCTAAAGGCTTTGCTAGCCGCAGGGGTTCAATTGTTAATAGGGTATGCGAAACCTATGATGGCGAAGTTGATCAGGGTATTGATTGGGCAATTGGTTTAGCCAAAGAGCAAGACACAGATTGCTTTGTTTGGGACGGTGATGGAATGGGCGCAGGATCTAAAAGCCAGATCGATAGAGCTTTTAGCGGCACCCACACAAAGTACCACATGTTTAAAGGCTCGTTGTCAGGCAAAGGACAGGATGACGCCGAGAAAGAGTTTAAGCCCGGTAAAGATGACCAAAAGCCTGTTTATTACTATCAGCAGTTCAAGAATAATAGAGCGCAGTTTTACATTGATAAGCTGGCTAGACGGGTATACAACACGTACAAATGCGTAAAGCGCGGAGAGTATATTGATCCGGATGATATGCTTAGTATTGATTCTGATGGCGTGGATGATATGGACGCATTACGCTCTCAGGTGTGCAGGGTTCCAAGAGTGAAGAACAATAACGGCTTTGAGCAAATAATGAGTAAAGCCGATATGAAAAAAATGGGTATTGATTCGCCGGGCGGGTCTGACTCTCTAATGATGTGTTTGTTTGCGCCCGACAATTCGACCGATGACATAACAATGAACTATAAATCACTATGGTGAGAGAATGCTAGATTATACAGATATTAAGGTTGTCAACGACCAAGTAAAACAATCACAGGATGCCGAATCAGATCAGCGGGACATGGTTAGAAAAGAGCGTGACTTTCTTTATGTTAAGGATGGCCAGTGGGATCAGGGTATTGTCAAGAAAATGGGCGACAAGTACCGAGGCACGTTTGATAAGTGCAATGTTGTTGTTAATGGCATTGTCGGCGAGATGGACGCAGCAAACTTTGACATTAAGATCCGCCCTAGCGGTGGTGATGCTACAAAAGAATTGGCAAAGACTTATGACGGGCTGATACGTAACATCGAAACCATGAGTAATGCCGCCCGCGTTTATGCGAGTGCAGGCCGCGATATGGTGGGCACCGGTCTTGGTGGATGGGAAGTGAAGATGAAATACATCGACGCTGACTTATTCGACCAAGACTTTGTTATTGAGTGGATACCCGACTATGTAAGCAGAGTATGGTTTGATGCTGCTTCAATACAGCAGGACGCAAGCGATGCACGCCATGTCTTTAGTTTGGACAACTATTCTGTTGACGAATACGAGAAAGAGTTTCCGGAAGGCTCAAAACAATCGATTGGTAGCGATAAAGCTTACGATAGTTTTACTAATAAGCCCGAATCAATTACCGTTGGCCGCATTATCTACCGCAGCCCAGTAAACGTTACGCTTGTCCAGATGGATGATGGCTCTGTATATGTGCGTGATGAAAAGTTTGACTCTATTGCTGATGAATTGGCAGAGCAGGGAATAAACGTAAAGCGCGAGCGAGTAAAGAAAACCTATAAGATCGTCAGCCGTTTGTTTGATGGCGGCGCATTCCTGAATGATCCAGAAGATACAGTATTCAAAGACCTGCCTATTGTGCCCACTTATGCCAACTTCAATGTTGCTGAAGGCAAGGTTATTTACAAGGGCGCTGTACGTGACCTGATGGACACACAGAGAGCCTACAATACGTTTAGATCGGCAGAGGTAGAGAATATTGCAATGTCGCCTCCGGATGTTTATTGGGTTAGCAGGGTTCAGGCTAAAATACCTGCGGATAAAGCGGCGATAGAAAATATGTCTGCTAGCTCTGCAAGAGCGAATTTCTTTACGCCAGATCCAGCAAACCCCGGTGCACCACAGAGATCGGGCGGCGCGGTCGTGCAAAGCGGCGTGCAACAGGCAATACAAAACAGTCTTGATGATATCTCAACCACAGCGTCACGATCACCTCTTGCTAACGGCGAGGGCGGTGGCGGAATGTCTGGTGTTGCTATTCAGTCACTACAAAACAAGATGGACACAGGCACCGTCCATTACTTTAGGCCGCAAGAGGTTGCTATCTGCCGTACGGGTGTGATCTTGGTTAATGCTTTACCTAATGGTTATGACTCAACGGCTCAAAAACGCATTCTCGGCGAAGGCGGGGAGTTTGAAATGGTAGAGCTAAACAAAAGCGTCGTTGATACTGATACCGGTAAAACCGTTAAGCTTAATGACTTAACTCAAGGAAAGTATGACGTAACGTGCAGTGCTGGCAAGGCGTTCAAGAATCGCCAACAAGAATCAGTCGAAGCGTTTGAGAAGCTGAGCATGGCAATACCCGGCTTTGGCGAGCTTACTGCTGATATTCAACTTAAAAACATTGAAGCACCGGGTGCTGATTTGGCGGCTGAACGTATACGCGCAATGATGGTGAGAAATGGCACTATTCCCGAGTCACAACTGACTGATGAAGAGCGCGACCAAATGGCACAAGCTCAACAGGCGGCAGCACAGCAGCCACCAGAGCAAACACCAGAGCAGAAGATAGCTGACGCAGAGATAGGGCGAGTGCAGGCTGAAACGGCAGACGTGCAGGTTAAAGCGCAACTTAAGCAAGAAGAGCTGCGCATTAAGGAGCAGGATAGTTTGTTAAAGAATCAAACTGCAGCCGATAGAACACAGCTTTTGGAATTAACGTTAATGCTAAAGCAGCAAGCACAACAGTCAAGCGATCAGCAGGCGATGAATAAGGCAATGATGGACGGCCAAGCATCAATCATTGACAACCTTAACACTCAAGCGCAAACGCTTAAGATACTGGGCGAATCGATGGGTGCTGATGCGGTTATTAGCCAAGGCGGCGTAGAAGCTTACGCACAACAGACGGAGATTGTTGCTGACCAGCAAGATGATATAATAGATACCGTTGACCAGTAGAGTCCTTAAAAGATAGAACCCCCTTGATTGCGGGGTTTTATTTATATATACTGTTAAACACATTAACAGAGGGTTAGATTATGCTTAAATGGTTTGAGGATTTTTTTACAGCAACGCAAAAGCATGGATGTTTAAGCGAAATTTCAAATATTGAAAAAAGGAGAAGAGCATCGCTTGTTTATGCCAGAACGGTCGCTAATGATCTGGTAGAGAATGTCGAGATTTTAAGTCAATTCTTTGATATAACACCAAAAATAGGGGAGTTTGGGATTTGCAAAAAAGGTGAATCTGATACTACCGCCACTTTAAATGAAAAGCATTTTGATGGTGTAGTAATGAAGATTTACACTACTCACGAGGGCATAAAGGGCGTTAGCTTTACGGAGATAGATCATGACTAACGAAATGAAGCTACTAACAGCGCTATGTGATGCGCTAGGGTTTGATGTAGAAAGGGTGTGTGTTAATCAGGATGATATAAATAAATACGCAGCAAAGAATATAGACGATGTTACGCCTCACGATGTAACTTTAGTTTACCCAGCACTTGTACCTGAACATTATGAACCTGCGCCAGTATACGAATACAAGCTAACCAAGAGGGTTGAGGCATGAGCTGGCTTGAGTTGTCCGCGTGGTGCTTATTCTGGGTTATATTCATACCTCTATCTATTATTTGGTGGACGATTGGCTATATTGCTATGGAATACGGAAATGATTTTGAAAAAGCAAAACTTAAGTATGGGGTTAAAGATGAGTAAAGGCAGCAAGCAAAGACCAAAGAAGGATAAGAAGCAATGAAAACATTCACAGCGCGAGACTTTAACGAGAAGCGGCAGCAAATACGCGAAGCTATCAAAGAGGGTGGCTGTATTATCGAGTATAAGCTGGCAAGTAGAGAGCCTGACTTTAAAGCGGTCATATTGCCTATTGAGGCTTATGAAGAGATGAAGGGGAAAGAGTGATGGGTAAGTTAACATTAGAAATAACAGAGTTTAGGGATGGCGCTGTTGTGCTTAGCTGTGCGGAGGAAGGGGAAGGGGAAGAAAAAGGAATGGAGGCAGACCTTGTGTTTTCTCTTGGAGGAATGACGGGCGACCCGCTTTTAGTTAAGCAGCGGGATATATTGGAAAGGATAGCTGCTGCCGTGAACGCTAAGGGAAAAGAAAGCAAAGGGCCGTTATACGAAAAGCCATCCAAAGAAAACGGGTGGCAACACAAAATGATAGAGATATAAGCCGCTTAATTGCGGTTTTTTTACGTCTGCACTATAGTTTTTATCTATCTGTTAAACGGTTTACATAAATACTAACTATGTGATAATAGCGTTTCATGTACGCGACATTTTCGCGGCTGCAAGAGATTAAACACTATGAGTGAGCTACAAAGCGAAGACAGCGGTATTACCTTTGACGAGCCAGAAGCACAAGAAGCGCAGACGGTAGAGGCAGAGCAACCCGAAGTTAGCGAACCGTCGGCATTAGCCACCGATAGCCCTGTAGAGGGTGAAGAAAATACAACGGATAGCGTAGAGCAGGAAAATACCCCTGAATGGTTTCAGAAGAAGATCAACAAGCAAACCTTTGCACAACGACAAGCAGAGCGTGAGCGTGACGAACTTAAAACGAGACTTGAAGAGTTGGAGCAAAAAGCTCAGCCTGTTTTATCAAATGTCGATATTCCATCATTACCCGACTCGTGGGACGATAATTACGAGGCTAAGATACAGGAATACGCAAACGCTGTTCAGCAGAAAGCTAGATTTGATGCCTCTGAATCACAGAGGTTGGACGATCAGGCCGAAGCGAAACGAAAATCAGAGCGGGAGCATTTTGATTACCAAAAGGAACTAAGTGAAACGTTGACGTCTAGCAGTAAAAAGCTAGGTATTGATAATGCGGTATTGGATAAAGCGCAAACTATATTGGCTCAACAGATTAAAGACTCTAAAAAAAATATGACCGGAGTAGTTAATCGCCTTATGAGTGATCCAATGGGTGGGCTAATGATCCAATATTTAGCAGCTAATCAGCTGGATATGCAGGATATTATATATGCAAAAACATCTGACGATGCAACTTGGTTACTTTCAGAAGTTAAACAGAAAGCCGCTCTACTTAAACCACAATCAAGTAATGCACCAAGCCCTGCCGCAACTTTAACCGGCGGAGCAGTACCCAACAAAAATACGGGTGATGGTGCAACTTACGAATAGGAGATAGTCACTCATGGCTAACAATTTTGACGGTAATATTGAAAAGAAGATAGCAAAGTCGTTTATTAAAGGTTTCACTAACGACCGTGTTTTATCTAAAAATGTAAACACTCAACTGCTCGACGGTAAATTTACCCCGTCAACAGGCGATAACGTTTACTTTAAGCGTCCAACCGATTATAAGTCGGTTCGTACTGCGACCGGTGATGTTTCCGGCGAAACTAAGTCAAGCATCGTGACAGGCCAGGCAAAAGGCACAGTTCAGCCTTACTTTACCGCGTTTGTTGATTATAATGAAGCGGACGAAGCGCTAAAAATGGATCAGCTAGATGAGTTGCTTGCACCTATGGCGACGCGCATCGTTACTGATCTGGAATTAGATTTCGGCCAGTTCATGATGAAAAACATTGGCTTAACGTCTGGCACCGTTGGTACCGCGATCTCAACATGGGATCATGTATCAGAAGCTAACGCCTTAGCTCAATCAGTTGGCATCCCTCGCGATGGTAAGCTTTGCATGGCTGTAAACCCTTACACGCAAATTGCGCTAGCTGGCAACGTTCGAGGTTTGGGCGGTGAGACTGGAGCAATGACGGCTAACGAGCAAGCGGTAATTAACCCTAACTTTGCAGGCATGAAGGTTTTAAGTGCTACCACTTTGGCTAGCTACACTACTGGCACCGGTGCGGATCGTGCGGGCACTTTGTCTGCAAGCCCTACTGTAACCTATCTTGCTGCCAAAGATACCATGACGCAATCAATGGCTGTTACTGCGTTTCAGGCTAACTTAGTTGTTGCGGCTGGCGAAACGGTAACTATTACCGCAGCAAGTGGCGCACTGAACATGCTTAACCTTTCTACTCGTGAGCAGATTGTTAATCAAACTGGCGCGGCAGTATTGTGGACTGGCACGGTAACTGAAGCGGTAACTCTTAACGGTTCCGGTGCGGGTACGCTGGTTGTTACTGGCCCAGCTATTTATGAAGCTGCTGGTCAATACAATACAGTTTCACAAGCGGCCTTGTCTGGCGATGTTATTACGCTAGGTGGCGCGGCTAGTACGCTAATTCAGCCTAACCTGTTCTGGCACAAAGAAGCGTTTGCAATTGGTTCTGTACCGATCAAGAAACTTCACTCTACAGATACATTGGCCACCACAAACGATGGCTTGCAATTCCGTGTATCTAAAGGTGTTGGCTTCCTTGAAAACGAACAGAAGTTACGTATTGATTTCCGTCCTGCATACTCTGCACTTAATCCGTTCTTTGCTGGTAAAGCATTTGGCCGGTCATAACCGATAAGGGGGTGTAAAAGCCCCCTTTTTATTCAATATTTGGAGTCACTTCATGTCAAACGAAAAGCCTGTTAAAGAAGAAGAAATTGCCACTGTAAAATATAAGCGTCCCAGCGGCACTTTTATTGAGCTAAAAGACACTCCTGCAATGGAAGTTTTTGCAAAGAAAAACAAGTTTGTTGTTGTAAAATAATTTAATTTTTAAAGGCGGCGACTATGGAAACGGCAAGTGATGTAATACTTGATGCCCTAAAAGAGCTGGTCGCTATACCTTCGGAGGCTGCTATAGGCGCTTACGAGGCGCAAGCGGGGATCTTTTACCTTAATGCTATGATGCAAGACTTTGCGATTAATGGCATTAACGTTGGTTACACGATTATTGACAACTTGGCTGACGCAATGACGGTTCCCGATGGCGCATTGGAGCCTATGGTAAAAAACCTAGCAATTGAAATGTCGCCAGCATTTAAGGGATCGCTTACAAGCCCTGATTTATTCGAACAAGCTCAAGACGGGCTTAATACATTATTACAGATATCACTACCTACTATTGCAAATGCTGCATATCCATCAACCCTTGCAATGGGATCAGGTAACTACGGCGGTACATGGGGCGACACGTTCTATTCTGGCTTACCTAATCAAATACTTACTGAAAACAACGGCTATATAGCACCGGAAGACGCAGATGCAAGCTAGAGAAGCTATTACACGAGCGTTTGCCGAGGTTACTCAGTCAAAGGCACCCATTCAGCCTGTAGAGCTTAGCGACGGCTTACGGTATCTTAATCGCATGATGGCCAGACCTGAATTAGCGGCTCTTGGCTATACGTCTTTGTCGAGCGTCGATGAAGAAATGACAGTTCATAGTGGTGTAATACTTGGCATGGTAAAAAACCTTGCTCTTACACTTTGGCCTCAGTATTCAACGACCCCAGTTAACCCGCTTATTAAATTTTCAGCAGATAGGGCAATGGGCACGATGCTAGCACAGGCAATCACAATCATTCAGCCCTCAAAGTTCCCATCGACTACCCCTATGGGTTCAGGGAACCATGACGGGCGCTATACAGATGCTTTCTATTCAAATACGGAAGGCAAAAGCACTTATATAGGTACAGAAAATGACTAATAATACGGTAAAAGGTACAAAGAAAAGTAATTTTATAGGCAACACCCTTATTCCTTCTGGCACCACGTTTGATTTTGTTACTAACGGGCAAAACCAAAAGATATTAGATAGTGATTTATATGCCGCGCTAAATGTTACGGGGACTATCGTTCAAGAGGGCGACCCAAGCGGAACGCCTATTTTAGATAAACAGGGTGCCACTAACGCAATCCGCAGTATAACGGCAGGCTTTGGTATATCTTCTGTTATTAACCCTTACAACGGCGTAACATTTGCTACAGATTTTACTTTTAATCAAACTGGCGTGACATTAGTTGATGATACTACTGCGTCTGCAGCATTGTGGCGAAGTATTGTAGGCGGTGCCGGTGTTTCGGCTGTTGGCTCGGCAGGCGTTATCACAATTTCCTCTGATGTTGTAAGTATTGTAAGCGGGTCAGGCGTTTCAGTTGTTGACACGGCAGGAGTTATAACAATTTCCTCTGATATCACGGGTAATATTGCAAGCCAATTAGAGTATGCTAGCAAGTCATCAACCAAGTTAGCAGCGCCCTCAAATATCGCACTAGATTACAGGGTTCAAAACTTTCATATTGAAAATTCAACCGGTGTGGTTTCTAGCGTCATCGCTGCTGGTGGCTCGCTTAACGTCAACACTTTGCTTTTAGAGGCTGGCGAATCTTCTATTGGTGTCGTGCCTACCTTCAAAAATGTATCAAATGTTGCACAAACAACGTTTACGGACGAAACTAATGATAAGTTTTTGTTTCCGTCAAATTTAAACACGTTCAATAATGTTTATTCCCTCTATCAGGTTCGAGCAAATATTATAGTGAGTCATCCAGTTTTAACTACGACTCAAAATATTACAATAACGGCATCTTTAAAACGAGTTTCTGATAACTCTATAGTTGTTTCGGATGAATACACAATACAAAATCATGCGGCAGATTCAGGGAGAAAACTTACCTTTAACCAGCCAACATATGTAAATTCTGAAACAGATCCTTATGTCGTGGGCGGGGTTTATTTTGATATCTCGACTAGCGCACTATCGTCTGGGTCGCTTACTGTGACGGGGGTTGATTTCGTGGTGTTTAAAATATAATGAGAACTACGCTACCGATTGCAGCAGGCTTTTATACTTCCGACGCATTGCCGTTGAGCGCTCAAAGGGCAGTTAATTGGCGACCTTCCGTCCCTCAGTCTGCCACTATTACTGATGCTAATTTATTCAGCACTGAAGGCATTACGGCCCTTATTTCAGGTAGTGTGTTAGATGAATGTAGAGGTGCGCATGTTTTGGCGGGTATACCTTATTTCGTTATCTCTAACATCCTTTACCGGGTAGAAAGAACGCTAGTTGACAGCGTTGCTGCATTTAGCATAGTTAATGCGGGAACAATAGCGGGCACTAGGCGCGTATATATGGCAGATAACGGCACTCAGTTATGTATTGTCGCTATTCCTGATACCGTAACAACAGGCAAAAGCTATATTTTTACAGCCGCACCCGATACTTTGACAGAAATTACAGACCCCAATTTTGACGGGCCAGCATCAAGCGTTATTTATACTGCGGGTTACTTTTCGTTCCATAAGTCAGACGGGAAGAAGTTTTTTAATTCACCTTTGAATAATGGGCTTACTGGCTATGATCCGTTGGATTTTAATGTTGCCGTTTCTGACCCAGATCAAATAAGGGGCCAAGGCGTACTTAATGGACAGCTGTATATTTTCGGATCTGAAACTATTCAGCCTTTTAGGAATGTTGGACGCGCCCCTTCGCCATTCGCCCCGGTTGTTGGGTCAACTATAGATATCGGGGTTTTTTCTTCTCAGTCAATCGTTAAGTTTGGCGGAGGGCTTGCGTTTGTTGGGGGTGGTGTCGATGAGTCCCCAGCAATTTGGCTAGTGTCAGGTGGGCAGCAACGCAAATTATCCACAATTGCAATTGACAACGAGCTATCCAAGTTATCGATTGAAGAGCTGGAAAGTAAAGTTTTTTCATGGACTTATGCCGAGTCAGGGGCTTACATGCTTGGAATTTCAGCGCCTTCGACGTGCTATGTTTACGATTTAACTAATGATCGATGGCATGAAAGACAATCAATCAACAGGTCAAGCCTTTCTGCTTACCGCGTCTCCCATATCGTAACGGCGTACGGGCTAACTCTTGTCGGAGACTCGCAAACGGGAAATGTAGGCGAGCTAAGAGAGGATGAGCCTTTAGAGTATGGAGTTCTTACGCCAAGGCTTATAACGTCTAGGCCATTCGATAATTCTGGAGCGGCGGTTAATGTTGCATCAATAGAAGCGGTTATAGAGTCTGGGGTAGGGCTTCCTAACGATTTAAAAATACAAACAGGAACTAATATTGCTGGGGATGCTGTTTATGCTACCGGTGGATCAGACCCTAAGATAACCCTTTCATGGTCTGATGATGGAGCTAGAACTTACGACGGGTTTATATCTAGGTCAATGGGCAAGATAGGCGAGTATATGCACCGGCCTATCTGGAGTAGGGTTGGTAGGTTTGCCCGTCAAAGAGTGTTACAATTCGAGGTATCAAGCCCGACAAAGGCTACATTAATCAAAGTAGAGGCTGACATTGGCTGAATTTATACAAGCGCCAGCAATGACCGATAAAATCATACGTGATGGCTTTGCTAGCGTGCAGTTTTCTACGTGGATGGATCAGGTTACGGAAGCGGTAAAGCCGCCCCTTGTTGGATCTGGAAGCCCAGAGAGTGTGGTTATTGCCGCCGTGGGACGATGGTACGTTAATACCGATAGTGCCGGCACCGGAATTTACTTAAAAAACACAGGGGAGGGAAATACTGGATGGATAGCGAGATCATAGTAAAACGCCTATACGATTACGAAATCGTCTTAGGCACTATGGATGCCGTGTGGGACGATATATCCGAGACAGGAGTGGATAGATACCAGCCAGATTTAATCAATGAAATATGGCTTGGTCTATTCTTAAATGGCAAATACCTTGGAATGTATAGGTTCAATTCGCTTTCGCGCATTTTGCTAGAGGGGCATGTTTTTATGTTGCCAGAAATGAGAAAGCATTCATTATTAGGCGGCCAAGCTGTAATGAGCTGGCTTTGTTCTAATACAGGATTCAATAAAGTAATCGTAAATATACCTGAGTGCTTTCCTAATGTTATTAAGTTTGTTTCTGCATTAGGGCTGGCGGAGCAAGGTTACAACTCAGAAGCTTGGAGCAGGGATGGCGTTTGCGGAATTTTTCAATACGGTATAACACGGGATCAAATAAAATGCCAACAGCAATAGCAATTGTTGCGACCGGAGTGGCCGTAAAGGGCCAGCGTGACGCAAAGAAAGCAAACCAAAGAGCAGCAGATAAGCAAAGGGGCGCAGCAATACAATCGGCAAATCTTCTGGATAAAGCAGGGAAAGCCGGCGAAGCTGATATTATGCGACAAAGCGGTTTAGCGGCTGAAACATCAAGCCGAGGAGCTAGCGAAGCGTCGGCGCAATTAGATCCGTTTGCAGATTTGCAAGCGATTCAGCAAGCACAAGAGGAATTTATAGGCAACTTGCCTGTGAGCGGCGCAATTGCCGATTCTATTCGAGCGGCTTCCACTGACTTTATTAGAAGTAGGCCTGAAATGTTTAATTTGTCGCCCGTCGTTAGTCGAGAAGTTGATCGGCAGGGGGATTTATCAGTTAGTGCGGCCAGCCCAGACTTTAGAAATTCATTACTGGCAGCGGGGCAGCAAGGTTTAGCGGCCACTTCAGATCAGGCGCAAATTAAACGTGCAGGGCTACAGCGACTTTCAGACCTAGCCGGTAGCACAGCATCGCAAAGAGCGGGCGCTTTAGTTGGTGCAGCACCTCAGTTAGCGCAACTGCAGGCAAGCGGAAACGAGGCTCGATTATTGTCGGGGATAGCAGGCCAAAGAGCAAACACGCAAACAGCAGAATCGGTAGCAGGTTTAGCGGGTCAATTATTCGCGCCAAAAGTTGGATTGCTAAGACAAGATCAAGGCGATGAATTCGGATTTAAAAAAGGGCAAGATCCTTTTAACACAGGTAATTTCTAATGGCTATCGGTGGCTTAATTAACAAAACAATTGGCGCGGTTACGGCTCCCTCTGGGGGCTTTGCAAGCGTCGATGATTTAATACAGGCTAGAACTCCGCAAGCGTTAAGTATATTGCAGCAAGGATCTAACCAGCAGTTAGACCTATCTAGGCAAGCCACACAGTCGAGCTTAGATCCATTGCAGCAAGTGGACGACTTACGAGGCTTCAACGAGCAGCAGGCTATTCTGGGGCTTCAGGGTGGCGCGGCACAAGAACAGGCGATAGGCAGCATTCCCGTATCTCAGTTTAATCGGGAATTGCAGCGCAGACAGCAGCAACAGTTAAACCGAGGCGCTTCTGCACGCGGTGAGTTGGGCGGCGGCGCAAGTATTCAGGCCGGTCAACAGTTAGCTGGGGCGCAACAAGCAAACATTATTCAGCAAAGATTGGCGCAGCTAGAACCCTTGGCGGCATTGTCTCGAAGTGTTCGCGGTGATATGGCGTCGGTTATTGAGGGTGGCGCAGTAAACGAGGCTAATATTCAGCAGGGCTTGGGTACGCAAATGGCAAATATTCGATTAGGCTCAACGGCACCACAGATTCAGGGCATACAAAATGCTGCTGAGATTTCTGGGCTTCAAGGTATTTCAAGCGCAAACCAAAGAGCGCAAACCAACAACCAGCTTGCTAGTTTGGCAGGCACATTTTTCGGAGGCTCATAATGGTTTCTTCTGTATTAGCTCAAGCAATTTTAAATAATGACGGGCCGGATCTTGTAGGAAGCTTTCGTGAGGGCCAAGAGATTTCACGCCAAAGCAAAGTTAAAGAGCTTTCAGGCCAAGCATTAAAAGGCAATGAGGGCGCTCTAGAAGAGCTTTCAGGCTTGGATCCTGAAATAGCTTATGGGCTAGGTGAAACACTTAGGGCTAGGAGCGCGAAAGACATAAATGATTTTATTCGTGACGCTAGAATAGGATTGGATCAGCTTAAAAACGGTGACGTTCAAGGCGCTATAGCGTTTGGGTATCAGCGTCGTGACTCGATCAGCCAGCGTGGTGGCGACACTACACAAACCGACAATTACATATCTTTGCTTGAGTCTGGCGATATTGAAAGCGCTATGCAGGGTTTGCAGGGTTTGGTGGGGTCTATTGACGAAGCCAAGAAGCCATCAGGGCAGCAGGAGTCTGAATTTCAGGCAGAAGCGCTTGTTGGCGCAATCAACCCTTCAACCAACAAGCCCTTTACAAGGGAGGAGGCACTACAAGAGATAGTATTAAGAAAGTCAGGGATAACGGCTCGATCCGGAATGTCTGCACAAGAGCGGATAGCGTCGAATTCAACGACAACGCAGCAGGTGGCAGATTCTCAGGCTATAATTAAGGGCGCTTCATCCAGTGCGTCTGAAAGAGCTAAGCTGAATGCTCAGCTAGAATTAAAGCCGGGGGTTGAGGGTGCGGTAACTGCCGCCAAGGGTCAGGCTTCATTATCCACTGATATAGTCAAGGGGTCTTTTGAAGGGATTGGCAAAGCTAGAAAAAGTATCGGCAATATTAATAGAGCCATTCAAGCTATTGATGATGGCGCTAACACTGGTGCAATACAAAGATTCTTCCCAAGTATTACCACTGCAAGCATAGAGCTGGATCAACTAAGAAACGAACTAGGGCTTGATGTTGTTGGTGCGGTCACGTTCGGCGCTCTATCCAAGGGTGAGCTTGATTTAGCTTTAAGCACGGCACTTCCTGACAAGCTAGAGGGGCCGGCTCTACGCGATTTTCTTGTAAGAAAAAAAGAAGCTCAAAACAAAACCATATTAAATATGCGTGAGGCCATTCAGTTTCTTAGTAAGCCCGGAGCTACGGTTGCTGACTTTGTTCAGTCGAAAGGATCGGCTATAGACGATACCCCACAAAAAACTATATCGGTGGACTTTTAATGCCTTATTCTATTACGACAAAAGACGGGATAACGATTAACAATATCCCTGATGATATAGTGCCCGATGCTCAAGTACTTAGAGATAGGGTGGCTCAAGAGCGTGCAAAGCTTAATGGCGTGGATCAAGAAAGCGCACCGCAACAGTCAACCCCTGAGATTTCCGAGCAGGATTCCGGATTTATAGGTAGCGCGGCGAGATTTGGCGAACCAGCCTTAACCGTTGCAAGCTCAATTGTTGCTGAACCGATTGCCGGTATAGCTGGAATAGGGCAAGCACTAAATCCTTTTGCTGAACAGGGTGCTGGAGCAAAAGCTGTAAAAGCAACCAAGGAAGCCCTAACATTTAAACCGAGAACTCAAGAAGGAAAAGAAGGTCTTGAATCATTAGGCGAGGCTTTAGCCCCAGTTGGCGACGCAATAATCTCGATAGAAAAAGGTCTTGGCGACAGTGTATTTGATGCAACCGGTAGCCCAGCGCTAGCAGCGGCAGCCGCAACAGCGCCTACCGCAATCATGGAGGCTATAGGTTTTGGTATCGGCAGAAAAGCGGCTAAAGCGTCAAAATCGGTTGGAGCTAGCGCAGCTCAAGCAAAAGAATTATTAAAAGAAGCCGCCCCAAGCGCGGAAGACCTAAAAAATATATCAAGGTCGGTTTATAAGGAGCTGGACAATTCAGGCATAAGAATGAAGCCTAAAGTTTTTGAGGGAATGGTAAATAAAGTAGAAAAAGCGGCAAAGAGCCAAGGGCTAAGCCCTAGAACAACTAAGAAGGCAGCGGGTGCGATTGCAGACATGCGTGATCTAGTCGGAAAGTCCCCGACGCTTTCGGAAGTTGACGACTTGAGAAAGGTGGCTCAAGGTGTTGCTGGTAGCTTAGATGGAACGGAAAAGGCTTTAGGTGCTAGAATGATTGCGGAGATTGATAATTTTATGGATGGTATTTCACCAAAGGCTTTGCAAATGTCTGACGGGGTAGCTATAAAAGCTTCTGAAATCGCGCCAAAATATAAAGCGGCAAGGAATTTATGGGGGCGCGCTAGAAAATCGGAGCTGATACAAGAATCCATTGAGGCCGCAAAAACTAGAGCGTCGGGCTTTGAAAACGGAATGAGAATAGAGCTTGGCAAGCTAGCAAAAAATAAAAGCACTCGTAAATTTTTAAGCAAAGATGAAATATCTATGATTCGGTCGATAGAGGCCGGTAACACATCACAAAACGTAGCAAAATTTTTAGGGAGGTTTGCATTTAATGAAGGTCGATCTAGTAATATATTATCTGCTCTTGGTGGCGTTGCAGGTGGATCCCTTGCTTTCGGCACTGCTGGTGCTGTTGCCGTTCCGGTTGTTGGGCAAGTTGCAAGAGGAGTAGCAAAAAACCTAACTAAAGGCCGAGTTGATTTTCTTGACGCAATAACAAGGGCGGGGAAAAGCGGTGAAGATATAGCAAAAGCTTATATTTCTTCTGTACCAAAAGCTAATCGCAGCGTTCCTGATTTAGCAAAGCTGTTAAGTGATCCTACTATAGATTTAGCTCCGCTATTTAATTCGGCCAGCAAGAATATTAAAGATGCTGCAGAAATAGCAGCGGGAAGACAACTAATAGGAGGGGCTGCAGGTTTAGCAGTGCCATTAGCTATACAGCAACGGGAAACACAGTAATGGCAAGATTAATAGACGCACTAGAGCAGGTTTTTCTACCAAATGGATTGCTTGACTTTTACGAGACGGGCGGAAGCACGGTGCGTAAAACCACTTATGCAGATGCGGAGCAGACTATAGCGAACGCTAATCCGGTAGTTTTAAATGGGGACGGTCGAGTGCCCAACGTCTTTGGAAGCGGGGTATATCGGGTAGTTTTAAGAACGGCAGCAGGGGCGCAAATATTGCAACGCGACCCTGTAGGCGGTGACACCAGCCTTGCATTCGGTGCGGATTGGATCTCTACCTACCTGTACGGCATATCTGATGCTGTTCGAGATGACGGGCGATACTGGGAGTCATCTACAGCCAACAATATAGGCAACACCCCATCTACCGATGGCGGCGCAAACTGGAGTGAGCTGGATCTTAGGATAACCGGGTGGGTAGAAACTTACGCACAGCTAGACGCCATACCTGTGCAAACTACGGGCGCAGTAATCACAGTTACTGGCGAAGGTATCTCAGGCCAGTTCGTTGTCGAAGATGGCGCACATAC
>TARA_R110000765_G_scaffold198305_2_pt1 | contig 17154 bp, 10 predicted proteins | sample TARA_R110000765 | Tara Oceans TARA_R110000765 (sample SAMEA4398168) | marine metagenome | biome: Polar Biome; feature: [MES] marine water layer (ENVO:01000295) within the mesopelagic zone...; material: water (ENVO:00002006), including particulate matter (ENVO:01000060) such... | reverse complement strand
TGGGTGTTGAGTTTTTTCGTCCTTTCTACGGGCTATAGGAATGCCCTGTTGTCAGAGTTTTACTTCTTAATGAGACACCTACATATACCTTACACAGACTTATTACAAATGCCTACTTTTGAAAGAAGATTCTACATCGGTAAACTGATTGAAGAGTTTGAAAAGAAAAATCAAGCTATTGAACAAGCACAAAACAAAAGTAAAAACAGATAATTAACTATTTATATAGAAATAGTTTAATATTATGCCAAACGTAGGTGAGGAAAGAGTAAGTGGTGGAGTAAACCAAATATATACCAATGATGGTGTGTGGGAGACGAAGGGGTACGCACCACCCAACAAAAATGGACCTTCAGCGACAGGTTTTGGTAAAATACCAGAACAGCTGGCACAAACCAGAACACCAAAAGACTCACTCAGTTTTTCAGACCTAGAAAAATTCCAAACAGCAATTACAGCTATCGGTACTAGTACCACCTCTATACAAGATAACATGGGTGTTATATTAGATATGTTAGCTTTAGAAGATACTTTAAGGGTAGACATCTCTAAAAGTATTGGAATGTCTAACGAACAGTTATTTGACACTATTAATGAGTTAAATGAAGCTGGTGAATCAGCTTCAAGATTTGCATTAACAGTAAATGATTTATTTACTACATTTAAAGAGATAACACTAGAGGTTGGTAGAAAATTAAGAATTTCACCTGAAGTAACAGAAAGAGCAGCATTATTAACCAAAACACTAGAAGGTTTTGACGCTTCAGATTTTGCTAAAGGATTTGACGATATAGGTTTTAGTTTAGATAAAGCGATTGGTGGTGTGGATGAATCAAATAATGCCATGAGTGAAATACTTGAGACTGGAAGAGGGTTTGGTGTGGTGATGGAAAAATTCCTAGGAAACGTAACATCCCAACTTAAGTTAGTTAATACATATGGTTTTGACCGTGGTGTAGAAGGTTTAGCTAGGATGGTAGCTAGAAGTCAGACATTAGGTTTAGAAATGAGTACGGTTACTTCGTTAGCTGATAAATTCTTAGACCCAGAAGGGGCAATTGATTTTGCTGCTAGAATGCAGGTAATTGGTGGTGCTGTTGGTGATTTACAAGACCCATTTAAATTAATGTATATGGCTACTAACGACTTAGAAGGTCTACAGGAAGCTATAATCGATACCGCCGCTGCCGCGGTAACTTTTGACGAAGACAAAGGTAAATTTGTAATATCACCAGAACAAAGACGACAGTTAAAAGATATGGCAGAAGCGATGGGGACCTCATACCAAGACCTAGCTGATACAGCTGTTAAATCAGCGAGAAGAGCAGAGGCATTCTCTGAAATGAAATTTTTAGATAATGTAACGGAAACCGATAAAGAATTAATAGCTGGCATGGCTCAAATGGGTGAGGGTGGTGAAATGCAAGTTAGAATACCTAGTTTAGACAAAATGGTGGATTTAGATTCACTAACAGCTGAAGAAATAGGTGAGTTAAAAACTGTAGGTATGACCGACAGTCAAGTTTATGCACAACAACTTACAGTCGCAGAAAAAGCAAATCAATATTTAGCTACAATTGATACAGGAGTAAGAAAAATGATTAGAGCAGGTGGAGGTGATACTGAGGGGATGTTGGCGGCCAGTTTATCACAACAACTTGGGGAAAGTATGGAATTATTGACAACTGAACAATTAAATTTAATAGGTGAAGGGGATATGGCTGGTTTTATGAAGAATTTTTCAGACCCAGCGAACGCACCTACAGGACTAACACCAGAAGGGACTAACAAAATATTACAAGGATTAAAAAACATGGGACTTTATACTGGAGATATTCCAGCAATCGAAGCTGATGACTTTATTTTAAGACCAGGTCAGGCACCAGTAAAATTTAATGAGGGTGACCTTATATTAGGTGGTACAGAGTTAGATGGTGGACAAGGTGGGGACATAACCAATAAAATTAATAACGTCAATACTAATACGAACACTACAACACAAGCACAAACAAGAGGGCCAATAGAACTTACAGGTACATTAACTGTTAAGGGTGAAGGAGAAAACGCTACCGTAAACGTACAAAAATTATTAAAACAAATGAGTTCTGGAGATTTACAAAACCTAAGTATGATGTTATCCAACGCAACAGCATAAAAAGAAGTAGTATTCTATTTATTAAAAAAGAGAAATGGCAACACCAAACAATTCTAGTTCACAAAATCCTTATGGATTAGGTAATTATAAAATATCTATTGCTAGTACAGAAATTTTAAGAAAGTTTTTGTTGGGGAAGAATTTGCAAAGTTCTTATATGGCGGACTCTAACCCAACCACACCATCTTTTGGGATACAACAACCAGGAACCACAAACTATAGTTACTTATCCGATAAATTTGTAATAGACCAAGATACTGTATCTGAAGGTGGGGCCAAACCACAAACTAATTTATTTTTAGATAATAAATATGGACCTATGGGTGGGTATAAAGATGTCCAACTAATTGATGTTGATAAAGTACTACCTAGAACAGGACAAGGATACGTAGCTCCCAACACTGTCACACCTCAGTCATTTGTATCATCTAACTATACACCAGCTGAAATACTAGAAACGGTAAATATAACCAACGGATTAGTTAACACACTAAACAATAAAATTTTAAATGATAGTAAGTTAACTGAATTATCAGCGGGATACCTTAGAGAAAATTTGGGGTACATACAATCCCAGTACGATTTTGAGGTTAGTACCAATGGTGCCGCAGACTCCAATATCAGTAGAAAACCAGGAAATAAAATATTAGAAGGTACTGACTTTATGTCGAGAATAACCAACCTATACTACGGTTACTCTAACATACCAGGAAGTTATTTTCAAGCAACATTCGTACCGGACATAAATTCCCTACAGTCAAATCAAATTAATTATGTTGGTGGATTAGCACCTAATATAACAGCAACAGCAAATGCTATACAAAACTCTATTTTTTCTAACGGTCTAGGGATACCAACAAGTCCAACGAACATGCCCATACCAAGTGATATATTCTTACAGTATATGGGTGAAGAACAACAATCAGCCTTGTTCCAAGCTTTAAAATATAACATATATAGACCGGACTATAGTAAAGTGCCATTACCCAGTAACATAGAAACGGTAGTACCGTTTTATTACGTTGGTTCAAGAGAGTCCGAACCAGGAAAAATACAAAGTCCTTTAGACGCTGTCCCACAAGACGAGTTTGGTAGGAGTACTGGAGCTTTAGTATACGGACCATCTACACTAGCTAAAGAGTTAGAAACAGTAAATGGTAGAGCAACCTGGTTATTTCAAACATTTGGGTTGAGAGGTAAGACATATATGGATGGTGGTGGGTTATCAGCTGGGTGGACTTGGTTTGGTAATAAATCTTTTGCTTCTTTAAACGCCCCACCACAAATGTTGACCACTAAGTCATCGGAGAAACCAAAAAGAAAAGGTGGTATATTAGACGAAACACAGAAACTTATAGATTCAGCACCACTTATGGGTGGAGCTAGAAGAAAACATGCGGGTCACGCCATAGACCAAACATCAAAAATATTTAATGACGGATATAAAAATATATCAAAAGGTTCTGGGGTTAAATTTGTTGACGAAGGTGTTTTTGGTTCACTACAAGAAAGAGAATTTTGCCGTACATGGACTAAAGATAACCCATATTATAAATTCACCAACATGATTAGGTTTAAGGGTAATCAGTTAGGTAAAGAAAATTCGGTATTAAACGATACATTTAATTTAAATATAGCTCCTAATATGGGGGTAAATGTAGATACCGAAGCTAAAGAAAAAAACGTTAAAAAATATATGTTTTCTCTTGAGAATTTAGCTTGGAGGGGTAGTGAAGAATTACTAAATCTACCAAAATCTGAAAAAGGGCCAAATGGTGGTAGGATTATGTGGTTTCCACCGTACGACATAAGTATTGGTGATACAAATTCGGCACAATGGAACTCTATTAATTTTTTAGGTAGACCCGAACCTGTTTACGCTTACAACTACACTGAAAGAATTGGTACCTTAGGTTTTAAAATTGTGGTTGACCACCCATCAATACTAAATGTGATAGCTCAAAAAGAATTATCAAACACACCGGACAGTATTGCTGACGCGGCATTAGACGCTTTTTTCGCTGGTTGTAAAAATTATGATGTTTATGAACTTGCTGAAAAATATGAATTTTTAACACCAGACGAAATAAATCAAGTTTTAAATAGTAACGAGACTAACCCACCACCAGCTAATGTAGACCCAGGTCCAGACAACGCTGTGGAACCCACAGACGAAAACTCAAGTGACCCAAAAACATTCTGGAACACTTGGACAGAAACTGTAGCTGAAGGAGGTGGGGGTGTTACGGAAGAATTTAAAAATACACTTAAAAATAACACTATAAACCAGGAAGAAAACCAAGACAAACTAAAAACTAAAATTTTAAGTAAGTTACTGGGTGAAGAAAATTATTTTAAACACTTAGAAAATACAGATGAATTTCTTTATAGTTCTTTAAAAAGAAAACTACAATACTTTCATCCATCATTCCACTCTACAACACCAGAAGGTTTAAATAGTAGACTATCTTTCTTATTACAGTGCACTAGACCAGGAAGGACCATACCAACACAGACAGAAGGAGGGTTAGAAAATCTAGACGCTGAAAATACAGCTTTTGGACCACCACCTATATGTGTGTTAAGAGTTGGTGATTTCTACCACACTAAAATAGCTATAGATTCGGTTAGTTTTAGTTATGACCCATTAATATTAGATTTAAACCCAGAAGGTATAGGTGTACAACCTATGATAGCGACGGTATCTATTAACTTTAAATATATTGGTGGACAAGGACTAAAAGGACCAATAACACAATTACAAAACGCTCTATCCAACAATTATTTCGCTAACACAGAAATGTATAACCCAAATAGTTTGGTTAACAGTGGAGACGAAAAAGAAGAGTTTAATAGTTTTGATTGGATTACAGATAAAGCAACCGACAAAATAAATGATTGGTTTTCATAAAAATTAAAAGATGACAGGAACAACTAATTATAAATCATTATTAAATACATTTGCTGGTAATAGTAAATCGTATGCTTTAGATATTAAAAATAGATTACAAAATTTATTTTTATTTAATAGTATGGGTTTGGTAGAGGAATTAATGTATTCTAGAACTTACCATGTTGGTGTTCTAGGTGGCGATGAAAGTATAGGGGGTTTTACCACCAACCTAGTTGGCATACCAGAAGGACTATTCAATAGAATGATAAATTCCTACACAACTTTAAAAAAATCAATTAGCACAGAAACCACAACAATACAAACTAATTTTAATACACTACAACCAACCGAAAATGAAAAACAATATGTAAAAGAATTATTAAATAAAACGTTGGAAAACCAATTTACACACATAAATGATAATTTAATAAGTGTTGTTAACAGTTTAAGAAAATCACAACATAATCTAAGCACCACAGCTGACAAACTAAACTTCATAACATCAAATAGTTATGATGGGTACTACCAAAACACTTTTGGTGGTTTGGTGGTAGCACAACAATTAACATCTACCACAACCACAATTATACAATCATATACCGCGGACAGTACAAGTATAAGTAATTTCGTAGGGGAATACGTAAATCCAACATTCCAAAGAGGATACCCCTCAAGTGAGGAATACATTTTCTTTTCCAATCATATGTATACAAATAAGAGTTTATTATTTACTTTTGATGGTAACTACGAAAATGAATTGAAAAAATTAATAAGGTTTAGGGACAACCAACTATACAACAATCTTTTAAAAATAGATGAAAGTGGGTTTAAAGGTATAAAGGTAAAAACTAAAAGAGGTTTTGAACCATTATTAAATGATGTGATTAGGGGTTGGATTGGTTATGACCTTAGGTTTTTTAACTCTAGAATAACTAATGGAATTGTAGCTGGGTACGATATTTTAGATGGACAAATAAGTCAATATACTAATGATTTTAATGTTGAGTTCGGTGTTACTACAGGGCAAACAGCCCAAAACCTAGTTAGGGATAATTTACGTCAAAGACAAAGTGGGGTACCCGATAATAGATTTAATTTCAAATTGGAGAGACAATTACATATTAGTTAAAAATTATGAGTTACTACAACAGATATAACGAATTTATTGTTAATGGAGACTATATAATGGTTCCCGGTATAAAACTAACACAAAAATCCAGTGATAGGAGGGTCGCGTATAAAGTAGGGAAAAGTAGGTTAGATAAATTTTCACAACAATACTACGGTTCACCATATTATGGTTGGTTAATTATGCAAGCAAACGCAACATTTGGTGGGCAAGAATGGGACATACCAGACGGTACTATAATAACCATACCATTCCCATTAATGCAATCACTAGAGGACTATAAAACAAAACTAGACCAATACTTCCTCTACTATGGCAGATAAATTAAATTCTGGAGATATTTTTACAAATCCGGTAGGTAACAATTTAGTTGTTGTCGACCCCAATAAGATAATGGGTTCTAACGGTAAAGTGGTTGATAGACTGGTCAGTCCTGAAGATTTGGTTATGTACGCTAATTTAACGGCAAGAATTTATCCTAGGAGTAAAATTATTGCTGGTGCCTCAGCTGGTGATGAAATAAAGGTAGATTTGTTTGATGGTGAGTTAAATTTTTTAAAACCCGGTGGTAAAAAACATTTAAATACTGATTGGACAGAAGGTTTTACCGACCCAGATTTTGGTAAAACAAAAAAAGGTTCCAGTGAGGGTGTAAAACCTTCTAAAAAGTTTGACAACAGTAAGGATTTTGGTGGGTTCGGTATCACGTCCATAAGTGTTAAAGTAAACGCCTCATACATCCCACAAGTAACCATAAATTTTACTGATGTTAGGGGTAAAACATTGTTTGAACAGGCAAAAACTAACACACCATATACAGCATTTTTTCACTTACCATACCCCACATTTTTTTTAACAATGAAAGGGTATTATGGTAAAGCGGTACAATACCAGTTAACTCTAGAAAAATTCGTATCAAGGTTTGACCCATCCAGTGGTGATTACCTAGTAACCTGTGATTTTAAAGGTAATCATATAGCTCTTTTACGTGACATAAACATGCACCAATGTGTTACAGCACCCTACATGTACCCAACTAGAGTAGACGGTGAAGGAAATGTTACCTCAACAAAGGGAAGGCAAGTTATGAGTAATGTTTATAAAATATATAAAAAATCAAAATTAATCCCAAATGATTTCCCCGAGTACACTATAGTGGAATTAATAGAAAAAATAAAAAGTTTAGATAGAGACCTAGGTAAATTATATGGACAAAAAAACCTTACCACAACCACAGACAAATTAAGGTATGAAGAAACACTAGACAAACTAAAAGAAAAATTTAAAAAGGATTGGATGATGGAGTTTCTAGCAACTGACCTAGGGGAAGAAGTGGAAATACTAATTAATCAGGTTGATGGGCAAGGTAACGAACAAACCAAAAAAGTCTGGACCACAGCATACCCATTAAAAGCTATGGGAAAGATAAATGAAGAGGTAAAAGCTGGTAACGGAAATAGGACAGAATTATTGGAAGTTTTGGAAAACGAAGTTTTAGAAGCTTTATCACAAGTAATCTTACCAGAAACTAACAAATTAAACGAAAATAATACATTTGGTTACGATGGTGTTGAAGATGGGAAATATAGAGTAAACGACTATATTCTTGACCCGAAACTTGTTTATGCTAATATGAGGGTAAATGGTGAAAGTGGTATTAAAGTGGAAAATACTGATAAATTAAAAGTTGATTCGGAAGGTAAATATAGAGAATTAGAACCTTGGTTTATTACTGGCATTTCAGAACTATCGTTTTATGGTAAGTGGAACTTACAAAAGAAAAGTTTTGATTTCTTCGCTAAAGAAATGTCAGAACAAATATCTGTTGAGTTAAATGAGAGATTAGAAAATTATTTGGGTTTTGTACCCACAATAAGAAATGTGTTTGCTGTTATAGTTGCTGGGGCCGACACCTTCTTAAGGTTATTAGACGATGTTCATACAAATGCTATGAGAGAAAGTACTAACCCTAAAAGGTTAGCTGTAGCCAACGAGTCAAACGACACATCTAAAAATAACACAAAAAATAATCAAATTTGTTACCCATGGCCTCAGTATTATGTTGTGGAAGAAGAAGGTGCTTGTGGCATAACTTCCGCTGTATTAAAATATCCTGGAGCTACTGACGTAATAAATATAAACGAGTCTAACAACAAAAAGTTTTGGCCAGAAGTTGATTTTGTAGAAGAATATGTTAAAAGCACAACATATAGGATAAGTGACTACAAATTTGCAACTATTAATACCGGAATATCTAAACAATTTACACCAATAAATGTTAGAGATTGGCCAGCAAAAACAGTACCATACATCACCAAAGACAATACGGAGTTTCTGTTTGAAATATTGGATAGAGCACAAGCAGCTATAACTTTTGGTGGACTAATGACTAGGTACCAAGGAATACAACAATCAAACCTAATAAGTGAAGCACTACTTGAGTTAGCTGGGTACGAAGGACAAAACATATCTAAACAAATAGAACAAAACCCAAACCTACAAGAATTCATATCTTCCATAACTAGTTTTGAAGATATCGAAATAAAATTAAAATCTACATCACCATACAGTTTTAGTGTTTATGAAAATTTTGGTATTATAACACCATTTAATCAAAAAACATTCACAATTAAGACAATACCAAATAACTCATTTGAAATAGTTACTAAGAATTATTCTTTAAATTCTAGTGCTTTAAAAGTTTCTAAAAACACTGGGTTTTTTGATGTCATACCTTTCATATTCCCAACCAACAATCAAAATTGGATAGAGAAAAATTTGTCTCGTTCTCAAAATCTTACACCCGCAACCTTTTATAGTATCTATAAGACTATGTTTTATGATGTAAATGATAGTGGAGTTCTACAAGACAAAAACACTGTCAGTTACTTAACCAGTAGTGAAATAGGTAGAAAACCATATTTCCCAGTTAAATTCATGAATGAATTAAGTGGTCCACAATTTAATATAGATAACGTAAATGAATATTACGAAAATAAAAAAAATGACAGTGGGTTTGGTTCTGGGTTACTAGACTACACAGAAGGTAGTATTAAAGATTCTTTAACACCAATAGATTTAAATTCTCCAACAGCAATAATTAACCAAGACGTTGACCAAACAACTCAAAAGTTGACATCTATGTTAAACACACCTTACTTTATTAACTCATTGTTAGATGGTGTAAATAAAGACCAAGTTAGTGCTCCAAACCCATACACATTAAGTTCTTACTTATTATTAAATTCACTACCACTAATAAATTTTAGAGAAGAAGTTTCAACAAAAAGCGAAAGGAATGATGGTGTGTCCGAATCAGGTGACCTATTAGGTTATGTGGGCATAATGTTCAATCAAATGCCAGCTTTACACCGAGTACCTCTTACATTACTCCTAAAGTTAGGTTCTATATGGTGGAGGTATAAAAAAAATGTTAAAACGGGAATAGACCCACTAACAACCATTTGGTCTGACATTGGTAATACACCATCTAGTGTTTATGACCCAGTAGGTAACTCCACAAATACAAATTTTACTTTTACTGGTAGTAGTGATGGTACATCGTATAACTACATATCTGAGGATGTCACTAATAATTCTATTAAGGTAGGAGTATACCCAACACTAATAGAAGCTATACAGTATATAACAACTGGTGTAATATCCAGTTATACCCCACCAGTAGCTGGTTCGTCTTTAAATTTATTATTTAACCCACTTACTTTACCATTGGTAGATTTAAATTTAACCATAGAAAACGACACTAGTGTATCATACACCACAGAAGATAGTACAAAAGTAGAGTACTATAATGTTTGGCTAGACTCAAAAAATATAAACGATAAAAGTTTAGGTATTAAGTTTGGTAACATGACCACACCCGAAAGATACTTTATCCTATACCCATCAACAGGAGGTATAAAATGGACCGAAGCACCAGCTTATAATGAGGCTGGTAGTATGGTCCCCGGAATTTTACCAAACAACATAAATTCTCTACATAATGGAGCGGCCAGACTATTGTGGCACTCAACACCTAAAGGGTACTTTCAACACAAAAGTACCTACCAACCAACACCTAACCAATATATTAAGTTAGTAAACCCAAGTGATGAAAATGATAATGAGATACCTTGGTCATTAATTGAAGGTGGTGTGTATTCTACTATAGACGAATTAAGGGGAGTATTTAACAACCAACAACTAGACGAATTTGAAAAAATGTTTTTAGAATTTTCTGATAGTGAAGTAACATCTTCCGCGGTTACAACTAATCTAAAAAGTGTAATAAAACATATAAGTTACGTTAGTAATCTTGACGGTTTAAATCAAATGTCTTTACTTTTTGATGATTTTACAGCTAATGACTTATTAACAGCACAAGCAAAAAAGTTTGAATCTGTTATAGACGAATTATTATGGAGAGAAATAAATTATTCTCACAACTCAACTAATAATTTAGATATGATAGTAAACGGGTCAACCGTATTACAAAATTTAATGGGTATTTTTACTGAAAGTGAAGATTATGATTTTGGTACATACGCACAATCCTCAGTAATCATACCGACAACACCCGGTGGTACTTTTCCACCACTAACACAAGAACATATAGATATGAAAATTTATGTTGGGGAACATTACGTTAGTGGTGATGGTCTTGATATACTTAGTAATACAGATACAAGTAATCCATTTTACAACTTTTTCGTAACCGCAAGACAAGATGGTAATGGGATAACATTTAACAGTAGTAATATTGAAGCTTTCGCACCCATAATTAGAATGTATGGGACCTACTGTTCCAAAACCCCAACATTAAACACTTTTCCAGCTCACGAATACTTTAAATTATTGGTAAACGAATTAGAGGTGTTAAATAACAAGGAGGAAGATTATGTTAACGCTATTTTAAAAGAAACAAAGAAAAAAATAAAAAAAGAAAAAAATTTAAACAAGTTAAAAGAATCTTCTGACCCTAGACCTAACATAGACGCTAACGATTTAAAATTAGAATTGTATAACGGTTTTAAAATTATGAATGATAGGTGGGTTTCAGGTATTAACCTAACAGCCACAGGAGGTACACTCTTTGAAAGGTTTTTATTTTTAGATAGAGCAAATAGAGATATTGGTAGTGAGGCCATAGTTAATATATGGGATATTTTAAAATTAGATTCACCATTCGATGATGGTAGTTCTAAAACCCTAACACAAAGTATATCGAGTTACCTAAGTATCATTTTAGCGAATAATTACTTTAACTTTATACCATTACCATCCTATATTAATTTTTTTAATGTTGAAGGTGATAATTCACAACTACAAGGTAACGCAATGTTTGGCACGTTTACCACGGTTGATTACCTAGACTCTAAACCAGCATTCCTATGTCAATACATAGGAAAACCATCAAGTCAACTGGACGTAAAAACATCCAACAACGGATATAGTACCGATACTTTTAATGTAAACAATACAGCAAACAACCCACTATTAGCGGAGGAGTGTGGTGACAGAAACCTATCCAACAAGGTAATGGGATTCAACGTCGACTTTGGTATACCAAACCAAAATATATTCGAGTCTGTTACTCTAGACCAATCACAATACCAAAATACGGCTGAAAGTTATAAAGTTTTACAAGAAATGGCAAATTCAGGTGGTGGAGGAGCTACCACTATGGCATCTACCTCACTATATAATGTATACGCTAGTAGGTCGTACACAGCAAAAATAACTTGTATGGGTAACGTAACCATACAACCAACACAATACTTCCAATTAAGATACCTACCTATGTTTAACGGGCCATATTTAATTATAAATGTAGAACACGACATAAGACCAAACACTATTGAAACTAGTTTTGAGGGTGTTAGAGTACCAATTCCCAAATTGCCAAAAATAGGTGACCTAGTACAACGTGTTAATGAAAGTTTATATAAAGAAGCCGAATCAAATCTGAAAAAAGTTAGACAACCAAATTATTATTACGATAGTTTAACAGCTACAAAACAACAAATGAAATTAAAACCAAATGAAACTGGGTACATAGATAGTGGTAGTACAAGTATTTCGTTAAATGACACAGTAATTTGGGGGTACGCTATGGATATTCTTGAAGTTGAGTACTCTGAAGATAATCCGTTAGAACCACATTTAGGTGTAGACTACATCCCTAACATAGAATATACAGACCAAGCATCTAGTGAGGATGGTTTATATGTTTATCCGGTTATAGATGGGATTGTAACAGCAGTTCTTGATGGTTGTATTGTTGGTAATACAAGTGAAAAGTGTGCACTTGGTAACTATATTGAAATAACAAAAACCCTACAAGAAAATCCAGTAGAAGATGAAACAGCTTATTATAGAGTTAATTACTATTTCTTACGGGAAGGAATCTTAGTTAGTGCTAATGAAGGTATTGAATCTGTAATTAATAAATCTAGTGTTGCTTACCAACCCAGTACTCTTGGTGGGTCTATAACTATGGGTAGAAAAATAGCTAAATTAGGTAACACTGGAAAATCCAAAGGACAACACTTACATTTAGAGATAATAAGGGGTGTACAAAAAGAAGGTAAAATAGTAGAACATGTACTAAATCCAAAAAATATAATACAACCATTTGCATTTTAAATAACTATTATTAACTTTGGGGATATTTATATAAAAAAAGAAATATGATTTCAGAAAGCGTAAAACAAAAATTAGGTAATTTTTTAGGCAAAAAAACAGATAACGTAGTTGAGAATGGTGCAAATCAAGAAGGACAACAAGTTTGTGATTTAGATACTGGTGTTTGTTATACTATTAGAAGTAGAGACGGTTTAATTGAAAGGGTTGAGAATAGTATTAGAGTAAATAGAAAAGTACAGGTAGAGTCACCATCGGGTGATGTAAAACAATTATTAAATGGCTAAAGAATTAGAAAAAAAATTATTAAAAGAGTTATCTAGGTTTAAAGAAATTGGGCGTAATTCTAGTAATCTTGACGAACAAATTATTGGTTCTGGTTCTGGGTTTGATGAACAACAAGGAGAATCCGACCTACTAATGAAATTTAAAAAACGTCAGGATGTGGGGGAACAAGAAGATGATTTGGACATACCTTTAGACCCAGAAGCTGAAACAGAAGATGAAACAGAAGAACTAGATGTCGCAGTTGAAGACGAGATAGAAACAGAAGATGTTTTAGATACAGACATAGACTCTGAATTAGACACCGAATTAGATACTGGATTAGATTCAGACACTAAAGAATTGGATGTTACTGATTTAGTTACAAAACAAGATGAGGTAAATACAGAATTATCCGACCAAAAAGATATCTTATCTAAAAATAGTGAAAGTTTAGACGACTTAATGGATAAACTATCAGAGTTAGAAACACACTTAACATCTATGGATGATATGGTACAAAAAATAGGTAACCTAGAAAATAAAATTGAAGAATACCGACCACGTACACCAGAGGAAAAAATTAGTCTAAGAAAGCATGATAGTGGTCCATACACTCAAAACCTAAGTGACTACTTTATAGACAAAGAAGAGGTTTTTGACAAAACTGGTAAAAAACAGTACATTTTAACAAAAGATGATGTTGATAATTACAGTAAGGACGACATCAAAAAAAGCTTTACTCAACCAGAGGACGAAGAAGAGTAAAATTACCACCACATTTATTTGACAACCCATTATTATATTCCTATATTTACTCATATGTTTATTAATTAATAATATTTAAAAAGAAAAATTTATGAGTAATAGTTTAGACGCAGTTTTAGCTCAATACGAGAAGAACAAACAAAGTGGTGGTTCCACAAAACCACAAATGACATCAGAAGAAAGGATGAAACAATACCTTTCAATCATGTTACCAAAAGGAACAAAACAAGGTGAAAAAAGAATTAGAATTGTACCAACAACAGACGGTACCTCACCATTTAAAGAAGTATTTTTCCACAATGTACAAGTACAGGGAAGATGGCAAAAACTCTATGACCCAGGAAAAGATGAACTTGGTAAACCATCCGGTGAAAGAAGTCCGTTAAATGAAGTAGAAGAGGCTTTAAGATTAGCTGGTGATGCACAATCAAAAGAGTTAGCACGTTCTTATCGTTCACAAAAATTTTATATCGTAAAAGTTGTTGATAGAGACAATGAAGAAGATGGTGTAAAATTTTGGAGATTTAAACACAATTGGAAAGGTGACGGACCAATAGATAAGATTATCCCTATTTGGAGAAATAAAGGTGACGTTACCGATATTAATGAAGGAAGAGATTTAATACTAATCCTACAAGCAGTACCATTACCAGGTGGTAGAGGAGAGTACACAACAGTATCTTCTGTTATGTATGAAGACCCAGGAGCACTATCAACAGACCCAGCTCAGGCAAAAGAATGGTCTGGAGATGAAAGAACTTGGAGAGACGTATATTCACAAAAACCAGTAGAATACTTAGAAGCAATTTCTAAAGGGTTAGACCCAGTATGGGACTCAGAACTTAAGAAGTATGTTTACGATGACCCTAACAGTGTCAGTAACTCAACAAGTACATCTACACTAGGTTCTACAAATGACCCACAAGCAAACGAACCACAATCTGAAGACTTACCATTTTAATTAGTAAGATATGGCATTGAAAAAAAGAACATTTTCAGATTTGAAAAATAAATTCTCAAAGAAAGCAAACTTTAAACCAGAAAGATTTTTTGATTTAGGGGGAGCTTTCCTTGATGCTACTGGATTACCGGGACCAGCCATGGGACATTTACAAATGTTTCTAGGTCATTCAGACACTGGAAAAACCACAGCTTTAATAAAATCAGCGGTTGACGCACAAAAGAAAGGAATTTTGCCAGTATTAATCATTACCGAACAAAAATGGGGTTTTGAACACGCTAAACTTCTTGGTTTTGATTGTGAAGAAATTGTAGATAAAACTACTGGTGAAATAGATTGGGACGGATTCTTCCTATTTAATAACGACTTCCAGTATATAGAACAGATTACCGACTATATCAACGAGTTATTAGATGCTCAAGATAAAGGTGAATTAGAATACGATTTATTATTTTTATGGGACTCTGTTGGTTCAGTACCATGTAAAATGACATTTGAAGGTAAAGGTGGTAAAATGCATAACGCGGCAACCCTAGCTGACAAAATAGGCATGGGGTTAAACCAAAGGATAGGTAAGTCACGAAGGCAAGACTCAAAATATACTAACACACTGGTGGTCGTAAACCAACCATGGGTTGAATTACCAGACAACCCATTTGGACAACCAAAAATTAAAGCTAAAGGTGGTGAATCATTATGGTTAAATTCTACTCTAGTTTTTAGATTTGGTAATCAAAAAAATGCTGGAACTACAAACATTTCAGCTGTTAAAGAAAAAAGAAAAGTAAAGTTTGCTACTCGAACTAAGATAACAATTATGAAAAATCACGTTAATGGTCTGGGGTACGAAGATGGAAAAATACTAATTACACCACACGGTTTTATTGCCGGTAGAGAAGCGGGTGAAGAAAAAAAATCAATAGATAATTATAAACTAGAGAATTCCACATTTTGGTCTGAGCAATTAGGCATGGGTGGTGATTTCGACTTAAAAATAGAAAAACAAAATGACTAAATTAAAAAAAGGAGACAAAGTAAAAGTACACTATGTAGGTACTTTAAAAGATGGTTCAGAATTTGACAGTTCTAGACAAAGAAAACAAACATTAGAATTTACTATCGATGATGGTAAAATGTTAAAAGGATTTAACGATGTGGTTAAAGACTTAGATGTTGGTGAGAAAAAAATAACTAACATACCGGCAAATGAAGCTTATGGTGATTATATCACAGAAGCTGTTATAACAGTTAAAAAGGCTGAATTCCCACCAGAAATGAAATTTGACATAGACGGGTTTGTACAAGGACAAGATGACCAAGGTAGACCGGTACAAGGACAAATAGTTAAAGTTGAAGACGATACTGTAAATTTAGATATGAACCACCCATTAGCTGGTGAAGATTTAAATTTTGAAATTGAACTAGTAGAAGTTGTAGCGTAAAAAAATTGTTTAACCTTTTAATTAAATGTCTTGACACGTACACTATTAGTTGATGGAAATTCCCTATTAAACACAGGATTTCACGGTATTAAAAATATGTATAATGGTGATGACCACATAGGTGGGTTGTATCATTTTTTAAATACATTAAGAAAACTTATTGACAGCTATTTTATAACAAAAGTAGTTGTGTTTTGGGATGGGAAAGATAATACTAAACCCAGAACAAAAATATATCCCGAATATAAGTTAAATAGGAGACTAAAACCAAAACCAAAAGAAGAGGTAGACTCTTACGGTAGACAAAAACTAAGAACTCAAGAATACTTAGAAGAACTCTACGTAAGACAGTCTACGTTTAAATGGTGTGAAGCCGATGATTGTATTGGGTATTATTGTGATAATAACGATAAAGAAGAAATTATAATACTAACTTCTGATAGAGACCTACTACAACTAATTTCAGAAAAGGTTTCAATGCATGTCATATCATTAAATAAATTGTTTAAATTTAACGATAAGGTACCGTTGGAGGGTGTTTACATACCCCCCAACAACGTACGCTTAGTTAAAACTATATGTGGTGATTCTTCAGATAATATATATGGTATAAAAATGGTGGGTGTAAAATCCCTTATAAAAATAAAACCAGAAATACTAGAAAAAAAAGTAACTTTAAAAGAAGTTATAGAAACAATAGAATCTAAAGAAAAAATTACAGTAAAAGAAAAAAACATACTAGAAGGTATCACACAAAAAGATACAAGAATAACCGATAAAAAAAATATCTTAAACACAAACTACGATATTATTGGTGTTGGGGAGCAATTCCTAACTGAAGAAGCTGTAAAAGGAATAAAGGAGCTATCAAAAGAAGCGATAGACCCAGAAGGTAGAGAA
>TARA_R110000765_G_scaffold176469_3_pt1 | contig 17174 bp, 15 predicted proteins | sample TARA_R110000765 | Tara Oceans TARA_R110000765 (sample SAMEA4398168) | marine metagenome | biome: Polar Biome; feature: [MES] marine water layer (ENVO:01000295) within the mesopelagic zone...; material: water (ENVO:00002006), including particulate matter (ENVO:01000060) such... | reverse complement strand
GAAGCGTTGAACGGAACAGGGGGTAACTGATTGCCGCTTATCCCTGTTATTTCATTACCAAAATGCCACCCATTAAACCCAGAGTTTTTAAAGTCATTTAGCTCCAAAGGAATTAACCCAACCGTAGGGCTCGTAGAATAGGAAATTTCTTTTTGAGATGGTGCCACACCAGACTTACCGTCCGCGTTCACAGTAACGAAGGACATTTTTTTCTTACCGTGGTCTACGTATCTTCCCCCATCTACAGTTGGGGCTAACGCATTAGCATTTTCCCTTGTAAGATAAATTGTCTTTTCTGATTTTCTCTGTAAACCCTGCTCTTTAGCCCCGTGTTCTGGACGGTATGCTTTGTTACGAGTGGTTTTACCATCTGAGTCTACGGCGTAAGTAGACCCCTTAGCTGTAGTGAACCCCTGTGATTCCGAAGCACTATCCTGTTGATACTCATAGAGTGCCACCTGCATTTCTAAGCTGGCGGCTAGTGTGGCTGTGTTTTTGAACTGTGTCTGGAGCCCTTTTAAAGAAGGGTCTGTATCGAATATGTTATTCGTAACGTTAGCGAAGGTTCCCAGATCCCTAGCTCTCTCCTCAACAGTTGTGATTTTAATCTGCCTCGACCGAGTGTTGAACGGGTTAACAACTTTAAGCTGGTCACTGAGGGTGACTGACTTTTTAAGTTCAGTAAGTCGTTCCGCAAGGGCAGCGATAGTAGAGTAGTCTTCTTCCAAAGCGCCCACTTTATCGAAGGCTGTTTTGGCCGACACCCTGCCTCCTGATTCCTGAACCATGATGTCGGTAACATAACGTGGGTTCCCACCAGTTGAGATTTCGAAAGCAGGGTTCAGGGTTCCGCTCTCGATTGCGGTTGAGGGAACAGGAATCGGGATGCCACTCTCCAAGAAAGTGAGCATGGCTAGGGGATCGTTATTAAAAATACCGACCCCTGATTCGTCCAAGTAGACTTTACCGGAACCATATATCTGTGGGAGGGCTTGACCCCGTTTGGTGAATGGGTCTGATGCGATAGGGAACTTCTTTTTAATCCTACTCGCCAGCACATTACTAAGTGTTTTCAGTGCTGCTTTACTAAGGTCGGTGACTTTAACCCCGAGACGTTCTAGGTGTCCCACCGTAAGTGAATGCGGGAAACCTGAGTTAACGAGTATGTCTATACCTTTAGCATCGGCTTCGTTTGGGCCTTTAGCATCAGAAACAGCCTGTGCTTTTTTCTTCGCGTCTCTTGTTTGGGCAGCTAATTTCAGTAGGCCATCCGCTTTTCGTTTGTCTAGGATGCGGTTAGCTCGCAACGCTGACTTGATCTCCTTAAGCATCCGTTTAGCAGATGGGGCTCCTGAATTCTCAAGGAGCTGCTGCTGCTTCTCCATTCGTTTGAAGAGTCTCTGCTTACTTTCTATCTCTGCTACTGCCTGTTCAAACTCAGCATCAAAGTCAACAGGTGGCTCTTTAGCAGGGTGTGCGCTAGTAATAGCTACGGAACCATTTACTGCATTACCTTCTGAGCTAGCTAAACTAGCCGCAGCAGAAGTTCCTACTACGTCTGGGCTACCCTCACCGAGAAGTTCCTCAGCCTCGAAGTTAGCTAGTTCCGCCTTAACAGCTTCAGAAGTTAGGTCTTTTTGTAGGTCGTAGTTAAGTTGACCTAACTCTTCCTCACTAAGCTCCTTAGTCTGGTTCTCTATAACTATATCTGCTTCACCTATTACTTTGTCTTCCTCTAGGGCGTCGGAAGATAAAACGCTACTAGCGGCAATTCTTTCAGCGCCTTTGTATTGGCGGGTAAGCCTCTCTGCTTCCATTGCTGTAGCAGGAGATCCTGTCTCTCTGAGAGTATCACCTAAGCCTCGTGCTTTTACTTCTCTCTCAAATTCTTTAAAGACTTCTTGCTCTACTCTTGCCGCAGCATTGCGGTCCAAGAATCTATTAGGGGCAATGTTCTTAGCTGCTTTACTAACAAAGTTACCTCCAGCACCAAGACCAGCGCCTAAAAGAATGCCGTGCCCAACCTGCTTCATGCGGTCCCACATCGGAGTGTTCTGGTTTGTGTAAGCGTCCGTAATTAGAATGTTTAAGAATTCGTCTAGACCTTCTTCAAAACCCTCGTCTACCCCAGATCTAAGTAGTGACTTAGGACCTTCTATAGCGTGTTTACGCATGACCTTCTTAAGGGCCTCCTTCATTACAGTAATGAAAGTCTGATCGCCTAAGTTCCTCCCAAGAATATTAGACGTGACTTTTTTTATCTGTCGGAAGCTCATCCCCCTAAGGAATGTTTCTTCAAGACCGCCCCTACCGATTGCAGAAAGCCCCGACGTAAGTAAACCTGTGATGACTCCAGCAGTGAGTGCCGATCCAAATGCGGCGTTGTGCGCTTCTTCTTTTACGCGGTCAGCGTCCCAGCCTTCTTCCCAAGATCCGTCCTCAGCTTGGTGCTTTGCTGTGAGAGTGGAGCTAAGTGATTGGAAAACGGCACCGTAAGTATTTGCACCAGATCTAGTAGCCGCTGGAATAAATGACGCTGTCGCAACCCCCATTTTCTTAGCGATGTTTCCGTTGTAGGCTTTAATAACCGTTACCGTTCTTTCTCTTGTGGCCCCTTTAAGGGCCCCCGACTTAAGAACCCTTTCCGCCGCAGCTTCAACTGTTTCTTTACCTACTGTTTTTAGAGCGCCTCTAGCAGCAGCTGTAATGACGAGTCTCGCAGAAACTGTAGCTGTTGTCTTAGCTCCTGCATATGCCGCGAGCCCCGCGAGGCTTGTGCCCGCAGTGGGCGCAGCCACCGCAACTAACCCCGCTGTAACTACTGCATCCGCGACCATGGGAGCAACAGCCTCCATCATGTCCTGCCCTGCTCCCATCTCTAACCCGAACACCTTCGCTACCTCCCTAGATTGCGCGTTGTTTTCTGCAATCATTTGGAGTCCAGCCCTACCCCAATCAGCGTCAGCAGCAGCAGCCACACCAAATATAATGCTTGTGAACCCTTCGTAAGCACTACTCCCGACACCTTTCGCCCTGTGCATAAGCGAGCTGAAGTCTACTTCAGACCTGAACTTTTCTAAAATAGCTACGTGGCTTAAACCTTTTTGCTCACCGTCCATACGAGCCTCCATCCAATCATCTGCAAACTTATCTTCCGCGTAGATCACCGCAGAGATATTGAAGAATTGGTCTTCCAAATATAATTTTCTTTGCGACTCAGCTTGCTGGCGTTGTGCGCGAGTAACGCCCTCTTGCACAAGCGCCTTCCTAAACTCAGTAGGGGATGTCAGGAGAGACGGGTCAACCATAGCGCCACTGTATTTTGACACATGGACGTTATGGTCTAATTGTTCTTTATCATCAGTATACTCGATTAATGGGGAAACGTTGGCTTTCGTGTCACCGTGGACCGCATACTTAATAGTGAGGTCGTTCAAGACATCGTCTACCACACCACCTGAGTAGCCCGTCTCTTTAACCAATTGTTGGAGTAACGCTTGCCGTGCACCATCAACGTCATCACGAACAGCTTGACGGCGCTCATCTAATTTAATCTCCTCCCAAACTTGCTCTTCCCCTTCTTCGTCCTCGAAAAACGGAATGGTGTTCCAACCGAGTCGGAAGGTTCTCGTCATGCCGCCCCAAAGTTCCGTCGCAGTTTCGTTTACTTTATTACCGAAGTCCCATGTTTTCTCTTCGGCGTAGTCTTTAGCAAGTCCGTATAATACCGACTCATACCTTTCGTCCTTCCTGATCACCTCCCTGAGTTCAACCTCAGCGCGTTGCCGCTCCTGAACTTGATACACCATTAGGCCATCTGAAACTGGAGCGGGTTTCCGTTTGGCGCGGAGGTTAAAGACATGCCTCGGACTCACCCCATACTTAGCAGCGCTTTTAATGACGGAAGATTCTGTCTCCCCTTCTGGGATTGCTCCCCCTAGGAAAATCTCATTCCCGTCCTCGTCTTCGACTACAGCCGCTAAGATCTTGCTGCTTTTAAACAGCTCATGGTGTTTCTCGTAGTTAGCACTACGAACCATTTCAGCTACTTCCAGATAGTCTTCTGGTTCCTCAGCTAACTGCCCCCCGTAATTAAGTTCAGCCCTAGCTTTATAGGCGGTGAGCTTCTCGAAGACGCCTTCGCCGCCTAAGAAAGGGTTTTCAGGGTCTTCTTCCTCAAGGAGAGTGTTAACCGAAGACATCAGATCAAACTTACTGAAGGATCTTAGGCTTTCGTTAATTTCAGGCTCGTTCTCCGTAGTGAGTAGGCCCCTCTGGACGAGCGCATTTGATAGGTTGAAACTCAGTTGATCCTCGATCGCCTCCGTATACTGCCCCGCTTCGAGATACCCGCCCCTGATATGTTCGACATACCTCCCTAAACTTTCAACATCGTCATCAAATTTATTTTGGCTAGCCCAATCTGGGTATGCCGTTTCGACGTAGGGAGTATTCGTTTTGCTTTTATCCGACATAGCAGAAGCTGGTGTATGTTTTAGTTAGGTAAGTATTCAGGAATTATTCAGCAGCTGCGGCTTTCTCCAACACTGCCTTAAGCAACTTGGGGTCTCCGAGAACCGCAGAGGCTCGGGCATCTATATCCTCCGCAGTAGTTTCAGTCTTCATCATCGAACTACCCGCAGCGTCCTCTGCGGCGCGATCTGTCTTGTTCTTCTCACGAGCCTCGGTTCTCCTTGCACGTATGCTCTGTTGAGCCTCAAAAATAGTGTTGTAATCTTCAGTTGGGAATGCTGCTTGAAGCATACTAGATATTTCATCCGCCCTTGCAGCAGGAACATCGTTTGCATCAGTAGAATCAGGCTCATAAGCCTCTCCGATAGATTTGATTTCCCCGATGAAAACCTCGTCTTCATCAATCAGGGCTAGTGCACGCTTAAGATCAGCGTCATGCTCCAGCTCTCTTTGTTTAGCCGATGCCGCTCCCGCTTGTGCCTCCCTATACTCGTTAGACTTTTGCGACTTGGCGTAGTTTGCACTATTGATTAGCCTGAAGTTTTTCTCCATGTCCGTCACCACCCCGTCAGCATTAATCGATTTTTCGAACTCCGCTGGTGATATACCTTGGGTAGCCACCCTCGATAAAGATTCTCCGTTCTTATCGGCGGAAGCTCGCTGCGCGGCTTGTGCTTTAATAGCGCTCTCACTGGAGCTAAGGATAAGTCTAGCTGTCGGACTCTTACTAAATAACGCAGCGTTGGCGGCTGTAAACTTCGCCATTTCTGCTAGTTTCTGGTTAGGATCTTTAGTGTCGTCTTCTACTATATCACTAATATCTTTAGTGGCTTGCGTAGTCCTATCAGCATAATCAACTTCGTCCCGTGCCTTTTTCTTTTTTTCTTCGAATTCAAACAAGCCAGTTTGGTAAGCTAAGTCAGCATTCCTTTCCTGAACTAACTGAGAACGTAGCCGCAGCATTGTCTGCAAATGTGGCTGCATGTCCCTGTCTTCTAGAGATGTGATGTAACTACTCTCTCGTCGGTTTAAGCCGTAGGTATCCCTCAAGGGTTTTATATCCTGCTCAAAAAAATCGTTGTCTATAGGATCAGCCATTGTAATTTAAACTTTTGAGGTGCCGTATGGTTGAGCGGAGGGGTAGAAATCGGGATCTTTCTTGAGCTTGTTCTCAAGCCTAGCCATGAGAGCGCGTTGGAGCCTCTCGTTAGAAGAGCGTTGTTCGTCCACTTTTCTGGCAGACGCTTCTCTTGCGTTCATGAAATTTGGAGACGCAATAGCAGGGGCCTTACTTTCTGGGGAACCTGCCCAGCTTGCTGCGACTTGATTAGCCGCTGAGGTGAATCCCATTTTCCTTAGGCGTCTCGCTTTCCTCAGTTCAGAATTCCTACTATAAAGGGCGCGACTCTCACCTAATTTCCCCTGAGTCCCAAACGTCCTCTTGGGACTACTAGCCGTTGCTTTATCGGGAGCTGCTTCGGGAGCTGCTTCGGCTTTGGCTTTGGCTTCGGCTTCGGCTTTGGCTTTGGCCTTATCCTTAAATTTTGCCATCGGCCCTTTACCGGCCTTTACTGGAGCGGTATACTTCTTGGCGAAAGAACGGCCCTCGGCTTCAAGATCTAAATAAGACATAAGTTAAATTGTATAGTTTGAATTAAAAAAGTCAATCGACTAGAGACGAGTCCGCATTTTGTAAAGCAGAACTTAAATTTTTCATTGACCTCCGTGGCCTATTAAAAGCAGTGTCACCCTCCTTAGGGGGATCAACCGCCACTAAACCTAGCCTTTGACGAGCACAATCCAAAGCTAAAAAAGCAGCATCAGCTAAGTCGGGGCTCCTGCCAAAACGAGATTTGAACTCAGGTTTTGATTCTATTTTCATGCGGAGGGTAGCTCCCTTTACGTGGTCATAGTTACGAGCTGTTATTTCCTGCGCTAATTCAGGACTAACCCCAAACACTTGACGTGTTCTCATCAGTTCTTTCCCCACAAACCATAGCTCCGAAACACGATTCACATACAACTCGGTGCCCACTAGTTTGCTATTCGCGCTTACGCGCTTGTCACTTGCTCTCCCCCCAAACGAAACCCTCATGAAACGATTAGACCATTCTCCTGCTAGGACGTCGCAGAACGGGGCTCCCGCTCCAGTCGCATCAACACTCACATTCTCAGGGGGTATGTTCAATTTTAGACACTGTTCCTTTATTTGCTTAACAATCTGGTAAGTTCTGGGGACGGCTTTATTAGTGGCGTCGTCATTTAACTGTATCGACTTCCCAAACTCTATCACATACTGCCCATTGTGATCATACCCAACCTTTGCTGGGACGAGGCAAGTCCGGTCACCCCCGTTGGTGAATGCAGGGTCTATCCCGCAAAGATTAACGGGCGTGCTCTGCCACTGGACGGAATGCATCGCCCTGCTACTCGTAAGCTCATTCTCAGTGTATATACCAGTTGCTTCGTCGCTGTCAAAAAACACAGCGCGGACCATCCGCATATACCCCCGACTCTCAACACCCAGTAACGCTTTGTCTTCTTCAAGTTTTTCCTGCGTGGGTAGCCATGGGTAGATGGTTTTTCCGGCGATGATGTTGGGCGACCTCTCGCCATCTAGGCGCAGGTATTTCCCCCGCCACTTAGTTTTCCACTCATCCGCCGTGTTCGTATCGACGCTGTCCCAACCGTCTTTAGGTTCTGACCAAGTCCCAAACGCATCAAAGCGGGAGTTGGGGTTGCTCATCCCAATCATCTGGAAGTGGGGGTTTTTAGAAAGGTTGGTGAGGCCAGCATTCAGGATAGCTGGTGACAGCTCAGATAATTCGTCGCCAATAAGGATCACCCTCTTTTGTTTCAAACCAATGAAGCGCCCTACGGCTTCTTTAGTCTTGCTCTTCTCAGCAGCGATAAGTGACAACCCAGCTCTTTCTATAAGGATTCCTTTCTCGTTAACATACGCAGCGTTACCAATTGAATCCCGTATCTTGAGCGGGGCATCATCAATCACGGTTAGTAAAGACATCACTGAACCCCAAATCCTTTTTCGTGCCTCCCGTAATGTGGTAGATGTCATCAGAACTAATGTGTCCTGCGGTTGGGATAACCAGTTCACGATGCCCCACGCGGCCATGGTGTGCGATTTGCCGGAGGAAGCAGACCCCCCAATAGCCAAGTATTTATTTTCTATAGCTGAACGAATCATTACCTCTGCCCACGGGTGCTTCACCATCAACGGCTCAGGCAACTCAGAATTATTCCACAGCTCATCACACACTCTCCAGAAATAATACTCACGGGAAACAGGCTCCTCGTGTTTTGCAAAACCATACAGCAACGCAGTAAGTAGGCTAGTGGGAGGTATTTCAAAACCACCTACGTCCATCCGTTTTGTTTTAGGATTTATTTTAGGTTCTAGTAACTGCTTGCCCCTTTGGTCGTTTATAGCCATATTGCATTAAAGTTAGCCACTTTAACATGAGTTTCAATTCCAAACAAAAAATCATAGATCGCGCAGTCGATATGTATCACACCGATTGGAAAACCGCTGCAATAGCTAAGGAGCTAGGAGTCCATGCGGGAACCGTTCGAAGATGGTTTAAAAAACGTGGCATCCCTTCAAGGAAAAATACTTCGGATGTTGGAGAAGAAATCCCAGAACCCCCTCCTGCTAATGAAGATACTGATGAAGTAGATACTGAGAGGCTGACGAAGGAAGCTTCCATACTCGCGAAGCACGATGCGAGGATCAAAGAGGAGCAAGAGATCCTTGAGATCGCTGAGAGTCAAGCGAGTCCCGCTGATAAATACCAGAACTACATCGCAATGGCGGCGATACGATTAGCTCGGGACAACATGAAAAACATTAGCGGGCCGAGGAACATCAAAGAGCTGTCTGAGCTGGATCAACTAATACGTAGGAACTTAGGTTTAAACGCTAAGTCGAGTGGGGGAGCCTCGCACAAAATGCAAATCGACATCTCGATACTAAACAATAGAAAAGCGGATATCGGAAAAGGAACCATTATTGATATAGAAGCAGATGATAAATGATTTCGATAACTTCTCATGGGACTATAACCCTGATAAAGACCCCTACGTTAAGAGAGCTGTGCCCTCAGATTATTACGATGAGCGATATGATGCGATCATGTTCTTCGAGCAACTCTCTAAAGCTCTTCTAGGGGTGATCGAAAGATTAGACGGACCAGCTGTCGCGTGTTACGATAGCCTTAAGTCGCTAAAAGTTCTAGAAGACGACCATGCTCTCGACCCCGATGAAGCGCGGACAGCGTTGAACCAATTAATTATGGCGGACTTTGGTCCAGCCACCCCCTGTTTTTTAGATACAACTATCCTTAAAAAGTAATGACACTCTTTAAAAGTAAAGAACTAGTGCACAACCCAAAAGTTCTTATCCGAAAGGATACCAAAGATGCCGATGTGGCTTTCGACGTGCGGCAACTAGAAGGGCCCTATTACAGGGTTTTCCCAGCCAACATGAAAGAGATTTCATTTATAAGAACACTCAAAAAAAATATTTTTGTTTACACACCCGCACACGGTGATGGATTAATAGTCACCTTAAATTTATTTTGATTGTTGGAATTGATAACGGTTTGGACGGGGGGCTCTGCGCCATCTCTCTATTTGATGGGGGCGTCATAAGCAAAATGGCGATGCCCACAATAATGGTGGGCGAAAAAAGAGAGATCGACACTCGTGAGATTAAAGAGTGGCTGCTCTACTTAAACACGCCTTTTCACCTAGCCATTGAAGAGCCGCTTGCGCACGCTAAAAGCTCTCAAGCAATGCGCTCGATGGCTTTGAGTTTCGGGAAATTAATTGGCATGGCGGAAACCAATAATTACGAGGTTCAAAGAGTAGCCGTCCACAAATGGCAGAAGCGCATCCTTGGTAAAATATCTCGGGGGACTAGTAAACAAGTCGCCTTTGAAAAAGCTGAAGAGCGTGTTCCAGATGAGCAGTGGCTTAAAAATTCAAGGTGTCGCGTCCCGCACGATGGCATGGTTGACGCGTTCCTGATTGCCCGATATTTTTGGGAGACCAAAAAAAACTGAAGAATTATTTTGACGTGTGGTTTTAGGTGTGGGATGTTCCGCCTATGAACCAACCAAAGCACAGCGACAGGGGACACGCAGAGTTTTCCCCCTCTTCTCTTAAGTATGTCGCAGGGTGTGCTGGTTACACTGGAAGATCAGGAACTTCAGCGGCTGCTGAAATGGGCACCCGTATACATGAGGCCCTTGAGATTGAAGACCCATCGAATCTTCAAAGCGAACAAGAGGTATCGATTTATCAGGAGATCCTGACCGATCAATACGAATACCTGATGAACTACGGTGACATGGAGTTGACGGAGTCCCATGCTGAGATTGTTCTTGATGTGGAACTTGATGGGACTTCCACTTATGGCACTTGTGACTACCTTAACATTTACGACGGGACTAAAGGGATACTCATCGATTACAAAACGGGGATCTCTAAAATAGACGCCCCTGATAAGAACTGGCAATCCAGAGCATACACTGTCGGTTGTTTCCAAAAGTTCCCTGACTTGGAAACCATAGAGTTTGTATTTTTCATACCGCAGCGTAATGAGATTCTGAGCCACACGTTTAGTCGGTCGGACCTCCCTCAACTTATTAGAGAGTTGTCAGACGTTATCCTTAAGGGGGAAAAAATACGCCCCAAATGGGAGAACGGTGCCCCCGATCTTTCAGAGCTTACGCCAACCGTTGACTGTAGGTTTTGTAAATACGAGGACACCTGCCCATCGCTCGGTGGGTTGGTAATCGAGGTGGCCAAAAAGCTTAACCCGCAACTTCCCGATGTAGATATTGAAACTACAGACGATCCCGAGACAGTGGAGCACCTTTATGTTGTCGCCAAAATTGTAACCTACTGGGCAGACGCGTTTAAAAAACACGCTGTTTCTCTTGTAGAAGATGGGCTTGAGTTACCCAACCTCAGACTTAAAAAAATGGCGGGGCGTAGAAACGTCACCGACCCCCAAACGTTTATTCGCATCGCTAAAAAATACGGTGTTGACACTGAAACTATTTTGAACAACGTGAGCCTTCCGCTTGCAAAAATTGCCAAAGCTGTTGGCGACACAGCGGATAAAGGCAACAAGAAGCAATTATCCTCTGAGTTCATTGATGCATGTGACTCCGCAGGAATTATAGAAACCTCTCCCTCAAGGCGTCAATTGTCTTGAGGAAACTAGAAACAAGAAACAGAAACCAATAGATATGAGTAAAAAGAACGAGCTGACCGAAGCTCCCACTACCAACCTAGCAAACGCCCTTAGCGATACGCTAGATCAATCCGATATTGACATCCCTCGTGTTAACGTCGTGCAGAAGACCAGTGATATTACTGGACCCGATGGCAACCCCGCACCGTATGGCTCGCTTGTTTTAGACAAGCGTATCATCCTTGCAGCGCCTGAATCGCCAATTCAGGTTGTTCCACTTAGTGCTAACAAAGCTTGGCGTGAAGATGTCCCGTTTGATGCCGATGACATCCCACGGATTGCTAATTCGCAGGAGGAAAAAGTGCAACTTAGCTTAGACTCGGAATACCCTATTCTTGAGTTCGCTGAGATCACCTTACTCTTCAAAGGAGGAGATGACGCAGACTCTTTCCCGTTCCCACTTGGGGACGCGAACTATGCTCTGGGCCGGATCAACGTCGCCAAAGACGCTTACCGTCAAACCTTCAAAAGGTTGGCGACATTCGCCGTCTTTAATAAGACCACCCCCATTCATGAAAGGTTGTGGAACTTCCAGTCTACGGCGATTACTCGCGGTAAGTATAGCTGGTTTGCTCCATCGCTCACCATCACTCAAGACCCGCCAAGCGAAGAGGTCAAGGGGTTCATCGAAAACTTCCTAGGGTAATGTCGGGCGAAATTAAATCCCATGACATCCTCAAAGAGGAAATCGATAAGCTTAGTGAAATCATTTCGAAAATCGAAGAGATGCTCGAAGTCTCGTGTAGAGATTTAGAAGCTACGATCCTTATTAGAGAGTGCCTTCAAGATAGCCTTAAGACACGCCCTCAAACAGGGGAACTAGAAATAGTTGTAGACTAGGAATTTCCGGCAAGGAATAGGTAATGTGGCGGCAATTTGTGAAGCTGGTAAAATCATCACCTAGAGGTAACCACATAAAAGCCTCTTTATATGCCCCGTCTCCTTTTAATGTGTAAGGGGGCGGGGCAAACTTTTAATTAATTATATGACTAGAAATGTTTTTGCTTTAGATTACGAGACTTATTACGATAAGTCGTGCAGCATCAAAACACTGGGGACTCTCGGCTACTTTAGCCACCCTCAGTTTGATGCTTATATGGTTTCCGTTGTAGGAGACGAAGGGACTCAATTTGTTGGGCACCCTAAAGATTTTGACTGGGGGAAGCTTAACGGTAATATCGTGCTTTCCCATAACGCTAGCTTCGACGAAACTCTGTATCTTTATGGGGTTGAGCAGGAGTGGTGGGGTTCCTGCGAACCCCATGAATGGCACTGCACTGCGGACTTAGCGGCGTATTGTAAATTACCTAGGTCTCTCAAAGGTTCTACCGCCGCTTTGTTTGGACTCACCGTAGACAAATCCACTCGCGACAATATGGCGGGAAAAAAATGGGAGGACATGACTGATGAGTTTCAAAAAGAAGTTAGTGAGTATGCGCTCAAAGATAGTGAGCTGTGCCTACGCTTATGGGAAACGCTATCGGAAAAATGGCCTGAGGTTGAGCGGAACATCAGTCGCTTGAATCGGAAGATTGTTCAAGAAGGTATCCCAATTGATGAGGAGCTACTTAAGGAACAGCTCGAAGTGATTAAGGTAAAGCTGTTTGAAGCAGAGGAACTGATACCTTGGCTCGGTGAAAAGCCTTTACTTAGTAGGGCGGCTTTTGACCAGCAATGTCTTTTAGTCGGTATTGAACCCCCTGTCAGTCTTTCCGCAGCGGATGAAGAATCTCAGAAGTGGGTTGAGTATAATGAGCGTGAGTTTAAGTGGATAACCGCCGTAAAAGATTGGCGACGTATCAACGCTTTGAAAAAGAAACTAGAGAGTTTCGATTACGCGACCATGGCGGATGGTAGATATTACGGGGGGTGCATGTATTTTGGAGCGCATACGGGGAGGTTCAGCGGGTCTGGTGGCAATCTCAACCTACAGAACCTCCCTAGAGAAGAGATGTTTGGGGTGAACCTTAGGCATTTAATTTCCCCGAAGCCTAACAAAAGATTAATCGCAGTTGACCTCTCTCAGATCGAAGTGCGGACACTATGCTGGTTAGCGAACGATAAGGAGATGCTCGAAGAGATTAAATCCACGGATGACATCTATGAAGCTTTCGCTACACGATTTGGTATGTGGGACCCAGCTAATGGCGTCTTAAAAAAGGAAGACCCCAAACTTAGACACACGGTGAAGGCCATGGTTTTAGGTTGTGGATACGGGGCCGGAGCCCCTCGGTTCGCAGCTATGTCAAACATCAGTGAAGAAGTGGCTGCAAAAAGAGTTAAAAAATACCGCATGAAAATGCGGAAAGTTAAAAACCTATGGGGCACTTACACTGGTGATATCGAAGGGTCCCACCAAGCAAAGGATGAATTTTCTGTGGAATTGCCTAGTGGTCGCGTCCTCAACTACGGGAGCTTGCGGGGGCACGCAGAAGGTGGTCGGCTACATTTCATCTCAAAAATGCCTCGCCACGGTAAGTATATCGAAGTTCGATTGTGGGGTGGGCTAATAGCTGAGAATGTCAGTCAGGCGCTAGCGCGAGATATTTTCTCAGATATGTTGCTTAGGGTAGAGGAAGCAGGGTATAAGATAATCATGCACGTCCATGATGAGATGGTTATCGAAGCTGATGAAGCTGAATCTGAGGAGGTGCTACAGAATGTGATTAGAATTATGTCAGAACCGCCCAAATGGATCTCAGACATCCCCGTAGCCGCTGAAGGATCGATACTGACTAAATACGAAAAATAATGAAATACAGATATTTAAAAAACCTAAGAGATAAAAAAATTACGACATGCGATGACATGTCTAAGATAACACTGCAAAGACCGCACTTTAAATCAAAAGCCCTTTACCGAGAATGGTGTGGGAAAACTAGCACTGACCATTGTTTCTTTAGCATGGCCGAGGGTCTCAACTCGGGAGCCCGTATCGAAGGTGAGAATAAAGTAGTTAAGGTCCACGGAGTCGCGGCGGATTATGATGCTCCAGTAGATTGGACTAGCGTCGATAACATCATCGCATCTAAGTGCGTTAACTGTATGCCCGCGTGGAGAGCTAGGACGTATAGCGGATATATACGCATAGTGTTTGAGTTTGAGGAGGTGTGCTCTGTCCCTCATTTTCTTTACCGTTCATTCATGGGGGAGTTAGCGAAGCTTATTAACTTCTCTAAAATCTTTGCGGGGTATGACCGGAAGTCAGAAGATCCTTCTCAGTATTTTGAGCTGGGCACTGAGTGGGTTAGCTTGAATGGCCAAGTGCCGTCTAGCATAGTTCAGACTGCTCTTATTAAAGCGGCTAAAAATAACCCGCCAGAGTCCGCTGATACTTCGATACCCATCGAAGAAGTCGCCGCTGAAGTGCAGAAGAAATTCCCCAATAGGTGGATAGGCGAATTTGAAGTTGGGGCTAGGGGCCCTTTATTTTGGATTGATGACGGTATCGATCGGGAAGGTTGTCAGGTCTTCGAAGACGGTATGATCGTATACTCAGATAGGGATTATGGTTGGAAGCCGTGGCGAGATGTCTTCGGCCCAGACTTCGTTAAGTCCTACGAAGAAAAGAAGATGGGCGGGTTGCTAGACGAGTATTGGTTTAATGGTCGTCAGTTTTTTAAGCTTCTCCATGCCGCCGCTCAACCAATCCCGAGGGAGCAACTTGTCCTAGAATTGAGGCAGAGGGGGTTTAAAAACACTACGAAAAAAGGAGAAAACATCTCGGAGGTTGATAATGCGATACTCGTGATCAGTAATCAAAACCGGATTAACGAGATAGCTCCAGTTGTGTTCAGGAGAAATGAGAGGGTGGTTGAGTTCAACGGGCTTCGAATCTTGAACAGTTCTAATATCAAACCCATACCCCCTTCAGGGAACGGGGATGTTGCTGGGTGGGAATGGTTGAACTTATTCTTTGATCAATTCTTCGTTGATTCGCAGCCCACTAGGACTAAGTATTATTTCTTCGCTTGGTTTAAACGGTTTTACCACGCCGTTATGAATAATCGCGAAGATCAAGGGCAAGCATGCATCTTAGTAGGTCCTGCCAAACGGGGTAAAACACTGCTGTCAAATAAGATTATCTCTGCTGCGGTAGGTGGCTATGCTGATGCAAGCGATTACCTTTCGGGAGGGACTAAATTCAACAAAGATTTAGGACGGGCCGCTTGCTGGGTCATCGATGATACCGTCTCGGCTGCGTCATTCCAAGATCAGCGTAAAGCGACTGAGCTTATTAAAAGGGGCGTGGCTAATCCAAGAATTGAATTCATGGCTAAATACGCGGATGCCGTAACCCTACCATGGTCAGGCCGTATTGTTGTGAGTCTCAACGATGATGCTAATAGCATGAGCGTTATCCCAACTCTTGATTCTAGTAATAGGGATAAGCTAATGGCGTTTAAGATATGCGACAAGGAATTCCGCTTCCCGCCAAAAGATAAGCTAACGAACATCATATCGAATGAGTTGCCGAACTTCCTAGCGTGGCTGGAGGCTTGGGTCCCGCCGGTCGAAGTCATCGATGACGATAGATTCGGTGTTAAGAGCTTCATCGATAAGACCATAGCTTATGCGGCGTATGATAACTCCAGCAGGTCTCAAGTTGCAGAGCTTGTTGATTTCTTTGCCAAAGCTTGCCGAGAGCATAATGAGACGATGGCGAATTGGCGTGGCACAATTACTGAATTCCAAGTCGCCATTCATACGTATAACAATGGCAGAGCGTTGGGAGCGTCAAACAAACTTGAGTTCGTCCGCAACGGGCTAGCGCATTTGGAAGATGGTGTTAAAGCCAACCCTGATATGCGCCCAATAAAATCGATCGGTAAAGGCAGCGGTAAAGTGTGGTCTATCGACGTGTCTGAAAAATTCGATATCGACTTCGAAGATACTACAGAGAGTTTGCTGGACGCAGTGCTCCAATAGGTAGGTGGTAGCCATCTACTTTATAGGTGAATCCGAAATCGTCGGGTTCACCTTTTTTCTTATACACACCTGATCTCTGAATCTTGAGTCCTGTAGCCCAACCCAGCATCCATGCCCTTGTGAAGTCTTTCTTAACTCTCACAAAGTAGTAAGCGTTAGCGGGGAGCTTCTTCCCCTCAGGGCAGTTCACTGATGCCGTGTAATGTGGTAGGGGTTTCCCCGCACAACACTTCGCCTTAACATCAATTCTCCGCTTGCCCAGCTCATAGTCATGGGTAAACAATTTATCGCCCACGTATACGGATGCAGGATACAGGTTTTCAAAAGCCACTTCTCCCAAGAACCCCGTCATTCTACCAGCCCCCCGTGTAAACGAATTAGGGAGCACACCTAATTCTTCGCTCCGTTCGAACGCTTCTTTAATGTTGTCGCTGTTAGGCGTGAAAATTAACATCCCCTTAGTCCGGCTGAACTGACGGGGGAGCTTCTTGGTTTTACTCACTTTTTGTTCGTTTTTGAATCCTTTCCCAAACAGGAAAAAATACTTCTTCCATACATCGAACGACGGCTTCTTGCTCCATCGATTCGCAAAAACCTACGCCGGATATGCAGAGTGATGCTTCCATTAGCTCGTGCCTCAAAGTGTTAAGTAACACCTCATCCTTTAGTCCTTTAGCTAAAATAATTACTTTCCGATCGTGGCTGTAGTAACCAAACAACCCGTCATCGCTTAAGTCGTCTCTTAAGATTTTGACTACTTGACCAGCTACACGAACAGTTTTTGGTAGTCTCATCAGGCGAAAAAGTTATTCATCCCCTCAGCATACATCTTACCCAACTTCGATAGGTCTGACATAACTAACGCGACATCTTCTGGGTTAGATCCAAAGAAGGGTTCTGCAATACATGCGGCTACGGGAGTCTTTCGCAAAAACAAAGCGCCCCGATCTCCGCGAGACCTAGATTTAACCCCGCGAGATTTGAGGCTAGGGTAATGCTCAATCATCGATTCTTTTAAACCCGTAGCGAGGCGGCTTCCCCCACTACTCCCCTGCCAATGCAACCACTCGTGCCCTGTGGCTTTGGGCCCAGCCGAATTAAAGTGGAGTTCTACGCAAGCATCCACATCATCCTCACGCATTTTGCGAGCGGCGTAGTTCATAGCCCCCAGATAACTAGATGCTTTGTAGTCATCATATATTTTGTAAGGGACTTTTAAGTGGGCAGTAATGAAAGGCACAAGGTCGGAGTTAAACGTGTGCTCACTGACACTAGATTCCCCGACAGTATACGCCCCATTATCTCCTTTCCTAGAATGCCCTATAGCGATCCCAATCATTTGCTCTTTAAGATTTTGTAAAGGGTTACGGCGGCGACTGCAATTCCCCCAGTAAGGGAAAGGATTCGGAGCCAGTATTCAAGTTGTTCTTGGTAGGATAGAATGACTCCTATCGTCGGTGACACAGCCCCTACAATGGGTATAATAAAATTG
>TARA_R110000765_G_scaffold301530_3_pt1 | contig 17233 bp, 17 predicted proteins | sample TARA_R110000765 | Tara Oceans TARA_R110000765 (sample SAMEA4398168) | marine metagenome | biome: Polar Biome; feature: [MES] marine water layer (ENVO:01000295) within the mesopelagic zone...; material: water (ENVO:00002006), including particulate matter (ENVO:01000060) such... | reverse complement strand
CACAAAGAATTGATCTGTATTAGCGTCACCGCTTATTCTCCGTACATTGGCACTATGCAAGCTACCATCAGGTAACACAGTGCTTCTCTCTATTTGGATGCCTGTAGCTTGACTTCCTCGCCTAAATCTCCATCTGTCGGCACTGTTATATTCATTTGAAGCTGTTGGGTTGGTCGCAAAAGTACTACGTTGCCAAACATCAAACCCGCCATTAATAAGCAAGTTGGGGTTAGCTCTTTGTGCAAGCACTTCCATACCACTTTGAACATCAGTACCAATACCACTAGCACTGTCATCATAAGTAACAAGAGAAGCCTCTGTCACAGGAATCGTAGGAGGACTGGCAGGAACCCACTGAGAAGTATCACCATCGTTAACATCAATATAGAAATGACCATCAGATGTGTTGTACCAACCAGCACCATCACCAACTACTGTAGGTGGAGTAGCTTGAACCGTGGTAGATGTTACCTTAGTCCAACCAGAGTTAACACGAGCATAAGAAAACCCATCAACAGGCGCTTCTTCTACAGCACCTACAACTTCGCTTACTAGTGGCAAGTGACCTTCGTGGAAGATCTTGTATGCATTTGCAGCAATGTTTCTAGAGTCTGGAGAAGCAACTGTTCCAGCATCAACAACAACCATATCACCAGCAAGGTTGCCCAATAGCCAGTTATCTTCAGAGACACTTGAAGTCTCAAAAGCAATAAGTGGTATAGCATTAGCTACTGTTACGTCTTGTCCTTCCCAAGTAGTGATAGTCTTGCTAACACTCTTTAGTTCAAACCCGCGCTTTGCTGTACTACTAGTAGGAGCCACACCATAAATAGGTGTAGTTGACCAATAGTTATTGCTTGTATCTGCGGTAGGCTCATTGCCAGTAGTTGCAGTATGGCAGTAGTAAACTATTCCAGCAGCAGCAGTGCGTACACTTGCTCCCGGTTGGTAAGTTATAGTTGCTTCATAATCCCAGTTACCTTTCTCGGCATTGGCTTTTATGTTTCCATCCAAAGACCCTAATACAAAGTTAAAGTTTTGGTATGTTGGTATTTCACTTATCCAACCCAGTTGATATTTTGTATCACCCGGATCAGTTGAACCTCCACCAGAGGCCCACACTAAATCTAAGTTGACTTGATTAGTCATGTCTAACTCCTAATAATGTTAAAGGTTGTCCCCAATGGAACCATGTATTTCCTAAAGTAGTACAGCAGTGCTGACTGTGAGTTGGTTGTATCTTCTACTGATAAGTGCAACTCGATATTTTGTTTTGCAATAATGCCGTCTTGTGCCGGTAGATAAACCCTGTCGCTCATTACAGCATTAACCCATACACCATCCGCGCCACCAGTTGAGTCCGGCAGTATTACAGAGCCACCGCTTACGTAATTGTCTGTGTTGTTATAAGTGCGAGGGAGGCTTTCGGCTAAATCTTGGAATACTTGGTTAATTATTATGCCGCTGCTGTAAGAACCGCCTGATCTGTCTATAGAATCTATGTCCCAAGCTAGGCCATTAAAAGTACCAGCTACACCACTAGCCTGAGATACACCATCAACCCATATTTCACATGAGCCATCAGATAAAACTTCTGTTTCTAAGTAGTGGTCTTGACCCTCTATAATATCGCCAGATGAAGTGGCTAAGGTAGTGCCTGATGAATCAGTTAAAACAACACCTCCTGATGTATTTATAGCAAGTCGAGATTTGTTACCAGAGGAAATATTACCCCAAAGTCTGGGCAATACTAACAGGTCATCAATCCTAACCCATTGCTTGGTAGTAAAAGCTACAGGGCTAAACGTAGGAATAGAAGCATAACGATCAACATCATTCCCAGCCATTACATAAACATTCTGCATTGGTGATTGTGATGTACTTGTGTTAGTTACTATCTGTAGCTTCCTTGGAACTTCTCCAAGTAGTATTCTTGATAGCAGGTAAGTCTCGTTGACAGAACAGCTCTCAAGCCTGTTGGCGTAAGCCTTGGCAAGTAGTAGCCTTCTATAAGTCGCATCATCTAGTGGAGTGATTTGAAAGTTTTCTTCCTCTTCACCTTTAAAGTAACCACCATCAGAGGGAGCAGCTTCATCAGACATCTTCTCTGGGCTAACTGCACCTTGGAAACCAAAGTAGGTTTTAGGTAGAGACACGGCACGAGCCTGATTAAGTATCACACCTATGACATCTAACTGTTCTCCAACTGCAAACTCTATAAACCTTCCCAAGTACACTTCCTCTACTTGTTCAAACAGTATATCCATCTCCTCAACGAAAGCTAGCAAGTAAGACTTGAATAGATCGCTATTAGAGTACTGGGAAAGAAGCATCTTCCCCATAATGTCAGTACCCTTAGTAGTGCTAACTACAGGTTTAGTACTGCCTACATTTTGCAACTCCCCTAAATAATTACTGTAGCTCATATTACACCACCGTTACATTTATGTGTTGAGTTACTATGTTTGGATAGTCTGTGGTAGCAACAACCAAGTTACTTGCAACCAATGTCCCACCAAACTCACCCAACGTAAGAGAGTTTATCTGTGCTTCACCATAAGGAGTAATGTATGCAAATAGTCTTGACCAAATTACATCTTCTCCAGCCTCTAAGCTGTTAATGTATGTTGTCAAAGAACTCTTTATAGACTCTTCTGCACCAGCAAAATCTGTACTTAGGAAAGTTATGTTAAGATCTATTTCTACATTTAGTTGTATTGCTTTGGTAAACTTGACCACATGCCCAAAACCTTGAGCGTCTGTAACAATAACAGAAGTTGTTCCGTGAGTTACACAACCCAACGAGATAGTGTTCAGTATAACATTTGCAATCTCTAGATCTGTTATTCCAGCATCCAGCTCCCCAACAGTTACTTCAATACTATTTGCAGGTACGCCATTGACAACTGCATTGGTATCATTATTGAATACACTAGCTTGCTCAATACCTAGCTCCAACAGATCAGCCCTCATAGAGTTGGCCAAAGATGTAGAGTTACGCATGACTGTTCTTTGTCTTGTGTTTCTATACTGCTGCTGTGTCTGTGCAACCTTGCCAGACTTGCCATCAGTTGTTTGAGTAACACTAGTTAGACCTGTTACTGGAGTAACTATAGTAGTCACTGTTCCAGCACTTACGTCAAGAACACCAGCGTCCATTGAGATAGCTTGCACGTTACTTGGCACTGCTACTTCTAGTGCTGTGTAGAATTGATTTCCAGCAGTGTCAGAAAATAGTGTCAATGCAGGTATGATTGTACCAACTGTTCCCTGTGTCTCAAGTGTTACATAGGACTTACTTGCTGCACCGAAAGGTATACCAGTCAGCAGTCCAATATTTCTTAGCGCTGCACCAGATGCGATAGCTGGGTTGTAGCTGTTGTATACATTTCCTAGCTGTGCCCAAACCTGAAAGATCTCATAAGACATTATGCCTATGAGCTGCCCATCAGGAGACTCAGGAGAGAAATCAAATCCTGGATTGATAGAGTCTAGCTTGCCCTCTATCCTTCCTTTTATATTACTATATGTCTCAGGTACAAAACCTGAACTAGTTAAACCAGTCATATTAAATACCCCATGGTACGGTTACATCAATAGTCCCGTAGATAGTCTCCGCGCTAAACTCTATGTTAAGCTTACGGTTGCTATATGCAGTAGTCATTGAAATTATTTCCAGAACCCCTTGAGTATTCAAGATAATTATTCTGGCTCGTCTTTGTATAGATGCTTCATTATAGTTTCTGTCAAAATCTGAATTAGATAACCAACCAAGTTTTTGATCCAGTATCCACTCAGCCAAGAATGTTCTTAGCTTAGATTGTACTTGTTGTACTACAAATCTTCCATCTGTTACTCTGGCAACTCCACCACCCGCAGGTAGTATCAGATCGCCAGTACCCTTATCTAAAGCTAAGTATGTCATTTCATCGGTCCTGTGTTTCCACCTTCTGGATTAATGTGATCGTGTCCAGCTACTTCTATTCCACCAGCTAGTACGCTTGGTGCATCCACTACGGCAGCAGTTATAGTTCCAGCAACAGCTAGATCACCAGACATTGTTACTACTGGAGATACTATTGTTACATTGCCATCGGGTGCGATATTCACTGTAGTTGATCCAGTGGCTATATGGATATTACCATCTTCCACTAAAGTTATTCTTTGTGCCCTGTCTATGTTTCTCCACTCAGAGTCATTTGCTGAGTAGCCTTCGATAGCAGTCTTTAAGTTGTTCCAGCCGACTTGACAAAAGCCATCAGCCAAACTAAATTTTCTTCTGGTCCAAGGTTGAGGGTGTCCATCACTTCTTATACCAGCAGCATCTACGTCATCGACAAACCAATGATCGTATCCAAACTCACTAAAAGTTAGTAAGCATGGGTCGCCTGCCTTAATCGGAAATGTAATATGATAGTTACCACCTCCGGGTGTGAAGGTAGGCACATCATAAAGTAGCACAGGTACTACTGTAAGATCATCGTTAAATGAAGTAGAGTAAGTTGTATCATTTGATATTCTTACAGTAGCAGTCTGTGTCACAGGAAAGTACTCAACTATGTGACCGGGCTTAGTAAAATTATAGTCATCAAAGTTCATAAGTATTCCTAATTGTTAGGCTATGTTAGCCACGTTTAAAAAGTCATCGTATTCAGGTGCAAAGTCAGATTCAGTACAAGCACACTCTATCATAATCAATGTTACTTCTACAGGCTTAGGCTCGGTAATACCAAGACCTTCTTTAGCACCATCCATAATCTGCTCTGTAGTTGGTAATGCTTCTCCGGGAGTAAATGGAGTATCACTACCCTCACCTGTAACTCCTCGTACCACACAACCAACACCAGCAGCAGCTAGCATTGTACCATACTCATCGCCCATAGTAGTTACATCATAAAACACACCACGTATAGACTTCTGTAGCCTTCCCATTGCTGTATCTATGGTATCTTCAACAAACACATTAAGTATTGAGTCTTCACCAGTTATTGCTGTTTCAAGCAAACAATCACTTACTTGAGATACACCAGCAAGCAGTTGGTCTTGTTTAGTTGGAACCTCCTCTACACAGCAGTCATTACTTACTATGTCAGAAGTATCAACTATACCCGCTGCATTATCATCGTAATCCACTTCATATATATCTTCTGCTGTAGTTGGATCAAGTCCCTTATATATGTAAGTTGTTCTTACAGGTTGGTTTGCCTTGTCCATACCATTGATGGTAAAGTCGTGGCCTCTGATATAGCTTCCCTTAGATATAGTATCTGTCGGGCCAACGTATATCTCAGAAGTTGCCAACTCATCAACTAGTGCAGCTCTATCTGGACCTGTCACTACACTGAATATCACTGGGGTAGGTGCTGTGTAAGTATTAGTATCTACCTTTATAATCTCTTCACCAATAATAGTGAATTGCATAGAGTCCATCATTCCAGCTTTCTGTTTAGTCTTAAAATTACTAAACACTACTGGAGTATATATTCCAAGGTTAGTAGTTACGGTACACTCAGCCCCAGACAAAACAAGTGCATCAAATGCATCCTTAACTGTCTTGGTTGGTGTGATTCCGTAGTCAACATTCCTTGGTCCCTCAAGTTGCACATTAGTTATAAGACCTTCAAGCACAACTGTTCTGTTGTGCCTTATGGAATGATTACTTACATGCAGTCCCTCTTGTACAGGGTACTTAGTTATTGTTGCCTTAGCTTCGTGGTCTTCAGACAGAACAGCGTGAAAATTTATAAACTGTTCCCTGTATGGACCACCTTCTGGTATATAAGAAATTGAAGCTGGTGTTATTGATCTAGCCATGTTAGCTCCTATTGCTATTGCGCCCAAGTTACTGTTGACGCTAGTTTACCTTTAGTGGGTGAAAGACCACTTACTATTGTTGACCATTCCTCAGTGTAGTTACTCCCCTTATGCTGAACAGCAAAGGCTTGATACTTACTGTAGTCAGAAAAGTTCTTGAGATACCCACCTATTAACTCCAAAGTATCTTGCGGAGCATCGACAGATACAGTTAGCAACTGAGACAAGTCCATAACCACAGAGGGCTTTATTCTGCTATCAAGGTTACTTACTATCTTACAGTTAGCTATACCTATCTTTGGATTGGACCTCATAGCTCTGGTGTTAAAAACTATGTCAGGTTCTTTGTCAGACAAACTTGTCTTACCAACATTTTCTTTGTCTGGCATATACATAAACGTGAAAGAGTTATCGCCTGTAAAAGTTAAAAAGTTAAAGTCTCTTTCAAGTTCTTTAAACACTTTCTCAAGGGTTCCCGATAAAGACCTTGGTAGGATGTTGAGTGGAACTTCATCCTCAAGCCCACTTGGAAAAGTATCAAAGTTAAGACTTCCACTAAACCCAACATCTTTGCATGAAGCCTCTATCATCCTTTTCAATGATGCCTTCCTAACCGATACATTCACAGGCTCTTCCAAGGTCAGTTTAAGTTTATCAAAACAGAACAAGCTAGTTATCCTCTCAGGTAACTTAAGCTCGTCTGTTGCATTACTTAGATAAAACCTGTTAGCCAATGTGACTTGCTCCCCATCATGCAGCCTAGTCTTTAATGTCACATACCTATCGCCATCCATCAGACTTTGTACAGTGGTCTCGGATAGGTTGTATATAACAAACTTGGCTTTAGAGAAACCCGGTATGACGCGTATGTCGAAGTCAGTACGGAGTCCAGTGGCATCTAGTATAAGCTCACCACCAACTCCTTCTGTCCAGACTTCTAGCGTTACTTCTTGCTTTAGTCTAGCCATTATTTCTTCCTCGTCAGATCTTCGTAGTCTTCACCGTTAACGTCTATCTTAGTCTCGACTTTATCGCCATCGACAGTAGTGTTAACAGTAATGTTATTTTCATTGACTACGCTCGCAGCAGGTTTCAACGAACCATTATCAGCTATGCTCTTTGAAGGCACTACACTTGATCTAATATCACCAGCCGGAACAGCACTAGATGTGTCATCAGAGTTAAAGTGTTGCCAAGTCTCAGTTACAAGACCAGCAGTAGCACCAACGGCAGCACCAATAGCAGTACCAACACCGGGAACTACTGATCCAACAGCAGCTCCCCAAGCAGCCATCTCAAGTACATCCATACTTGAATCAGCAACTCCACCATCGTCTTCCACTCCAGTGAGTGCTCTTGTAGCTTCAGTAGCCATCACAGCTAAACCAACTGGGGCGGCTAATCTAAGAGCACCTTTGGCAACAGTACCAGCAACACGAGCAGTAGTTGCAAGACCTGCTTTGCCCACAGCTATACCAGCAGCACCTACGCCAGCACCACCTACACCAGAGGCAGCCAAATTCGTAAGGGATTTAGCTGTGTCAGATGAAAATAACTTACCTGTTACATCAGCAACAGCAGCAGTCTTTCCTCCAAGCTCTCCAGTAGCTCCAGTAGCAGTCTCTAGTCCTTCCTGTAGTCCAAGTTTAACACTTCGCTCACCATCATAGAAGCTTCTGTTGCCATCTTCATCAACATGACCTTTTGCATTACGTAAGGTATCTCCATCCAACTTACTGACGGACATAGTTGTTTCAAACACTTTGTCTATCTGAGCACGTTCTTCAGGACTTTTAGCCTTTGCCTGATAGTCAGCAATCATCCCAAGTATCTCATTAGGATTCATCTCTGCAATTTCACTGTACTCTGGCAGATCTCCCATAGTCTCGTTAAGACCTGCCCCAGCCCAAGCCGTTGCAAGTCTAGTCTGAGCTGCGCCAACCTTGGTAACATCGTTGAACTCGGCTTGTATTTTACCTGCCGCAGACATATTACTTTTAGCTCCAGCTAGATCCATACCACCTTTGCCAGACTGTAGTGCGAACTCCATACCACGGGCAGCCTCAGTAGACATACCAGTTTTAGCAGCAAACCTTACAGTGTCCATTGCTGAAGTATTTGCTCCAGTAGCTACGCCAGCTATCTCAGCAGCAGCAGATATGGCAGCAGACCCAAACTTCATCATAGACTCAGAAGCCTCGCTTACAGAATTTGTAAGCTTAGCCATTGCATCGCTTGCTTCTTTTGCTTCCTTATTTCTTGTAGCAGCGCCAGCTTCAGCAGCAGCAGCAGGGTCAGACTTATCCCACTTCTCCCTTTCAAACTCCTTAGCTATCCTACTAATGCTATCATGCTTCTGCACCATTGAATCGCCGGGACGATCACCAGTTAAGGTTTGTCGCCTAGCCTCGTACTCTTCTTCATTAGGCTCCTCGGCAGGTCTCCAAGCTTGCTTTGGCATATCTGCTGTTGTAGCATACGCCGTTGTTTGACCTCCTGTAGAGGACTTGTTCTTTCTTGATTTCTTCGATGCTATACGTGCCATAGCTTGTGCCTCCACATCTTCAATTGAATTTAGCCTGCCAGACAAATTAATGGCAAGCTGCGCGTTTCTATATAGTTCTTCCTGTAACTCTGGGTCTGCCTGAACAGTCTCATAAACAAAGTCGCCAGATCCATCAGCGTCCATAGCATAGAAGTGGGTTTGGGTTTCACCAGTTACCATCATCTGCATCTGCATTTGCTTATTATACTTACGCATGGCAGTATCTAGGTTCTTGTGCTTAAGTACTTTTATTTCAAGTAAGCCTGCACTGTCACCCTCATCCGTATAAAGACGGCCATCAGGAGATACACCAAGGTTGGGAAGGTTTGGATTAGTTTCAAAGAATGCCTCTTCAAAGTTAACACCTTGTCCAGTCTCATCAGCATAAAACTGAAGGAACTCATCACGGGCGTAATCTTCAAGATCATTACCACGTTGCATGGTAGCATTCTTCCTAAACTCTACTTTCTGTCCTAGCCTCTCTCTAGCCATGTTCTCTGCTAAAGTGAGTGTACCCTTTCCACCAGTAAGCTTATCTGCCTGAGATGCAGTTATGTTTCCACTTCTCTGGGCAAGCCACTTGTCCGTACCCTGCTCTGGTGGCTTAGTTGTATCCACCCATCGCTGGTATCTTCCATGCTCAGTATCTGCATACTCTTTTTCAGGCATCTCACCAGTGTCTTGAAAGCGAAGTATCTCTTCCACATCCATAGTGCCAATCCCAGACAACTCCAAGAATTGGGTTTGTGCGGTTACGTCATTACTTCCAAACATGCCTCCTTGCTCAGATCCTCCAGAGGTTTGTCCAACAGTAAACATCTCAGACCTTGCATCTAAGTTATACTGCCTCCTCTCTCCAGAGATACTTTCTGGAACTGGTGGCCCAATAAACACAGGTACAGGCGAACCAGAACTTGAGTAGCCTCCATCAAGAGACTCAATCTCTCTAGCAATTAAACTCTTGTGCCTATCAGCACCCATAGTAGATTGTATATCATCTGCGGGAGTAAGGTAGTCTTCTCTTTCTACACCATATATTGCTGCTTGATCCAACGCATTGGCGTGGTTAGCTTGATCATCTTGAGGTCTACCAAAGGCACTCTTCCTGAACTGGTTTCCTCTCGACTCATCGGTAGTTGTTCTAGTTACACCAGAGATAGTCTTTCTTGCCTCTATCAGATCCTTCTCAAACTCTTCCCAATCCTTATCCCTGCCAGCCTTCCACAGTTGCTTATCTTCATAAGATCTGTTTCCCCAATCGGCTGGCTTAGGCATATAGGTTGCTTTAAGGCTCGGAGCATTCTGGAAGTACGTATCCAACTCAACAGAATTCCTATTCCCAGTAAGGCGATTTAGCTCCATCTCTTTTGCTAGATCTTTCCTAAGTGCCATATTGTTTGGTATTAGTCTTCCATACTCATCAGTTGCAGGAGTTCCATCTTCATTCTTGTTGTGGTTTAAAAGGTTGCCAAAATTTTCTGAGAAGGTGTGCCTGTTATATCCAGTACCTTGAGGACCACCACTTGCAGACATGGTAAGTACAGCGCCCGGAAACTTGTATGCGCTTGGAAAATCAACCCAAGCCAAGCTATCTTGACCAGCAGCACTATCCATAGCTGATGCGTATATGCTATCCCTAACCTTAGACTCAAAAGCAGCCTCAGATGGTTGACCAGTGATTCCACCTTTAGTCATCTGCACAAGTCGTTCCATAGTCTCAAAAGCCTTTAGCTCTTTTGCTTCTCGCTTGTCTGCTCTTTCTTCTGTTAAGTCTACACCAAGCAGCTTTGATCCCGGACCCTGAACCATGTCAGCTTCTATGTTCAAGAACATACTTTGTGCTGTTCTTAGGTCTCTGTCGTTGTAAGTAGGTACTACAGATGGATCCAATTTTATTCTGTTTGCAAAAGAAGCACCAGTAACATCTGTAGCAGCTTTGTCACTGTTAGCAATTTTCAAGAACTCGCCTACTGCTAGTTGCATACTATCCTGATCTACACCGTAACCCTTGTTAAGTCCGGGTATACTCTTACCAGCAGCGGCATCACGCATGATTGCTTGTACGCCATAGGGCATGTGACTAACCTTGTTTAGCAAGAAGTCCTGTGCAGTAACTCCACCCATACCATCTATGTTACCTTGGGCGGCTCTTACTCTATCTAACTCTTCTTGTGCTTTGTTCTCTTCCTGCTTACTAATGTATGCAGTCTTTCTATCTTGTATGGCGTATACCTTTTCGTCTGGCTTAGGTGCAACTTCTCCACCAACCGCATCTAAAAAGGCTTCCAATACCTCATCGTCTTCTTTTTGATTGTCGCCAGAGCTTCCATCGAGTGCAGCAAAGAAGGCATCGCCCATTGCATCACCGTCTTCTGCAAGGTCTCCACCCTCAATACTAAAACCCATCTCTTCCCAAGAGGGTTCACTGCTACCTTCTACATCTCCGAAGTACTCTGTACCACTAGAGTCATTACTCACTTCTTCGTATTCGTCATCGAAATCCATCAGAGCCTCCGGGGATTTATAGTTAGTTTAGTGCTAAGCACTTACGTTGTGTAATCTTATATCTATTATTTGGTGCATCACTTCTATGTCGTATAAAGTATAAGTGCAATCACTTAGTTCCTTCAATGTACACATAGGAGGGTTTACTAGCAATGGTCGAATTAAATAACCATTAAGTTCTGGAAAGACTAAACTGTAATCCGTTGGGATTGAGTTGTTATCACCAGAACCTATTGAGGTTGGTAGTTCGCCTTTGCTAAACCTGATACGAAAAAATCATTGAACTGCGAATGTATGACATGGGAGAACAACTCTACTATCGTTGCCATACCTAAGTCGCCTACATCAGAATCGCTTTGCAATTTCTCGCCATCTATTCTAGCTTGCTTCACGAAATGAAACATCATCTCGGTAGCTTTTTGTGGATCATCAGCGTTCATAATAGCTAGCATAGCTGCTGGAACATTGATATCAGAAATATTTACTATGTTGTCTTGACCAAGCAACTTACAAGCTGTTGACAAGTTTTCGAATTGTACTTTAGCGGGCCATGCAGGGATGTAGATTGCTCTACCATCTTGTATGGTTCCAGAATAATTACTCATTTGGTTCTCCAAAATAAAAAGCCTTGCCCCAGATTAGGGCAAGGCAAATCTTACTACTTAAAGAGCAGCAACATCACCACCGATTGAACGGTCAAATACTACTTCTTCAAAGGTTAATATCCATGTTACAGTGTTCATCATTTGACCACGAGACATAGCAGGCATGGCTAGGATAACACCATTGTTCAAAGATACAGAATCTCGTCCCATGTTATCTACTAGTTTAGCTTGGATAGGCTTAATTAATTGCCCATCAGCATCAGCTTGCTGCTGAAAATAGTTAGCCCAATCTTGCAGGTACTGGTTTTCAGGAGCGTTCATTAGTACGTTAAAGCTTAAGTCACCAGCTCTGATACGTTGCATGTTTACAACCATGTCGCCATAAGCACCAAACAAGGTGCTAGCAATAGGAGCTTTACGTGCAATGTTTATCAGACCTTCACCAGTTCCAAAGCCAGTAACTTTAAAGTCACTTGGGTTAGAACCAAGGTTAGGGTAATCACCTGTGTCGATGATTAGGTCAACATTAGCGAAACTATATTGATACATATTATATTCCTCAAATTAAGAACCTACCCGTATCCAAAGGAAAGAGGGGCAGGTCATATTAGTTACTCGCTAAACTGACCAGCAACTTCAACTTCATGAAGTGCACCAGCACCAACCATCTTAAAGCTCAAACCATTGTATAAACGGTTTCCTTTATCAGATACAGGTACGTCAGCAAGGGCTACAGACTCTACTACATATCCTTCAGGAAGATAAGTTCCGTCAGGTAGGAAGCCGGGGCCAGCAAGTCCATTACGAACAGCAGCTTGTAAGCTTCTTTCTAATACAGCAACAGTAGTGTTTATGCCAGCTTGTGTATAAGGAATCTTAGTGCTTGTAACATATAGCAAGTTGAACATATCAGTCTCGCAACGATTCTCTAACCATAGCAAGCCATGAACAGTATCTAACCAACTACCAGAAGCCATACGTGAACTAGTGTATGCGTTAGCACTTCCACCAATTTGTACAACAGCAGAAGCATAGTAGCTAGTCAATGCAGCAAACTCAGCAGGAGTCAAGTCTTCAGCAGAAACGCCAGCTATCTGTTTAAGGTTCAAAGTAATAGTTGATCCAATAGAGCTAAAGTTTACAGAAGCAGCACGACCAAATACAGCAGCACTTGGATATGAACTAACATTCTTACTGAAAGTAGTAAGTGAATAACGATAGGTCAAAGCCTTAAGCTTAGAAGCTACGTTAGTGTTACCAACAGCAAGAGTAGTAAGATCATTAGTAGTGTTGCAGAAGATCTTCTTAGAAGCTTCAGCTTGACCAGCAATATCTACAGCACTGTTGCCAGTAGCATCAACATAAGCAGCATCACGATAACTTTTGCTAGTTACTAAACCAACGTAGTCAATGCCCATAGTTTCAGCTACAGCAAGTGCTTGAACAGCAGTCTCGCCTAAGTCAATACCAGCAGAAGTCTTAGCAGATGCTTGAGTAAGACCCAAAGCAAGAGCAGCAGCAGACTCAGCAGCAGCAGAGATAGTTGAAGCAGCGCCAACAACGCCAGTACCAATAACAAACTGGTAGCCGTTGTGAACACAAGTCATAGTAGAACCCGGAGAAACCTCAGCTTGCAACAAAGCTTGGATGGCAGCAGCCATGTCAGCGTAAGTAGCGGCAACGCCAGAAAGATCCAATGCAGATACAGTAACAGTACCAGTATTAGTAGTGATAACTAAATCACCAGCAGCACCAGCAACATTAACTATAAGCTCTGCTGGGGTATCAGAACCACCACCAATAAGCTTAGCATCTTGTGCAGTACGGAAGTTAACTATAACAGTAAAGTCTTTAGGGCTAGGAGTCTGGCTATAAAAAGCAGTAGCCGCTAAATAAACTTCTGAACTAGTTGCCCAATCTGCACCAACACTAGCAAGTGAGGTGTAAGAGCGAGCACGTTCAGCAGGAGATATAACGTCAGCTTCATCAGTCAGGAATCCAAGTATACCAAAGTTTCCAGCAGCAACACCCGTAGGTGAAACTGAAATTGAAACCTGTGCGAATTCGGTAATTTCAATCGCCATAATTGTTCCTATTTAATTGTTGTTTATATTAAAATTTAATAAGTGTTCTGTTAGTGCCTCATCAACAAATGAACCAGTCACAGTTAGCTGAGATATATTATCTACAACTTCTTGAAACACTCTCGTGGTGTAAAGCTCTACGGAGAAACCTTTGCGGTACTCCCATTCTTTTTCAAGCTTAGCGTCTTCACTGGATAGTGGATCGCATTTTATGAAGCCATAACCAGAAGAGATCATTTGGGCTTTCATTGCTTCTGTAGTCCAGCCATGTAATATCTTAGAGCTGGGCAATCCTGTAGTATCTACAACACCTATTCGGAATCGTAGTCTTACTGGAGAGTATGTGTAGAATGTTGTAGTCTCGTTAGTTTGTTCCACTATCTTTTGAGCAGGTATACCAACTTGGTATTCCTCTATCAATCGAATATGTGCAAACTCACCTGAAGGTTTAACAGCTTCACGCTGTCTTGCGGGGTATGAGAACTTAGGTATGCCGACCATGGTATCAACCATAGCTTGCACTACCATTACGTCTGCGCGATCTGGAGTCATGGAGTCCACTCCTTAGATTTTTCTAGCAGTACTGAGAAGAAACCATAAGTCTCTTCATCAGATCTCTGTAGTACATTAAAGTAAATACCCTTAAAATAAACCTTATCACCCAAGTTGATTGGGTACTTGTCGGTTATATACAAAGTTCGGTAGTCCGATACACGCTGTCCACCGTCCTCTACTCGTATTGCTTGTCCCTCATCAAACTGAGAGAATTTATTACCAGCCTTTATTACGCCAAATACATTATTAGATGTATAGTCTCCAACCACCCAGTTGTTGCTACTATCATAATAACCTGCGGGGATTGGTGCGGAGTATAGTACTAGCTTAGTTAGCATACGTGCATTGAAGGCTCTTTGCATTTGCATAGCCATAAGCCTACACTCCTAGAATAAGGGGCATACACTTGCGCCTGTAAGACACATAGCGTTTGCCATATGAAGTACTGTACAAATCATCAGCAGTAGGTTTAATGTCACCTACGGCATTCTTTATTACAACATCGTCTACTTCCTGATGTTTGACAGGAGCTAGTATTCCAGAGTCGCCAGTCTCAGTAGTTTGGCCCACAACTAAAAAGTGTGCAGCGTAGTACTGATGGGCAACGTCATAGAACTCTAACCATTTCTGTGGATCTTTCATGTTAAGCGCAGCATCATCCAAGAATATCTGAACTCTACCATCAATAACACTGTCGAACTCAGGGAACCTTAATTTAAAATCTGTTACGCTTGCCATAAATTAACCTTCTTTATTTTTGTTTGCTTTGGCTTTCAATTTCTTAGCTTTAGCTTCAAGCTTCTTAAGCTCCGCAGCATCGGCCTTATCTTGATCAGCTTCAGACAACTTAACATCTTCAACAATAGTAAGACTACCATGCTCGATGTGATCTTTAGCAGCTTCTTTAAAATCCCTAACCCAAATTGCATCCACAACTTCAATAGTTGATCCAGCAGGGATGTTTAGTTCTTTAGAAACTCCACCACCAATAACTACTTTGCCATCTTGAACAGCAGGGGCGTGTGCAGATAATAGTGCAGTGTTAAATATTAAGTTTGATTTTACTTTCATTTGGTATTCTCCATTAATGTTTTATTCACTTTCTATAAGTAATTCTAAGTGGGTCTCTATTCGGCCAAGTTGTTCAGCCATTTCGAAAACCCTTTGCTCAGTAAGTACTTGAGAACGTGTATTTGATTCTAAACCAGCGATAGCCGATTGCAAACTAAACATACCTAGCAATGTGTACAAAGACACAATGCTAAGTATAGTTGGAACTGCAACCATTGGCTTCTCGATGAAAAGCTTTACTAGCTCAACCATCACGCCTACACTCCAATGTTATGAAAAGGTGTGCTTAAGCAATACCCATCCAGTGTTGAACAGCAGCAGGACGAACCATTTCTACGCCAGCGAATCGGCCATAGCAATTGATTTCGAATTCCAAACCTTTAAGCTGTACAGGTAAGTGGATGTATGGGAATGGCTCACGTACACGCATGTTGTCTTCGCCAGAAGAGATTACAGTGAAGCCTTCGTAGCCAGCACCCGGAACAATGTCGCCAGACAAGTTGGTACGTACTGGGTAAATACCAGCAACTTCGTTTACGTCTACGATTTGATCACGGCTGTGAATGAAGCTGTTGTTCGCTAGGAACCAGTTCATGATGCTCATGTCAGACTGTAAAGATCTTGGAGTAGTTTCAAGTATCTTCTTAGAAGCAACAGACATAATGATCATGTCAGGACGGAACAATTGCTTAGTGTCTACAAACATTTTAGTCAAGGCAGTGGTAAGATCATTGATGATTTCATCAGGAGTCTTATCAGCCCATGCAAAGTTTGCAGCGTTTGCAGCAGAAGCAGCAACAGAAGTACGAGTAGCAGTTAAGCAAGGAGCGCCAACTGGACCATCGAATAAACCGTGAAGGTTATTTTCAGGGCTACCAAAGAAGATGATTTGGTTTACTTTCTCTTCGTATGAACGACGAGTAGCTTCAGCTTTACGAGCTTCAAGAGGCATACCAGTTACTTTAGCAGATGCGATTTCTTGACGCGAGTAACCAAATGCGTTACCTAGAGTACGTACAGAAATGCTGTATTCTTTACCGCTAATGTCGCCACGAGGCAAGTCAGTTGCTTTACCAGCAATGATTGCAGTCTCGCCACGCTTATCGTAAGAACGGTAAGTGATAGTGTTAATCCCTTCTCCGCCTTCAGTGTTAAGTGCGAATAAAGTACGACCTTTTAATTCAGGGTATAATACATCATAGCTTTGAGCTTGAATGTATTCAAGTTGACGCATAAAGAATACGCCTTCGTCATCGGTCATTGAGCCGTTAGATACTAATACAGAAACAGCATCAGAAAGTTCTACGTCAACCATAGGTTGATCAACTAGTTCTTTGTTAGTTGCTTCGTCAATAGCATAAGCTTTTACGATCTTAGTCATTGTGTAATTTCCTAATTAAATAATTTGATTGTTTAGCCAAGGGCTAAGATTAAGCAACGATGTCGATGCGAACTTTAATGATTTCGCCAGCAAGACCAGCTTCGTCAGCAGTTACGTTAGTAGTTGCAACAACGTTACCAGCAACGGCAGTCTTAGAGAACTCACCAGTTACAGAATCAACGTGAAGAACTTCGCCAGCAGCTACAGCTACAGCGCCAGTAAGTTTAACGTACAAGAAGCCTTGACGGATTAAAGATACAGATTCACTTGCGTAGTAGAAAGTGTCTTCGCCAGTTGAAGGACGAGTTCCAGCTTCGTGGTTATACTCGCGCTGAGAGATAGCGAATACATTAGCTTCACCACCAAGAGCAACGCCCTTAGCAACAGAAGTATCACGGCTTACAGCTTTACCGAAACCAGCAGCAGTTCCAACTAGTACACCAGATTGGATTGTACGTGGGCCAGAATCAACCAAGTCACCAGCATAACCTTTTGCAGTGTAGATTTCAAAGTTTTGAATAGTCATTTAAGATTTCCTAATTTATATGTATGGAAGTTGTACTACTATGCTCTTCTTTTAGAACGGGCAATAGCAGCTTCACGGGCGGCAGCTACTTTATTTACAGGCTTAGAAACGTGTGTTACGTCAGCTAGGCTTTGTGCTTTAAGTAGT
>TARA_R110000765_G_scaffold29736_8_pt1 | contig 17256 bp, 18 predicted proteins | sample TARA_R110000765 | Tara Oceans TARA_R110000765 (sample SAMEA4398168) | marine metagenome | biome: Polar Biome; feature: [MES] marine water layer (ENVO:01000295) within the mesopelagic zone...; material: water (ENVO:00002006), including particulate matter (ENVO:01000060) such as...... | reverse complement strand
AATTTAAAACTATATAAAAATGAAAAGACTTATAGGAGTTAAAGAACTTAGAACTCTACTAGAGTCTGAAAACACTATCTATGAAACCATGGATACTCTTAATAACATGGCTAGAAAATATGCTAGAGACACCACAATAGAAGTGATGACTAGAGAATTTAAAGATGGCCGCAAAAAATAAAATAACATGACATTAATAATCATAGGAATGGCTGCGTGCATTTTCGCACTTTACTTTACTTATAGAAACAGAGAAGACTAACTTAAACTAATAATACAATGATAGAAACAAAACCTTTAAGTGCACGTTTACAAAAAATAGTAGACGATGTATTTCCCATGCTTGAACAAATAACTGGAGTAGATCAGGAATTAGCATGCAAAAATGACAGACGGCGTTTTGTGGTAGATTCCCGTAAAATTTTAGTAAACATATTACGTAAACAAGCAAATTTAACGTGTATGCAAATAGCTAGAATTATAAGTAAAGACCACACTACAATAGTCCATTACGAGAAGATGCATAAAATACATATGATAGAACCTGAATACAGACGTATGTATTCTGCTGTAGCTGGTATGTACGCAATAAATGATACTATAAGAACTCATGAAAGTCTTAAAAACCAATTTGATACTCTACAAGATCAAACTAAAAATCTTTTAAATTCTCTTGAGAAACAATGTGATTTAATGACTAAAATAGCTGAACTATGACAAAAGCACGTATAATAGAATTTGACTCCGAGCATGGAAGCTTGTATATAGAAGTTAAATATGAATATGACCCAGGATTTAGAGGGTCACAAGATGAACCTCCTGAAGTAGACCAGGTTTCTATACTCGATGTAAAGATTATATCTAAAGGAGAAGAATATGTTAGCTTTATTACAACCTTAAAAGACGACATTCAAGACTACGAACGTGAAGGTGGGGGAATATATAACCCTGCAGATGATCGTTAACCGAAGTGCACAGATACACTGTGTGCTATAATTATTAACCTGGTGGTTCAGGGATTATAATTTGGCGAGGGGGAGTACAACGGTAGTCCCCCTTTTGCACTAATAAAAATTTAAATAAAAAACATAAATGAAATTAACAAAACAAAAGATAGAGCGAGCAGTAAAAGCTCCTCCAGTGAAAGATGTGCAAAAACCCGCATCTAAAAATTGGTTTGACTATTTTAAATTAAATTATAACGCATTTGACTGATGGAATTACCAAAACAAAAAATAAAGGCCAGCCGGAAATCACCTAAACATATGATTGTGTATGGTGCACCTAAGGTTGGTAAAACTACTGCACTAGCTCAGCTAGACGACTGTCTAATAATTGATTTAGAAGACGGATCAGATATGCTAGATGCTTTAAAAGTAAAAGCACATAATTTACAAGATCTAGCTAAGATCGGAAAAGCAATCATGCTAGAAGGCAGACCATATAAGTATGTAGCCATCGACACAGTCTCTAAATTAGAAGAGTGGTGTGAGGATGAGGCTAAGAAGATTTATATGAAAACTCCGATGGGTAAAAACTTTGAAGAGAAAAATCCTGGAATGTCAGTACTTTCATTACCTAATGGTGGAGGGTACTTATACTTGCGTATGGCATATAAGAAATGGATCGATAGATTAGGAATGCTAGCAGATCATGTCATTCTTGTAGGGCACTTAAAAGATAAGATGCTCGAAAAGAAAGGCAAAGAAGTAGCAGTTAAAGACTTAGATCTTACAGGAAAGATTAAACAAATTACGTGTGCCAATTCGGACGCAGTTGGGTATATCTATAGAGAGAATGATGAAACAATGATTTCTTTTGATTCTCTAGGTGATATTACAGCCGGATCTAGATGTGACCACTTAAAAGGTAAGACCATGCCTCTAGATTGGTCAAAAATATTCATAGACTAAATAACAATAAACATGTCTAAACAAACAATTACAATCTCCATGATATTGGAGGACCTATCTAATGGAATAGATAGAAAAGGAATACAGGATAAGTATGACCTTAAACTATGGGAAGTAACAACTATGTTCGACCACCCACAACTTAAGGGCAAACGTCCTAGTAAGAAAAAGGAACTGTCTTTCGATTTTATCGATGATATTTCCGTACCTTCACTTTCCGTTTCTGAAGAAGTAGTAGATCCTGCACAGATTACTTTAGATGAAGGGATTGAAGAAATAACTGCAACTCAAGACAGTACATCCGAATACGCTAATGAAGAGGAAGAGGAAGTCGAAGACGCCCCTCTCTACGAAGAGCTAGTAGAAGATGATCTTGATACATTTGAACTATAATATTAATTAATTAAAAACTATAAACATGGCTATTAAAAGCAACGCAAGTACAGAAGAAGTGATGGGCTCTGGCATTAAATTGTATTCAGGCATCACAAACATGGCAATCATTGCCGTAAACCCAACTATGGCAGATTTACATGCCTTAGACATTAACGTTAAATCTGAGCAGAACTATGACGTAACCATAGCTGACGCTTCTTATCAGAAGATAGCATTCTGGTTGAGGAACAGTCAAGCTACAGTTCGTTTAGAAATTCTTATGCAAAGTAATAAGAGAACATCTAAGACAGGTAAATTCCAATGGATTAATAACATTGGACAAGCTACTTGGTCAGATGATGCTCCAGCATATGAATGGTGGAAGTCTGAAGGACAACGTCATGCATATGTGGGAGAAGAGACTTTAGTTAGTTTCGTTAAAGCATGGGCTAACGTAGCGTCAGGTGATGAGGTTTCATTTGAGACCATTGACAAGATTGTAAAAGGGGATACTAAAGAACTTAAAGACTTAGTTAATCTTCTAAATTCTAACTCAATTAGAGTACTAGTAGGAGTTAGAGATGGTAAATATCAATCAGTATATACTAAGCACTTTGGAAGAATTAAGCCACAGCGTGACGATCTATTTATTAAGTCTCTTAATGATGACTATGGAACATTCAATGCAGATTTCAATGCAGATCTAGCTTGGGGAGACCATATCCCAACAATTGATCTAATTTCACCTGATGCAGTATCAGAAGATGAAGATTGGGCCATGCCTGTAACAGCGAAGGCTGCTACTGTAGCGCCCTTCTAATGATCAAAGCTAGAAGTAGCGATGATTACTTACACACGGATGTCATACTCAGTAAAATCACTGAGTATGACGTCTTTGTGTATTACTGCCCTAGCTTTAAGGAACTAAATAAGAAATTTTGTAGTGAATTACGCAAAGATAGAAGCCCTACCGCATCAGTTATCTTATGGAATAAGAAGCTGCTGTATAAGGATTTCGGACATGCTGAACATTCGTTCAATTGTTTTGAGTACATACAATGTAAGTACGGTTGCACCTTCATGGAGTCACTCCAAAGAATAGACTGCGACTTTAATCTTGGATTGAATGCATTTAAACAAGAGCACCTATTCAGCATGGGTCAACAAGGTAGTTCTGGAAAACAGCCGGATTTAAAGGCTGCTAGCACATTTATTAGAAAGAAAAAGAGATCTTGGAGTTCCGATGATAGAAACTTTTGGGCTAAGTACTTCATTAGTAAGGAAATATTACTTATATTTGAAGTAGAACCTATAAGTTATTATTGGGTGAACGAAAACAGATTCAGTTGTAAAACAGTTACTTACGCCTATAAATTCGGGCCTCGGTATAAAATTTATGCTCCTTACGAAAGCGAGTATAAGTGGAGTAGTAACGTAAAATCTACTGATATTCAAGGACTAAAGCAACTACCTAAGACAGGTAAGTGTTTAATTCTTACCTCTTCTCTAAAAGATATAATGTGTTTAAAAGCCGCGGGATTCAATGCCATAGCTCTTCAGAGCGAGATGCAGATGCCCGATACAAATTTAATACAAAACCTTTATACCAGATTTGAAGAGATCATTGTCTTCTATGATAACGATTACGACAATGAAAACAATCCTGGCCAGACAATGGCCAAGAAAGTCTGTGAAGAGTTCAACTTAAGTAATGTGTATATACCGGATAAATACGAATCGAAAGATCCGTCAGATTTGGTACAAAATGTAGGTTCGCTTAACATTTTAAAACACCTTATAAATGAACAAAGAAGATGTACTTAAATATTTACGAGAGAAGACTGGGTATGTAAAAAAAGGCTCCGTATGGTTAGCTGATAGGCTAGGCATTTCGGAAGATCTTGCTGCAGATTGCAAACAGACTGTGTCCTCCGAGCTACGAAAAACAGCAAGAGATTCTTTTATAGAGTTTACAAATGAAAACGTAAATGAGATTGACGATACTGGGTTTAACAACCACTTAAACAGTATTGGATTGAAATTAGAAGATGTTAAGTCAGTTAAGTTTTGGCAAACAAGTTCTGGAGAATCCAGATACTCTGTAGTACCTAGAACTCAATGGCATGAGCTAGAGTCTGATAAAGCTGTGTTCTTAGAATCAGTAAAACAAAAATCCCGTAAGATAGATCATCATGTATATGAAGTAAAGACGGACCCTTGTTTAGGAGTTCTATCTCTGCCGGACATACACTATGGTAAGATTACAGGAGAAGGCATGAACGCTGTAGAAAAAGATTTCTTAAAGGCAGTTGTAAGCCTATGGAATAAAGCAGAAGGTGCTAACATAGAACGTTTACTCATGCCTATCGGAAACGACGGTATGAATTCAGAGGGTCTTAGACAGACTACGACGAAAGGCACACCACAAGATGATTACATGGGTTGGAGAGAATCTTTTAGAGGCTATTGGCATCTAATGGATACTGCTCTAATGTGGTTATCTGAACGTGTACCTGTTGACGTAGTTATTGTCCAAGGTAATCATGATTTTGAACGAATGTTTTATGTTGGAGAATTGCTAGAAGCTAGATACCACAATAATGCGAATATTAATGTAAACAATTCCTTGGAAGAAAGAAAATATTACCAGTACGGTAAGAATATGTTTTTAAACTTCCATGGGGACAAAGTAAAGAAGAATAATATTCCTTTGCTTATGGCTACAGAACAACCAATTATGTGGAGTGAGTGTAAATACAGAGAGGCTTTTATGGGACACATTCACAAAGAACTTGTGGATGAGATTATGGGGACTAAACTGAGGTTTATACCTAGTATATGTGGAAATGATGAGTGGCATAAAGGGAAAGCCTATGTAGGTACCCAGAGAGTAGCTCAGATACACATGTATAATAAAGACAGGGGTTATGAAGGTATGTTCCAAACAAACCCTGCAGAATGAGTTGGAAAAGAAAAGGAAAACGAAAAGTAAAGAACGTTAAGAAAACAAGTTATGATGGGATCATATTCCAATCTCAGCTTGAGGCGCACATGTATAAAATCTTACACAAAGAGAATATAGATGTTGAGTATGAAAAACATGTCTTTACCATCTTTGATGCTCTAGTATACCCACAAGCATGTTATGAGGGAACAAAAAAGAAGCTGTATAATAAGGGGTCTAAAGTCAGACCTATTACCTATACACCGGATTTTGTAGATCCCCACGGCAAGTGGATAATAGAGACTAAAGGATACGCGAACGAATCTTTTCCATTAAGATGGAAATTATTTAAACAGCATTTAAAAAACAAAGGATTGCCCTATGTTCTTTTCATGCCTAGAAACAAAATACAATGCGAAGAAGTATTAGAATTAATTAAACAATTATAAAATGAAACATAACGAGCAACTCGCTCGAATTTCAAAATCTCTAATCTTTAAAGAGCCCTTTTACGGGCTCTTTTTGGTTGGATTAAAAAAGAAATTCACTAAGGGCGTACCAACCGCAGGTGTTGCTAAACACAACATCGGCATACAACTTTACATAAACCCTACCTTTTTTGAAGGTTTAAGTGAAGCACACCAATTAGGATTATTAAAACATGAGTTACTTCATGTATCCTTTGGTCACATGACGTTAAGGGACTTGTACCCAGACCATAAGCTATTTAATATAGCCGCAGACTTAGAAATAAATCAGTACATAGATAAAGAAAACTTGCCTGAAGGGGGAATGGTTCTGAGTATGTTCCCTGAGCTGCACCTTCCACATAGAGCGGGAACTAAAGTTTATTATGATCTACTATCTGAGGGACATAAGAACAAAACCTGCCCTGCGCTAGAAGAAATGATGGCATGCAACGGTGGAGGAGAAGAGGACATCCATGCTACATGGGAAGAATTCGATTCTTTAGACGAAGCTGAGAAAAAGCTGATACAAAAGCAAGTAGAACATCAGCTTAAAGAGACCGCAGATGTTATAACAAAGAAACAAGGGAATATACCTGGAGAGTTAGCAGAGATTATATCTCGCTTATTAAACCCAGAGCCCCCGAAGTTCAATTGGAAAGCATATCTACGAAGATTTGTTGGAAGCTCTAGTATAGTCTATACAAAAAAACTAAGACGTAAAGACAATAAGAGGTATTCAGCTAACCCGGGACTTAAAATAAAAGTTAAAAATCACATCCTGGTAGGAGTTGATACATCCGGATCTGTCAGCACAGATGAGCTAATAGAATTTATGCATGAGTTAAGTCATATGAGTAAAACTGGACATAAAATCACAGTTGCACAATGCGATACTCAATTAGTTAGCGTTGCAGAATTCGATCCAAAAAAAGATTGGGATATTAAAGGCCGTGGTGGCACTAGTTTCCAACCTGTAGTAGATCATTATAACGAAAAAGGTAAGCAGTATACAGCGCTTATATATTTAACAGATGGTGAAGCTTATCCACCAGAAGACTGCCCAAAAAATACATTATGGGTACACAGTTCACAAAGCAGCATAAACGACAACCTTCCGGGGTTAAAAATTAAATTAAATTAAAAGTAGAAAACATGGCAGAAGTCAATTTAAACATTGATGAGTTACGTACATTCGTAACTCACATAATCAACAACAACAGAGCTTTACAACAAGATGGGAAGAAACCAGTAGCTGTAGAAGTCATAGGAGAATCAGGTATTGGTAAAACTACCAGCATCATGGACCTAGCACAGGATCAGGGCCTAGACTTTGTTAAGCTCAATCTAGCTCAAATTGAAGAATTAGGTGATTTGGTAGGATTCCCTATCAAGCAATTTCAAATGTACACAGAAAAAGACGGCAAGAAAGTCGGCAAATGGGTAGATGAAGTTGCAGTTAGTGACCACTCTTCTCTAGGGTTTAAAACCACAGGTAAAAGTAAAATGGGATACGCAGCTCCTGAATGGATTGCAGACAAGAAACAAGGAGGTATACTTCTTCTTGATGATTGGAACAGAGCAGACGTTAGATTTATACAAGCGTGCATGGAATTAATTGATAGACAGCAATACATTTCTTGGACCTTGCCTAAAGACTGGCACATAATCCTTACAGCTAACCCGGACACGGGAGATTACATGGTAAACTCTGTGGATTCAGCTCAAAAAACTCGTTACATTACCGCAAACTTAAAGTTTGACATGGATGTATGGGGACGTTGGGCAGAAGCGGAAGAAATAGATACTAGATGTATCAATTTCATGCTACTTAATCCAGAGTTAGTTAGTCAAAGTACCAATGCTAGATCCATCTCTACATTTTTTAATGCCATTTCTAGTATACCATCTTTTGAGGACCAATTGCCTCTTATACAGATGATTGGAGAAGGCTCTGTGGGAATAGAGTTTGCAAGTATGTTTACTACTTTCATTAATAACAAGCTTGATAAACTAGTGACACCTAAAGAGCTTCTCTTAGGTGAGGATGATAAAGCTACTATGAGTAAATTAAGAGTGTGTGTAGGAGCTAACGAAGAATACAGAGCAGATATTGCTAGTATTCTTGCTACACGATTGGCTAACTACTCCGTTGTGTATTCAAAAGACAACACTGTAAGCTCTAAAATAACAGATCGACTAATAACTCTTTGTACTAAAGAGTACTTTACAGACGATCTTAAGTATCTAATGGTTAGAACTATATTTAATGGTAATAAGCAAAAATTTAACAAAATGATGATGAATGCGGAAATCATCAAAATGACAATTAAGTAATCATGGCAACAAAAACAGTATTCCAGCCTTATAGGCCAGAAGCTGTTACTGCTCTGGGAATCACTGACGATCGGTACTATGGAATACCGATCGCCAGTGGTCACAGGGTTGAAACAGTTTTAATAACAGAATCAGAGTATATGTACGACAAGTTAAGAAAAACTCTATATACAGAAACAACTTCACAGTTGTCTTCTTTAAAGAGAGCTTTTATTTTACCTTTATGTAACATATCTCAAGATAGAATAAAAGCAGCTCTTAAAGAACATAACATAACAGTAACTAATGATTATGAATTAGCAGATTGTATTATAACCCACGAAGGATTTCATAGAAGACTTCAATCGGGGGAGAGTATACCATCCACAGCTTGTTTACTGCATCTAAGTAACTATTCTACTAATGTTACTTTAACTACTGGTATATCACTATACCACGCTGAAACAGGAAACGATGTCTTTTTGGATGACAAATGTGCACCTGGAAACTCTAGGTGGAGAGTCGCTACACTTAGCGCCCCTTATGATAGCTATGCTATCTCAGGATTAGCTATAGAGCTAGGAGAAAAAATACAAAACAACGAATTACAAGTAGTCTCAGTAGAGACTGTTTTACATTCGTCCGCTAACGTAACTGACCTAACTGAAGAGTTAATAGAGAGTTTGGAAAGTATGCTAAATTCTCATGACGCAGAAAACTTGGCAGTAGTTTCATCGATTTTACCCACGATAGAGGCTACTAAGTTTCCCTGGTTAATGTATAAACTAGCACAGACAATAGGGCACAGTGAAAACAGATTTTCTAGACAAAAAGATGTGTTGTACTGGTGGGCCAAATCTGAGATTTCACGGTTATACGTTTGCAGTGCGGAAGAGGCTATTCAATTCTTTGAAGAAAGGGACCTTCTGGATAAGCATACTTTTAGAATGCTTGAACCTATCTGTAGAAAGCAGATAGATATTTACAATAGAAGCCTATACACGTTTACCGTACAAGTAAAGCCTGAGTATAGGCACTTATTAACAGATTAATAAATTAATAATGATAGTTCATACACTAAGAACAGGACAGCAGAAAAACACCATTGATGTTTCAGACAAGTGTTTCCTTTTGGAAAGCCAAACTTCATGGGGGGAACTTCCTACACAAATACGTGATATTATAGATAACACAATTAAAACCATAAACTTTAAACACATTGATAAAATATATAGATACCCTAACATAGATCTGTCAAGAGATAAAATGGGGTTTTTAAAAAAAAAACATAATATTAAAATCACGCGTAAAAAAGAAGAAGCAGATCTACATGTAACCTCTGAAAAGATAATATCTGACTTGTATGTTACTAGATGGGGAGCCCATTTTATAGATAAACTTTCATTTCTAGAAGTTTTTGAAGCGAAACATGAAGTACAAATGCCTGACTATATGCTTGAAATTCTAAATGCATTAAAAGATACAGATGGATTTTTAATATCTTCAGGATACGGATTTAAATCGAATCATCATAATAACCAAGAGCAAAGCGACCTGTTTATACAGGCTCTTTTAGACCGATGTTCAAAAAGCGGTAAAGGAGCCCATGGAGGGGGGCTATCATATCAAGTTATAGAGACAAATAAGCTAGCGGATTATGAAAGTCTAATAGCTAATAAAAGTAAGGTGATGTTAGATGTAGATCTAAATGAACACACTGGATCAGACTCTATTACTATAGATAAGAAACAGTATGCTTCTTTAGAGACTATGTTGACTTCTGCAGATAAAGATAATTCAACATTAGCACTGTCTATGATGGCCCATTGCAATCTTGCAAAATCTAAGACTATGTTAGCATTTTTATTTTTTCATTATGGAGAGCTTATGAAATCAATGCCAGGTTGGAATCAAGTAGCTTTTAAAACGCTAAGAAAACGGTATTCTAAATATTGGCATTTATCGCATAGACACCATTATCATGGCCCAACCAAGTACGAAAACTTTGTTATTCTTCTTATAGAAGATGGGGCTTATACTAAAGAAGCTGAAAAAAATATATTAGATTTAGTGTTCGATGCCGCAATCTTACAGAACGACATTGGTAAAACCAATAGTTTGTTTAGTTTACAGAGAAAAGACCTGAAAATGAACATTAAAAAATTAACACAAATGACCAGCAAGTAAGCTGTTTGTTAGTTGATTGATAAATAGTGTTTAGATGAAGAGTGCCGAGGAAGAGTAATCCTTCTCGGCACTTTATTAACAAATAAAAATAACTTAATATGGAAAAAGAAAACACAGAGCCAGTGGTTCTAATAGACGGAGATAGTCTTCTCTACTTTGAGATGGGGAAAAACACCTTAGAAGAAGCCTTACTTGGCATCGACGAAAGGATTATGAATATGTTAGACGCAGGAAAAACAAAACGATACGCCGGATTCCTAACAATAGGAAAATGTTTTAGGTACAAAGAAGCAAAAACACGTATATACAAAGGCAATAGAAAACGAGGAAGCAAACCAATCATATTTTACGCACTAGCAGAATATTTAAAACAACATTGGCAATTTACATATGTATCAGCTTTAGAAGCAGATGACTTAGTAGCTATTTATAGCGCAGAGTATCCTGCAGCACTGATATGTAGCCCAGACAAAGATGTTCTACATCAAGTGGAAGCATCGCATTACAATTATAGAACCAGCAAATACATAACAACTACTACGAAGCAGAGTGATACTTTTTTATGGAAACAGATGCTAATGGGAGATTCAACTGATGGAATAGTTGGGATCCCCAAATTAGGTGTAAAAACAGCAGATAAGCTGCTAGACCCCTTGAAAACAAAGGATATGCCAACTTTTGTGCTAAACAAATACATCGAAACCTTTGGAATTCACGAAGGAATTAGTAAATTTGGAGAAACCTTTAAACTTGTTTATATCTTAAGATCTCGTAAAGAAGCCTTACTAGAAACAGGAATAGAGTTAGACGATTTAGTCATTAACAAGGTAGAAACAGCAGAATCCGACGAATTATGGGCGTAAAATGTGATCAATTAGTATTTACACCTATCTCTCCTCTAACTTTTAGAGTGAGCGGTGGGACTAAGATATTAGAATCACACACCCTTAACAATCTCATACAGTCTGTGGAGGGCCCTGAAACGCATATACCTTTAGGAATCACATATACTGTAAAGAAACTGCGGTATAAAGTTAATATCATTGAAGAAAGATGGACTCAAAATATCTTAGCCTACGATTTTACTACGGCGAAGAGAACAAAGTCTTCTATCTTCATGTTACCTATGTTCGGAGCAAGCAGGAGTCTCTACTTATGGAGTCAATTGTTTATGAACTGCTTCATTGGAGAAGAAGATGGGACACCTGTTATTCAATTGCTGTATAGAGATTCAGCAGACCCGTTATTTATAGATTTTGAAAACGCCTTAAATCAATTTAGAACATTTAAACGACAAGAACGACCAGCTAAAGATTTTGTATTGTACACCTTTGCCATACCAAAAAGACATTTAAAAACATACGACCATTTTAAAAACGGAGAATATTCAAAGCTGACCTTAACATATAAACATGCTATTTTAGATTTTCATGGGTATGAAGTAGACAGTCTAATTGGACAGGTTCTATTTAAAACACCTACCCGTAAAAAAGCATTAGAGCAAAAAATAGGAATACTTCTACCTGAAGATTCTGAGTTACTAAGCATAATCGACTTAAAAGACGAAATATTCAACCCAAAAACATACTTCAATGAGCAACGACTACGATGACGAATTACTAAAAGCCGGATATTATTCTACTGACACAGCAGAATCCCCATTCGAGCGAGACGTAGACCAAATAGCTACACACATTACAAATATATTAAAAACCAAAAACAAAGCATATGGTAATAGTGCACTAGAACCTTGCAATATATTCAGTCAACTGGATGCTAAGGAGTCTATATGTGCTAGACTAGATGACAAACTAATGAGGATTAAAAACAAAGGCATCACTGATGCAACTGAAGATACAGTAGATGATCTCATCGGGTATCTGTTTTTATTAAAAATGTCTATGTAAGTAAAAGGGGGGCTAATGCCTCCCTTTTTACTTTACCAACTTAGGTACCCCCTTTTTTCCTGTGTAGCCGTCTTTTAGCGGACGATCTTATCTTGAGGATAGATCTCAGCAGCTCTTACTATCCCAGAGAGACCAGGTAAGAACTTCCAAGTATAATATCCTGGGCCTGTTCTGTCTTGTGCAGAATCTTCTCCGAAGAGTCCGTCTCGCATCTCATCCATAGAGTTCGAAGTCCACTTTAAACCTTGTTGAGCAAGTGAAATAAGTGGAATACCAGATGCTCTAGGTCCTGTCATCTCTGTAGGATCGTAGAATACAGCAGTCTCACGGTATATCCTATTGACTACACTCAATAGCTTTCTTCCAGCCCAAGACTGTTTTAGATCAACTTTATCATCATCGTCCCAGTCTCCTCCAAGCGCAAGCATGAGCCCTATTAAGAGGAACACCGCTCTAAGCTCCATGAGAGCTCCTTTAATGTTAGCACGTTTAAAGTCTAAAAACTTTTCAAAAGATACTTCCTTTTCTGCTTCATTTTTAAAATCAAATTCTGGGTTACCTTTTTCGTTCTCTATAAACTTTTCAAATTCTAACCGAGCTCTATTATCTTTAATTTTATAGGCATTAGTTAAACCAAAAGTTCCTATATCTACACCAATCTTAGCTAAATCAGTAAGAGCGTCTGTAGTAAAGATATGCATCCATGTCTCCGTGTCTACTACTTGCCCAAAACTGTCAAATTGTGCATCTGCTCCTATGTTGCCCCACATTGTCTTCCAAGTACCCTGATCAAAATTCTCCATAATATAATCATAGCGCAGGTTTCCAAATCTTTCAATAGCAATACCAGGTAACCAAGATCTGTAATGGATGAACAGCCTGTTAATCAGCTTATTTTGAGAATTAAATCTATCCTCCTTAGGCACAGCCCCCTTCACTTTGGATCCTATTTTATGTACTTTTTGTTTAAAAGATACCCAATTTCTATTATTTTCTTTTAAATTCTCCACTCCAGGAACCTTAGTAAGATACCTATCTTGAGTTCCTGCACGTTCCCAGGTAGGGTTTTCTTCAATTTCAATAGTATCCCATATAGATTCTGTCCCTTCAGGGAGATCCTTTAGAAGTTCTAACTTTCCTGTTTTTGGATTAACTCCGTAGTTCATAGCCATACCTGCTGCTAAAACAGCATCTAAACTACGATCTGCTCGAGCTAAAAACTCAAACCATCTATCCGCTGTCATGAATTTAGCACGAGTAGTAGATGATAGCATATCCGCACGCCTTGTAGACAAGTCCTCTAAGGTTAATTGAAAGTACTCAAATACTGCACGTAACTTAGGGTCTCGTGAGAAATATGCTTTTTGTGCTGCTCGTAGATTAGATCTTGTTAGATATAATCCTTTAGAAGCTTGCATTTCTAATCCCATAAATCCAGCACCCAAAGCTCCAATTGCTACTGGAGCTTTTAAACCAAGGGTAGCTATAGTATGGTAGTTCTTAGCTACCAGTATAGTTTTATTAACACTTAAATTTTTACCAAAAGTTTTATCTTTAGTAACCAGACTTTGTCCAAAAAATTCTGCATTAATAAATTCGGTTATAGTACCAGCATTAGTTCTAGTAGCCTCTCCTTTTGCTCTACCAATAGAATCAAGAATTATATCCCCAAGTTTATCTTGTGTAGCTTCTTCTATATGAGAATCTTTAAAAAGACTTTCCATCATAAGCAGAGTAGGAGTTATGTCATTTAAATAGCTATACATATGAGCGGCGCTTCCTAGTAGATAAAGATTTTTACCTAGCTCTTTACTTTTTAAACTAGAATCATACTTATCTTGACTGTTCTTTAAAGGAGTAACATGAAATCTTGGTATGCTACGAAGAAACTCTCCGTCCAACCCTACCATACCAAATTGCTTATCATGCTCCTTAAGTTGAAATTTATCTAACCATGCTTGCTTCATTTTTCCCATGTCAAACCCATCCTGTAAGAACTGGTCGATCATATTTTTATGAATATCTGCAACATAGTTATATTTCTTATCTACACCCATCAATCGTAAAAACTCAGATGTTTTCTTAATATGGTAATCATAAAAATCTTTAAGTACTGGAGAATTTTGAATCTTCATGTACTCAGGAGATAGATATTTACCCATCTTATTATTATCCTTGCTAGCCTTTAAAAAAGGGTTTGTAGGATTATACCATGCGGTCTCATGTTTAGGATTAAATCTAGTTTCCCACTTTGCTAGTCTAGAAGCTTGTGTTTTAACACTTCCTCCTTTCTCTTTTAAAAGCTTAATTTGATTCGCTCTCCAATTCTTGTACTCTTTATCAAGTAGCTCTTGATCAACCTCAAAATACTGCTGTAACCATTTTATATCCTGATCCTCAAATGCCTTTTTTCTATCTTCAGTATACTTCTCATTAAATCTAGCATAGAGATTTCTAGTGTTAGGGTTAATAAGAACATCGTATACTGACGCGCCTGGGTAGCCATTTGCAGACCCCCACTCAAAAAGTGCATTAGTTTTAGATTCTATTTCAGTAGCTAGCTCTTTTTCTATTCTAACTAGGTGTCCTTCTATTTCAGCTTTAAAGTTATGTATCAACCTAAGCGCAGGGTGAGACTGACCTGATCTACTAACCCAGTCTGCAGTAAGCTTACCAACTTCTTTATTAAACTCGGTAATGCCTCGAACCCCTTTATTACTGGCAGATACATCAAGACGTTCCATCATCTTTTCTACTAAAGATTCCTGCTTTCTAGCTATGTCAGCATTTAATACTTCCAAATCTTTGGACAGCCTAGCTGCTGCATCCTTGTCTTTTTTTTCTAAAGATTTAATAATATCTGTCAGTGTTGTAAACTTACTAAAGTGCTTTAAATCCTGGTATGCATTATTTAGTTCTGCAGCAGACATGTAGTCTGGATTGGGATCCCCATTTTTAAGGTACTCCTTATTAGTATTCAGGCCTTTTTCTATAACTTTTAACGTTTGAGAAACCTCCCTAATAACTGCATTAGCGCTTTTAGATACCTGCAGGTCTCTAATAATTCTTCTAGACGCATTAATTCTTTCTTGCAAACGTTGCCTCTCAGCATAGTTGGCATCTTTTTGTTGAGAAATAAGAATAGTTAATCTATCCCCTTCCTTTCTTATCAACTTATCTAGCCTAGCGAAACCGGTAGTCTCGTGCGCCAAAGCTAGCTGTTGTATGTATTGATTATCATCTGTTTCTAGCTGAATATCATTTACAATCTTGGTGGGCATGTTATTAGAATCTCTCTTATAGTCTAACATAATAGGCACAACTCTAGATCTAACAACTTCAGTAACTCCGTACTCACTTAACAGAGTATGTACATAACTACCCATCTGCAAGTCATAAGTCTCAGCGTTTTCTAACCATACGTCCTTTCTAAGAACTACTTTACCTGTCTTTTTATCTCGGTAAGCATATCCAGTATGTGTTTGGGCGATCTTAGATTTGTAGTCAAATATAGCTGCTGAACCATCACTAAAGAATGCAAGAAGGTCAATAGTACCACCCATCTTCTTAGCACGATTAAGAACAAACATCTCTGTACGAATATGAACTTTACCTTTAGGATCCTTTTCCTTCTGTATTGCTTTAATGTCTGCAACTAATTTCTTAGCATACGCATTAAGCTTCTTAAAGTTTGCTCCGTATTCTGAGTACTCTCGTTCTATTTCTGCAGGGCTTATTTTAGAATTACCAGCATGAAAGTCAATTAGACGCTCCATAGTTTCGTGAACTCTATTTCCTGAAGTAGTGTGTATCTCAGACCATCTGTCATACTTCTCTTTCTGCTCATCCGAATAGTATCTTTCTGTACTAGAATACTTCAAAGACCCCTCGTCTGACATACGTTTAAACAGAACCTCACCAGTTACTGAGTTTCGGTAACGCATCACCGTGGTCTCTCCAACACCGGCTAATTTCTTAAAGTACGGATCATCTCCCACAGGCACTGGTACGGCTTCCCACTTTGATTGGTCTGCTTCTACCCTTTCTAATGGAGTGGCTTCTGCCGTAGCAGAGGATGCTTTATAAAAGGTTTCATCTGGCAATACCATAGTAGCCGGATCTGCTTGCATCACATCAGCTAAACGATTATCCATAAGAATCCGCGCAGTCTTTGAGAAAGGGTTCCCGGCTGTGCCAAATACTTTATTTAGAAGGGCTAATACTTTTTGCCACCATCTATTTAATCTCGATAATTTAGCAGGGTCTAGCTCTGTAGCTTCAACGTCTGTCTCATTACCCATAATGTGACGTGCTATTACTTTACCAATCGCTTCACGTTTAAGAAGCTCTACGTCTCCTTCATATTTTTTATAGTAGAATCCATTAGGATCCATAATTTCCGCAAATTCAGCATATCCCTCAATCTGACTCATCATAGAGCGGTATAAGGGATGGTCATCAGTTTGAAGCATAGCTGTAATAAAGTGAGCTGCCTCCTCTGCTAATGCATCAGTAGTTGCCTCACCTTGAGAAAGTCTTATAACTCTATCAAGAAGTCTAGCCTGACCGACTACTGGAAGTACCTGTCCAGTCTTATCTTTAATCTGGCTAGCAACTTCAACTTTAACTCCCACGGTCTCTAAGAAGTTATGAAGTGCCTCACCTAGTTTGTCTTTCTTGTACTCATGACTTAACTCATGTACAGCAGCTTCATATTCCCCCACATTCTGTGCCGCCTTAGTTATTAAACGTACGGCGTCAGGAGTTAAAGCAGGGTTGACCTCCCCCTGATTATTCATAACAGCTTGAATTTCTCCAGACTCCGCTTTAGTTTGGAGTTCTAGGTATGAAGCATACGATGCGGTAGGATCGACTACTATCTGCTTGATAAATTCAAACAGAGCAGATGGATTCCCATCATTAGCATATACTTCAACTACTTTGCCTGCGTTATCTTTTACTATATTACATGCCATTATTCACACTCATTTTCGTTGTTTGCTTTTCTTAAAGATTGTAGGTCTAAAGTACTTGATACTGTTTCAGGTGCTAACTCTTTAGGTTGAGAAGGTATCAACTTCTGCGTTTCTAATGTTTCTACTGCAAAGAAACTTCGTTTAACTCTGCCATTAATAAAGGACGTGTTG
>TARA_R110000765_G_scaffold127959_4_pt1 | contig 17304 bp, 10 predicted proteins | sample TARA_R110000765 | Tara Oceans TARA_R110000765 (sample SAMEA4398168) | marine metagenome | biome: Polar Biome; feature: [MES] marine water layer (ENVO:01000295) within the mesopelagic zone...; material: water (ENVO:00002006), including particulate matter (ENVO:01000060) such... | reverse complement strand
CCAGGAATGGTTAGAGCAACTCAACCACTTTTAAATATTCAAGAGTTCTACGATGCTTTTGATATTAAAGAAGGTGATGCCATGTACCTTGCTCCTGAAAAGAGAGTGAGTATTTGGTAGATCTTAGTATATAGTATTAGAAAGGCGCTACATAGTAGCGCCTTTTTTTATGTTTTTTTTCAATGAGGTATAAGAAGATTATTAATTCGTCTTTTGAAGATACAAGGCAATCTGTAAGTTGATGATAATTCATCAACAGATTACTTAACTATGTTCTATTGAACTTGCACGGCAACACGAACCCCTTCACTGTGACTGCTGAATTCTGGCGCATACATACTTTGTATGGTAGTAATACCATTACTGAAATTACCAGCGTTGTTTACTCGAACATCGTATTCAAATACATAAACACCTTTAGGTAAATAGTCAATAAAGAAGTTTGTACTAGCATCTTTAGTGCTTTCATAGTACCCTAAACCATCTTGCCATTTATATCTGGATATCACATTTACAGGTTCAAAAGCTGCCGCACGCATATCTTTCATATGAATGAATTCCATATCTCGGTCAGACTTTAATTCGATACGAACTCGAACAAGGTCTCCGACTTTTAAATAAGAATTCTCTTTTACTTCTGAAATCACTTCACCTTTTGCTGTATTCTTTTTCAAGAATAATTTTTTCTTTAATTGCAACGGAGTCTCAGCAGATGTAATTTTGTCTAAATCTTCGAAATATTGCCAGTATAAAGCACCCCAAGCAATTCCATCACCTTTTTTGCTAATTTGAACTTCACCCATTTTAGGTTGTATTTCGCTACCGTTCCATGATGTTTTAAAATAGCCTGTACCAGCTTCTATTTTTACCTCTTCTAATGTAGAAGGGTTTATTGCTTGACCTCCTACCAGAACATCTACAGCATCCGTTACCGACAACCAATCATTTCCTTGTAATAATAGTGCATATACAGCTTCGGTAGTTGCCTTGGTGGTACTCCATTGATTCGTCTGCTTGTTTTTTAACAACCATATTTTAAGATTGTCAATATTCTCTATATCCGTTGGGCGAATTTCAGAAAATGCCTCTATCAACAATGCTTGGGTTTCAATAGGAGCTTGGTGCCAAAACCAAGAACTCGTATTTTTCTTCCAATACATACCTAGTTCTTCGTTGGTAATACTATTTTCTTCAAGGGAACGTAAGATTTTGGAGGCGGTTTCCATATCGTCTATTCTATATAAGGTCAATGCCAACATTCCTTGAGCATACAAACCTCTATTTGTCCAATACTTTCGCGCTTGATTTAGGTAGTATGCGATTACTTCATCAACTTTTTTAGAGGTTTTAATTTCCTTGAAAAAGCTCCGCATATATAAATAATGAACCTGCGTTGCACTTAAATGGTCGTCATTAGTGCTCGTGGTGCGCTTCTTCATTTCCTCATACTCCTTCACGAACTCGCTATCTAAATAGGCTATAGCCTTATCAATCATCTCAGATTGATTGCTAGTGATAGAAGAAGCAACATTTAAGTGATTCAAATGGCCTAAGCCGGTAATTATATGTTGGGTAATGTACCTATTATCTGGTCCGCCATTAAACCAAGGCCAAGCACCATTTACTTTTTGATTTTGCATTAATTTGTTTAAAGCAAGTTTTTGCTCACTCTGCATTTTGTTCATGTTGAACAATAACCCAATTCGTTTCTTTTGCTCGCTCTCCGATTGGGCATCACGTAACCATGGTGTTTCTTGAATTAATAGAGATTTTAATTCCTCATTTTTTTCAAGATTACTTAGTAAGGCATCTGAATTAGCCCATTGTTCAAACACTTCCTTAATTCTAGGATTACTAGTGGCTATATGGCTTGCCAAGGTATTCGCGTAATATTTTGAGAATGTTTGTTCGTTGCATTCGTATGGAAACTCCATCAAATAGGGTAGTGCCTGTATGGCATACCATGCCGGATTGGAAGTGATTTCCAAAGTCAGTTTGTGGTGTTTGAGCGTAGCGGAGGACACATTCTTCAATTTGTATAAATTAAATGTCTTTGTCTGGTTCCTGCGAACCCACATTGGCATCGACTCGGTCACTAAGGTTCTGTTTGTTAATACAGGTAATATATTTTGTTCCCCATCACCAAAGTCTCCTGCTTTAGCAATAATTTTATATTGAACCGTTTGTAGCCCTTCGGGTATTTTTAATTGCCACGAAACTTGTGTATTTCCCATAGAATCTAATTCAAAAGATCTTTCATCAATAGGATGTGACAGTTCTCCTGTGGGCGTTTCAATCAATCGGGGCAAAATATCCAAACCCGTATGCGCATCTATTAATTCTAGTTTGGCTTGGCCAGAAAGAGCTTTTTCGGTTAAATTGGCAATCTTTGTACTGATAATAATTTCATCTCCTTCGCGTAAATAACGAGGAGCATTTGGTATCACCATCAATTCTTTTTGGGTTACCGTACTCAGATTTTTAGTAGTACTCTCTAAGTTTTTAGTATGTGCTAGAAGCTGCAAATTCCATCGAGTTAACGCTTCTGGTGTTGTGAAACTAAAGGTTACATTCCCATCTTTATCGGTTAGTAGGTGTGGAAAGAAAAATGCAGTTTCTTGGAGGTTTTTACGAATCATAACCGAATCAAAGTCCGATTTTTCTTCTTTGGGTTCTGGCTTTTGTGTTGAACTGATTTCTATACCTGATATCTTACCTTGAAGTTCATCTTCCATTATAGAATCTGAATAACCAACGGTGTCAAGCTCCTCAAAAGAAACAGAATTTTCCATGATCCCAGAGACCAACGGAGCAGCAGACTTGAATTTTCTTGATCTCGCTTCATATAGTCTTCCATAAGAGCCAAAATGAAATCCAAACCAATCCAACGTGTCAAATCCTAATTCCGAAAAGCTATAACCGCCATAACTTTGATAGGTATTGAAATTACTTTTTGAGAAACTATTAGTAGCACTTGTTCTATTCGAGGAATAATAGGTTGGGCGATACAGCGGATCGAAATTCCAATTATGATAAGCGAACTGGTCTAAAGAAGCATCATACATGCTTGCCAATAGCTCTGCCGACACTTTATCCCCTTTAGCTCCCTTTATCTTAAATGACCAAGTTTCGTCCGTGCCTGGCGCTAATTTGTCTCTAAACGTAAGGGTTTCAATCTGTAGATCACTGTTAGGGTAGGGTACTTGAATAGGTTGACTTTTTGCTTGAAATGAATTAAAGAATGCATAACTGTAGTTTATGGCAAATCCGCCTAAATCTTTTTCAGTTACGGGTACCGTTATGGTTTTTGAATTGTTATGCAAGTTAATCAGCATCGAATCGACTACTTCATGGTTTTTTTCAATATTAACCATAATGTTGAGGTCTTTTGCATTCGATAAAAATGTAATCTTTGCTTTGTCGCCAATTGAGTACTCGTTCTTATCCGTTTTAATCTGAAATAATTGATTGTCTGCTAATTCGTCTTCATCTCCTGTTAAGGTAATAAGGGCTACATCTTTTACTGCTTGGCCAAACTTATCTTGAGACTCTAGTTCCATCACATATTTACCAGAACCCCAATTTTTAAGTTTCCCAAGAAGAATTTCTGAAGCTTTACCGGTGTCAAAAGAAGTTTTCCAAACTATTTTACCTTTCTCCCAATTCAACGGGTTATCCTCATCTTTGTAAGCATCATGCGGATACAAATTTTTAAACTCTTGTTTTGTAAACCCGGCATAATCTGGAGCAGGCCATGTTCTTGGGCGTAAAACATTATCGGGTGCTTGTAACTTGTATAATTTAATAACACCAGTTGCAGCTACAGATGCGCCATTTAAATTAGTGCTAGAAATACTGAACTTAGCATCTTTTACTTTCTTGTCAAGAACAGAGGATATCATCAAATTTATATTTAGAGAATGATACCCTACATATATATTTGTTGTAGTACTGCGTGTTTCTCCATTAATATCGGTTACATCGGCCGTTACTTCATAATTGAACGTTGGTAGATTGCTTTTCTCGATACTTGTATCGGGCATCGCCTTAAATTCAATTTCATATTTTCCTGATGCATCGGTGGTCGTTTCGCCATGTGTTATTTCTTGCGGAGTGTCATTAAAATAGGGGCGATACCAATAATACCACCTAGGGAAATTCACTATTCTTTTAACTCTGTACACCACTTTAGCATCTGAGATAGAACTACCTGCATAGGCTGTCGCGTTACCAGAAACTTTAATAAGGTCATTGACTTTGTAGGTTTCCGTAATTTGGTCAAATGAAGTTCCAAATTTCGGACGCTTATATTCCTCGACCGAAAAGCTTTTATTACCGTTTAGGTTAAGTTCATCTGAATAGACATTAATAGAGAATAAACCAGTAAGGCCACCTATTGGTAGAATAAATTCCCCAGACAATGAGCCAAATTCATTAGTAATTAACTTTTGCGTTCCTATTTCTTGACCATTTACATCAGTAAGTTTAACGTGTACTGTAGTGTTCTTAATAATGCTCGATTTGCCATTTTCTTTTCGTACAGAAATACCTTTAAAGTATACAGGTTGTCCTGGTCTATAAATACTACGGTCGGTAAAAAGAAAGCAAGAGTTATCTAACCTAGCGGTGTTTTGAGGATAACTTCTACTAATGTAGAAATCACCAAAATAGGCTACCTCTTTATCTTTTTTAATGGTAATGTAAATGCTACTTCGACTATCCTTACTTTTTTTAATTGAAAATTTACCATCTGAATCGGTCGTATAGCTTTCGCTCTCTGCAGGGGAATTGTAATTCTTGCGATAGTTGTAAATTACTTTGGCGCTTGCAATTGGCTTACCGTTGTTACGGTCAATTATTTGATAAATTTGATGTGTATCGGTTTGGGTTTCACTTAGTGCAAAATTAGTTGCTTGTATGCTTTCATAACTAAAAATTGAATCGCTCTTGTCTTTTGACTGCACTACAATGGCATAATAACCATTTGCCAGTGCAGGCATAGAAATTTCGGTACTATGCGTTTGAAAATCGTTTTCAGTTTTAAGTGTAGAATTCCATGTGGTTTGGACAGGAAGATTTTTAAGGAAGGTTAATTTTTTCCCTTCGGGATATAATTCGTTAAGCTCTTTTAACTGTTTTTGAGAAATTTTATAGGCTGTTAACTGAATAGTCTCATAGTTCTTATAAGTAACTAATAATCTTCCGATAGTATTATTGGGTATATGCTTCTCCGTCAATAATTGAATAAACGGTGTTTCAATTTGTGATTTTAATGCTTGGCACTTTTCTGCAGCTCTACTTTTAGGAAATGTTGCAATTACCTTATCACACAGCGCAATGGCTTCTTTGAGTTTCCATTGATGTTCTTCATTGGTTTGTGGGTTGTATGTGCCACCCATTTGTTGATATCGATAGGCTATTTCAAACGTATATAAACCGGAAAGCGGACTATTTTTAATGCTTTCAGCAGAGTTTTGCAACACTTCAATTAATAAATTGTCCTTGTCAGCAAACGTTGCAAATTGATGTATAAAAAGTAAACGTTCAATATCTACTGATACCAATGGTCGTATATCTGCATTACCAAAGTGAAAAGAAACTAACTGCTGGAAAATCTTTAAGGCTTTTGATTGAAGTGAATTGGTATCAGTAGAATCAGTATTTAAAAAACTGAACGAATATGCTTCACACAATACCTCTGCGTTGTCGATTTCAAAGGCATCTGCGGGCTTTTGTATGCTATTCTCACTAGTAGTATAAAAGCTTAGGGCATTATGCGCTAAAAGGTCGAATAGCGTAGGCCTAAATTCTGAAGATCCCTTTACTTTATTTAAGATTACATTAAAATTAGAAATGGGTAACTTCTGTAGTGCTTCTGGGTGTTCTAAGGATGCTTGAAAATGAGTATCAATTTCTTGAAAAAGGGTATTTAAGTCCCAAGTTCTGAAATCAACGGTGTCTACTTTTGTTTCAGTGGTTGTACGATTATAAAACGTATATCTGTTTTGCTGAAAGTATTGCCAATAGATATTAGCCAAGTAATTGTGAAGTATGTTTTTCGTTGAACCTTCTGCAATAGCTATCTCGGCTTTAAAATCATTTACGATATTTAATTCAGCATCTTCCTCTAAAAGCAATGCGAATTTTGATTTATAGAGAAGTGACTTTATAATTTGAGTCTCGTTTTTTTCAATACGTGCTTTTTTTGATATGGTTTCAATTAGTTTTAATGCTGATTTAGATAAATCTTCGGTCTCAAGTTTTTCAACCTTTTCCCAAAGCGATTCATATGAATCGCTTTGTTGTGCATTGCCGAATTGTGCAAACATGAATATACCGAGAATTAAATGTAGTTTTTTCATAATAGTAAAATTACAATACAAAACTGTGCCAATTAAATATTTGAAACAATGTAAAATTAGGGAATGCTACTTTTCGGTTAGTGATCAGTGTGTTCTTCTATTGGGATTTGAATACTTTTGAAAGTATGTTTTATTTTAAAAATAAAAACCAAATAATGTAGCAATAACAGATATAGCTTGCGTCTACTTATTCAACCGAGGTATTTGGTTTATGTTCAATTTTGAAGTTGCAAGAATTTGCAATAAAGCACATTTTATTCGCTTCTTCGTGTAACTGGTTTGCTTTTGTTATCCTATTTAAATTTGTGATAACCACTTTAGGATGCAATGTAACTCTAGTAAATTTACCACTTCCATTGTCGGTTTCTTCCATAACACCTGTTGCATGGTCAACATACTCAGTAACTATTATTTTATGCACAGAGCATAAATGTAAATACCACAACATATGGCAAGCCGATAATGATGAAAGAAATAGGTCTTCGGGGTTATATCTTGTTCTATCTCCAAGAAAAGATGGGTCAGATGAACCTTTTATTTCTCCATACTTTCCGTTAGAAATAATTTTATGATTTCGGTTGTAAGATTTATAGTCGCGCGTACCATTGCCTTCATTACCTGTCCATTCTGTTTTTACTTCGTAATTATGTTCTTTCATAAAAGATCGTAACCATATTTCCTGTTTTAAAAGTAGTAAATGTCTATGAACTATTATCGTCTTAAATATGAAATTGTAATTCATATTCATGGAGTCTTTTACCAAAAAAAGTGTATAAATTGTTTAGTCTCTTTCAAGGGATATGAACTGAAAATTTCACATAGAATTTTGGCTGTTGCAGCCATAACACCAAACTAATTTGTTCGCGTTATTTTCTCAATTGCACCCAATCACTTTGTTTTTAAGGAGACTGGTATTGGTATCATAAGACAAGAATACGGTACTTTAAATTATTCTAAAATTTCGTAGTCGATACTATGTTTGCGCAGAGCTCTTAAAGCAGAGCCAGAGTTTTTGTCTTCTACATCAATAACAACAGCGTCACCTTCTAAAAGTATATCTGTAAGCTCATTAGATAATGATTCATTAACGTTCAATGAAATCTCTGAAATACATTGCGATATTGCCCTTCTATCTGGTCTCTGAGCATCGCAAGACAATAAGTTTAATTTCATAACTATAATTTAGTATTGCAATATAAGGGGTAAAAACTTTGTACCCGCCTGAATGTACCTTTCACTACAGACGGGTTTTGTTTGTAATACTATTTTAGTAGTCCTACTAAGTGCACTAGTTTTTATTTTCTGGCCGCTTTAAATTCACTTCCATTGTACCATTTCGGAAAATATTCTTCATTAGATAATTTAACACCTACATTAAAAAATAGTTGTAAATCTAATTGAACACCACTTAAATCTGTCGTTTCAGGATTGTATTCATCTGAAGGTTGATGGTATTTATTAATAAGATAATTATCGTTGTATTTTTTTATTTCTTCCATACTATAATCAAATCCTTCATGAGAACCACTTGCATACAAGGCAGGGATTCCTATTTTCGCAAAATTAAAATGATCTGATCTAAAGAAATATCCTTTTTCGGCTTCTGGATCAGGAATAATGTACCTGTTTTGTTTAGTGGCGGCTTCTTTGGCATATTCATCCATTTCAGAATGACCAAAACCTGTAATTGTTAAATCTTTCATTTTCCCTGGACTCCCCAGCGCATCAATATTAATGTTTGCGACGGTTTTCTTAGGATCAAAAATCGGGTTTTCTGCATAATAGGCAGAACCTAATAATCCTTGCTCTTCCCCTGTGACAGCTATAAAAACAATAGAACGCTTGGTAGCTTTAGATTTTTTGAATGCTTCGGCAATGGCTAATAAACTTGCCGTACCAGATGCGTTATCTACTGCTCCGTTGTAGATTGAATCACCATTTATAGCTTTTCCAACTCCGAAATGGTCCCAATGACCTGAGTATATAATAAATTCGTCTTTTCTGTCTGTACCAGGTATAAGGGCAACTACGTTTTTAGAAACGTCTTTTTTGATTTTGTTTTGAATTGAAACGGATACGTTCAGACCTAATGGGATTGGCTTAAAATTTTTATTGCGAGAAAGGTTTTTATAATCTTGACCTTTCATCGTTGAAACAGCAAACATTTTTTTTGCGCTTTCACCACTTATCCATGACTCTACATTTAAAAGAGGTAAATCACTTTCTATAATTAACCTAGCGCCACTCCAACCAGATTCAATTACATTCCAACCATAAGATGCTGGCTCGGTATCGTGAATAATTATGAGTCCATCTGCACCTTGTCTTGCAGCTTCTTCATATTTATACGTCCAACGTCCATAGTAGGTCATTTCATTTCCTTTAAATACGGTTGAATCACCAGATTTAAAACCAGGATCGTTTATTAAAACAACAGCAGTTTTCCCTTTCCAATCCATACCTTCATAATCATTCCATCCATATTCAGGGGCAACAATACCATAACCTGCAAATACAAGCTCTGAGTTATCAAGATTTACATCAGGTTCCGATTTATTTGTTGTTGCAACAAAATCTTTTAAGTATTCTAAATCAAAACTTTCATTTTTTCCTGAAATAATCATTTTTTCTGATGGAGTTCCTGTAATTTCTACCATTGGAACATCTTGAAAAAAACTAGTACCATTTCCTGGTAAAACCCCTAATTTTTCGAACTCATCTTTTAGATAGTTTACGGTCTTTACTTCTCCTTCAGTAAATGGTTTTCTTCCTAAAAAATCATCGGATGCTAGACGCTCAATATGATTATGAATAGTTGTTTGGTTAACCTCCACTAAATTTGACGTGTCTTTTTTGTCGTTGTCACAACTAATAAAAAGTACTATTATTAAGAATTTTAAGTATTTCTTCATGATTGATTAATTTGAGTAAATAATTACTAATGGTTGAGCTATGAAAAGTATAGGAGCAAACTGGCGTTTGCTTTCCACCACGCACAAAGCGATTTTTTTGTTTTTTTGTCCCACATCAAAATCCCATCCCGATAGCTAATGGGAATGCGGACCTCATAAAAATACGCAAACCTTCGCTTAAAGCTCATAAGCCCGTATTAATTTAGCTATTGTTGGTAAATCGTTTTAGTCCCTTTCATTATTCACTTATCTATCAATTCGATAGGTTTTTTTATTGGGACCAACACCTTTTATGGTCAGTGATTTCCATTCTTTTGGGAGAATAGGATTTTTTTGAATAATTCCATCATCGGTGATATCTAAACCACCAAAACCAAAAAGAACACTTTGTAACATACCACCCGCACCCGTTGCAAAATATGAAAAGTTAGACGTGGAGACTTCAGAAAGTGCACCAAAAGGAGCTTGCTGATTAGGTACGTAACTTTCCTTAAAAAGACGGTAGGCATTGGTTACATCACCTTGTCTTGCATATAATACAGAAAAAATTGACTTCCCCATTGCAGGACCTTCTTTTGATAATTTTGGCTCGTAATATTTCAAGTCTTTTAGTATAGCCGCTTTGTCATTAATTATATTGAGCGGAAAAGAAAGTAAGTTGACATCTGCTTGTTTAATGATTTCCCCATTATAATTTTCATGTTCTTTAGTAGTACCGTCTTTAAGTTTTAGGATTTTAATTTTTTCTGAAACCAATTGCCACGTTGGGTTTGGTATTTCTCCAATTTCTTTAGCGGCTTTTATTGCAAATTCCAAAGCAGTAATAGCCGCCCCATTTGTAAAAGCATTGTCATTAACATTAGGTGCAAACTCATTGGCCCCAACAACATTATTAATAGAGTAACTGCCATCATTATTTGCATTAACCCGACTTACCCAAAAATCGGCTACTTCTTTCATTAGAGGATATCCCTTCTGGGTTAACCATTTCTTATTTTGAGTAACCCTATAATAGTTCCAAAATGCAATTGCTATATCTGCTGTTATATGATGTTCAAACGGACCGGTAAGTGCAAAAGGTGGTGTAGCTTCCTCGCCAGTATCATCACTCTCCCAAGGAAACATAGCCCCTTGGTAACCATAATTTAATGCTCTCTTTTTTGCAGGTTCTAATCTATCAGAACGATAATTAACTAAAGAACGTGCAATATTTTGATTAAACATTAGTAAGGGTGGAAACATCCAAAGTTCGGTATCCCAAAATATATGTCCATTATAAGGTGTTTGTAATGAGAGACCCATAGGGGCAATACTTAAATCAGAATCACCACGACCAAAAGCATACAAATGATAAAGTGCCAACCGAACGTCTTGTTGCGATTGTAAATCTCCTTCAATAATAATATCTCCCTCCCATAATTCATTCCATTGCGCTTTATGTTGAGCTAATAGTACTTGTTTTGAATTCAATAAATTGAAGATTACCATTCTTTCCGATTCTGATTTTGGGTCAGAAAAATCTTTGGTAGTGCATTGCGCACCAGTCCATGCAAATTCTAAGTTTTCATTTTTCTTGATATTGTAATCAAACGATAAGGTGTTTTCATAGTCAGATATAACGTTGTGATTTAATTCTGGTCGTTCATGTTCTCTAGAAGAGTTTATGTTGTGCCATATGAATGTGGCAGATGTACTAACAAGATGTTTTTCAAAGGGACTTTTCGCTACGGATTGAAGAATAGGCATCGTTGTTTCAACATCTTTTAATATTTGAAATGTGTTTTTAGGGGTTTGGTATTCTTTTGGCGTTAGTATTTTTCCTGTAACTTTCACATCAATTTCTTTGCTAGCCTGAATACTAACATCGATATATCCGGTATACTGCAAATTACGAAGGGCATAAACGGTACATGAAATTTTCGCCTTGTCTTTGTAGTCAAAAGTAGTTGTCAATGCCGCATCTTTCATATCCATTGTTTGCTGCCAATTGGTGATATTGTCTTCTGTGATTTTTTCGCCATCAATGTGTATATCAAGATTACCGAAATTCATACCGTGAAGAATCTGACTAACTTTTAAGTTAGGGTCAACATCATAGACGTTGTTAAGCACAACGTGTTGTATTTGAAGAGGCTTTGGGGAGCTAAGCATTCCTATTCTACCATTTGCAATAGCAATTCCTGTATAATCTGAATTTTCATTTGTGCTAATATGCCAGCCGTCATTTTGAGCGGATATTATTGAACTGGAAATAAATAATACTATGAAAAGTATTTTTTTCATTATTGTTTGTTTTTTAAATGAATGCATACGTGGTTGTAAATGGTTCGTTACGTTGTTTAGCGCTCTTAATTTAGCAAATACAATCCGAAAAGAGAATCCGAGAGGATTGTCGTAAATAGGCTGCATTAGCTATTAATTTTATAAGGTTTTAGGCTCTTTTTATTTATTGAAACTCAGGTTCCCTGAAAGTAATATTTATTCTTCCTTGTTGAAATTTAGAATTTTGAAGTAAACTGTGGGTATACCTTGATTGACAGTGAGCTCCCATTACTAGTAAACTTCCATTTGCCAAATCTAAGTTATATAGTTCATTGCTGATTTTATCTTTAAAACTAAATTCACGCACTTCACCTAAACTAATGGAAGGCAAAATCGTATTAAATCCTGATGTTTCTTGATCACTATGATAAGGAGCAAAATAATTTCCATCTGGATAATAAAGACACATGGCAAGTTCAAATTCCTTTTTCAATAAGTCTTGGACTTTTTCTTTTAATTTTTTTAGTGACCCTCTCCATAAAAATGATTTTCCATGAATTTCTTCAGGATGACTATTCTCATTAATAAGTCTTTCACTTGCGAATAAAATTTTGAAGCTATCAGTTTTTATCAATTTTCCACCAGCATTTATAATTATCCTCGACTGGTCTAATTTGTAATTTTCAATTAAACTAGTATAAAGTTCGTTGGACTCTTCTTCACTCAAAAAGTCTGCGACATAATCGACTTCACAATTCAAAGGTAGTTTCATTTATAATATTGTCTTACGGTTAGTATAAGAAAAGTAGGGCTGTTGTCAAGCGATGTTCTTTCGGTTTAGCCATAAGCCAAATCAAAAGATTTGGCGACTTTGCAAATAAGCCCAAACCCTTTGTTTAAGCTTTATTTGCTCTATTTTTTTATACATTGTTAGCACCTCGCCATTATTTCTATTCTTGTCCAATTAATTTTGTTCTTTGTTGCTTTGCATTTGATAATATATAATTTTTAATGTCATTAATATTTTGTTCTGATAACCTATCATTAAACTTAGGCATTCCGTTTTCAAGAAAAATTCCATCTCCAACTATTTGAGTAAAGGATTCGAATATTTCTGGTTTGGAGTAGCTCAAGTTGGGGATAACGCCATCTCCATGACAAAATCCGCAATATCTACCAAATAAACGCTGCCCATTTTCAATTTGTTCTTGTGTAGCATCAAAATCGAGATTGATGAGATCTCTTGGTTCCTTAGCTGGAAAAGTTGGAGGGGCTTTTTTACCACCAATTGCAAATGTATAGATACCTCCAGGGTTTATTTGATCTACGTATTTAACCCAAGTCGCCAAGCCACCTCCCCACCCAGCTACTAGGGTAACATATTGAGTGCCATCAACCATATACGTAATAGGAGGAGCGACTATTCCGGTTTGTAATGGGAAATCCCACAATTTATCACCAGTCATAGCATCATAGATTTTGAAATCACCCTCGCCTGTTCCTTGAAACACTAAGTCTTTAGTTGTAAGTACTCCGGCATTCCAAGAAGATTGATGAGTTACACTCCAAATTTCACGCTGTTTGACTGGATCCCATGCAATCAATTTGCCAACGGTTTCCGGGATTAAAGAATCTTGAACTACTGGGCTATTCGCATCGTATCCGGTGCCTGTATTCCATGATTTTCCATCATCTATAAATTCGAATTTTTTATTTTGTCCATAGAAATTAGAACCTTCTCTGGCAGGGATATAAACCAAACCTGTCGATTTATTAAATGCCATAGGATGCCAATTATGAGCACCAATTGGATGAGGAGCAATGTATGCATTAACATCTTTATATCTGGCAAAGGAGCTCTCAATGGGGCGTCCTGTTTCGTAATCAATCTTCTTAGCCCAATTGGTATAAACAAATGGTTCGCCCGATATGAAATCTCCGTTTGTTCTGTCAATGACATAGAAGAAGCCATTTTTTGGTGCTTGCATCAAAACCTTTCTCGGTTTGTTTTCAATTTCTAAATCTGCTAAAATTATTGGTTGGGTAGCGGTGTAATCCCAAGATTCGCCCGGTGTAGTCTGATAATACCAGTTCATTTCTCCATTATCTGGATTTAGGGAGACTATTGAAGAAAGGTATAAATTATCTCCTCCTCCGGGACTTCTGATTTCTCTGTTCCAAGGAGAGCCATTCCCCGTTCCAATATATAATTGATTTAGTTCGGGGTCGAACACAATCGCATCCCAAGCTGTACCTCCACCTCCAAATTTCCACCATTCTCCTGTCCATGTATTAGCTGCTTTTTTCATCGCATCTGATTCAAAACCATTTTGAGGATTATCAGGAACAGTATAAAATCTCCATTCCTGTTCACCAGTTATTGCATCATAGGCAGTTATATAACCTCGTACCCCATATTCTGCCCCACCATTTCCAATAACTATATTTCCTTTTACAATTCGAGGAGCTCCGGTTATTGTATATCCTTTGTTTTGATTTACGGTTAAAACTTCCCATTCTTTTTTACCGGTAGCAGCATCAATTGCGATTAGCCTGCCGTCAAAAGCACCCAAATACACTTTTCCTTTGTAAAGAGCTACTCCTCTGTTTACTACACCGCAACAGCCTTTTTCACCATATTCTCTTGGAACTTCAGGGTCAAAAGTCCAGATTACTTCGCCTTTTCTTACATCAATCGCATAAACCATACTCCACGTTCCTGTCAAATACATAATGCCGTCTACAACTAAGGGTGTCGCTTCCAAGCCTCTTGTAGTTCCCAAGTTTATGCTCCAAACCAATCCTAAACTATCAATTGTAGATTTATTAATTTGGTTAAGCGAACTATATCTGTCTTCTTTATAATTTCCTCCGTGGGTTAGCCATTCATTTTCTATGGTTTCAACGGTTGCTAACTTGTCATCATCGATTCCATTTGTTATGTTTTTTATATGGTCAGGAGATCCAGAATTTGGTGTTTTTTTACAATTAATAAAAGCACAAGAAATCAGAATTGTAAGAATGTAAAATTTTGATTTTTTCATCTTTTTTATTTTTTGAAGGGTGCTAACGTTGTTGTGTATGGTTAGTTGCGTGGTTAAGCACTTAATTTAGCAAATAAATCACAGATAGAATATTCCGAAGGAATGTTCGTAAGTCGGCAGTGACCTAGCAATGAATTATACACGGCTTAAGTTTTTTATGTGAATCAATTTCGTTGTTATTCAACCTTTGGTTTAGTCAATCGGACAATCTCATTGATGTGATTTTCTATTGGTTCTTCTTCTATGGCTTTGATAATCCCTCTTATGTTATTTCTTCGGGTTATAATCATATTTTGAAATTTTATGGAATTTCTAGCGGCTAGGTTCATTTCTGTGTCTTTTAATGTAAAATCGAATACATCTCTGTAATAAGGCCAAAGGAAGTCATTCAAATAATCATAGTATGTGTTTTCATTTTCTTTATAGTCGCGAAAAACATCTTTCCAGGAGACTAAATATTTCTGTAATTTTTCATCTTGAATTAATTGAAGAGCATTTTAATTAACTACAGATTCTATAGAGCTAGAATATGGATCATAGGTCATGCCTTCTATTTGTAGATTGTATTTGTAATAAGCTGCATACTTTAGAGAATCATTACCTAAAGGAAACAAAGCAATCAATTTTTCCAAGCCGTCAAGCCCTCGATAGTGAATGGCTTTCAGAGAATCAAAACCCACTTTGTTATGGACAAAATCTCTATGGATATTGTCTAAAAGTTTACGCTCGCTAATACGGTCTTTGCGGTCTTGATTCCAGTTGCTTACTTGTAATGCTAAAAGTATTCCTATCATCACGAGAACAATTTTACCAATAGCGTATTTAAAGTACTTACCAGTTTTGTTTTCCATTAGTAAGTTTTGTCTAATTTTTCGAAAGAATTTTATCATTGGTTAGCGGGTTTTGAAAGCTCAATAATTCGGTCGATGGAGGTTTTGATCCGCTCTAATTCACTTATTTGCCTTGAATCATTTCCCTGTCCTAATATATCTTTCAAATTACTCTTTCTACGGAAAAATGCAGTCTCGAACTTTAAGGTAGAAAGAAAGTTTATGTCAACGCGATCATCTTCATAGTCGTGATCCCACCCAAGAAATGGTGTTAATTCAGCAATTAGAAACTCATAGTTGTCTTTTTTTGCCAAGTCCTCTTCTTCCTTATAATCGGCAAGTACATCTTCCCATGAAACAAGAAGCCTTCTTAATTCAGTATTGGATATAAGCTCGAAGGAAGAGGTATTCACAAGTGAACGAATCACGCCCTGGGATGGGTTGAATGTATAAGAACGTGCCCAATCATTCTTCTTCTCTCTGAAAGTATTCAAATTAATTCTTTTTGGGTCGATCGGAAATTGAGCAATTACGTATTGTGTGCTTGCCATGGCCAATTCGTGTGCGGCTATTACCGTCTCAAATTGAGCTTTATTTTCAACGAATTCATCGTGAAGCGCTTCAAGCAGCAATTGTTCCTTTTGTGCAGCGATACGTTGCTGGTTCCAATTGTTGACCTGCAAAGCCAGCAGAATACCAATCATGACAAGAATAATTTCTCCTATGGCATATTTTAAATATTTTCCAGTTTTATTTTTCTCCATAAGGTCATAGCGTATTTTTCTAAAGATTTTTATCATTGTTTAATGGTTGGTCATAATGAAGCACGACGGTTAAGGCTATGTGCAGTTTTAATGGCATATAGCCTGTGTTATCGGTTGGTTTTTTGATATTCCTCATTTATTTTCTTCTTTTTTGCTAACGACAAGCTTCAGCTGCAGCCGCATCACATAGCAGCGAGCGGAGCGAGCACACCTTCGAGCGGCTGTCAGTTGCAAGCAATGTTAGGCGGCACACGGGAGCCACGAGTAAAAGGAGGCGCGGCCCCGTTGGACGCAGTATCTGAGCACACTGGCGCAAAGGATGGTCGCGTGGTTGCAATGCTCCGTTTGCGGCAGCTCAGGGTTGACCCATTGCCGTTCACGGTTACGCACGAACGGGCAGACAGACGCTGCGCCTCCGTCATCTTGTTGCCGCCACTTTCATCGCCAGGTCGATGAACCGTTTGTCCTTTGCCACCAGGTAAGCCGTCCCTGGCACGTTCCCCGCCGCGGCGGAGCCAGTGCCGGCGCTCGTCGAGTGCATCGATCCCACGTTACTGACCACGGCCACCACCACGTCTGCACCCTCGACCCAGTAGAACGATCCAGTGAACCCCAGCACGTCGCCGTCATGCCCGATGACCGCGAGATCGCCCGGATACGCGCTGCGAAATAGGCCGTGCCCCACCTGTTCCCCTTCGCCCGCCGGAGACCACTCGGTCATGAACTTCATGCTCGCAGGCTTGAGTAGTCGGCCATCGCGAAGCGCCGCGGCGTAGCGCGCGAGGTCCCGCGCTGTCGCCACAATCCCACCGGCCGTCCACTCCACCGAGAGATTTGAGCTGCTGGCGTCGATCAAGCCCGGGCGAACCTCGGGGAAGGCGGCGTTCAGTCCGGCGTCCTCTTGGAAGGACGGAGTCGCCCAGTGATACCGGTGCGCCAGCTGCCCTGGGGGAATGGGCTCGAAGCCTTCAAGATGGATGTCCTTCAAGCCGAGTGGCGTGAGGATCCGCCGATGGATCTCGTCCACCGCCTGATTGCCGGTCACCTTCTCGATGACCATGCCGAGCAGTGTGAAATTCGTGTTCGCGTAGCTGAACTTCTCACCTGGCGGGGCCAGCGCCGCTTGCCCG
>TARA_R110000765_G_scaffold119381_1_pt1 | contig 17372 bp, 19 predicted proteins | sample TARA_R110000765 | Tara Oceans TARA_R110000765 (sample SAMEA4398168) | marine metagenome | biome: Polar Biome; feature: [MES] marine water layer (ENVO:01000295) within the mesopelagic zone...; material: water (ENVO:00002006), including particulate matter (ENVO:01000060) such... | reverse complement strand
GCTAGGTGTTCGTTGTCAATTGAAGCTGCTGCATAATGTTCTGAGTCTATTGTGTCATCGGCTATCTTCGCACCTGTTATAGCATCTGCCGCTATGTGGGCGGTGTCGATAGACAAATCAACATACTGATCTGAATCAACTGAGTTCGCTGACATGTGAGCGAGGTCAACGGCTCCAGCAGCAAGCTCATCGCTATCAACGGCGTCATCGGCCAAGTGTTCATTATCGATTGAACCTGCTGCATAGTGTTCACTATCAATGGTATCGTCGGCTATCTTTGCTCCGGTGATTGCATCGGCTGCAATCTTAGCGGTAGTAACGTTTAGGTCTGTTATGTTGGCTGTAACAATGGCATCAGTAGCTAACGCCGCAGCCGCTTCCCATCCTACCCCATTTGCCGCGTCGTTAACGGTAAGCATCTGACCATCTGACCCAATCCCCAACCTAACATAGCTGGTGCCATTATGGTAAAGAATATCTCCGGCAGCATCTGAACCAACGACAAAACCTGCGGCAAACGTAACTTTACCGCCATCAGCAATAACCATTGCGTTATCACCATCGGTGTAGCCGATGTTAGCGGTCTGTAGCTCACCGGCTATATTAAGATTACCGGCAGACGTTAGAGTCATCTTAGATGCCGCTGCCCCATCAGCCGCCAAATAGAAAACCATTTCCGTAGAATTATTACTAGCGTCAAAGGCTTCTTCTGCCACAGCTTCTATTTTGGCCACAACAAGCCTAGCATTAGTGCCGGTTTCGGACGATGCCGCAAAACCGAGGCGACCTATAACGTCGCCATCGGTTACCGTATTGTCTCCGGTCTGTAGTATAATCGAGTCCATAACTATCCCCTAGATAATATTCCACTGGCTTGCACCGTAAACAAGCGTTGCGGTCTCATTTTTGTGATATAAAAGATGGTCGCCACTAGATCCATCAATGTTTGGAGTGGACGATATCGTAATTACTCCGGTTCCTATGTTCTTAATAACAACCATTTTTCCATCAACGCCTGTTGGCATGGTAACAGTAATGGTGTTCGTGCAGAGATTAATATCGCTACCTATAGTACCTGTTCCAGTTACGGAAGCTACAGTTCTAGTTCTATGAACTTCATCAACTGCACCATCTGCGATCTCAGCACTGTCAATAGCGTCATCAGCCATTGCTGTATTATCTACCGATCCAGCAGCATAATGCTCTGCATCAATACTGTCGGCAGCAATATGCTCACTATTAATAGCGTCATCTGCGATCTTGGTGCCGTCTACACAATCTGCCGCTAGGTGTGCCAGATCAATAGAGGCATCCACATAATGCTCCGAGTCAATAGCATCGTCCGCTATCTGTGAAGACCCAATACCATCAGCCTTTACTCTGATAGCACCAGAACCATCGCTGGCAGAAAGCTCAATCGTGCTATCATCAACGGTAACTTCAATCTCATCAGCGTTGGCCGTAATACCGTCACCACCAATAACGTTGACTGTCGCGGCTCCAGAGGTAGCTCCGCCGGTCAACCCAGCACCAGCAACGACCGATGTTATATCTCCACCCCCGCCAGCTAGCCCCGCAACAAAGTTGGCCTTTGTCATTTTTCTTAGGGCTGTCGCAGATGTGTCGTAGATAAGAACAACGTCATCATCAGCAATGGCGTCTGCACCAACCGTTTGCCCAGTAATAGCGGTTGCATCTAATGAGGCGGCAAGAGCAACGTTACCAGCACCAGTAAACCCAACGACACTGGCAGTAACATCACCAGTTAAGCTGAAGTTTCTTGAAGTAGCAAGTGCTGTAGCGGTATCGGCATTACCAGTCACATCACCTTCAACATTGGCCACAAGAGTACCGGTTGCTATAGTTAGGTTGCCCGTACTAGCACCAGTGGCAGTTGTTGTGCCAAGAGTAAACTTATCTGCACTTTCGTCCCACGCGAAAATAGCATTATCTCCAGTACTACCCCGCTCAATCACAAGACCACAATCGTTTGCATTGCTGCCCGCACCGTTGTTAAGCTCAATCAACGAGTCAGATACGACAGAGTTCGTTGTGTTGATGGTTGTAGTAGTACCATTGACTGTTAAATCGCCAGTAACCGTAAGGTTCTGGGACATTGTAACATTGCCACCGGCAGCAATCGTAATAGCGTCTGCATCGCCAACGCTACCGATATTTCCTCCATCGGAAATCTTAATATTTGTAGCGAGAAGGCTTGTGCCATCTATAGTGAAACCAGTGTTAGACTCGTAAACCGAGTCACTATTATTAGTTCCAAAGAAAACGATTCCGCTAGGGTTTCTATCGTATGGTTGGAAAGACATTTTTCGTTCCCCTTATTAGTAAATAAACCAGTTTGTGTTGTTTGATATTAACGTAGTAGATTGGTAATTGTGCTGTATTGTAAAACTTGATTGTCCGTCAATCGTCTGTGATCCACTGGCATGAATTGTAACGCCGTACGATCCTCCTGTACTTTTAACGATAACTTCCTTTCCACCATTATCGACTGCTGTTGGTATGTACACATTTACCGCAGCCCCAGAGGCATTTACGAAAACAACCTCATCAGAACCCGACATGGAAACGTCAAAATCATCGAAGTCTGAAACAAAATTCTGATAGGCTCTAGGAACAGTTGTTGACTGAATTCCAGAACCATTAAACCTTAGTGTTCCGCCATCATTGTATAGGGCATTAGATGTGGAAGCAGGAACTTTATCAGCAAGTATAACACCTTCTCTAAAATTACCACTAGCAAAGACATCTAAGCCATATTGAGGAACACCGCTTCCAACCCCAAAATAGTTTCCATGTCTACCAACTCTAGCATATCCGCTAGCATGGACTTCAAATATTGGTAAACCAGAGTGGTCTGACGCGGTGAAAATCGCACCATCCGACCTGTCTCCAATAGTTAGTAGTCTACCCTTCTGTCCTTCAAACGTCAACATAGACCCAGAGGGATGAGTACTGCTCCCGCGAGACAGAATATTTAAATCTATTGACGTATCCCCAACGCCAGACGCCCTGAATGATATCTGGGGCTGGCCACTACCGGGGGTTATTAGAATATCTTGTGTCATTTATCCTGCTCCTACAGTCCAAATCTATTTTTGAGTGCTAAATAATTTGACCTTATTTCATCTTCGCTAAGAAGCCTATTATAAACACGAAGATTTGCTACATCGCCCAAAAGGGGTCCGACTGCACCATCCCTACCGCCTATGAAGAGCTTGTGAGTACCAAAGTTTGTACTAGAATTGTCTGCATTGTGTCCGCTTTGGGGCTGGCTAGGAGATTGTTTTTCTCCATTAATATATAATATGTTTCTGGATGAAACCAATTGCGTTTCATCAAACTGCACGCACAAATGTCTCCAAGAACCAGAAGGCAGGAGACCCTTTGAATACGCTCTCATGTTTTTGCCATCACTGCCCTCTCTAGCAATCAAAAGATCTGATGTAATTCCTGAATATGTATCATAGTATGAGACAAGAAATCCATCGTTAACAGTCGTGTAGTTGCTAGAAAACTCAAACAAAACCTGTGCTGTAGTAGCCGTTCCGGCTCTAACAAAACAATCAACAGTTATTCTGTTAGAGTCTAGGGTGATGTCGTTTGTCTGCACATAGTCGTTTGCACCATCAAGCATCATGTAGCCGCCGCTATTTTCAACGGCCAAGCTGTAACCCTGATGGTCAGCACCGTTAACTAGAGAAGCGTCAACCCCTATGGCCAGACCATTGACGGTGGTGCCAGATCCTCCGTAGCTAAAATTAGAAGCAGAATCGAAAGCAAAAACAAGCCCTTCGTTAGCTACTCTAGGTCCATATTCAACTGCCATGAAGACCTCCCCCAAAATCAACGTTCCACTCCGGACCCGAAAGGATTTCTAAAAAATCCTCATGCGAATATTCTTCGCTTTTTGAAACACAATCCTCTAGGCAACTAGGGGTATGAGGGCTATCAGGACTATTGTGTGTGTATTTTACAAAGGTTTTTGTACCATCGTTTGAGACTCTAAGAGTATCTTCAGAAGTCTCCATTAGTTCCGAGAAATCCAGATTAGATATTTCTGACACGTCTATGATAACGTAGTGACGATGATCTAATTCGTTATGACTCATGTTCGACCTCCAGCTTAGGAACGTCTTTTCGTTCTGCAAAGACAATATAGTGCGTCATTATGGGTCTGTCGCTCTCTATTACTACTTTAGTGTCATCGTGTGTCTTTACAAAAAGGTTAGGTTGTGGATGACTTTGAGGAGTGAGACTTACGGTTACCGTATCTTTATCAATTAGTTCTGGCCAGTAATCCGGCAGTTCTATCACATTTCCACTAGCTATGCCCCTAACATACACGCCGTTCTCCGGGCCTTCTAGAGAACCGTACTGTAATTTCATACCCTCTTTTGTAGGATGATCTATCAGGAACGACTTGGTTTCTGCTGTAAAAGCACCAGTCACTTCAAGATTTATAAAGTGACCAGATCCGCCAAACACATTAAACTCGTGGTCAACTAATGTCAAACCACTACCGGCGGTATAGGCTAGTCCAATATTGGTGTTCTGCCAGTACAAAGATCCGCTTGCTGGTTTCAGCACGCTAGAATCAGAGAAAAGAATTCCAGAGGAAGCAACCGTATGCTCGTCACTATTCTTAAATACAGATCTATCTGCGGGATATGTAACAGATACTACACCACTTCCGCCCAAACTCAGTTTACTGTCACCATTGGAACTAGAAAAAACAATATCTCTACTGAGAGAATTTGATCCGTATGTTCCTAGGCCGACTTCAAATTTATCATTTTCTTCAATGACGTAAAAGGTGGTGTCATTATCAGACAAGGCGTCACCAAAGTCTTGAAACCCATCAACACTACCGTTTAAGCTAATACCACCAATGCCAGTACTCAGGGTGGTTTGCTTTACTCTATCGGCTACCTTTAATGCCATAAGTGAGTCCCTATCTCCTCAATCCAAAATCTGTTTCTTTGTTTATATCTACCTTGTGCTGCTGTTTTTTGTTTATATTAAAACTAAAAGCACAAAGCTTGTTTATCTGTAGGGGAAAATCTAAATGCTCTTGTATAAAGTTAACATCGAGATTAAATGACGACAGCTTGTTTATCCTTAGCGGAAATCCCATTGTATCCGCGTTAAGCGGAAATATACTGAGACTACCCGGTATTACAGTAACCGTTGTTGTTCCGACCTCTGAAAAGGAGGTCTCAGCAAACGAAGTAATACCGAATGACATAAAAATCTCCTTTCAGTGGTACAATGATATATACACAAAATACAAAAAAAAGCCGCCCCTTTCGAGACGGCTTTCTTAAATCGACGCTTTCTTTCTTAGAAAGAACCAGCGATAACTCTACGATTGTCAAGAACACCAAAGCCAATTTCAGCCCAGCCGTAATAGCCCTGACGCTGATGTCGATGAAGAGCTTCGTCTTCAAAGATTTCAACTTCTTTCTTGACAGGCATAACGAAGCTGTCGTTAGCACCCTGATCCAAGCCGATAACAAGCTCAACATCAGAACCTTCAAGCGAACCACTAAGGTCGCTAGTGAAGTATTCCTGATACTCTTGTCCATCACCAAACTCAAATACGTCGTGCAGATTAACGCCGAAGATTCGAGTCAAAGGACCGCCATCATCACCAGCCGTGTAGATTTCTCGTCGAGAAACTTCATCAAGCTGATCAACACCCCAGTTGCGGATGTCTTCGATAGCTTCAGGTGAAAGATAAAGGTCTGTCAAACGACCCGGAGCAGTAACATTGTTACCACCACCGTTACGACGCATAACAGTCTTCATCAAACTAACCACTCTCTTGGTAAACTGACCAGCAGCGGCGTCGCTATCGTAAACCAAAATATTTCGGTCTACAGCAGCAGCCAACAGCGTGTGCCAGCCGTCATCGTTGATTTTCTTCACGAATGAAGACTCAAGAACTTGCATAGCTCTTGCAACAACGTTCCAGTTTGCTTCACGGGCATACTTAAGCAAGAAGTCAATCGAGCTTGTAATTCCGTAAGTATTGATCATCACGTAGTCACCTTCAACATGACGTTCTGGAATACGTCCGTTTCCGGGATTAGTAAAGGCTACGTGATCGTTTTCGGTTCCGGGTGCCAAGAGATCCAATGGGAACTCTGGGCTTGCTCCCGGCTCAAGAGGCATAGCCTCATAAATTGAACCGACGATATCTCCAAACAGAACCCCTTTACGAAGGGGGAGTTCGAGTGCTTTCGCGATTTCTCGCTGTGCCTGAATAGCGATTGATTTATCAGAATCTCCCGAACGCTTTAGCAATTCGATAAATTCTGGAGTAGGTCTATCTTTCATTGACATTATATATTCTCCTTTTTCTGCAACAGCACCCGTTTACCATGCTGTTGAGAGTTTAGGGTGGTTTACGGTTCCCTAAAGGTTTGATTAGATATTGGTATTCGGAAGATCAATAAAGACCTTAGCATAACCAGCTTGGTCCACCGATGAGGTAAAGCGACCAACAATTCTTGAGGAACCATCGTCATCAGTATCGTCCGCAGACAGATCCGATGTTGCGATATTTCCGCTGTGACCCAGATAAGCTAGGTCTCCAGCAGCAGGACTCGTTCCTTCCAAATTGTTGGTAACAACCCAACCCTTAGTGAGAAGAGTAACTTTGCCACCCTTCTGTACTTCGTCTTTATGCTGGTTAAGGTGCTGACGAGTCAAGTCAATACTGACCATGTCGTTAATCAAAACACCCACGGGAACTTTACCAGAAGGCAAAGCTGCATAAGTTACAACAGCAGCACCATTATCAAGCGAAACGCCTGAACCGCCGGTGCTAATAGCGGCTACTCCGCCACGAGTGGCAGCCTCATTCATAAAGAATGAGATATCAGTTTGAAGCGTACTTCTATCAGATTTAAGAGCCATTATGAAATCTCCTTTTCTTACTTATTGTTAGATTGTAAAATAGAACCGAGCCATTCACTGGCTACACTACGAAGATTTTCAACGGGATCTTCTTCGCCCACAGCCTCTGCTACGGCAACTTCAGCCGGTTCCTCAGCGTTTTCAAGAATTTCCTCGCTTGCTTCAGCGGCGTCAACCTCTTCTTCAAGCTCGGCTTTCTTCTTCATAACGGCCTTTTCTTCCTTTTTGTCTTTATCTTTGTCTTTGTCTTTGTCCTCGTCTTTATCCTCGTCTTTTTTCATCCAAGGAGGCATTCCAGCTTTCCTTTTCATAGCGGTTACGATTTTGCCGAAAGTTTCGTCATCAAGATGACTGAAATCTTCAACGGTAGCAACAGCTTCTTCGGCCTCAAAGCCAGCTTCTTCAAGCTGTGCCTGACGCTTCATCATAGCCTCTTTCTTTTGCATTTCTGCAAGAGCTTCTTCTTTTTCGGCAAGAACCGAGTCTTTTGCTGCCAAGGCTTCCTGAGCTTCAGTAAGTTCAGTTTCTTTAGCGGTAAAAGCTTCTACCCTTTCGGAAATAGAAGACGCTTGTTCTGTGATTGTAGCTTCAAGAGCCTGAATTTTTTCTTGAAATTCAGCCTTCTGTTCTGCCTCAACCTTGCCTTTTAGAGCTTCATTAGCAGCCTTAGATTCTGCTAACTCAGCACGCAGGTCAACGGCCTGCTTTTCATAGTCATCGGACATATCATTCTCCTTTAGTGAAGATATTGTTAAAACTTGTGCCTGTGATTCATCAAAGAAATCATTTCCTTCCAAAATTACACTACGCGGGTTAGCAGGTTTGGAAACTAAGCCTTTACCAGAGAACGATAAGTTTCTTAGCAGTCTCCCCACTTGGTAATCTTCGTATTTTCCATCTCCTCCATATGATCTTAAGTGTTTTGTTAAAAAGGCAGATGCCTCGTCTCTCTTGATTACTTTGGTTTCTCCCGCTGCACCCCTGAGTGCATAATCAAAACTGGGGAATAAGCACTCCATAGAAACAAACCATTTTCCATCTTCAATCTCGGACACAATCTTGTGCATCCGTTGTCTTTGCTCAGGATCAGACCATTCAGTGTAAACTACAGCGGAAGTTAGAATGTTAAATTTGTCCGGAATCTCGGAATCTTCAGATATTGGATTTCCGTTAAAGTCAACGACTTCGTTTGCTGTTATGTGGCCTATAATATCCTTTTCGTCGTGCATGAAGTTAAAGGGTTTATCCTCTGGAGTGCTCTTAGCTTCCCAGAGTTCTGCGGGATCAAAAACGTCATCGTTCTTGTTCCAACCTGTACTAACTAGTATTGATTTAAGATAATACAAATCTATTTGTTCTTTATTCTCGGCAACAGCCAAGTCATCATTTTCAGAGTTCTTTGCCAAAACCTTCTGAAGCTCTTCAACAGCTTCGGTTGAAGGACTATTATCTGTTTCTGCTATAGCACAGCAAGCGATAGTATTATTTTTTACTATCAGCTCTGCGATGCCGTCTCTTTTTTCTTGTGCGTATATTTTCATATGATAACTCCTCTATAACGTATTTACACAAAAACCTACTAGTCTTGGTTTTTTTTAGTTAAAACTACAGATAGATGCGTATGAAGAAGCGTGTATATGTTTCATTTCTGATATATTTGGCTTCCTATTATTCAGTCTTATAAACTCTTTTGCTTCAAAAGCCACGCTGTTCTCAAAGGCTTCACTAGGCTTAGTGTTGTTGTTTATAATATTATGAACAAGCTCTTCTGTAATATCAATAAATGGTTCCATGCCAGTAAATATACATAGCTTGAGGTATTCTAATTGATCGACCTCAGACTTACTCAAGGCTCTAGCATCCTTCTTTTTATGATGAGCACACGCTATAGGGGTTATAATTGAAGATATCTTATTCTGTGCAGATATACCCCATATGGTAGCAGCGACAGGTTCTCCGCTTCTAGGTAAGACTCTTTTCTGCTTTCTCTTTGTTTCGTCTCTAGCGAGCTTCGGTCTACCGCCTTCATCAACAGGGGCGTACTTCTCTTCCTGCTGTGGTGTCTTTTGCTCTTCGGGTTGCTGGGGCTGTTCTTCTTCCGGTCTATGGGGCAGACCTAGCTGATCGAGATATTCCTCCGTATCAATAATATCTTTTGTAATAGCTATCTTAGCCATATCGTTAACATGCTGAGGATTGTGATATGGGCCAGCTTTCTTCGGTGAGCTAGTGTCGTTTTTTCTTTCTCTTTCTTCTCTTCGTACCCTAACTCTCTCGATTCCGGGTATTTCTCGGAACCTTTCGAGTAGAGTTTCTTGAGATATAATATCTCTGTCCGCGAGTTGAATAAGGAGATTCTTTTGAGCGGCCTCGTCAGATAGTATAATAGAATCAAAGTGAATCTCAGCAGGAAATCTGAAGCCCATTGCTTTTCTTACGTATTCTATTTCCTGTCGCCAAAAACGCGACAGAACTTCTCTTCCGTACTCAAGTCTTTCTATCAAGGTCTTCAGGGAGACGTAATTGTTTGTATACCCACCACCACCAGCGGCCCCAGTAAGAGTCGGGGGGATACCTAGTCCAGCATAAATACTTGTAAGAACAGGCTGGTATTTTTCAGATCCCAAGAACTTGTAAACCTGAGATTGACTTTCTGTAAACTTAAGCTCTGGTCCCCACACTAAATCCATAGTACCGCCACCAACGTTACTGGCCAAAATGTCTCTAACTTTATTTAGACCTGCTTTAGTTGGAACGATCTTCTGATCAAAGTCGCCCATGGTCCAAAGTCTAACGCTAGAGATGGCTCCGTCTAGAGCGGCTATGTCAGCAAGCTTCATCTTCTCCAGCATACCAATATCGTCTAAGATGGCATATATCATGGGGTTAGCCCAGAGTAGCCAATCGTCTTTTTTATAATGATAAAAGAAAGTAGAGTCTGGGTCTAGGGGAATCTTTCTATCCCCATTTTGAATTCTCTTTTGTAGGCCTTGCGGGAGAGTTTTATAAGCGTTCTTTGAGTTTTCCGAACTATTAACTAGTGACTGATATGTATACTTAGAGATATTGAGAGTAAACTGAGGTTTACCAACGGCCATCATTCCATAGTCTTTTACATCTATGGCAACAGGATTCAAAAAGTCATAAATCCAAGGAATCTCTCTCTTTTTGACCTTCATCTCTTGAATAAGAACGTCTGCACCAGCGGCACGCCTAAGTTCCGCTTCTTTGTTTTTATCTAGCTTGGCTGTTCGTCTTTGTACAACAACGTTACCAGTTCTGTACAAATAATTTAAAAATCTTTCAGACCTATCTACACCATTAACCTGACGAAACCACTTGCGATAAAATTTTTCTATCGTTTTGTTGGGGTGTACAAGAACAAGTCCCTGACTAGCAAAATCACTCATTAGATCAACAACATTTCGGATAATACCGACCGTATCATAGGCGTTCATGCACATTCCCATAATACGTTTTTGCTTAGTCGGGATAGCCTCTCCGGGACGAAAAGCATCGTAATCAGAACGACTGAAGCTAGACCTCACGGAACGATTAGGCTCTATGTCAATATATGAATTATTGCGGGAACTGTTCGCGGCAGACCGGTGAACCGTACCATCATAGCCATCCAGATCATTTATGTCGTAAACGGAATTCTTTTCTGAGTCGCTAGCCCATGTTCTATATAAAGCGTCTGACATTTTTTGTTCCATTCATATTAAAGCTGATGCGGTTTAATTATCAATTATATTGCCGATTGTATTACTATACACAAACTAGTAAATATCTTTAATTTTTTCCGTAAACCAAGACGGACCATTATACATTTCTTCGTTATTAAACGCAGAAGCGTTCTGTGAAGCAAAGCCTCCGAAGGCTCCAGACTCTAGAGTTTGCTTCGGGATATTCAAATATCTTGCAGACATGTTAGCCATAATTAAAGAAGAGTAACGATCTTTTCTCAGTCTACTCTTTCTTCCCACACCGGTCTTTACTTCTGGGGTGTCCCATCTTTCTCTACCGGTTCCCGTTTGAGTCATGATAATCATAGACAGCTCATCCTTAAGTTCTTCGATTTCCATAACACAGTCTTCCAGCGTATCGTACTTTCTGCCTGTAGACTTGTCAATCTCTAAAGCGACTCCCAAACTAGCAGAGTCAAAGTATGGGAAAAGAACAACCTTATCTTCAAGATCTTTTCTTAAGCCATGATTGGCCTCCGCTAACCAGTCGGCTCTAGCAAATTGGCAAAGCCTAAGTACATGAAGACCAGCGTGATCATCCGTATCTTGCGGTTTTTCTTCAATAACGGGCCAAATAGGAAGCTCGCCTTCTGGTATCTTATCTTTATCGTGAAGTGCCTCCATAACAGCTATACCGCCACCCTGTGCGTCCATAGCTACCTCATGACAGGGGAAAACCCTCATTAGCTCTCTGATCTTCTTAGCACAGTAAGAATAGAAGTCGTCTTCGTCAACTATCATAGACTTTAACTTATCTTTGTGCTGCTGTCTATTTGTAGTCCAGCAATGAACTACTTTTCTATGGTCTGAGTTTACTTCCATTACCACTATACTAAAGTTATCAACTTCAGAAGCGGGATCAACCCCGAACACATACTTTTTATTTGTGTCGCCCTTCAGAGATGACTCAAACCAAACTTCTCCAGAAGGAAGGATTACTGGGTCTGAAGGAGACGTAGTACATGACTCAAGAAGACTACGTTTAAAAAAGCCTTGACTATCAGTAGTGAAGATAGCACCATACTCCATTTGATAGATTCCGGCGTGGACTGTCGCTCTAGCTCTCGCGACTTGCCCGCTATCCATAAATCCATCAGGCAATTTATCAACAGGTATCCTAGTAACAGAGTACTCACGCCAGTCGAAATCTGAAGGAATCTCCCCACCAAACACTTCCCCGAGTTTAGCACGATTACCTCCACTAGAAACTATAGATTTGTATCTTCTCCAATATTCAGCAAAATGATTGAAATCATAATATGCAGTACCCGACAATATAATTTGGTTCGACTTATCTCCAAACGTATCTCTTTGAGGACCGCTAACAGGTATACCCAGCTCCGCTGCTTTTTTTTCTTTGGCTTTTTGTCTTACTTTTTCTATGGGCGAAGAGGCGACAGCAGCAAAACCAGCGACAACATTTTCAAAGATGTCACGGGGTATCGATGCAAATTCATCTGCAATGATGTCATTGGCACGCTGGCCTCTGATCTTGCTACCGTCACCGAGGGGAAGACAAGTTATTGTACTTTCACCAATATGCATAACACATCTGTCAACGTCTCTTCTTGGGCCGCTGTTTGTAGAACAAAGGTCTCTTAGAATTGGTGCGTTTTTCCATATGGTGTCCATGTATTCAAACAAAACTTTAGACTGCCTAAACGCCGCACCTACAACGATAATCTTTCTTCTAGGCATAAACAGACAACGTAGCAACGGATAAACAGAAAGAAGAAAAGACTTACCCATACCACGACTACCGACGAGCATGGGAAACTTGCGATTCCATATCTCGTGTAGCAGCAAGGCTTGGAAGGGAGAAAGCTGTATGTTCAGAACATGCTTACAGACAAACGAAAAGTATTCTGGCCTCATCATGAGCCACGATAATCTTTTGATCAGCATGTCGTTATCTGAGTCCTGCATCACAAAATCCATAGGATTAAATAACGTGGACTCGTCTACATCTATGCCTAACCAAGCGTCTTCAAGTTGTTTAGAGTAATCTACCATTTTTATTTTTACTGTATATCTGATCCGCAAAACCAAAGTGAACAGCTTGCTCTGCGGTCATATACCAATCCCCGTTCTTCATCTTTCTTTTGATGTACGTTTTTACTCGGGAAAGAGTGTCTTCTCTTTCTTTAAAATAGGCACCAGATTTGTGACACCTCTCGGCATATATATCTACCATAGTTTGCATGTTTTGTTTGTCCACTGTAGCGAAGTTCTGAGCACTCAAGAAGTCCCCCGTCACGTCGCTAGAACCGTAGTGACACATAAACACACAGTTAGGCATCAAAGCCCTTCTGGATGCCGCCTGCATGATTATGGTGCCCATAGAGCATATCTGCGAATATCCTACTATGGTTGATTTACATCTAGAAAGTTTGATTGCATCATAGATACCCATGCCAGAATACCAGCACCCACCAAGTGTTTGCATATATATAGTTATAGGGTCTTCGCTCGCAGATTGCAAGATATTTATGTTTCTAATGAATGTCTGGGCCATCCGGTAGTCTATACCCGGACTGTCTGTGTCATCTTCTTTTTCTTGTAGGTATATTATCCTGTTGTCAGCATCCAATCCATAGCTATGAACATCAGAATTCCAGTTGTCGGCTTGCTTCTTCATCATCTGTACCCTCTTGGAATAATTCGGAGAGACGTTTGAATATACTATTAGTTACTAGAAAGGCGTTATCCTTATCACCGCAAAACAATATCTTGGTGTCATACCATATCTGAAACTCCATTAAGCACTTCAGGAGATATTTACCTGTTACCCTAACTTTAGATCTGGCCGCCTTGGGTACTTTTGAACCCTCTGGAAACTTTAATACATCGGCCATATCAAATTCTAGAATCAAAAAAGAAAACTGAAAATCACGCATACGCTCCATCTCTTCTTGAAATGGTTTCTTTTTTCTTCCTAGGTTCATAGCTATCTCGGACACGGAGGCCTTACGCTCAATGCACACCACTTCTTCAAATCCCTTCATGGTGTAATCGCCCGTGTGAAGGGTTCCTACTTCCATTCCGGTACACTTGTCGTAAGGGGAGAAAAACCAACCGTCTTGCTCTCTCGTGTCCTTGATAACCGTATATTTATTCACTATCTTCTTTTCTTCCCCAGAAAAAACCCTTAGACTCAGGATCCTTTTCGACTTCTACATCTACATCTACAACGGGAACTTCAACCGTTTCAGTCAGGAGGGGATCTATAACCGCAGGCTCTGGAGCCGGAGCCGAAGTAACGGGAGCCGGAGCAACGGGAGCCGAAGCGTCTGCCTTTTTGAGGATGGTACACGAATGTGTGTCTTGGTTAAATTCGGTTTTAACGGTCTTTTTGTGTTCTTTTTGGCAATAAGCCCAGAAGTCTCCCCAGCCATCTAAGCTGTCCCTACCCTCTTCCAGTACGGCCTCTATGTCTTCTCCGGGAGACAGCGAATCTAATACAGATTTTAGCTGCTCACATACGTTTGTTCGTGTGTTCATTTCTTATTTCTCCTTACTTTTTCTGAAAAATATTGTATATAGTGTGATTCTTTGCCTGTCACATCTTTGTGACAATTCCTACATAATGCTATTCCGTTGTCCGGGTCATATCTGAGACTACTAGCAGAACTCCACTTTATTATGTGATGCACATTTAGCCAGACTCTTTTCCCTCTTTTATTACACATTTGACACGTAAATTTATCTCTTTTAAGGACTTCTGTCCTAAACTGCTTATAAGCTGGGTCATTATAGTCTCTTCTCATTACATTTCCTTTTACTTAGGACTACGTCACAATCAACCATTCTTTTTGCAAGATCGTTAAAACTAATTTTTCTTTTCCAGCCCAGCTTCTCTTCGGCCTTAGCAGGAACGCCCAATAAATAATCTACCTCTGCTGGGCGGTAGAATTTAGGATCGATAAAAACAAGATTACTCCAGTCGTCTATGTCCACAGCAGCAAATGCCGCATCTAAGAAATCTGCCACGCTATGTGTTTCTCCGGTTGCCACCACATAATCATCAGGCTCATCTTGCTGTAGCATAAGCCACATGGCCTCTACGTAGTCTTCTGCGTGACCCCAGTCTCGTTTCGCTTCAAGATTACCCAATCTAAGTTTCATGTAGGAGCCTTGGTGTCCCGAGGCGTATATAAGTTCATCGCTGTCTTCTGTTTTAGTTAGTTGTGTTTTATCAAGCTCCGACACATCCAACCAATCCACAAATTCGCCAATCCACTTAGTAATCTTTCGTGTAACAAAAGCTTCGCCACGCCTTTCACTCTCGTGATTAAAAAGAATACCACAGCTTCCATGAATTCCATAGCCCTCTCTGTAAGTACGCACCAAGTGATGTGCCGCTAATTTAGCGATACCATAAGGGCTTTGCGGAACAAAGGGAGTGTCTTCGTCTTGATATTTTGGATAAGTATATAAACCCTTGCCAAATTTACTATCTACAACAACACTACCGCCTGTATCCACCGAGAGGGTGCCCGAGGTAGCCAGCGTATAGTTTTTACCAAACATTTCGCTAGAGCTTGCCTGATAGAACCTCATATGTTCTTTATTAGGACTATATCTTATTGCCTCAAGAATATTAAGAACGCCACCCGCAGTGATATCCCACGTTAGGTTCGGCTGATTAAAAGAAGTTCCGACGTGAGACTGTGCAGCAAGATTATAGATCTCGTCTGGCTCTTCGTCTTGTATGATTTTGTTTATATTGAAAGCGTCAGTTATATCGCCCTCAACAATTTTAATTTTTGGCAGGATGTGTTGGATTCTAGCTGTGGTGTTTACACTTACTCTTCGTGTAACGCCCGTGACTCTGTATCCCTTTTTTAATAGTAATTCAGCTAGGTAACTTCCGTCCTGTCCTGTTATTCCGAATATGAGTGCCTTCATATAACTTTCCCTATTTTCCGTCGATAAAAGTTTCTGGTGTTAAAAACGGCTGGTCTACAGTCCCGTCTTCATAGTTATGGTATTCCGATAAGCGTTCTTTCTCATTTTGCATAGCTAATCGCATTTTTTCCATGTCAATACCGATCTTGTTGCGAAACGCTTCGTCTGTGGCTATCTGTTTTACCAGTGAAGCAAAAGTTTGCCTGCTGTCTTCAATCTGTTTGACACGCTGCTCTCTGGTGCCCTTGAGATCCTTCAGCATCGTCGACTTACGACCTTGGAGATCTTTGTAGTCTTTGGATAGGGTTTCCATCGAAGCTCTTAGAATGGCTACCTGACGCTCCAAATTGATAATATAATCCATGTCTCGTTGATCCTTGTCCACCGACTTTTCTTCTCGAACCAATCCTTCATATACGGATATTTGATTCTGATTGTCTTGTTGACCTTTTAAGATACGATTCATAAGAATTTCGAGCTTGATGGTGTCAATAATTTGCATTTCTTCTGTATGAAACACATCGTCCTTGAACTGGCTCCACATTTTCTTAAAATGGAACTCAAACAACTCTAGCTCTTCGTCACTGAATTGATATTTCAGTTCACGATAGTAAGGTCTGCACTTCAATTCATTAGCTACAGCGGCTTCTTTTTTTTGCTTCAGAGAGAAACCAATGTTTTTGCCTATCCATTCTTTGATACCGTCTGGATCGCGGTCTAACTTTGATGCAATTTGCTCAGGAGAAAGAACCTCGGCATTTGCCTCGATAAAAGACATATCCTCTTTTGATAATCTACCCTTCTTCATCATGGTCTCCGTTTAGAATGTCCTCTATCGTTTTTATGATATGTGCCTTACGGCCTTTTGGCAAAGGAGAGTTTGATTGGAGTTTGAGATAGTCACGTCGTAAGTGAGAGGGAAGTTTCTGGTCAATAATGTCAAGGATTTCTCTAATGTCGGCCTCTGTGTGTGTGGTGTCTGTGGTACATACGTTATAGAGGGCTTCAATATCCATAGGTTCAAGAAGTCGTTTTTTGCGATCCTGAATCTTCTGGGCGTTGCTACCATAATCTAGGCGGTAATAGTTATCTCGTTTAAAAGTCTTCAGGCGATTACTTATGTGGGTGTACATAAAGTTTTCTAGGGGGCGAGACGGATCATATTTTTCTAATCCAGCTATACCTATCAAGAACGCCTCTTGTTCTATATCTTCTGTATCATATGAAGCAAAAGTATATTTAGGGGCCAACCTGTGGGCGATCTTAGTTATTGCTCCGACCACCTCGTTCTCAGACAGTCCTTCGGGTATTTTCATTCTCCGCCCAGCTTTCTGGTGAGCCTTTGTAGCTTTTCAGCGGTTTCTTTGTTTCTTTTAGCATATACTTCTTTGTCTTTTTCTTTTAGCTCTTCTTCTTCGGCCAACATCTTCTTCCAAGCCTCTTTACTGGGATCAGGGGTGTTGATTTCTTCTTCGATCTTCTTCGCTAGGGCTTCTTCGGCCTTTGTAGACAGCATCGAGCCGATTTCTGTAAATTCTTTATTGATCATATTGGTTCCTCCTATTTCTATTATAACAAACAGCAACAAATTGTACACATTTTTATAAAAAAAGATTCAATCAGGGGCGAGTCTGTTAGGTTTAGGTAAGACATTTGTAAATATATTTTGGTCAATTTCGTGCAAACCACCCCGGCAATCGGGGAAGGCATGGGGGCGAACAAACTGAACAAAAAACTAGGGGCGGCTCTCTTTTGGGTTTTTTTTGGGTTTTCTTC
>TARA_R110000765_G_scaffold358234_2_pt1 | contig 17497 bp, 19 predicted proteins | sample TARA_R110000765 | Tara Oceans TARA_R110000765 (sample SAMEA4398168) | marine metagenome | biome: Polar Biome; feature: [MES] marine water layer (ENVO:01000295) within the mesopelagic zone...; material: water (ENVO:00002006), including particulate matter (ENVO:01000060) such... | reverse complement strand
TGAATATCTTTATTCACTTGTATCATTTCTTCTCTTATTACCTTTGGGTCAATATGTGATCTCCAAATTTTTAACTTATCGTAATAAGTTTCTAAACTTTTTAAATTTGTAACCATTATAAAACATATTTTTGGTATGGTCAAATATACAAAAGGAGGCCTGGGAATCCAAGCCTCCTAATATATTTCTTCACATATCTTAATCTCTATTAGAATTTAAGACCAAATCCTAATGTTAGATTTGTTGTTTTTGCATTGATGTCGTATACTATTTTAGGGTCAACGAAAACATTCTTATGGAATGTAAACATTTTACCAACACCTACTTTAAATAGATCAGTATCGAAATCTTGATTTGCAACATAAGCAAAATAGTTCTTTTTATTAAAGAAATATCTTACATGTACATCAAATCCAACATCCTCATCAGAATCAGCTTGGGATACATTTAAACCTACTGTTAGGTTATCCAGTACTCCATAGCCAATCATAGGACTTATAGACCATTCTGTCCATGCTACATTTGCAACATCACCAGTACCAACGTACCAGTCACCTTTTACCTGTGCACTTGCTGATAGTGTAAACACAAAAGCAAGTAAAATCATCAATTTTCTCATAATTTTTAAATTTTAGTTAATATTCGGGTTAATTGAAACATCAGCCAGGTAAGACTGATTTTTGTTTTTAATATGTTTAAGAACAATGTGGCGAACAATATACGAACGATTGTTCATGAAGCCACATAATTTTAGTAAGTTTTTGTATTTTCTTCGTCTCTTAATCTATTTAATTCAGTAGATATAGCTAATCTATCAGTTTCATGTTTTGTATATGCCGCCATAGAATCTAGCTGCCCCTCCAATTCTATAATTCTTTCTTTTGTTGCGAGGGCAGGATTCGAACCTACGACCTTTGGGTTATGAGCCCAACGAGATACCACTTCTCCACCTCGCGGTGTTGTATTCTTTTTTTCTGTATATTCGTCAAAAACTGTAGATTTTTCTTTAACTTCTACTTTTTCTTGGTATAAATTTTCTCTATATACTCTTTTAGGGTATGCTTGGTTAAAAGCAAAATTTGCAGCTACTATTAGGGCTACAGCTAATGGGTCAAAAACGAAAATTATTACTAAAAGTAACACATTTATGATTTTATCCATAGGATAACCCGTGAGTCCCGATAGATACTTAAGGGGCCCTAATTCTCCGGCCACATCGGCGTTATTATCAAGTTCTAATATCTTTCGCTGGTAGATACGTAATGAATCTACCGCTACATCCCGTTTGGATTGTACATTATTTCTATTTTTCTCTTCAACTTCAATACGATTTTGTGCCAAACGGAGCTCAGAAGTAGATATAGTGGATCTAATGCCACCAACTACTAAAGTATCTCGTACTTGAATCGATCTAGACTTTGCTTGTGAAAGAGTACTAATATTATCCAATATTTGTTGGAGTTCTGTATCATATCTTGTTAAATCTTCTTGATAAAATTCAACTTTTTGTTGTAAAAATGATTTCTCATTATTAACAAAAGTTAATTTATTAAAAGTATCCTGGTAAGCCGCCGATAAAAAACCATAAATACCTATAGAGGTAATTAGGATTAAAATAAAAACCGCAACACTTAAATAATATTTTAATGCTTTATTAATTGTATCCCAATATTGGTACAATAAGGAGGCAGTAACTAATTTAGCTACTTCTAAAGAACCAGCCATTATAATAACTTCTGTACTTGCTCCCGCAAATAGTTTACTTAATCCAAAAACTGAATAGAATGCCGCTGATGCAGACACTGATAGCGCAGAAAAAGCCACCAGAAATGGGAACATTCCTTTTTTAATATTATTAAACATACTATATTAATTTAATCGTAATCAATATACGAAATTTCTACTTCATCTCCACATAATAGTGAGTCAGCAATTGGAGGATAGATTCTCTTATAGGCATCATTGGAAGCTCCTATAAAACCATCTTTTGATTTAGAAACATTTTGTTGTTGGGTATCACCAACTAAAAGACAACCCATTGTATGTTCATCTGTATTACCTGTATGTATTAAAATATATTCAAATCCAGGAACATTTCTTACCCACAACATTCCTTTATGCCAAGAACCATATTTTTTTGCGTATCTAGCATGATAACCTCCGACAGTTCTTAAAGTAATTTTATAAGTTCCTGATGGTATTCTTGTTTCTCCTTTTACTTTTTCATCTCTAACTTCATCTTCTAAAGTATAAGCTAAAAAATTTCTTTCATTTGTTACGTCAAATAATAAACCATTAGTGCTATCTTCTTGAGAGCTAAATCTTAGTACTTCTAATTTCATTTTTTCATGTGTTTAGTGAGTCTTGGATACATGCTATATAAAGCATCAGTCATCCATTTATCAATTTTTTTTATTATATTTATTATTTTTTTGATTTTTTTCATTATTAAATAAATATTCCCGCACCTTTAGGGACGGGAATAAATATTAGTTAATTACTTACCTTTTAACTATGTAATATAATACAAAAGCACCTACTAATCCTAGTAGTCCTTCTGCGTTAAGAGAACCTAAAATTTCCATGATATTACCTACCACTGAAATTTCGGGCCAAAAGGGGATTCCAGCTCCGTTGAATAGTACTTCCATTACTACTCCAAAAGCAATTAAAGACACACCTATGTGAGTCAGTTTATCAGCCCAAGAGCCGATCTTGTTTAGAATTTCCATAAATTTGGGGTTTTAGTTAAACAATACGATAACTAGCAACTAGTTAATATCTCCGTTTTGATTTTTCTTTCCGAAGATTTTACCAACTTCAGCTATACCGAATGAGCCGAGGGTAATGATTACAAATGAATTATAAATGTAATCTTGTATTACGATTTCTTTACCGTAAATACCTGTAACAATATCTACTACAGCAAATATTATCATTACTGTAAAGGATAAGAATCCTACTACAGATTTTTCGTTTATATTATTGTCGTCTTTGAACAAATCGCTAAATGCCATAATAATAATGTTTTAGTTTAACAAAACTATTAATAAGACCTTTTTTAATTCCTATTTCTTGGATTGTGTTTCCAGTTTTTTCTTTGCTTAAGTTTTTTATTTCTTAAGGCTACCATTCTATCCCAATCTTTTTTTAGCATAGTTTTTATAATAGTAATTTCTTTACATGAGTTAACTGTTGTAATTTTTACTTTATATTCTTCAAACTTTTCTATATTAATAGTAATACATTTTTCATTCATATCTCCTTTCCAATTCTTTTGAGAATGATCTCTTTCTTGGGCAGATAATGTAAAAGTGATTAAAATTAATAAAATTGTTAATAAATTTTTCATGATATTATTTTGTTATACATATTAAAATTGACTAGACTTTCGAGCTTCATTAATAGCTCCCTGGATGTCTGCTAAGGAAGCCGGGAGAAGTAAATCTAAACCGGCTTTAAATACTTCGTATTTCGCACCATCATGGAAAATAATTACGGTAGGTGCCATTCTTACGCGATATTCTTTTTTAATGATTGGGCATTTTGCAATATCGGCGCGATAATAGTGAGCATCCTTCAATTTGTCCCACTCAGAAAACGCATTATCTTGGTTAAATTTTGCCCAAAATTCTACTACAACTATTGTAGATTCATCATCACCAAATGCACTTCTTGTATTAATTTTATCTTCAAAGTTTGAATCGTCAATCCATGTTTGAGAAATGCCGGATAGGGGAAGAGTCAACATTAAAAAAAGGATTAAATTCCTCATATTATCTATTTTGTTGTAATTCGTAGAGTCTTTCGTCCATTTTCTTCAATGTTTCTTTTATTTCTTCTACATCGTCTTGAGTATCCATAATAGTAGCACGAATCAATTCATCTTTCATATCGAATTCCATTCTTTCTATTACTGGTTCTGGCAATTCCATTGCTAATGCTATATCAGACTGTAATGTAAAATACATTAATGCTAATGAGATAGCACCTGCAACTATCATGCCAATTGTTTTTAAATCTATTGTAACTTTGGTGCCTTCGCCTAATTCTTTTGCCATTTTTTAATCTAATAAATATCCATAAGGGGTAGCTTCTATATCTTGCCCTATTGGAAAGTTTTCTAATGTTAAGTTAACAGTCATATTAGCTTGGATATAAGGGTTATAAAATTCCCCCTCAGCAGTTAAACATATTAAACCACTATGTTCTCCTCCTAATTGACCTGCATCTGTTACAACTACTTCATTCCAAACTACATACTCATCATCCCCTGGTATTTCTACTCCAGCATATTTATTATCTGGGTTTTCCCAAGTATATGTACCCACATCTAATAATTCACCATCATCATTAGCCTCTGAATCAAGTAAATATAATGCAAAGTGTTGTCTATCTAATCTTGGTTCACCATCATCTACTTGTAAATAAAGTATAAATATTTTTTTAACAACACCATCAACATATTTTGTACCACCAAAAGTTGCGATTTGGTTATACCTTTCATAGGGATCAAAAGATACATCGTTGAGGCTCATTTCAATTAATGGCTCTAGAATTAAGTCTTCTTTATCACAACTTCCTAAAAGAAAGATACTTACTAAAAGTAATAATAATTTTTTCATTTTTATTTAAAAGTATAATTTAATCCTACAGATGTATTGAAAATTTCACTATCCCACATTTTACTATATTCTCCTTCAGCAAATATTCCTAGATTTTTTCCTATTTTCCAACCAAAATTAACACCGGCTGAATAGTCATCCCATTGTTCTCCATCATGCTCAACATCATCATATCCATCTCCTCCTACTTCCCAAGAATTTCTATGTAAATAAGAAAATTCTTCATTTCCTTGTACATAGTGGTGATAAGGTAAAATATAATTAGCGTAGGCGTGTAACCAGAAATTATTTTTATAGTGGTAAAAATCAGCTCCAACAATAGGTGCAATTTCACCAAATGCATCTAATAAATCCCATTGTTCTTTATTATAGCGATTCATTAAATCTGTAAACACATTTTCTCTAAATTCTAAATCTGTATGGGCTACAACATTGCCTTCTTCATCTTCCCAATACCAATCATTAACATTTTCACCATCAACCTCTATAGTAGCATAATGATCTGAATAACCATATAAAAATCCTAAAGAATACCAAGGGTGTATGGCATTCCCATTATCATCAGTTTCATTTAACCATATTTCTACTGGATTGTATCCATAAGGTCTGTCGTGGGTTCTATAAATAGCACCTGCAGAAATTGAAAGTTTTTTTCCTATTGGAATACGACCTCTTACTTCAGCAGATTGGTATTTAAGATTTACTTTACCTACTTCTCTTGATTCGGCTTTTACTATCCACCATTTACCTGTATGTTTTAAAAAGTATCTATGATTTTCATATATTTCTCCTCTAAATCTTTCTCGTTCGTAGTGAAGCTGATATTCTAAACCTTGAATAGCAGAAGACGGAGCTGTAAAAGCTAATTGTTTTTCTGTTCCAGAATAAAAAGCCTTTGGTTTTCTTTCGTAATCGAATCTAGCTAATTTTCTTATACCAAATCCGTATCTGTAATCAAAGGGCCAATTTGGAGTATTATCAACGACAATTGGAGGATGATAAAATCCATCTGGGTTTGTTTCTACAAAATAAGTAGATTCACTCGCTTCCATCGAGTTTTTTATATCACCGGCTCCATATACTGTTCCGTACTTTAAAAAGTCTTTATAAACTTCTTTAAAAAAGTTTTTCTTCTCTTTTTCTTGGGACAATATTGGGGATGAAATTAGTAGTGCAACAATTATTACTAATATCCTCATATTATGATCTATTTATGTTCGTCGATAAATATGATGGGATATTTTTAGATTCGTCTATCCGTCACAGGAAACGCAATCTGCCTGGCGACTTCCCAGATCTCCTTTAATAACTGAATCAGTTCGCAAATAATATAATGTTTTGACACCAAGTTTCCAACCTTCCATATGCACTTGGTTAATCCATTTAGGAGAATCATTAGGATCAAAAGATAAATTTAATGATTGAGTTTGGTCAATATACTTTTGTCTTTCTGCAGCTTGTTTAACTAATTCTAATTGGTTGGTTTCTGAAAATGTAAGGAATACATCTTTTTCATCTGCTGTTAAAATAGTATCCGGTAAACCTAATACTGAACCACCCTCTTCTAACATTTGTTTCCACCATTTTTGTTTATTTTCACCTTTAGATTCTAATAAAGCTTCTAATACTTTATTTTTTATAATAAAAGTACCTTTAGCACCATTAAAAGTATAAACATTTGCTGGTTGTGGTTCTATACCTGCACTAATGCCACCACAAATAACAGAATTTGAAACTGTTGGGGCAATTGCTAATAAATGAGTATTTCTCATACCAGTTCCTTTACACCATATTGGTTCTCCATATTCTGAAGCTAATTCCATAGAAGCTGTTTCAGCTTCCATTCTAATTTTATTGAAGATATTTCTAGTATGAACAGTTGATGCAATCGAATTAAATGGTAAATTCTTTTGTTGTAAAAATGTATGCCAACCCATTACACCTAAACCTAATGCTCTACCTTTTCTAGCATGATTATGTGTTCTTCTTAATGAATCTTTACCATTTGATTTATCTATAAATTCTTGCATAATACCATCTAATAACCAAATAGCAGTTTGTATGCAATCTGTGTCTTGGTATTCTTCCCATTTAGCTAAATTAAGAGAAGATAAACAACAAATAAAAGAATGTTCTTCATCAGTAAATAATGTAATTTCAGAACAAATATTTGTCATAGTTACATCAAGATTATTTAATCTATAAGCAATTGGATTATCCTTATTAACATTATCTTTAAACATAATATAAGGTTCTCCTGTTTCCATTCTAGCTTTTAAAATTTTAGCCCATCTATTCATAGAATCAGAATCCCTAGCTTCTAATTTTCTCATGAATGTATCTCCTACTATTACACATTGATGTAAATTAAGACATTGTCTATTAACGTCACCTTTAGGTCTTCTAATTTCTAAAAATTCATCAATATCTGGGTGTTCAATATCTAAATTAACAGATGCCGCACCTCTTCTAACATTTCCTTGATTAGTTGCAATTATTGATGAATCATAAATTTTACACCATGGAACTACACCTTCACTTCTACCATTTCCAGTAATTCCTTCGCCGCGTGGTCTTATGCGAGATACGCTAATACCTACACCCCCGCCGGAGGCGGTTAACTTCATTAGTTCTGCGTTAGTTAAACCAATTCCACGTATAGAATCCGGTGTATCTATACCGAAACAACTAATTGGTAATCCTCTATCAGTCCCCATATTAGATATAACAGGTGATGCTAACCCAATCCAACCATTCCAAATATATTTAAAAAATTTAGTAGATAATTCTGGTTTTTTAAGTCTTTCTGCAGCTGCATTAGCTACTCTTCTATATGCTGATTTTACTGTTTCATTAGGAAGTAAATAACCTTTTGATATTGTAGCTAGTGAAATTTCATCCATCCATTCAGGATATTCTTTTCCTGCTGTCCAATTACTATAGTCTGATATTAAATTATTATCCATTTTTATTTTTGTTCATCTTTAATTATTATAGCTATAGCTAGCATAAAGCCAGCAAATATAAATAATACTATTATTGCTTCTATTTCTACACTCATGTTAAAATAAATTTGCAGCATCCCAATTTTGAACACCTTTACTATAATTAGTTACTCTATTAGCAAAGAAATCTGTATGTTGTTTTCCAGCTGATAAGTTATCAAACCAACTCATTCTTTGTACTGCTTCTTTATCAATTCCATTAACTATAGATTTATAACCTAAATCACTCATTTTTGTATTTACTCTATGTTTAATAAAAGATACTAAATCATATTTTGTACAACCTTCTAAATCACCCATTTCATAAACTTTATCAATAAAATCTAATTCAAGTTTTAAAGATAATAAAGCTGCTTCTTCAATATCTTTTTGAAGTTTAGGAGTATTAAATTCTGGGTGTTCCTCCATTAAAGTTCTAAATAACCAACAACCCGCATCAGAATGTAAAGATTCATCTCTAATGCTCCATTCTACTATTTGTCCTACTCCTTTAAGTAAATTTCTTAATTTAAAAGAAAGTAAAACAGCAAAGGAAGAAAATAAATTAACACCTTCAGTAAAAGCAGAAAAGATAGCTAATGATTTTGCTCTTTCATGCCAATCAGGATTACCATTATGGCCATCTCTAACCTTCATTAAATTTTCTATTTTTGCCATTGTTGTTTCATCTTCTAAAAATTCAGCAAAATCATCTAAACCTAATTCTTCGTTTAATAAAGAATAGGCTTCTGCGTGGATAGTTTCAAATGAAGCAAAAGTAACAGCCATCTTAATAACCTCAGGTTTTCTAAACCATTTTGTTACTAATGTTGACCAATAATCATTTACTAAAGTTTCAGTTTGGGTAAAACCTTTTAAAATAGAACCAATTATATTTTTTTCTGTTACTGATAGGTTTTGTTTCCAATCATTAACATCCGACATCATTGGTACTTCCGTATGTAGCCAATGAGCTTGTTGTTGTTTCATCCAATAATCATGAGCTTCTGGGTATTCAAACGGTTTATAAATAATACGTTCCTGCAATAAAGATGTCTTTACCATTTTATAATTTTATTAATTGTTATTGTAAATTCTCCTTAAAACCTTCTAATTTTTGACGAAGTAATGCTTTATCAAATTTATCTGTGTCAGTATCAAATCTATTTGATTGGGTTTTAGGAGCAACGTAATCATCATCATCTAAGTCCGTAGAATAATTATGTACTTCAAAATGACCTGTTGCAGTATCTGCTTTAACAGCAAAAGTAAGACCATCCATTCCGTATCTGTTTTTCATAATGTGAAATCTACCTGTACCTTTAACTTTATCTTCTTTTTTTCGTGATAAAGACATTGAAAAATCAGTGATCATCAGCTTATCATAGGAACCAGCCGCTTTATCACCTTCAATAATCTCATCTCTTGCACCTGCACGATTTACTTGTGAAACCGACCATATAGGAATATCTAATTCTCTAGCTAAGCCTTTTGTGCTAGTATAAATATCATCAATTTCATCCTTACGTTCCCTACTTTTACGTCTTGACGAAAGAAGATCAACATAATCAATAAGTATCAAATCTGCTTTAACTCCCATATTTGCAACTTTTGCAATATGTGATTCAATTGTTGATACTGTTGCCCTACCTGTGGGGTATTCTTTGATAATTAGTTGACCTGGTAGTTGAGGTACTATTTCTTCTGCTTTTGGTTTTAGTAAATCATGTTTATTAACTGGTATTTTAGTGAAGAAAGCGTCATACCTTTTTCCTACATACTCTTCACCTAATTCTAAAGTATAATGGAGAACATTATACCCTAACCTTACAGCATATCCACCTAATGCGACTAGAGACCATGATTTACCGCCTCCAGGGCTACCAAAAATAAGACCAAAATCACCGTTTCCCAATCCACCTTGTAATAAGTTGTTAATCCTATCCCAAGGAGTAGGTATAGTCGTACGAGAATTTTCTCTGTAGCGTTCTTCAATATCTTTATTGTATTCATGTCCTACGTTTTTATCTTGACCTGCTTTTAAAGCGTTATCTACAATAAATCTAATTCCATCAAAATCACCTGCTTTTAATAAATCAACTGATGACATTAATGCCTTTTTTAATTGTTGATTTCTACAGAAATTAGTAAATTCTTCTTGAACATATTTCAAATCATCATCAGAAGTAACATAAGCTAATTTTAATTGTTCTTTAATAGATATTTTTAATACATCATTATCTATTTTCTGCAATTCAATTTTTAATGTTTCTAAATTTGGTGTAGTATGATATTTATCGTAGTATTTTAATATTTCTTTAATTACCCATTTATGGGCATTATTTTCAAAATACTCATCAGAAATAATATCATGTATGTTTGTTAAGAACTCTTTATGAGTCAATAATGATGATATTATTTTTATTTGAAAATCCGGTCCGTAATTAATTAATGTATGTAATGTCAATTTTTATAACCTTTAAAATGTGAAAATTTATCTTTTAACCATATATCTAAATTTCTAATCATACCACCTAATTTATCTTCATTATATAATTGAATAAATAATTTAGATTCCAAATTTGGAAATTCTTGGTCAATAACATAATCCAAATATTCAATTTGTTCTGCATCAACCATTGGTTTATCTAAATCCATAATTTTAAAACTATTTTCTAGTTTTGCTCTATCATGAACTATCCTCGAATATACGACATGTTCTTTAAATTTCCTAGTAGATATATCAAAAATATCATCTAATGTTAAAACTTCAGTTTGTAATTCGGGGAATTTTTTAAATAATCCTTTTTCACCTAATCCTTTTACTCCTGGTATTTTATCTGAATTGTCTCCTAATAATGTTTTATATAGTATAAAATTTTCGGATAATACCCCAAACTTTTTTAACACTGATTCTGAATTATAATATTCTTTTTCCATTGGTCTATATAGAATAATTTTATCAGTAACTAATTGAACAAAATCCTTATCACTAGAAACAATAAAAACTGTAGAATTGTATTTTTTTACTAATTTTGTAGATAATACCGCTATAATATCATCTGCTTCTACCTTATCTATTATAGTAGTTTTAATAGGTAACAATTTTAGGTATTGTATTAAACGTACTATTTGGTCTACTTTAGCATCATGTTCATCTCCTATATCCTCAAATACTTCCCAATTAGTGATTCTTTGTAAGTTTCTGCCTGATTTGTACTCGGGGAGCAGGTTTTTTCTATTAGTAGAAGATCCTGCTCCATCGAATACCACATAAACAGATGTCGGTTGGGTTTGGTTAATTAAAGCACCTAAACTACGAAGGAATCCACCTAACCCACCAATGTGAACTCCATCAGGATTTACCATATTTAACATAGCAAAATTCCTAAAAAATAGATTTAATCCATCTATTACTAAGACTTTGTCATGTTTTTTTAAAGTTGGTTCTTCCCTTTGCTCCTGGACCTCGTCCAACAGCTTAAATAGATCTCTGTGCTTCATAGTTACTATTCTGGTTCTTTCTCGAAATGAGAAATATCTTGAATTTCTTCTCCTTCTTCTATAACATCAAAATCAACTCCACCTAATATTTTAGCCCATTCTTCTGCATTATCATCTTTGTATTTTTTTAGTTGGTTTGGTTCATCCAATAGAAAACCGTGGGGGGTCATAACAATTTTACCTCTTGTTGTAACACCATTAATGTGATTTTTATCAATTTGTATATTACATCTTTTAGCAAATTCAACCTGCTTACCATCTTTAATTGCTTTAATTTTAGATGTGCCAGCTGACATAACATTTCCAAATGTTACTACAAATGTTGAATCAAACCACATCGCATAACCACCTTTATTCATTAGTTTAGGTCGTCCCATTGGGGATTCAGCTTTTAATGTCCATACCTTATTAACACAAACTAATGTATTAGTGTAAGGATTACTTTCTTTACGTGATAATGTAATACGTTGATTAACATTATTACCAAATTGAGTTGACATTGCACCCGCATTCCATTCGTTATTATTTTTGTTTGATTTAAGTGACATTTCACAAGGTATTGAACCAATACTATCCCATAGGAATAATAAATCATAAGGTAAATTACCTCTTTTTTGTTCATCCATTAAATCTAAAATAAATCCAGCTACATCTTCAATAGAATTAATTGTTTCTCTATCAACATAAATGAAATTACCATCATATTTGGTAATTTCTCCTTTTTCATCTCTCTCTACATCAATATTTAATCCCATTTGGATTGCATGTTCCCAATTCCACTTCATTTCCGTAATAATAAAAACAGGTAGTATCCCAGTATTTTGGGCTGATACCGCTGCTTCTATCATTGCTGTTGTTTTCCCTGTATCTGAATGGCCTCTAAGTAAAACAATATGACCCATAGGGATACCTGGTATAGAGGTAACGTCACTAAAGGCAGGGGAAAGTGGGATCCATTCCTGTTCCTTGAATTGAATATTCTTATCTAGTCCTTTCTTATTCTTAAAGGCATTTAAATCAAATTTACTTTGAATTTCCTTAGAGACTGCCGCGGATAATGATTTTTTCTTTCTCGCCATGTTTAAAAGGGTAGATCGTCTGGTTCATTACTTTTGTCCTCATCAAATAGAGAATCAAACTTATCTATCTTTGTTTGTTTAGATTTAGTAGTATCTAAAGAAAATTTAGATTGAGCAGGTTGTGCGGGTTGTGCAGCATCATCAAAATCATCATTTGGTTCTGATATAATAGCACCTTCATCCTCTGTTTCAGGAGCTAACCACTTTTCTAGTGCTGATTTCATTTCATCAAATGTGAATTTTTTAAATTCAGCGCTTGGATCTGGTTGTTCCTTATTCCATTTTTCTACTAATTTAGCATCACTACTCAATGGAGTAGTTTTTAGTCTAACTCTAACTGATGATTTGTTATAATTAGTACCTGTAGCTTCTGGTCCTACTGTTTCAATTGTAAGATCTCTACCACCAACTATATCAGTATAATCACCAATTTCCTCATCGACAGCAAGTGAAAGTAATTCTTCGTAAATTAATTTTCCGAATTGCCATAATCTAACACCTTTATCTTCTTCTCCTCTAACTATTACAGGAGCGAAAATTCGAGTTTTAGGGTCTAATTTCTTAGCTAGAACATAATTTTCTTTATTATATTCTTCTCTAAGTTTACTAGCAAATAAAGCTATTGGGTCTTTTTCTCCATAATTAAGAGGTGAAAGCATAACTTTATTAGTAATTCCATAATAGAACTTAAGTTCCGTGAATGGGTTCTTAGGATTAATAGCACTAGGCACTATCCTAATCTGTTGTTTACCTACAGTAGGTCTCCAGAAAGTCAAAGTGTAATCTCTTTTTTGTCCCGTGGATTGTTTTTGTTGGAGAGTATCCAACTTCTGTTTAAGCATTGATAAATCCATAATTTTATAACTTTTTTAATGTAACTACAATATACGAACCAGAATTTGGGGAGCCAAATTATATTTCAATTATTTTGTGTATTTTTGTGTTTAATTGATTTAACTCATTATGTTGAGTCAATAGGATACAATTTCTATAATGTTGCCAATCTACTTGGTAAGTAGAATCAACAACTCCTCCATTCAGCTTTTTAATAAGCTCGTTTAAGGCATTAATAGTATATAAGGTGTTAGATTCCTTTTTTCTATGTACTAAAATTGTATTATCTGGGATAGTATGAACGTTACCTTGGTCTACGTTATAAGTAATAACATATTCATCTTTGCCAACAATTTCTAAAACAAATAGCTTATTATAGATTATTACATACTTACTTTGGATTTCTTCCAAAAGGGCATCTAAATTTTCTATATCAGTAAATGTGCAGAATAATTTATTATTCAAATCTCCAACGTTTTTGATATCTTTGACGATATCATAGTTCGTATTATACGTATTTATTTCCTTATCTAAAATCGTAATCATAACCTTGTTTTATTTTTATGTTAAATTTATATTTATTAAATACATTAGTTACATCTTCCATCACCTTCTTCTCATCTTCGCAGTAATCAAATAAAAATGAATCATATGTATATAATATTAATTTTGTTTTTTTACCTCTCAGGATTTTTATTATATCCCACAGTATACGAACATTCATTGACGTCTCCAAGTTTTGTAACAAATAATTAAATAATTTTTGCGGATTCATATTCTCATAATTGTCTTTTTTAAATACAAAGTTTGAAATCGGACACACAATGTCCTCTCCGTTATAAAAATTGAGCCACATATTATGTATATACTCTTTTATTTTCTTAAAATATTCCAGATACTCGTATTGTTTAAATACTCCTCCGTATAGTTGCTTAAATGTTAATTCTTTTGATTTGGCGTAGCTTACTCCGTAAAGCTTTGCAAGATGATTATGAATATCACTAGTGGGAAAATTATAATCAATGAGGCGGCAAGACAAGCTAGGATGATAAGCAGAAATGTCAATTTCGTAAAGAATATCATTAGTTGGCATAAAAGATTTCCTACATCCGTTTTCTTTATTAAGTGCTGCATAATTAACTCCTTTAAATTTATTTGATGGTCTTGTTGTTAATGTTTTTAAGTTATATTGACTGTAGACTCGTTCACCATCAACGGGATGGAAATACTCTTCGAATCTAGGTACGTGTATTCGTAATCCACTTTGCTCGATAGCGTTGAAAACCACGGATACTTTATTGTTAAAGAACTGTTCATATTTAGTTAAATTTTTATTTATAAATTGTTTTTGGTGTTCAAAATAATTTTCGCACATTTCATAGTGTTTAACTACTGGTACGACTTCATTAATATTTTGTTTATCTTTATTTTTATAATATAGGATCTCATGCGATCTAGTTAATGGTTGTATATACGTATTAGGTGGTATGTTTATGTCAATAAGAGTTTTTAGAGGATAATAATGTAATGTTTCCTTTTTATCGCGGCAATACAACACATCAAATTTTGATATTAATGTGTCTACACGCGTTTTTAACACGCTTAAAGTTTCACTATGGGTAACGCATAACAAATAGCCTTTACGTGCTTGTAACGGTCTAATATACACCAAACTAACGCTATTTATCGCGGGGTGTACGTTGTGATTACTCGGGATTACTTCAATGAACGCTTCTTTAAAACCACTATTTAATAAAACCTCGAGTTGGTGTTCCTCCTCTATTAACCAATACATATAACCATTTTACGGTAATATACAAAGTTATTTTTTAGTAGCCAAATAATATTGTGAGAATTTACCTTTAAAGTAGTTTACAAAACCAAATATTCTATTTCTATATTCTACTAAGTCTACTAAATTTCTATTAGTATTAAAAACATCTTCTAATTTTCCTGTTAGATTCCAATTAATAGAAATTGGATAGTAATAATCCCATTGTACCATATTATTTTTTGATTTAAATAATTGATATTCTTTATTATTTACTTCTATATAAGTATTTTCGTTGTTTTTTAAAAGAAAATATCTTTGGAATTCCCCTAGTTGATAATTTGCTTTTGTTGGTAATGGATTAGATGATTTTGGTGGTTGAGGTGATTTTGTATTTATATTTCTCCCTTTTGAAGCATAATAAGCATCATTAATTATATAATAGGATTCAGGTAATGGTTCACTATCAATTGACTTTTCTGTTGGGGCGTTTGGTGTTATTAAATTGTTTGGTAAATCTTGTGGGTTTTTACCTGTGAAAAATTCATTATCTGATGTTTGAAAATAAGGACCAATATATTCTTCACCAGTAGATGGGTCAAATAATTCACCTGGATTGGCGTATAAATTTTCTATTATTTGTGATTTTGGATAATACATTTAGCCTGTTATTTGTTTTTTTTCTTTAATACTGTATTTTGAGTATCCCAATCTTTTTGTGGTTTACCTGGATTATCGGCTGCTGCATTAGCTATAGCAGTATCTCTATTAAATTGTACATAGAAATGTACCGAATCTACATATCCACCAAAGTTACCTCCCCATTGTATTCCTGCTTTTTCCGCTTGGGCTACTATACCGTGGCTTATCCATGGGTTTCTTTGTTTCTTCATAAACGTTCTACCTCTAGGATCTACAATGTTAATATCAACTCCAGCTGCATAATTATGAACTGATTTTCCTGGTGCCGCATTGGATGGATTTTGTTCTTTTAATTCAACAGATCTAGAGAATGGTCTAAAAATTGCGTTTATTTTAATTACATAATCATTATATCCCTCATTTAGCATATTATTATACCAAGTTTTAAATGAACTTTGTACATTTTTATTCATATAACTTACAGCAGTACTTATTGTTATTTCTTTTTTATAAGTATTAATATTAACCGGATTACCATTTATACTTCTATAATCCATAATTTTTAAAGGATCATCAGTAAATGCACCCGAAGTATCGAATAACCCACCAGGGTCAATTGGTCCTGTATTTGCAGTAATATCTGCTTCACCACCTTCAACTTTTACTGCTGTCATATTAGTAAATGGTGTTTTTGGTTTATTTTCAACATCAGGGACAGCTAATGTACTAATTGAGGTTGTCCAATTATTATCTCCAATTTTATGATCTACTTTATCAATAATAAATTTTAATGCTTCATTATATGCAGGAGGTAAAAATTGTTGTCTTAATGCCATACCATTATAAATTTTGATACCTGACATCCCTTCAAATGTTAAACTTAATTTTATAGGAATAAAACCTGCTCTTGGTGAAGGTTTTCCAGTTTCTGTGAATATTTTTTCATTTAATAGATTTGCATAACCATTAAAACATTGATGCCCCTCATTAACAAAATCATCAGCCATAGTAGTATATAATGCTTTTTTAGTCCTTATTTTTACAGTACTAAAATCTGATTTTTTATCATTCATTGGGATTTTTGCTTTACCCCCAAAAGCTCTAACTAAATAAAGTTGATAATTTGAAGCATATTGTTGTGATTCATCATACATCCAACTTTTTACAAGAGACCAAGCCTGCCCGTATGGTGATTTTTTGAATGCATCCGTTATAAAATTTTTAACATTTATAGCTACGTCTAATCCAGAAGATAATGTTAAAAAAGTATAATAAGTAACATTAGAAAATTTAACGCCTTTATAAGTTAAATTTTTTCTTACTTGGGTTGCCTCTTGATATTCATCTTGATTACCCGCGTAATCTTGTCCAGATTGTAATGATGCTTCTGTTACGGAATTATTTTTTTTGCTAAAAATTAAATTTAGTGCTTCTCCTCTAACTTTTTTATTTAATAAACCCCCCACTAAATAATTTCCTACACTAGGTGGAGTTGATACAGTTGCATCCTTACTATCCCAAGCTGCATCCTGTTCTGCTGTTCCTTCATTAGTATAGTCAAGTCCAGGTGAATCTATTATAGAGGGATTTGTTCTATCCATTAAACCTATATTCCATTTTGAAAAAGCAGTAGCATCAGTATTTTTTGTAGAACTTCCTTGTGCCGTAGCCCCAATAGAAATTTGACTTGCTAAATCAGGTGTTATATTTGTTTCAAATGAAAAATCAGTAACAAAATTAGAAGAACCAGAATTAGCTGTATTGAAACCAAATATTTCAAATGATTCATCCTTTACTAATCCTAAATTAGCAATTGGGTTTTGATCAATTATTGTAATAATAATATCATCTTTTATTATCACTTCTAATTGCATTATATTACCTAATGACTTATTAATCCCTTCTAATATTTTTGTTAAAAAATTAAATAAATTTAACTTTCCTTCTTTGTCTGTTTGTTGTAAAACTTCAGCTATAAATTCAAAATTAATATAAATATTCATTATTTTCCCATAATGACAATTACCGTTGTTAGCATTAAAATCTTTTAAATCAGAT
>TARA_R110000765_G_scaffold68499_6_pt1 | contig 17541 bp, 6 predicted proteins | sample TARA_R110000765 | Tara Oceans TARA_R110000765 (sample SAMEA4398168) | marine metagenome | biome: Polar Biome; feature: [MES] marine water layer (ENVO:01000295) within the mesopelagic zone...; material: water (ENVO:00002006), including particulate matter (ENVO:01000060) such as...... | reverse complement strand
TGGTCTTTCATATCAAACTCCATCCTAGTCACATCTGGCCCTGGAAGTTTTTCCTCCCACTCTGGATTCCATTCATTTTTAGGCAGCTCTTTGGCCTCAGCTATGTCAGCTTGTAAAGCGAACCACATACCTACTACAGTTGCGATTGCAAATCCTATCCCTATTAATGTTTTAATTGATATCTGAAAACCAGTATCTTCGTTTAATTCTTTGGCCATTTCTATAGTTTACTTTATTTTTATAAGATCACGTATTTTTTGTTTTATTTAATCGTGTATAGGACAAAAGCCACTTTTTGACATAGTTTGGTTACCACATCTACCGCCTTTTGACTTTATCTTTTTACACTGAGCAGTTTTTCCATCTTTTCTAATAGGAACATCTTCGTGGTAAGTACATTTTTTACCAGGTAAACTTACTTCAATTTTACACCTTTGACCCTCTTTATTAACCTGTGGGCAAGTGTAAGTTTCCTTTTTATCTACTTTATTTTCCTTTACTTCTTTTTCGTGTTCTTTTATTTCCTTATTCACGATCTCTTGCAGCATTATTTGCTTTTTCTCTTTCTTTTCTTTTTCTTTTTTATTTTCTTTCTTTTTATCAAGCTCTTCTCCTATTTTTTTAGATTCTGTTTGTACACCTATATCCCAAGAGTTCCAACCACAAAGCAACATTAAATTATCCATAAAGTCGTTTTCATCAGCAGAGACCGCTAGTAGATTATTTATTATATTATTTATTCTAGCTGCTGGTAGATTTGTAAAAGCCTCTATAACATTAGAAACACTAGACCAAGCTGGGTTTCTAGGATCCCAAGCGTTCATAGCTTCTATTTCGTCAGCATTCAACTGTTTTCCTTTTATTGCCCCATAAATCTTTCTTAACTTACTACCAATAGTAGGAGAAAAGTTAGCAAATTGTAAAATAGTGTAAGTGTGATCAGCGTTCCAACCTTTCTTTTCTTGGTCTAAGTATGTTAAAACGCCATTCTTAACAGTCACTAAAATAGCTCCCTTCATACCTAGGCCAACTAATATAGAGTCTATCATCTGTTGTATAACTCTATCTGATTTTTTATCCCACTCTTTGTCTTCGTCATCAAGAGACGCGAATAACGCTGTTTGTAAAGCAGAGAACATAAAGTTTTGAATCGCCCCGTAGTAAGCTATTTTTGCTATATGACTAGCGGAATTACCACGTCCTTTGATTAGATCTTGTAAAGATCTTTTCATCAAACGAGCATACTGCATAGGAGTATTTTTAAATGCGAATATAACTCTACCTAAACCACCAGCCTGTATAGATGATATAAACCTAGGATCAGAAGATTGCTGAGATTCGTTTGCTTTTTGTTGTAAATCTAAAAAAGCCATTTCAATCGCTTTGATGTTTATCTCTTCGATGGTCATACCGGTCACATCTTCTAAACCTTCTTCAATTTCTTCCACTGTAATTATTCCATCTTCAAGTATCTCCGCCATCTCTGCTTTGTCTTTTAATAACTTTATGTAGTATTCAATACCGTTAGTTAAATAACTAGCTCCACCAAAACAAATAGCTAATCTATCAGCAATAGAAGTTGGTGTAAAACCTGCTTGTAACATAAGAGCTATAAAAGCACTAATTGGATTTTTTGACCCTGTTATAGCTTCAATAAGCTCTTCTTCGTTTACCGTTCTACCACCTTTTTCGGCTCTTGATTTTAACCAAGGGGAATTCCATATAAAAAGTATATTCTTCCAATAAGCTGCGCTAGCAAAAGCTTGTGCTGCTTTTAGAGGGTTATTATATTTCATGTCTATAAAATTGGTTGTAGATAATAACTGTAGAGTAGCAGAACGCATGTTAAGGAACATGATGGCCCCAACGGAGTTGTTTACCCATTCATTAAACTCTCTCTCTGCTCTAGAAATAGTGTTTCCTTGAACGTTATTTGTACCATAATGCATTCTATACAACATCTCCTCTAAAGCCTCCACGTAGTCATCACCTTGTATCACCTTTAACTTGTTCATGTTTTGTTTAGAGAATATTTCGTTTTTATTTTTAATAAATGTCTCTAAGTGTTTCTCTCTACTAATAGCCGTGGTCATGCTCTTTATATCACTACCTATAGTTCCTGATATCCAAATGTTACTAGGTTCAGCATAACCTGAAGATATATTTCTAACGGCATCTGCAAAAGTTTTTGTGTCTGGATCATTATTTACAGCTTCAAGACAGAGATCAATATCCCTTTGGCTAAGACCAAAATTAGTCATATCTATACCGTTTTTAGTCCATATCCAAACCCTAATAGCGTTGTTCATGGTTAAGTAACTGTCTTTACCGTCTTGTCTTTTTATTTTTGATTTTAACTTTTTTCTTATTTTAGGAAGCCCTTTTATTATTTCTTTGTATCTATCTAAAAGTAAGATTCTCTCTTTTTCTACTTCAGCAATTCCTTTGTCATAAGGATCTATAAGGTTTTCTTTAAACCACTCCATTTGTCTTTCACCTTCCTCTCCTTTTGTAAGTAGACTATATATCAGTCCCTTAAAATCCTCTGCGTTTGGATCAGTAAGTATGTTAAACCTTTGGTACCACTTTCTTTTTCCTTGCAATTCTGCTTGGACGTCTGAATAAACTTTTCTTGCTTCTACGCCTGTAGTTTCTTCTATTATAATATTAAAAGATTCGTTTAAGCTGTACTTGCCGTAGTCCACGTAGTCATCGTCTTGCTCTTGCTCTTCTACCACCATAACAGACTTACCACCATCTTTAATGGTCCCTTCAGGAAACTCATCGTACATATCTTGTACCGCGTCCACGTTTTCTATTATATCGTCAACGAAGTAAATATCATTAAACCCATTAAGTATTAAATTGTCTTTTATCCAGTCTGCTTTTGCTTTACCAGTACTGTCGCCTAATCCAACTATATTCTTCCTTAGCATGTGAGGAACTTCAGTTCCGTTTTCTTCGTTGTACTTATCTATCTCTCCATTTATAAAATCAAATAAAGCTTTTTGAACTTCAGGAGCTCTCGCTGTTAGTATGTAAGTATTTTCGGAACCATACTTTATCAATTGGTTGATAAGTTTAGGCCACAACGGTCCAAGCACTCCATTTGTAACATTGTTGAAGTCAGAGAAATCCATTTTCCAATCTTCTTTTATTAACCTAAGCCCATCTTCAGCCCACTGAACGCCATCTAAAGTTCTTGTCTTACCGTCTTTAGTAGCTATGACAACGTTTTCGCTTTCCCCAACAGTCCCGTCGAAATCAAACAAGCTAGCGCCATTAAACTCTCCAGCTAAAGACATTTTAACTATAGCGTCAATTTTATCTTGTTCTTCGTTTTCTACTTTGTTCTTTTCTGTTACTTGGTTAATAACCTTGTGGTCCTTGATATCGCTAGCGTTCTGTGTTTTTATAGACTCAGCTAAAAGATCTATCTTTTTCGTTGCGTCTTCTCCAATAACGAGCAGTGACAATATGTCATTAAACAAATCTGTGTTGAACTTATTGTTAAATATCTTTCCTTTATTGATAGGGCTGAACACTGTTTCGCTGTTACGAGTAACGGGCGTGTTCATTCTAATTCTTTCGGCTATGCCATCTAAGTAATCAACAGCTCTTTTTGTGTTAATCTTATTGTAAATTAACACGTCCATAGTTAACCCAGTTTTTAAATCAACAGTTCTAGAAGCGTTACCTAAGGCAACTATAAACATAGCTTCGCTTTCCATTCCAATCACAAATCCTGGAGCTCCTTTTGTGTTACCTCTATATTTCTCTATTTCAGCATAATCAATACCATACTTTGCTTTAAATTCTGCTGTTGGCATTTTCTTACCATCTAAGAAAACTTGAGCATCTTTGTCTAATAGTGTTTGTGTGTATTTAGAGGATAAAGTTTCGTATTTTTCATCGAACTTGCCGTCTATTATACTCTTCAAAACGTTAGCATTAAAGTTTAGTAGTTGAATATTATGCTCCCATCTAAAAGCTTGTTTCTGCGTGGTGCTGAAGTCTAAAGTGAAAGAAGATAAAAAAGCGCCTGCCCTTGATATCCCATGAGTAGATGAGGTTTGGTTCTGTAGTATTTTAACTGCAAAAGATATAGCTTCTAAGCGCTCTACAGACCCATCTGGATGTTGGTTAACAAAATCATTCAACTTACTGTACATGTAGTCTCTAGTGAACTCTACGTCATCTCTTCTCTCGTTTAGATTAAACTTGTCGTTTATCTTTTTCGTAAGCTTAGCAATCTCCACCGCAGAGTCATGCTCTATGCTCATGTCCTTGTTCCAAGCAATCACCATTTCTCCAATTGCTTTTTGCTCACTATCGGTTAACCCACCCTTTAGCTTCCCATCTACGATTACTTCAAACTTCTTTGTTTTTTCGTTATACCTTACAAAGTCAGTTACTTCTGAATTACGTATGAGTTTATCTAATACAAATTCTCTACTGTAGTTCTTTTGTCCAGAGCTAAACCCTTTAAAACGATTACCAGGGACAGAGAAAAATGCTATTATACTTTTTAGTTCTAAAAACCTTGGGTCCATAGTGCTTGAAAACTCACCCATAAGATCAAAGAACTTCTTCTCTCCTTCTTCGGTTGTTAAATCCATTGCTTTAACCTCACCGTTAGTAACATCTCTCAGAAATTGATTCCAATTATCAAAAAACTCAAAGCCCATTTTTTGACCAAATTTAGAGTCGATAGCTTTAGCCAGTTCAGCCATTGTTATAGCTCCGGATTTTTCGAATATAGTTTTGGTGTTTTCTATAATGTCACCCATAAAAGGCTTAAACTTTTCGTCTATGTCATTTAGATATTCGTCTAGTAATGGTGCCATGTCGCTACCTTTTGTTTCTCCGTTTTTATTAACAAAATCTCTTAGTTTGTTTAACTCGTTTTGTAAATCACTACTAAGGTTCAAGTCTGTTATAGATAACTTGTTATTAGGGTTTAAGTCTAAAGCCTCTGTGACTCTAGCTAAATAGTTATCTACTTTTTGATGCCCTTGAAGTTCGCCAATGTTCTCTGTTTTTTCTAAATTTTTAGAATCTTCAAGATGGTCTATAACATAATGTCTAGAAAGCGTGACTGCTAAAGCGTTTATTAACGATGTCTTTCTGGTACCAGATTTCATCTGAACCAATTTACCATTTACAATCTTAAAAAAGTATGCTATGAACTCCTCTTTAGTTATATCTTTTCTTTTAAACAGTCTATTATTGTCTGGTCTTAACTGTCTACCTTGCTCGTCTAATATTGGCTCTATAAACTCTTGAAAACTTTTGTTTAACACAGACTGAGGTATAGCATCGTAAATAGCTTTCCAAACCTCTATAACGTTCCCATCTTTATCTATATAGTTAGATTCTAAAAACGCTTTGAATTTAATGGAAGATCTACCACCCATTATTTCTCTAATAACGTTGTTAAGCTCTGCTCTCACGGCTTCGTTAACTACCGTTTTAAATCTTAAAGAAGTTACAGGTGGAAGTTTTGTACCAAAAGTTTTCTCTACAGCTTCTCTTATTTTTTCTTTTAGTCTTTCCTCTACTCCTAAAACAGTAGCTAATTGTAAATCTATTTGATTATCTATGAAGAAGTCAAAATCCAACGCACCATCTTCATCGATCATACTCTCTGTTTTTTTATCTATCGTAGGGGTAAAGTCTTCCTTTAAAACATCTGTAGCTAACTTTTTTATTCTCTGCAGCCAATACTTATTTAAAAACATAGATAACGTAGCTTCTTTCTCTGTTGTTTCAGAATCTTTTTGTTTTTTATGTTTTGCGTTATACTCTTTAGTTATCATTTCCATTAAACCTCTTATACCAGTAATAAACTCACTAGCTAAAAGATTGTAGTCATAACCTGGAACTTCCCTGTACTTTCTAACCGCTCTATCTAACATGCTGTTTGGTATAACGTCAAACTCACCAGTGTCCATGTTGTAAACTCCACCATATAAAGATATTACATCTATAGCTCCTCTAGCTCCATCTTTAGCCCATATAGCGTCAACCTCACTAGCTAAATCTTCCATTATAGCCATCATGACAACGTGATCCCCTTTTTCTTCTTCTTCAGGTGAAGTTATAACACTTAGTTTATCTCTTTGAATTTTTCTATGTAAAGACTCTAAATAAGTGATTATGTCTTCAGGTTTGTTAAACAAATTTTTAAACACAGATCCAAGCCCCACAAACTCAGTTAGAACGTTGAAATAAGACTTAACGTGAAACAAGGCATTTATGTCTGTTTTGTTTATATAACCCATGGCTAGTAGATCAGAAAGCAATGTAACAAACTCCTCGTGATCTTCCTGATCACCCTTTTTATACCTATCGAGCCTATCTCTCACCAGTCCCATCTCGTCGTTGGTAAGTTTTCCTTGTAAATACACATCTATCTCTTCTAAAGCCTTTCTTAAAGTTTCGTTTAAAACTCTTTTTACAACCTTTTTTCCCGTAGGTTGAAAAACTGTACTACCGTCTATCTCTCCAACCTCCTCTTCTTCTATTTCAGACTCGTTTTTAACTAACCCATTTCTCCATAAATAATAATGCACGTACTCGTGAAGAGCGGCTACAGAAGCATACCCAGCTCCCATTTTATCAATAATTTCTTTAATATTATCCGGTAAATCTTTGTCGGTTTTGTTAACGATAGCTCTAATCTGATTACCTGTAAACATAAAGATCTGATCACCGATATTCACCCCAGCTACCCCTTTTTCAAAAGCTCTTATTATTGCCTCTCCATGTTTTTTAAACCTTCTTCTAATATCTTGCTTCTCTTTCTCAGTTAACATTAAAACATTTTTTCCGCCCACCAACAGTACTACTCCCTTGTAGTTTAGCTCAGTGTAAGTGACGCCGGGGTCGTTTTCTGCCAACGCTTTTATAACCCTGTTCCAATATTTCATAACACCAAGGTTCCACATAACCATAGCTTTGTCCTTTGCATCCTTAGCTAAGTTTTCGTTTTCCTCGTTTTCTTTGTTAAGTATTTTATCTTTCTTTCTATGTAGATCAACCATTTCTTCAACTAACTTGTCTCTAAGTTTTAAATCAGGTTTACCTTGCGAAGAGGTGTATTCGCCCATAGCTGCTATCCTCGTTTCTAGTTCTTTTATTCGCCTAGCTAACTCAAATACTTCTTTTAACTCCTCCATAGTTAAAGTATCTAAGTTAGACACTGAAATGTCGCTTATAAGATCCATCTCGCTTGTTATTTCTTTTATCCTAGCGTTTACAGCCTCTATTTCAGCTAAACGAGCACGCATGTCGTTACCTTTAGAGTTTAGTATTTCCGCTTTCTTTTGTAAAAGATCGTACATCTCTTTAGCTAGTTTTCGTTTTGCTGCTTTTTCAGACTGTGTCTCAACAGCTTCGGCTACAACCGATATACCTTGCTTAACAGTTGAAGGTCCCATTATAACTAGCGTTGTAAACACAGTGTTTTCCCAGTAGTCTCTGTCATCTAACTCTCTAAAAAGACTAATGTTATCTTTTAAAACAGTCTGATCCCAAGCATTGTCAAGAACAGTTACTAGCACTTCTTGGGAAATGTTTGATGTGAAGTTAATAACCCCGTGTGTGACTAAGTTTGCAGCTTTATTTGTGACGCTAGTAAACGTTCTAGCGTTAAATTGAGCGGTAGATCTTAAAAACCTTCCGTAACCAAGGAAGTACTCTGTGGCTATTTCCGTGCCTCCAGCAAAAATCCCAGAGGCAGCTATCCAACCCCAACTTAGCTCGCTCATTCTAACCGCTTCCTCGTGCATTTTACCGTAATACCACTTGTCTTCATCTGTCTCCGCTAAATCATAAGCGGTTTTGTAAAAACCCACCCATTTCATTGCCTCTGCTTTTCTTCCTTCTAAATTATAAACCTTACCACCATATCCCATAGAGAAAAATGGAACCATCCAAGCTAAAGTAGATGGAATGCTAGTACCACCAGTTAAAAAAGACACACCAGCACTAAACCCTACCACCCCAATTGAAGTTGAGTTGTTAGTAAAAAACTGTTTTGTAATTCTATTACCTTCGTCACTCCAATTAAAGATAGTTCCCCAGAAGGAAGTAGGTTTCCAAGCTTCTCCGTTATAATCTACATTAAACGTGTTGAGTTCCGGGAAAACACTAGTTCCATCGTCATATTTACCTAGATTTGCATGTCTTGTTACTAGATTAGTTCTATCTAATAACATGAGGTCGTTTACAACCATTTTAAAACCGTAATAAATTTGTGACTCAAAGTTGTACATTACTCTATCCCAGTAACTGTAATTCTTTGATGCTAATCTACCTATCTCCGCTTGTTTGTTTGTTTTTTTACACACTTCAAGCAAGATATCGCTCTCTACATCAATTAAGTTTCTTAAATACTTTAATCTTCTGTTCAGATCACCTAAACCTGACTCTTCAATCGTTTCTTGTATAACTTGAGCCTCTAACAATATGTCGTTATATTCTCTCACCTCTTCAATAGTAGTTGGCGCTGTAGTATAAGCTCCTAGTTTTTCCATTAGCTCCAACATTCTCGTCTCTAACTCCTCTGGAACCAACTCTAAGTACTTTTCCATTTCTACCGTAGCAGTTTCTTCAATCTGTTGTATCCTAACAAAAGCGTCTTTAATATACTTGTTAAGTTTTTTCTGTTTCCAGTCTTCCGCTCTTTTTATGTCATACGAGCTTAGCTTAGGAATAGTGTAAAGACTACTGTATATTCTTAAGTTTGCCTCCAGGTGTTTTCTATTTTTTGGATTTAAGTCTACCCTAGGCTGGTACAGCCTACCATTGTAAGTTGTAGGTGTTAAAAGATGTTTACCCGTCGCTTTCCTAAAATCTTTTTCATCTTTTATTCTCTCTTTCTCCTCCTCGTTGTACAGGTTTACACCAATAATGTTATCTTGACGTTTTAGATAGTCTTTCAACTGAGTAGGAGTTAGCAATTGGTGGAAAAGGTTGACCTGGTCGTCGTTGTACGCCCTCTCGAAATCTTCAACCCCTGTCCAGTTGCTAATTGTAGACGGTTCTTTAATGTCAAATGTTCCAAAAGTCATCCAAAGCTCTGGGCTAACGTAGTTGTTAATACCCACTTGTTGTTTTAACTCAACCCAAGATAAGTAGTTTTTGTAAGCTTGTGCCTTGTCCTTCCCTATAAATTTTTCTAACTCCTTAAGGTACAGGTTGTCGTTTTTCTCAACGTAATTAATTTCTCTTTGGTTACTAGCCATGAACTGCGTGTCGAACGGACGAGGTTGTTGTAGCGATATTTCCTTATTGTCTTTGTCTACTTTCCCTTCAAAGTATTCCTCAAAGTTATCTATGGTGTTCCCCCAATAAGTCTCCCCCATCTTTTCAAGCATTAAAAGGTCGGTAACTATTGTTTGTTCTCTAAGATCCTTTACTATATTCAAGTTCTTCTCGGCTTCACTTACAATTAAGCTACCCTCACTGTTTATTTGAATTTCAGGTAACGTTGGTGTGTTGAGTATAGCTGTTTTTTCACTGCTTAAACCGTTTATTATGTTGTTTTCCGCTTCGCCAGTATAAGACATCTCCATTAAATTTGGTATCTCCTGTAGCTCTCTGAACTCGTTATTTTTAAATAATACCAGATCACTTTTTAAAGCATCTAACTTTTCTTTAACCGCCCCTTTCATGGCAACGTTTGGAGCTCCAAATCCCTTTTTAAATATATCGTATTGGTTTTGTAGTGTATTAATTTTTGCTTCTACCTGTTCTATTATTCTTTCATATTCCCCATCTCCACCGTCTTCTACACTTACTAAAGGGTTAAATTCAACACTATTTGTTTTGTAGTTCTTAACCTCATTATAGTATTTGTGTATTTCATTAATTTCAAAATCAGTAAACCCATTGTTTTTATAATATTCAGCCGTAGCTTTACCTCTTTTTTCAACCACGTAGTCACTGGCAAATTGAACGGCTGTTTCTGGTAAAGTACCGTTTTCTACCCAGTTCTGGTACTCTTCCCACACGTTTTTAATGTCCTTTTTCTTGTAACCTTGATCTTTATAATGCTCTTTAAACAAATCTTCAAACGACGATACTTCGATTGGACGTTGCTCGTTCCACTGCTCTTCAAACCTAATTTCCTTTTCAATAGATTTAATAGGAAAATACTGGTTCGCCGCAAAGGTATCTGCTTCTACCGCAAACTCTACGTTTTCAAACTTTTCGTACACTTCTTCTAAACCAGCAACTTGATCTTGAACCTCTGTAGTTACTCCATCACCTAATATCGTCTTTACCTTCTTTCTAAATTCTACTTTTTTTGCTTCGTTTTCTTCCGTGAGATCCGTGACCACTTCCTCTGTAGTCGCTTCCTCTGTAACAACGTCGTTAACATCTCCCCCTGATGTGTATGAATAATCAGCTTCAAAATCATCAACCGTGCTAATGCTACCGCCGCCTGTAACTTCTCTTTCAAAATCCTCTCCTTCGGTTTGGAACGTGAATTTTTTATCGTACTCAGCTATAACAGAAGCTATTTCTTCTTCTGTTCTGCCATCATCTTTCATTTTCTGTACAATACCCTTTAGTTCTTCGTTCATATTAAATTTTATTTACTATATTTTCTTAAAAGACTTTTAGCTGAAGTAGAGGCTTTAGACACTGACCCAGCAGCGATAGCGCTACTCATTGTTTGTTTAGCCATGTTTATCAATCCATTCTTAACTAGATCAGTAACTATATCCATGTTAAAGTTAGTGCTTTCTGGCATTAAGGTATCTGTGTTAACCTCCCCACCTTGTTCTTGTATTTGTTTTTCAAATTGATCAAACAGGCCGAAGTCAAAAAAGAAAGACAAAGCACTGTCCTTACTTTCGGTTAAGGAGTTGACCACACCCTCTAGTGCTGTGTTACTGACTTCACCCCCTTCTTTAACCGTTTTCTTAATGTCTTGAATAAAACCATCCCAGATCTTATAACCTTGAAAGTTTTTTAAACGCACGTTTTTATCTAAATCTTTAACTGTCCATATATCATCGTCTATTCCCTGCATTTTAAAATAAATATCACCCTCTTCTGCTATACTCATATTGATTTGATCTGAACCTAAGTAAGTCAGGTCATATTTTCTCATATCTCCTTTGTGGCTGCTTTTAGAAATAGCAGATGAAAAGTCACTGTTTTCAAATGGATTAACCTTATTGATATCTGACCAAGTGCCATATTTCTCACCTAACATACCCATGTTGTCAATGAGGTTTCTAGCGTTTTCCATCCATTGGTTTTTTATATCTGGGTTGTTATCTTTCATAGCGTTAACTATGTTCTCTTTAACTTCCTTGAAGTAGTTCTTTACAGCTATTTTATGTTTTGGGTTTTGAAATGCCTTGATCAGCTCGTCACCCGTTTTGTAGTTGGTGTTTTCAACGTGGTCTTTCACCATTTCCTTTAAATCCTCTTCGGGTAACTTTTCAAACGTGCTCCAAATATCAATTTCTGGTAACGTTCTACCCATGCCAACAGGCTCGCTACCCATTACGTTCTCTAGATCCCTGGAGTTAGTTTGTTTTACTGGGCTAACGTTGTTGCTTGGCAAGTATCTTTCTCTAGTTCTAGATTTTAACGCAGAAGCGCCTCTGAACTGGGACTGACTACGCATGGGAGATCCTTTCATAGGTGGTCCACTCCCGTTACCGTACAGCTCGTTCCACTCTACCCAATCAGGATTAAGCTCCAGCTCCATAGACTCCATGTTCAGTATATGTTTTTTGGGTTCTTTGTCCCCATCTATATCTACGGGTTTTTTTGTTTCATTTTTTTTCTTGATTTTTGTTTTTTTAACCTCTTTCTCTTTTTTAGGAGTTTCTTTTTTAGAGCTCTCTTCGCTGTTCATTCTATCACTCATAATTTCCTTAGCAACCTTGTCGGTTAGATTACCAAACTCTCCGCTAGTTGAACTACCGTCTCCACCAGAATATTTGAACGTTTCAGAGGACTGTGATATTAATCTTTCGTTTACTTTCAATGCTGAGCTTTTGGGCCTTACGTTGCTCCAACCTTTTTTCTTAAGAGCTAGATGTTGTTTTTTGGTGTTAGCCATTTTACTTTCACCTGCCCTACTGTACATCACGTGCTTTTCAAATGCCATATTATTTATTTTTATTACTTTTGTTAAAAAACAAAGGTCCCTTCATCTTGTAGCCACTGCCAACTCCTCCCTTGATCTGTTTTATAGGAGACCCTTTCATCTGCATAGCGGTAACGGCCATGCTAGCTGAGTTTCCAGCGTCTTTTGCCCCGCCTATCATTTGCTCTTTAGCCCTTTGCCTAGCGTCATCTGCACCTATTTTTCTTTGTTGAGATAGACCCATGAACGTTTCTGCTTTATCCATAGTCCTGTCTTGCTCTAGCATTTTACCGTACCTTTCTTTAGATTGGTTTTTAGACTGCTCTCCAGCCGCTAGTTTTTGATTTGCAGACTCTTGTTGCCCAATCGAAGCAGAAGCTCTAGCTGATTGCTGCGAACCTTGATTAGCCATTGCTTGCGCTAACCCAGCGACACCAGAGGAACCAGCTGCGCCCTGCATGTTCTGCATTATATTAGCTTGATTCTGTTGATTTTGAGTTGCCTCAAACTCAGCTTGCTTTGTATTTACCGTTAAGTCTTCATATGAATTTTCCATGTTAGCGTATGGATTGCTAACATCAGTACCTTCTAAGTCTACCTTACGTTTAGCTAACTCTTGATTAGCTTGTCTTTGTTCTTCTATTCTAGCCTTACGACCTTGTAACGCTCCAACTATTTTAATTGTAGCTTGCGTCGCGGCCATAGCCACCATTACCCAACTCATAATTCTTGATTTTTAATTAATTTACTATTTTTTAACAACTCAATATCTCGCATAGATACTTCTGGATCATTAAAATCCTTAGCTATAACCTCGCTCTCGATATCTGATAAATCTGTACTATCTGTAACATGTACGGTTATAAACCTACAATCAGTGTGCGTGTATATAACTCTTTTAGTGCCCGCTAGAGTAATCCCGTTATGCGGCGCTTGTATATCTACAACCCCGTCCTCTGTCAGTATTGACATCTCGCCTTCCACTAAAAAAAATGGATGCGTTTTTTTATGTATCTTCGTGACTAGAAGTTCGTTAGCTGGGTTGAATATCTCTCTGATGTAACAACCATCTGCAAAAAGATGTTTAACTGGATTCGTCTTTTCAAGCTCCTCACCTACCATTGCTCTGTCATCTTGTTTGAGAATGTTTTCAAACTCAACTATGTTATCTCTAAAGTCTTTTTTACGTCTTAAGTCCTCCGCTACCTCCCAAGCTTCTTCAAATGTAAAACTATGTTTAATACCCAACTCCTCTGTCATCTCTATAAACTGAGCCTTTGACTCTTCTTTACTTAGAGGGCTTTCCTTAATCTGCTTGTTGATTTTTTCTATACTCATATTTAATTAAATTATATCAATATAGTCACAGTTTTTGACGTTTATTTACTACTTTCGAAATACTCAGCTGCAACAGAGAATATCTCGCCGTGATTAATAGTAGCATCGTTTATAAGTTTAATCTTAGCAAAATAACCAAGCAAGCTAGACATGTTCGCTGCGTTGTCCTTACTAAACATTATAAAATCAGTGGGAGACGGGGTGTTTCCGCTCACGTCATTATTGCAAACTATACTGTTTATACCCACAGTCGTTATTGGTCCTATTACAGATATACTACCACTGTTACCAGTGTCAAAACCACCTAAGTTACTCGTAGAAACGTAGTAAGCTATATCGTTTATCTGAACTGAAGATTGTACTACTCCTGAAAAGTTTAGTGTTATTAATGGCATATTACTTAAATTTTACTGTTATTGTTCCGTTTCCTTCCTCTTCACCGTCCACACCACCAACCGTTGCTTTGTACACAAAAGAGTCCGTGCTGCCTGGTTCTACTACCACGCCCTCTGCTATGCTGTAACGTATACGCCCGTCGTCCCAAGCAGATCCTGAAGCGCCGTAAGCGGTTAAAGTTCCTAAAGACGGGTTTTTTTCCGTGCTTAACACTTTGTTCTCCGCGTTGCCATCCGTGTCAAACCCTCTCACGTCTATATCTATAAAACCTGTCTCTATGCTGACTAAAAGGCCCTCGTCGCTGTCCGTGTCCTTATCGGGAACGGTTGGCTTTACCGTTATGAGACTGTCTAAAACAAGAGAGACATCAATATTTTCTGTTGGGAATTTATTTATAATACCAGTGTAACCAACCGTTAAGGACGCCGTTCCAGACCCAGTTAGTGTAGGTGTTAACTTACCTTGGTAACTTTTGGACAGGTTGTTGTTACCGACTTTAAAATCACCTCTCGGCTCTCCGTCAATATCCCGACTACCTCCAGTTCCTCTAAGGCTCCTCACTAAATACAGTACAGCTCCGTCAGACTTTGTTACGGCTCCAGATTTAGCAACTATCGGTACGTTTGCGTTAGCGCCTCCAATTCCCGTTTGTACAGTACCACCTAAGTTACCGCCAACAACAAATCCAGTTGCCGTGGTACTAAATGTCACTGTTTTGGATGTATGCTGGTTTAATTTGTATTGTAAAACAACGTCTGCGCTCGCTATAGTTGTGTCCCAAGTGTTTTCAGTTACCAACGGTGTTATAGTAACCGTGTATGCTTTATCTGAAACAATTTGCGGAAACGTAATACCAGTGGAGTAATATCCAGTTGAACCAATTTTTTCGCTGGTCACTCCAGAGAAACCCGAGGTAAACGTGTTCCTATCAAAATCATAATGATAAAAATCATCATCTCTTACTACCGTGAGAGAGAAACCAGCCGCCAACTTTGTACCAGAAATAGTTACCGTTCTAGTTTCGCCAGCAGGATCTACATTGTTAGTGTTGAAATTTGTGTTTATTATTAACGGCTGAGTACCCTGCGCTAACGGCGTTAAAGAGCCACTATGAGCCCAATCTATGACGTGGTGATCGCTGCAAGGCACGTCTGTGTTTCCAAGAAACTTAACTGTAAATTTTTTAGCCACACATCTCGGCACTGTGTTGTAGTTACCTCCAAAAGCGGTGTTTGCCATTGTGGAAAAATTTAAAACATCTCCAGAGGACAGGGTATTAGTTTCAGTTAGCATAACCCTGCTATTAGCATGGTCAACTTCCTTAACCCTAATGTCAGCACCAAAAAGAGGCCAGCATACATTAGCCCCTGGAGTTGGGTTCGCTATGGGGTCATAAGAGCAACTTACGAGTGTTGGCCCAGTGACCTGCATTCCTCTCATCACGTCTGTAGTATCGCAGAACACAACATTACTACCATTGGTGTCTAAAACCAAGGTTTTGTCAACGTTGTAGTCAGTTGGAGTTTCTTGTATTGTATAATAACCGGAGTTAGAAGCTGCTGCGTTTAGCTGGTAAAAAGGGACGACTTCAAAACTGTACTGTGGTGCTGTCCAGTAAGTTTTCTCAAACAGAACTGTAGATAAGTTTGGTGTTAAGTTCGCTTCGTACTGACTCACGTCTGCCGTGCCAGAGTTTGCTGGAAGAACGTATCCAGCGATATTGCTTAATGGGTTTGACCAGGTAGTATTAGTTGGTTGGGGGGAGTTAGTAACTATAGAAGCATCTTTGACATCTATAAACAACGATTGACACAAATTCAAGGGTGTTTGGCTCATACCTGGATCTATAGGGTTGCCAGTGCTAGGCCAAGAACTAACGGGGCAACTACCCTCTTGCATAGTTTGGCTAGTTAAACAGGTTTGTATTGACCTGCTGCTAACCGTGTGCACGGACAATTGGTCTATATCTATCAATATCTCTGTGTTTACAGTTATAGTAGCTTGAGGGTCTAGGTAAATGTACACCTCAATAATATTGTCAGGATCGTAAGCTACGCCGGTCACACGCGCTATAGACGCTATTGGCTCGTTACTGTCGTAGTTTCCGAAAGTTACCATAGTGGGCAGTAAAACACCAGGGATACCGTTGGGAGCTGATGTTGGCCAAGTACCAATTGTGAAATCTTGCTCACCAACAACATAACCAGCGCTTGGCGTTATATACAATCTAACGGCGTTAGGTAGACCGTTACCTGACGTAATGTTAGTTAATTGTACTTCTGATACCGAATAATTTGTGCTTGCGCTATGTCCCATTTATTTTATTTTAATGATCGCTTGGATCGTCTTTTACTGTGACTGTTAATATTCCTGACGGAAGTTGGCAACTACCGTCGTCTTGAGTAGCTAGTGAGTTGTAGTTTGTTGCGTTCGCGTCTGTACATCCAAGTATAACGGTTCCTGAAACGGTTTGATCGATAACGTAAGTACATCCGCCGGCAGAGGTTACTGTAACGGTATAAGTTCCTATTGGAAGGTTGTTAAACATAGTGTTACTTCCACCACCGCTACCACCAGGGTTAGGGTTGTTTCCACTAGCTGGGTAATTAACAGCGTTAATCCCAACTACAGTTGTAGTGTACGGTAAATCTTCAGCGTATGCAGTTGGAGCAACTCCTATCTGCCCGCTAGCGGTTCCATAAACAGCTACCGACACGTTTACCTTACTACAATCTCTAGGAGTTTCAACGCCACCATCAGTTATGGATTGTACCATCCCAATACCTTGGTACGAGAACTCGGACATGTCAATATTAGTGTCGTTCGCGGAATTAAAGAAAGTTTGCTCTCCCTGCATGGCAGCGAACCACTTGCCTTCTTTTTCTTTGAACTCTAGTTTCTTTCCACTCTGCAAGTCTGTCTCTATCTCATCTGCAAACCAACCAGAATGATTGAAGTTATTGTAATACTCTGCATCGAACTGATTGTTGCTGTTAGAGTCTAATCCTGTTAAAACGTTCTTAGATATCCTACTTTGCGAACCTGAGTACTTTAAAGAAAGTAAACTTTTAACGGTGTCAGGAGAGCCGTTTAACAAAAACTCCAGTTCTGAAACGTTCTGCACGTCATAAAAATTATTCCTTAAATTGTTAGTTCTATGTTCCCATAGATAACCAGAGGAATTAACGTGATACGTACTATCCGGGAAAGTATAGAACTTGTTGTTCAAACTTAAACCGTTGTCTATAATCCAAGACTTAAAACTAATCCAACCGTTTGTCTTGTCTGAGAAACTAATAGTATAACTTTTAGATCCCTTAGCGTCGTTTTCATTACCATTACCGCTACTAGAACCACTAGTGCTACCAGTTGTCTCGTCAAAAGGTCCAATCAAAGACCAGTTGAACACTTGGGTATCTTGATAGCTACTAGCACCTACCATCCAATTAACTATAACTTTGTAAGAGCTTGTAGCTGGATCATAAGTTATGCTTTCAACAGAGTAACAAGTTTCAGATTGATGTGGGTGTTGGTAAGAGTTAGGGGGCCAAGGGTTAGTTGGTGGGAACGGAGGTTGAGGTGGCGCTGTGTAATTAGCCCAGTAATATGTTTGGTATATATAAACGTTGTTAGCTCCGTTAGTGTTTAAAGCAGCTATTAAATCATTCCAATTAGGAGTACTGTCA
>TARA_R110000765_G_scaffold31238_1_pt1 | contig 17599 bp, 24 predicted proteins | sample TARA_R110000765 | Tara Oceans TARA_R110000765 (sample SAMEA4398168) | marine metagenome | biome: Polar Biome; feature: [MES] marine water layer (ENVO:01000295) within the mesopelagic zone...; material: water (ENVO:00002006), including particulate matter (ENVO:01000060) such as...... | reverse complement strand
CCAAGATGTCATTGATTGGAACAAATATTCCGAGCATGAGAAGGTAGTGGCAATGATACAAGCATACCAGAACTACAAAAACAAAAAGGAAAAAAAGGCATGAATATTAAGGAGTTAGAAGACTCACTCGCTATGCAACAGGTGATACCTGAGCGGAAACAAGGAAGAATAAAAGAGAGCGTCTTAAAATTTATCGAGGCAGCAGGAGTAGGCGAAGAGTTTCACAGGTTGCACGTGGCTGCTTTCATTATCGAGAACAGTGCGCGGATCTATAAGGAGTTTGAGGTTGATGCCTTAGTGAAAACAGTGCGCCATCATTTTCATTGTTTAGAAAAAGAAGGCGTTATAGAAAGAACGGGCGAAACTGCGAAGCATTTTAAGGTATTTCTTTTCAGGAGGAAGGAGCAATGAAAACGAAAAAGTTAAAGTACGATTGGGAGGTAGACTGTTGGAACAACCTTTTAGTTTTTCGCGCTATGACATACTCAGAAGTGAGTGCTGAACTGGAAGGATTAGTTGATATGAGCAAGGTACGTCTTGTCAAACGTGAACCACGCTTAGAAGCCACAGTAAAGCCTCTAAAGGCTTTAAGGAAGGAGGTATAGGATGATACTACACACAATGCCAGAGGCATTAGAAAGGCTTAGAGAGACTGTCAAGGCTACAAAAGAGACACATTGCCTAGTCTACACAGGACATGGAGTAGTTGAAATACTGAAAGAGAAAGATTGCAAAGGGTATACTGTGATTGAGAAATATAACGCTACTTACAATATGCTGCTTGCTCAGAGCTAATCTCAGCTATAACATACAACAGCTAACCCTTGAATGAAAACTATGTAGTAGAGGGTAGCATGAAAATTGGAGGTAGTCAAATGTTAGAACGATTATACGATAGACCACTAGGGGAGTACATCACTCGACTCATCCGAGCAAAAGCCGATGTGGACAAGGGGCTATGTACTTTGAGGGAATCAGTTGACTTATATAAAGTATCAATTGTAGACTTGCGCCAGCTTAGATTGGAAGAGAAGGAGTGGAACAAATATGTGCAGAACCACGGGGACAGAAGTCCGCACAGGAGGTATCAAGATGTTGATTGAGATAGGTGAATCAGGTGTTTTTATGTGTTCGACAAGGCAAGGGGTGGGTATAGACTTTCAGTTTCTTGGCTGTTTGAATGCTCCTCTTTGCCTGGTGGACGAACAAGGAAGCGCACAGCTCTTTTACATAGAAGGTTTTCACATAAGATTGCCCTTCTTCGAGATAAGTATAGGAATATTACACGAGGTTGAGGATTAATGGACACTGAGTATACTGACACACACCAACCATGTAGTGATTGCGGTTCATCAGATGCTTTAGCATACTATGATAATGGGGGAAGTTATTGTTTTTCTTGCACGAAATACACTAAAGCTAATGATGACGCACCAGCAGTGGTGATACCTAAGACAGAGAAAGAAGGTATCCCTAAACAACCTTTCACTGACATCCAGAACCTACTAACTACAGGGGATTACTCTGGTATCTCGGAAAGGAATCTTACGGTAGCTACAGTTAAGATGTACGGTGTGCTTCGGACACCAGACAAAACTTACTTTGCCTACTATGGTGAGGACTCAGACCTTGTGCCTATAGCATCGAAGGTCAGGCATCCAGACAAGAAGTTCCACACAGCGGGAGACTTTCAGAAGACCTTGATGTTTGGTCAACAGTTATTCCCTGCTGGCAGTGCTAAGTCAATCACCATCACTGAAGGTGAGTTCGATGCTTGCGCTACTTATCAGATGACAGGGAGTAAGTATCCTTGTGTGTCAGTTAGGGCTGGTGCTAGTGGTGCGCTAAAGGACTGCAAGAACAACTACGAGTACCTTGATTCGTTTGACAACATAGTCATTTGCTTTGATGCGGACGAGCCTGGACAAAGTGCATCCAAGGCAGTAGCTGAGTTGTTCGGTGGCAAGGCTAAGGTGATTAAACACTTGAAGGGTATGAAGGATGCTTGCGATTATCTGGTTGCTGATAAGAAAGTAGAGTTCACTTCGGTATGGTGGGGTGCTGAAAAGTATGTGCCTGATGGTATCATCAATGGTGCTAGTCTGTGGGGTGAAGTATCTAAGCCACTGAAAGGTGCAGAGTTGCAATATCCCTACACTGGAATCAACGAATTGACCTACGGGATTAGACTGAGTGAGTTGATTACGATTACTGCTGGCTCTGGGCTAGGGAAGTCACAGTTCTTGAGAGAAATTACTTACCACATTATGAAGAACACAGACGCTAACATAGGTATGCTCATGCTGGAGGAATCTACACGCAAGACAGTAGAGTCCATGATGTCACTGTCAGCCAACAAACCACTACATCTCCCTGACATTAAGGCTACCAAGCAAGAGAGGAAGGAAGCATTTGATGAGACGATGGCATCAGGACGTTTCCACTTCTTTGACCACTGGGGTAGCTTAGGTGTTGACAATGTAATGGCACGTATAAGACACATGGCGAAGGCTCTTGAGTGTAAGTACATCATCCTTGACCACATCACTATGGTTGTGTCGAGTCAAGCTAATGGTGATGAACGTAAGGCTCTTGACGAAGTAATGACCAAGCTCAGGATGCTGGTGGAAGAGACAGGGTGTGCTGTGTTTGCAGTAAGTCATCTCAAAAGACCTGATAGCAAGGGACATGAGGAGGGAGCAGTCGTTAGTCTCTCTCAACTGCGAGGCTCTGGTGCTATAGCACAGCTAAGTGATATCGTAATAGGTTTGGAGAGAAATGCTCAGGCTGATGATGTGTTTGAGCGTAACACTACGAAGGTAAGGGTATTGAAGAATAGATTCAGTGGACTCACTGGGCCTTGTACTAATCTTCACTACGATTCGATAACAGGCAGGATGTCAGAGGTTAAGGAGATAGACAATGCTAAAACTAATGGGAAAACTTAGGTGCTTGTTAGGTTGGCACGCCAGGATGCACATCATGTACACAAACAGAGAAACTGAAGTGTGCGCTCGATGCGGTAAGATAATAGAAGGAAAGATTGAATGAGATGTAGGGCTTGTGATGCTTTACTCACGGACTATGAAGCGACAAGGAAGTCGGCTGAGTCCCTTGACTTCATAGACCTTTGCAATAACTGTTACCGTTACATAGTAGAGGATGTCGATACTATAGATCGTGAGGACTTGCGAGACATAGCAGACGAGGAGGAGACATTACCGCATGACTACGATGAAGAAGACGATCTATTTAGATATTGAAACTAACATGGCACACAATGTTATCTGGTGCTGTGGTGTGCAGGACGCTCAAGGTAGTACGATGTTCACTGATAACATAGGTCTTCAGGAGGTCATCGACAATGCTGACGAGGTAGTAGGACACAACATCATAGGATTTGATGCACCAGTCTTGGAGCAGGTATGGGGTGTTAAGATACCCGCCAACAAACAAACAGATACTCTTGTGCTTTCACGCCTTGCAAAAGCTGATGAAAGAAGGCACAGCCTAGAAGTCTGGGGTGAGAAGCTGATGTTCCCCAAGATAGACTTCCACGATTATGATGGCGGGCTTACTGAAGATATGAAGGAATACTGTGAGCAAGATGTTTCGCTAACAGTTAAGGTGCATGAGATTTTGCTGAGAGATTTGGAAAAGTTCTCTACTCGGTCTATCAAACTAGAGCATGACGTAGCTTTCATACTAAAACAGCAGGAGGTTAACGGTTTTAGGTTGGACATAGAGAAGTGCAATGACTTGTTCCTTGTTGTCAGCTCAGAGATGGTTAAGATAACAGAGAGACTTCAATTAGTGTTCCCTCCTAAGTGTACGCCCAGGCTTTCAACTAAGCAGACTCAAGAGTTTATGGGAAAGACGATACCGAAGTTTAACAAGCCAAAGATTCAACCTTTCAATGTTGGCTCACGCCAGCAGATAGCAGAGAGACTAGCTCTGCATGGTGTCAAGCTGACTGAGAAGACAGAGAAAGGCAGGTTAATTATTAATGAGAAAGTCTTAGCCAAGCTAAGTACGCCAGAGACTAAGCTAATCAACAGGTACTTAATGTTACAAAAGAGGGCAGCACAAACAGAATCGTGGCTTAAAGCTGTATCTAGGGATGGCAGAGTTCATGGCAGAGTTATCACCAACGGTGCTATCACTGGGCGAATGACACACATGAGTCCTAACATGGCACAAGTACCAGCAGTTCACGTACCATTTGGCAGAGAGTGTAGAGGATGCTGGACTGTCGATGAAGGTAACGTGTTAGTGGGTGCTGATGCTAGTGGTCTGGAGTTACGGATGCTGGCTCACTATATGGACGATGATGAATACACAAATGAGGTCTTGTCTGGTGACATCCACACAGCAAACCAGAAAGCAGCAGGGCTACCAACTAGAGACAGTGCTAAGACTTTTATCTATGCTTTCTTGTACGGTGCTGGAGCAGGAAAGATAGGAGAAATAGTCGGAGGTTCTTACAAGAAAGGCACTGAGTTGATTGATAAGTTCCTTGAGAACACGCCACCACTAAGTGATTTAAGAAGCAGGATAATGCTAAAGGCAGCCACTAAGGACAGGACAGGAAAGGCTACTCTTGAGGGGCTGGATGGCAGGAAGTTGTTTATCAGGTCAGAACACTCTAGCTTGAACACACTGCTACAAGGAGCTGGAGCTATTGTTATGAAGGAAGCTCTGGTGTTGCTAGACAAGGCACTGAAAGAACACAAGCTACCCCACAAGTTTGTGGCTAATGTCCACGATGAGTGGCAGATAGAGACTCCTGAGTGGGCAGGACAGGCTGTAGGTATGCAAGCTGTCTATGCTATTCGGGAGGCTGGAAAGACTTTAGGACTGAACTGTCCTTTAGATGGTGAGTTTAAGATAGGGAAGACATGGACAGACACCCATTGACATTCTCTAATTCATGACTTATTATTATTAATGTTACACAACTGAAGAGGAAATTAATATGTCTAACATCGTGGTTAATGCTGATGTTTACTGGGCGTTCTTGAACAATAAGAACATGAACGAGAAGTTCTCTGTTGATCTTTGCAATCTTAGCGAGGCTGCGGTAGAGAAACTGCAAAGCATGGGGCTGTCTGCCAATAGCAACGACAAGCAACCAGAGAAAGGTCAGTTTGTTACTTGCAAGAGTGACTACCCTATCAAAGCGTACAACTCTGATGGTGATCTCATCACAGAGATTTATGACAATGGTTTGAAGGTGGCTAACCAATCTAAAGGAAGAGCTGTGCTATCTTCTTACGATTGGAAGAATGGGAAAGGGCGTTCACCAAAAATGTTGAAGTTCTTCATTACAGACTTAATCCCTTACGCGGATGGTAATGTCTCTGAAGATGCTGGCCCTGCTACTGCTATGGAAATTGAAGCAGACGCTTTGTAGTCAACGCTAGGGAGGCCAAGGACGGCTTCCTCCTTTGACCAAGCTAAGGAGGACATAGCATGATTCTAATAGATGCAGACATAATCTGCTACAGGATAGGATTCGCTACGCAGGAAGAGACATCAGGGAAGTATATACTGGATGTTCTTAATAGCTATACCTCAAACATCTTAGCACAAGCCTCTGACTCTGAGGACTTCCAACTGTATCTTACAGGCAAGACCAACTTCCGCAACGAGATAGCCACTACCGCGCCCTACAAAGGCAACCGTAAAAAAGAAAAGCCAAAGCATCTAGGCTTCATAAGAGCTGCTCTTCTTGGAGAGTGGGACGCTGTTGTCTCTGTTAATGAAGAAGCAGATGATGCTATTGCTATCAAAGGCACAGAGCTTGGTGATGACTGCGTGATGTGCAGTGTAGATAAAGACTTTGACCAGATACCCGGCTGGCATTACAACTTTGTTAAGAAAGAAAAGTATTACGTCACACCGGAGGAAGGGTTGTTTTTCTTTTATAAGCAGATACTCATGGGTGATAGGATAGATAACATCATAGGTATCAAAGGCATTGGTGAGAAGAAGTCAGCTAAGATACTTGAAGGTATGACAGAGCAGGAGATGTACGATAAGTGTGTTGAACTATACGATAGTGAAGAAAGAGTAATAGAGAATGCGCGATTGTTATGGCTACGAAGGGAACAAGAAGAGCTGTGGACTCCACCGGATGATGAAGATACCGAGTAAGCAGAAGAAACGTACAGGCAAACCGCCTAAAGGGTACGACTCTTTTTTTGAGTACGATCTTCATTGCAAGCGACTGAAAGGCTGCAAGTGTCATTCAGAGACTATTAAGTACGTTCAGCACAAGACATACCATCCTGACTTTATCTATCACATGGGTAAAGATACTATATACATAGAAGCAAAAGGAAGGTTCAGAGACAGGCAAGAAGCGCGGAAGTATGTAGATATAGCAGAGGGGTTAGGTAGACATGACGAACTTGTTTTTGTATTTTACAACCCAAAGACACCCATGCCGGGTGCGAGGAGAAGAAGAGATGGAACAAAGTTTACTCACGGAGAGTGGGCAGAAAAGCAGGGGTTCAGATACTTCAGTGAACATGATGTCCCTGTTGCATGGAGCTATAAATAGCATAGCTGTAGTGGCTTTACCGGTTCTGTTAACTTACTTCCTGTTTGGGGGTGAAGAGTCTCTACACAGCCATATGCTTGCTTACTACGAATCACAGACAATCTACTATAATGACTTAGCACTAGTTTGTGCAAGGGGGTAGCTAATGATTAAACATCTTGTAATTCCAGACACGCAAGTTAAGCCGGATAATCCGATAGAGCATCTTGAGTGGGCAGGGCAGTACGCTGTGGACAAGAAGCCTGATGTAATCATACACTTAGGCGATCACTGGGATATGCCCTCGCTGTCTAGCTATGATGTTGGTAAGAAATCGTTTGAAGGTAGGCGGTACACTAAAGACATTGAAGCAGGTATAGAAGGAATGAAGGCGTTCTTGAAACCTATCAAGAAAGAACAGAAAAGGTTGAAGAAGGGTAAGCGTAAGCTATGGACTCCCCGCTTAGTCTTTTGTTTAGGCAACCACGAATTCAGAATAGAGAGAGCAGTAGAGGCCGATGCTAAACTAGAGGGTTTACTAAGCTATGAGGACTTTAATCTTAAAGAAATGGGCTGGGAAGTGTATCCTTTTCTTTACCCTGTTATTGTGGATGGTGTTGTTTATAGTCATTACTTTACTTCTGGTGTTATGGGACGGCCTGTTTCAAACGCTCGGCTACTGTTGCAGAAGAAGATGATGTCGTGTGTGCAGGGTCATGTTCAGGACAGAGACATAGCCTTTGCTCGTAAAGCTGACGGCTCTTCAGTCACAGGAATCTTTGCAGGTATCTTCTATCAGCACGATGAGGACTACCTAACGCCACAAACCAATGGCTCTTGGTCAGGAATTTGGATGTTCAATGAGGTAGATAACGGCAGCTTTGACGAGATGCCTGTGTCGATGAATTACTTGAGGAGAAAGTACGGTGAAAACATCTAAACTATTATTCACAGTTAATGACAGATTTAAAGTAAAAGTAGACAACTACTGCTACCATCTAGTAGAAACCTACGAAGGTCTTGAAAGAAAAACAAGGAAAACTAAGCAGCAGGAGAGTGTAAGCTTCTACCCATCGCTAGAGCAGTGCCTAAGAGCCATTAAAGAGGCTGAGATTAAGGAGTGTCAGGGTATTGATGAAGTCTTAAACGCTCTTACACGGTCTTACAAGATAGCTCAAGAGACTGCTGAAGGGATGCCTAAGCCAGAGGGGAGAACTCTATGAAAATTAAGGCAACAGGGTTCGCAGTAGGGACGTTGACAGAGGGAAAAGAGTACGCAGTTTTACAGAAAGGGGATAGGGACGCTGTCATAATAAATGACATAGGCAAAAAGGTTTACGCTACCTTGATAGGAGAGTGTCCTCTGCTACTACCTAACTTTGATTGGGAAATTATTAGAGATTCTATAGACGATGCTACAGAAAAAGAATGGTCTGAAGTAGGTAAGAAGTTGTTAGATGAAGTGAACAAACCAGAGCATTACAACACTGGCTCAGTTGAGTGTATCGAGGCTATACAGGCCACACTCAGTGGTGAAGAGTTTAAGGGGTACTGTCGGGGTAACGCTGTGAAGTATCTATGGCGTTGTATGTACAAAGGCAAGTCCAAGCAAGACTTAGAAAAAGCTAGATGGTATCTTGAAAGACTCTTGGATACGCTATAGTATTAACACAAGAAAGGATTACTGCAATGATCAATAAACTTTTAGCATTGGTAATATTATTTTCCTGTTCGCTTGTTTCGGCTCAGACCTACACACGAGTAGGTGAGACTACATTAGGGACTGATGGCTCGATAATCAATAAAGTAGGGAACAGCACTTTTATTAATCACAGTGATGGAACGTCTTCGACAATCAGTGAGTTGGGTAACACTGTTATGATCATTAGTAGCGATGGAACGTCTTCGACAATCAATAAAGTAGGGAACAGCACTTTTATTAATCATAGTGATGGAAGCTCGGAAACAATCAATAAAATAGGCAATAGCACCTTGACAGCCTCTTGGATACCTTATAGTATTAACACAAGAAAGCGTTAAGACTTTCAAAAGAGTCCTCCTCAAGCCTGTCTAGTTACTCCCCCGTCCTTCCGGGTGACTAGGCAGGTTTTTTATTTAGAAGCTTCTTCTTTGACTTTCTCAGTATTCTGTAGCAATCCAATAACAACCGCCCTATCCTTCTTTAGTATGTTTTCCAACACAGGGTCTTTTGTTACTTTTATCGCTTTGTTTGCAGTGGTTAACGTGTCTAACAAGAATCTTGTCATAGTATCACTGCGTACTCCCGCCAAACCTGCCAAACCCACTGCACCTACACCTATCGGGAGCAAAGCAGCCATTTCAAGACCTGTTATGTATCCTGCTGTTACTCCGGCAGACAATAAACTTGTAGGTATATTTAGACCTGTGTTTTGTTTAATAGTTTGTAAAAGCCGTCCAGCAGCATATTTAGATTGCTCTGCCACTTTAGGAGCGATTCTTTCTAATGCTTCATAGTACATGAATTGTTTTTCCAAACTATCTTCAACAAATACTAATTTATTTAAAGGTACTTGTCTGTTTGCTTGGTCTTGAATCACATCATTAATCGAGTTTCTTAATGTTTTGGTAGCTACTGAAATAGCGTTTACTTTTTCTCCAAAAGCTCCTTTTCCAGTTTGTCCACTAACCCAGCTATCGAAGTCTTTTCTTGCTTTTAGCAGAGAAGCTGCGGAGCCATCAGTTTCTGAAAGCAAAGAATCTAATTTTGTTTTCATTTGGTCAACAACATTTTTTAAGCCTTTGTCCGAAGTTATTAATAAATTATTTTTAGCATCGTTAACAGCGTTACTCAAACGACTATTTAAAAAGTCTGTATCTATCGTTATATCTTTTAAGAACGCAGATAGTTTGTTTGCTTCCTCTCCAATAGACTCTCGAATTATGTTTGCGTTCTTCAGGATACTGTTTGAGGGTTTTATATTTAATTTACTTACTGAGTCAGCTATTCTTTCTTCAAACTCATTTAATTTTGTTGTCCGAGTACCTAAAGCAGAGGAAGCAACTCTTCCTTCTGAGACAGCTTCTTCTGTTATTTTACTAGGTGTTAGAAGATCAACAGCTAGTTCTTGTTTGTTTGCAGCTACTCTTGTTTCAAGAGCCTGTTGTCCACGCAGATGCAAAGGGAGATTGTCTTTGTCTAAAGGAGCTTTCGGTCTTCTCGGTGCGAGTATAGAACTTATGTTAACAATAGACTCCATTGTCCTTGCGTCTTGTGGGTTGTCTCTTTTCCAATCACTGTACATTTCTGGAATTTCACTAGCTATTTCATAAGCAGCTAATGCTGTTGGGTCATTTTGCAACCAATTCCAAGCTTGTTCAGCATACTCACCTACTCCTTCTCTTGTTGATTTAGGTAGAAGAGCATAAGCGGATGTGATTCCTTCCATAGCTGCTAAACCAGCTATATCTGTAGACGTGCCGACAAGACCTTTCCCAAGTGTTTGAGTAAAAGTAGCATCTAAACCTTGCTTTCCTTCTAAATAATCACTCCAAGCATCCTGAACCTCTTTTCTTCTGTTGACAGCAGCACTTTGAATACTAGCCATTAAGGGAAACTCATACTCTTGTTCTTCAGCTCCTTGTAAAAAATCAGTCTTTATAGGTTGCCAATCAAGAGCTTCTGAGGCTTCTTCTGTACCTGCGGGTAGTGGAACATTAGACGTAGGAGAAGTGGAGACTAAAGGCTCCCAGTTAAGTGCTTCTGTTGTTTGTTCTGTTGTTGCCATTTTTTTGCCTTATTATCAGGGGGAGGTGAAGGTTTGATATGTATTAGTAGCAGTATTAAAACGCAACTCGGTGTTTCCTTCTTTGCGCACCAATAAAACAAGCTGCCCTTCTGCATTTACCTTTTGTCCCTTAACTGGATCGCCAGCTCTAGTCACCCATTCACTAGGAGATATTTGATAGATATTCCTACTAGGGTCTCCAGATACAGGTTCAAACGTCTTCATTTGAAACCCGCTAGGAGCCTTCACTTTAAAGTTATCTTTAGCATCCCCTGAAGCAACTTCTAAAAGGTTTCTCTCGACAACTTCGTCTACTAGATTATTAAATTTATTAATAGACATGTAAGAATACATTTTCTCTACAGCTAACAGTTTTCTAATGTTTTCTTCTGTGTATTTAGAAGGATCAGCTCCCACCATTCCTTCAGCAAACTCTCTATCTTTATCAGACAGTCCAGTACCTGCGCCAAAAGCAGTGATAGCGTTTGCAACATCTTGCCCCTTTTGAGATATATATATTTTAGTATTATTTAGTCTTTCGGCCTCGTCAGAACCCGGATCAATTAAGCCTAAACTTACCCCAGAAGCGGTAAAAGCGTTTTCCCAGCTAGAGAATGTCCCTGAGTTAAGCCCTGCATTTACAAAAGAAGAAATGGTAAAGTTTCTTTGCAAAGTTTCAACAGCCTCTCTAGCATTTGCGTTTGCATCGGAATAGTTTTCCAATTCTCCCTCATAAACAGTTTTTGTAAAAGCGTTAACTGCATCGACATTTTTAACTTCTGTAGCTAGAATTGCTGGTGCTAGTCCAAGCTCAGAAGGGTCAACCCACTGCTTCTTATTGTTGTCAAAGACTTTTCCATCTTTAGCCTCTCGAAGAATTACTTGCTCTCCTTTGTTATCCGTAAAAGCTTTTGTAGATGCTGAAGAGCCTGACAATATAGACATAAAATCGTCTTCTTCATAAGTATCGTAAAACCCTGAATTTATTCCTTCCATTATCTCGGCAGGTGCGTTCAAAACAGAAGCTAATCTTCTTCGTCCTGTTCGACTTTCCAGACCTTTTGTTTTTGAGATTTGTTCTTTTTGAATTTCAATAGCAGGCTCTTTAAGATCAGCACCTCCTTTTAGTGAAGTAGCTACCGCTTCTAGCCCTAAATTGGTTGCTTGTTCTATTAATTGATTTCTTGCTTGGTTCTCAGCAGCAGTTTTAAGTTCTTTTTGCTGTAGTTTTGTTGCACCACTAGTAAGCTGAAGAGCCTGTTGAGACAACCCAGCAGCATTAGCTAACTTAGCAGCCTCTAACAGTCCTGCTGAAGTGTTTATATCAACACCTGACTGCGCTAACTGAGCATTAATCTTCTCGATAGGACTCCTGACATCTATATCCCTACCTGTAAGACCTCCAAACAAACCCGCTAAGTTTCTTTTTTGCTGAGACGCAGCAGGAGCAACAGCCCCTAAGCCCGGTATGCCGCCTAACAAGCTCTGGCCTACAGGTTGTGCAGGAGCAGCTTGTCTTCTTCCTTCGGCAGACAAGACACCGGGTAATAAATTACTGACTAAATCTATACTAGCCATTCTAAACTCCTACAAAACTGTTAAATAAATTGTTGTTCATTGGTTGTTAGAAACTTACTTCGAAAAAAACTCATACGCCTTTTTAGCCGCCTCTGTTGTTGACAAACCGTCTCCTAAGAAAGTATTAAGAACTGTACCAAAGTCAGGCTTCGAACTCCCTCCTAGTCCACCAATGATTTGACCGAACATACTGTTCTCTCCACCACCAAACATATCCTTTGATAACTGTTCTAAGTACGCTCTTTCTGTAGCAGCGGCTTCACCATAACCTCTCGTAAGAGCTTCAAGACCGCCCATACCAAGCTCACCCTGAGTAACAACACCCTGTAGCCCTGCTCTTGTAGCCAGTTCAGAGTAAGGAGAAGCAGCACTGAGTAAGTTAAGAGCTTGCTGTTGTGGTAAGAAGGCTGCCTGTACACCACCAAGTCCTAACTCAGCTTGCATAGCTTGCTGTTGGCTTCCTAAGCCCATAGCTTGTGCTATAAGCCCTGCTTGCTGTTGTTGTTCGCTCAGAGCTTGCTGTCTAGCCATTAAAGAATCAGAAGACTGTTGTTCTTGGATAGCTTTTTCCATAGCTAACTGCTCTGGAGAGCCTCCATACATTGCTGTGCTAAGGCCAGTACGTCCCTGACTAAATAAACGTTCTTCTAAGCCGAGTCTCTGTCGTTCCTGCTCAGGCTGTCTCATGGCCTGTAGTTGACCGTATATGTCTTGCTGTGCTTGTCCTACACCGTCTCCTTGCAGCATCCCTTGAATACGATACTGCTCTTGACGTAAGCGGTTAGGGTCTAAAGCAGACATTAGATTCTGCCCACCTCTATTAGCAATCTCACGTGCTACGTCCATCTGTGCTTGTGGCATAGTGACAGAGACACCTCCTCCCTGACCAACATCAATACCCGGCCCTAGACCAGTGCTAACACTGAAAGGTTTAAACGTGCCAGCAGAAGCAGTAGCTAAGTCTGTCCCCAAAGTATTAGCCTTTGTTTGAGCATCTGTCCCCAGCTTTCTTTGAGTGCCTCCTAGTGACTTAGCTAATAAATAGTTAGCCCCTAAGTTAGCTCCTTGTCCTATAATATCTTGCCAACCCATAATAATACCTCTGTTTACCCTGCGGGGTAGATTAAATTAGTCTGCCCAGTAGAGCAAGAATGTCTATCTTTTGAATTGAGAATGGAGCATCGTTAACAGTAGCTTCTATACCAACTGTAACCACAGTGCCATTACCTGTTCCATTAAAAGTGTTAGTGTTAATAATGATACTAGCTGAATACTCAGCAATACTTGTGTTGTATTGTGACACACCGTACTCAGCAATCTTCTTATCAGCAAAAGTAAAAGTTTCTTTTGTGTAAGATTCGGTGTAGTCGTAGCCCCAGTTAAGGGTGGCTTCTGTGTTTTGCCCGCCAATAATAGTAAGAGTAAACTTCTTTAAAAACTTTAAGTTCGCTGCGTTACCAAAGTCTAAAGGGTTACTAAAGTAGCTTAGTGTGTATGTTGAACCAGTGCCGCCATCATTATAACCATCGTACTTAGTTATACCTGTAGAGTGACCAAAGTATAAAGTGCCGTCTAGTAGTCTGTGAAAGCACAAAGGATTTATCTGTGTCCAAGTAGTTGCCCTGTAGCTACCATCTTCTAAAGGGCTTCGCATATCAAAGCAATAAACAGTATCCTGTGATGGGAAAGTAAGTAGGTAAAAAGCATTCTCAGGGCTGTAAACAGACTTGATGCTGCCTGTCTCAGCTAATAGAAGTGTAATAAGGTCGTTGCGTACATTTCTACTAATGTCTCTTAAAGGAGCTGACTTCTCTTGGATGGTTCTAGCTAAAGAACGCACTCCAGCATCACTCAAGAATATTAAGTCAGTCCCTATGTTCTGTACTGTGTCTCTTTCTATGCACCCTATGTTGCTAATGGTGTCTGATAGAGTCATTGAAGCAGGGCTTACTGCCCCAGTATAAATAAGGATAGAGTTCTTACCAAAGATTACTAAAGAGCCGTTATGTGCCGCTAAAGCAGTTATTTCATCATAGCCATTAGGCCAGTGCTTAGTTACATCTAAAGAACCTGTTGAACCGCCTGACCAAGCTGTCCCGTCTAATAAGTCAGACCAGTAAACTGTGGATTTATCGGCTGCAAAGTCTGCTACAAATAACCTACCAAAAGCAGCTAAAACTTCATTACCTTCTGGGGGCGTTCCTGTAGCGTGTGTGTGGTCAGACATTGCTACGGCTGAATCAGTGTGTGCAGAGTACACTAAAGGCTCGTAGCCACGTTGCACCATAAAAACATGGTCATTAAAATTAACTGCTTTCCAATTATTAGCTGATATTGAATAGCCAGCAGGAGTCTCGTCTACTAATGTAGTAGTGCCTGAGAATATCTTATTGTTCCCGGCAGAAAGTATAGTGCCATCACCGCTATCATCTCTGTATTGATGCACCATCTCTACACCAACACTGGAGTCAAGCACAGCAGCACCGTTAGTAGTAACGGCTGAGTACCCTTTCCTAGCCCCTACACGCCCGTACTGGTCAATAACACAGTTGTCTGCGATAGACGCAAAGGACGGATTAAGCCCTATGGGGGAGTCTTGGGTGTTTAAACCAAAGAATCCGGGGGCTGCGATGGTTATTGTTTGTAGCTCTTGAGCCATTAAAGAACTCTCCACTCAGTTTCATGTGGGAAATGACCAGCATCTAAAGCTATAGCGTCTGATAGTGAAGTGTTAGCTATAGCAAAGTATTCTTGCGTAGAAGTACCGCCTGTCTCTCCACGCTCTCTAACAGCCATAGCAATTGCTAACTGGATGATAGGGCTTGGTGGTAGTACACAGACTGTTGTATCAGAAGCTAGTTTAGCCTCACGCCCAACAACATCAAAACGTAAAGAGTAAATACCGTTAGGAGTAGGGTAAACCTCAATAGTACGGTCAGAGCTGGCATCAACACCTGAGAAGATAAAGGACGAAGGCGAGCCTGTAGCAGCCGTTGAAATGAAGTATCTTTCATTAAACTTGTTTCTGGAGTCCTGAACCATTCGTAGGTTGTCAGTGTTGTTTATCGCGTCTAGTAACTTGTCTTTAATACCAGAACCTGTAAGTGTATAGGTATAGTCATCTGCCGAAGTGGTTACAGTAATAGTCTTGCGTAGACCAGACCAATCCCAAGCATCTTCTACAAACTCTTTGGCATCATTAACAAACTCGCCCATCATAGTAGAATAAGTGTTTTGAGTTACAGTCGTGACTTCTGCTTCACGTAGCCTTTTCATTACATTGTTTACTAAGTTCAAGTATGTCATCTTATGTCCTGTATCTCTGTGAAATGCCTTCTAGCAACATTGGCTGTGCCGGAGGTGCTACATAGGTTGTTAGCTTTCCGATTAAAGGAATCTTATTGTCTAGTTTAAAAAGGTCAGGAGCTAGTATCTCGGAGGTTGTCCTGTCAGGGCTTAGAGCGACAGCAGCAAACATACCGTCTTCAGTAGTTACAGCATCATTGTGCGTGGCTCCCGGCATTACTGAACCATCTGGCATAACGTGCGTGTCATCATTCAAGTCACCATTAGGAGGAAGAGGAGGATCGCTTACAACATCTTTAGCAGGAGTTCCAGTGTTAGGATCGCCATCAACAACTTCAGGAGTAGTTCCAGTGTTCGGGTCGCTTACAACATCTTCAGCAGGAGTTCCAGTTACTTCCTCTGGAGTTTTTCCAGTAGCTGATTCAAATTCTGGCCTTCCGATTCCATACTTTTTCATCAAATCTAGCAAGTCAACTAAAGTAATATTGGGATTGTTAGTTACATAATCATTTATAATGCCCGGTCTTCTTGCTGCTTTATCTATAGCTCTCTGTGTTTCTTCTGCCGGAGCTTGTTCTTCTACAAAAACATTGGCAGGGTCAAGAACGCCATCATCATCGTCAGTAGTGTCATCGAGTATGCTTGTTTCTTCTACAGGAAATTGTTTTTTATAGTCAGGGTAGTCCAAACCAGAACGAAGAAAAGCATCGTAGGCTTCTCCAATAAGGTCTTGATTATCTGCTCGCCAATCTTTTATATACTGTTCTGCTGCATACCCTTCTGCTACCTCTTCAGGAGGATTAAGAATATCCATCTCTTGTTGAGATAAATCCATCTCTGCTTGAACGTCAGGGTCTATCGTAGAATCTACTTTGCCTTGTTCATATATAGCATATGGGTCTATACCAGCTTCAGTCATTGCATCTAAAGTAAGTAAACGAAGATTCTCGTTCTTTTGTCGTTCTGCTTTTGACCTCGCCTCTCTATTTCGCCCATAAGCAGCTACTGATGCAACGGCTCCAGCACCGCTGAAATTACCAAAGTTAAACATCGTATTGCCAGGGCTATTTAGACCATTACCTGTAGGCCCTAGTATAATCCTGTCCCTAATGCGATTAGGTATATTTCTAACTATTTTGGGGATGTTGCCTACTGCGGTAGTAGCACTATGAAAAAGATTGTGCATCAATTCTTCCTCTCTACATTCTTAACTTTTTCTACAGTCCTCATAGCACCTAGTCCTAACATACCTAACAGAACAGGAAGTAGTGTCTCCATATCAATCATCGGTATTGCTACGATTGAACCAGTTAGCTCAAGAGCCATGTTGCTAAAAGGTATAATAATAAAGTTACCTGCCATGCCTAATACACACACCCAACCTACGGCTGGCCTCCATCCACTAACAAACATTGAAGGATGTTCAGCCTCTGCCTTGTTTATCTCTAGCTGTGCTTGTACTGCTTCAGCCGCAAGACGTTCAGCCATAGTAGCTATGTCATGTGATAGCTGTGCCTTCTGGTCTTTGTCTTCTACAAACTTGTCTAAGATTGCAGAAACTGGGCCAGCTAAAGAACTTATTAAGTTAATCACTTACCGCCCCAATTCATCCAGATACCCGCAGCAAGAGCGAATAAAATAGCAGTAGTAAGCAACTTAGCAACAGTCTGTCCTACTGTTTGTTTGGTTGCTCGCCAAGCGTCTAGCAAGTTACGAATCTCTCTCATGTCACCGTAGGCTTCTTGGTCTGACAGCCCTATATCCTGTAATGCTTGTTCAGCACCCTTCCTTGCTGCGCGATCAAGCATTGCTTCTACTTCTTGTTCTGTCATATTTAACATCCTAATTCTCTGCTACTAAAGCAAAAACCCAAATAATAGTGCTAACAACAACAGCACACAAACCCACCAACATAGAAAAGTCAACACTATCTTTCTTGGCTTGTGCCTTTGCTCTGGCAGCTCTTAGTCGTTGGTCTTTAATGTTGCGCCTTTCTTTAAGCATATCGCGATAAAATTGACCTTGCCCTGACCAGATTAAGAACTCTCGAAGTTCTTTCTCCATTTGAGCTGCCTTGCTCTTAGCTATAGTAATCTCTAGTGCCTGAGCTTCTATGCTTTTACCTTTGAGTAACTTAGACGCAAAGGGATTTGTTTCGTTTTCTATTCCTGCTTCTGTAATCTGTTCGTTGGCATCCCAGAATTTAGATAAGGTCTGCCCCATGTCTCGTAGCTCTTTGCCTTTTGCTACTCCTTTTTTTAGTGCGTTAAAGGCAGAGCTGGCAAGACTAACTGCTGCCATTACCTCAATCATTTTAACCGCCTATAGTAATCCAACCTGTTTCGTTATCTGCTTGGTATGCGTCTTCGTCCCAGTAAGACTCTCCATCGGGCTTATCAAGTGG
>TARA_R110000765_G_scaffold70253_9_pt1 | contig 17601 bp, 13 predicted proteins | sample TARA_R110000765 | Tara Oceans TARA_R110000765 (sample SAMEA4398168) | marine metagenome | biome: Polar Biome; feature: [MES] marine water layer (ENVO:01000295) within the mesopelagic zone...; material: water (ENVO:00002006), including particulate matter (ENVO:01000060) such as...... | reverse complement strand
TAATCTTCAATTAATGCTGCACCGCGACTACCTAAAGCGCCATCGGCTTGAATTTTTACACTATTGAAAGTGAACATATCGTCTTTACTTCGATATTGCCCGCTGGCTAATGTTTGTTCCCAATTAGGCGATGGTAAATACAACATGGCATTAACGCGAATGCTCATGGCATTCTCTTGGCTTAACGCTTTAAAAGCATTTAGGTTGTCTGTATCAATACCGGCATCGTGAACACTAGTCAGGCCAAAACTGGCAAGAGAGTCCATCGCTTTTACTAACACTTGCTTTTGTTCTTTAACGGTTAAAGGGGCGATACTTTTATTGATCAAGTCCATGGCGTTATCGATAAAAACACCGGTTGGCATACCGTTTTTATCTTTAATTATTTCACCGCCATCAGGAGATACAGTGTCTTTAGTGATTCCCGCCATAGCCATTGCTGTTGAATTGGCCCAACCTGCATGTCCATCAACCCGTTCAAGCCAAACCGGCTGTTCAGGAAAGTGTTTATCTAAACTCTCTGCAGTAGGAAATGCATTACTTGGCCATTGAGTTTGATTCCAACCACGGCCTTGTATCCACGTTAACCCGGTATTATTTTTTGCATAGTCTAGCGTTTTATTAATAGCATCTTGTTCAGAGATAGTATTGACTAAATCTGCACGCAATAAACTTAAGCCGTAACTTAAAATATGACCGTGGGAATCAATCAAACCTGGGATAAGTGTTTTGCCTTCACCATCTATAATCGTTATTTTATTTGATGATGGTAATGCATCTTTTGCTGAATAGATTTTATCAACTTTATCGTCAGTAAATGCAATGGCGCTAAAGCTTTCAAGGTTCTGTCCATTGATGGTATAGCCTTGAATATTAGTAATTAGTGTGGTTTTTGCAATAGCGATTGCGGGGCTCAATGTGGCGAGAAATAGTGCTGCTTTTACTGCACTTGATAGACTCTTCATAATACTTCCTTGGATGCTTAAGTGGGCAAATACTAGCATGAAAAATAATGAAGTATCATCTTTTTCGAAGAGGTAATGGAAAGTTTTCAGCTAAAAAAATATAGAGCTTTTAGGCTCTATATTTCAGCTAAAATAATTATCAGGTTATGTAAGCTAGCAGGCTAAATCGTGCGAGTTGCTGTTGCTGGCGGTATTAATGCGGCTTTACGTGCTGGGTATAGCACGGCTATTTGCCCAACAACAAATAACGTTACAATACCAAAAAGTATTAATTCAAAACCTATTGGGGATAAATTAAAGGTACTAACCAACCACATATTTAGTCCAATAGCGCCGATACAACCGATAATATTGCCAAAAGTAGAGATAATAAGGTTTTCCATCATAAAATAACGCATTATTTGCCCTTTTGTTGCACCGAGTGCACGACGAGTGCCAATTTGTTTTGTACGACGATTAATGCTGAAAATAGCTAGACCGACAATACCAAAGCCGGTGATTAAGGTTAAGGTTATGACAACGGTGGTTAATATTTTATTCGTTGCATTATGCTGCTGATAACTTTGGTTTCGTGTATCTTCAGTCGTTGTTACTCGACGAATAATGCGTTCTTTATCGCTTTCTGCTAGTGCTTTTTCAATAATCGGCATTAACTCGTCCCGTCTTCCCTCTTCGGTACGAATGAAATAATAACCGCCTTTTGCTTCACGCTGAAATGGTACAAGCATACTGCGTTCAACCCCATTCCAACCGTTCCATGGTGCTTGTAATGCTTTCACAATACCAATAATTTGCATGGGTTGTGTTTGTGAAATATAAACAGTTTTACCTACAGCAGATTGCCAGTCATTGGGGTATAAATTTTCTGCGAAAGCTTGCGTAATAATGGTTTTATCGGGCCACGTTGACTGACCATCTTTACGTAACTCAACATCACCTTGTTTGAAGTTAGCACCCGCTATAAGTTCTAAACCTAGTGTGTTGATGCCATGGTCATCGACCATGTAAATTGCCGAGCCTACCGCATCTTTATCTTCACCAGCTTCATGTTGCAGTGCCATTGACCATCCACTACCACTTAATGGCACAGCATTGATTTGAACAGCATCAACAACCCCAGGTGTGTTGCGGATCATGTGTAAATCAGTTTGTAAATGGGCTTGAATATTATAGTCTTGTCCAAATACCGTATTGGTTAAATAGAAGGTGTTTGCTTCGTCTATACCACTTTCACGCTGCATTTGTTGCTGGCGATCTTGGATCATAAATATAGCGTTGACCATAATCGCCATGGTTAAGGCAATTTGCAGAGCAATAAGTAGTGCCCCTATTTTATTGCGTGCCAAAGCACGTAGTATGAGTCCCGTTTCTAACATAATAATTTCCTATTTACCTATAGCTTATTGGCTTTTAAGTTGCTGAGCAGGCTGAATATTACAAGCACGCCATGTTGGGTATAAACCGGCCAATATCGTGGAAAAAAGGGCAAGTGATACCGCTAAAATAGCCATATTAATGTCTAAACTTGCTAAGCCTTTCATGTAATCGCCATACAAGCCTTCAACCCCTTTTAAACCTAAGTAAGCGAGTAATAAACCTAATATTCCACCTAATATCCCGATACATGCAGACTCAATAATATACTGGCTAAATAATGTGGCCTTGCTAGCACCTAAAGCTTGTCGTAAACCAATTTCAGGGGCTTTGCCTAAGAACTTAGCGAGTAATAAACCCACGGTATTAAGTAAACACACCAGTAAAAACATAAATGACATTGCCATCATCATTTGTGCATCGTCAGCTACAACTTCTTGAGCTTCTAACCATTGCATTACATTACTTAAGCGGTTATCCATTGGACGTTGAAAACGACCAAACTGTTTTTGCTCTTCTACATAGGCATTAAGAAACTGCAGATAATCATCTTTATCTTGTTGGGTTTTTAATTCCACCCAAAATTGTGTCCAAATACATTCAGAAGCAAGAAAAGCTTTAAAGCCATCACCTGTCGGTTTCCAACAATTGGTATTGCCTGAGCGGGAAATTTTTTCATCGGCAATTAAATGAAAGGGCACAAATATATCTTCAGATTCATTAAACGCACCAGTGGTAATATCGTAAAATCTTGGCTTGGGTTGCCATTGATCTATAACGCCGACAATACGAAACATATTTCCTTCGAGCTTAATTGACTGACCAACAGAGTTTTCACCACCAAAAAGTTTGTCATTGGTTTCTTTACTCAACACCACGACAAGCTCTTTACTTTCATCGCTTTGTTGTGACCAACCGCTGCCATAAATAAAAGGCACATTAAACATGGTAAAAAAGTCTGCAGAATTAGCTCTACCATTGACAATTAATGGCAGCATTTCTGGGTCTGCTGGTTCAATAACACCAAAGGCTTGAGCTTGAACATTTTGACGATAAGCTTTACTGGCGCGCATTAAGTTACTTGCATCAGTATAAGTGAGCTGATCAGGCGGATTTAAACCGTCGTCGAATGGATCGTTTACATCCCAACTATCTAGTTGCACATAATATAATTGTTGGCTTTTTTCTGGAATGGGGTTTGCTGACATTAAGTAGTTCACTGTCACTGTGGTCATGGCGGTGCCAATACCTAAGCCGATAGCGCAAATCATTAAAAGGCTTAAGCCCCAATGGCGAATAATGCTGATCCAAGCGAGTCGTAAATAGTAATTAAACATAATGTTATCCTTGTGCTTTTTCTGGCGCTTGAATTTTTTACGCAGTCGCTTGTTGAATATTGGTGATAATATCGAGTTCACTGACTCTGCCATCTTTTACTTGAATGGTGCGTTTAGCCCGCTGAGCGAGTTGTGCATCGTGAGTCACCATTATAATCGTGGTACCTTGTTGGTTTATTTCTTCAAGTAAAGTCAGTACACCCTTAGCCATTTCAGAGTCGAGATTACCGGTTGGCTCATCAGCTAATAAGAAGCGTGGGCTAGTGGCCAGTGCTCGAGCAATGGCAACACGTTGTTGCTGACCACCGGATAATTGGCTGGGTAAATGTTTCATTCGAGAAGCAAGGCCCACACGTTCGAGGTTTTCTTCAATTCTACGTTTACGCTCTGCGGCATTAAAACCGCGATAGCGTAATGGTACGTCAACATTGTCATAGAGGTTTAAGTCTGGAATCAAGTTGAAGCCTTGAAAGATAAAACCTATTTTTTGATTTCGCATGCGTGAACGGCCATTGTCATTCAGCTTCCCAACATCTTCACCATCTAATAAAAACTCACCATTACTGTAAGTTTCAAGTAAGCCTGCAATATTTAAAAAAGTAGTTTTTCCTGAACCAGAAGGGCCGGTGACACTGACAAAGTCGCCTTCGTTAACCTGTAAACAAAAGTCACGTAAGGCATGAGTTTGAATATCAGCGGTTTGGAATATTTTATTTATATTTTTCATGATTAACATATTGAATTCCTTTATTTCTTATAATAATTATTTACTTCATGTATCGAGGTTTATTGCCGCACAAAATCCAAAGCGAAATGAACTGATGGCGCGATGAAAATGAGTTAATTTGTTATATCTGTTAAGGACTTTAGTCACTAAGTAACACTTGATTAGCAGCATTAAAGGTATCAGTACCCGAAATAATGATTTGATCGCCTAGCGTTAATCCGTTGAGAATTTCTACATGACTTAAACTGCGGGCTCCAGTGGTAATAGCGGTTTTCTCAGCTAAGCCGTTATTCACTTTGTAAGCAAAGCGACCACCACTACTTTCAAGAAACTGTCCTCGCTGCACTTGTAAAACATTTTCTTTGTACTCTAAAATTATTTGTGTGTTTAAGCGTTGATTTTGTCGAAGCTTTTTTGGCATTTCGTGAGTAAAACGCACTCGTCCAGTAACCTGATTATTCAGTATTTCGGGGGAAATTGTGACTAGACGAGCACGAAAGGGTTGTTGTTCAAATTGAATATTAACCTCCATGCCTATGGCTAAATCATCGGCATAGCTTTCCGGTATTTCAATTTCAACTTCAAACTGTGATAAATCAACTATGGTTAAAATAGCCTGATTTTTGCTGAGAAACGTTTTGTTGTTAGTGCTTAAATTACCAACAATACCGTTGACTGGCGATGCGATATTTAAGCCATTCACTTGGCGCTGTAATTCTTGAACCAATAAACTTTGACGTCGAATGTCTAATTGTAAAGATTGACTGTCAAAGTCTGAACTTTCGATATTAAGAGCCGCATCTTGAACCGCATGTTTATGTTGAAGGTTAGCTTGCTCTAACTCGTCTTGGGCCTTTTCATAATCAATTTGGCTAATCGCACTTTTGCTATAACCTAAATCAGCCCGGCGTTTTTCTCTATTTGCGGTGACGAGTTTTACGTTGGCTAAATCAACTGCTTTTTGATCAATAAGGCGCTGTTTTTTTGCTTGAATTTTTTGACGTTCAAAGCTTGATTGTAAGCTTTCTAAGGTGGTTTGTTGCTGAAACAAACGGCTATTTAATTCAGGGCTTTCAAGCTGTGCAATAATTTGGCCCTGTTTGACTTCATTACCTGCTTCTATCATTAAAGTAATAGTGCCGTCGGCGGGGCTATAAACGGTAGGGCTTACGGCGGCAACAACTCGTCCTAATACTGAAATATCTCGAATAAATTCGCCTTGTGTAATCGTTGCAAGGCGCACTCGATCTAAGGCAATAGATTGTTCAGCTTTACTCCAGCGTGAAGCTGATGGTGCGACTTGCCAAATAATACTTGCAACAATAATTGTGGCGAGCGTGATGGTTAACCATCTTTTTTTTGTCGGTGTTGTTTTAATTATTTGAATATCTTGTTCACTAGTGTCTGTAATCGACATGACTCATTCCCCCGAATGTCAAATCAGTGTTTAAATCTAAAGCAAGGCCATTTGCTAAAGTGCACTGACACATAGTAAGTCGTAGGAAGCATGAAAAAGGTTTAAAAGTAATGTGAATATTTTTAAAGGGCTAGTTTATTAGCTTTGGCTATAAGCTATTAACTATATGTAAACGTTGTTAATAATTACGCTTTCAGAAAGGCAGTTTTCTTTTAAATGTTTAGGCGTTAGAGTTTGGAATTAAATTGCATACGAAAGGGTTGTGCTACAAAAAGCTGAGCAGTTAGTCAGTTGTTTCTCTTAGCTTATGTCGCCTTTGATAGAGAAAAGTAAATAATAACAGTAGCAGCGGGATAGCAAAGTCGATAACACGTGTATAGCGGGCATAAGGCGTAACGCCTTTAACTAGCGGTACTTGTGTTGCTAGCACGGCTTGCTCAAACTGTGGAATTTGTTTAAGTATATTACCTTGGTGATCAACAACAGCGGTTATACCATTATTGGTTGCACGCAAAAATGGTCGGCCAAACTCTAATGCCCGCATTCTCACAATTTCTAGGTGTTGATGTGGGCCATGTGAGTCACCGAACCAAGCATCGTTACTCACGGTTAGCAGTAAGTCAGTTTGATCAGAAAAATTAGCGCTTAATTGCTCTGCGAATGCAACTTCAAAACAGATTAATGGTAGTAAGTGATATCCATTGGCGATTAAGTTAGGTTGAACATAATCACCACGGCTAAAAGATGACATAGGCAGATTAAAAAATGGTGCTAGTGGTCTTAGCCAATCAGCAAAAGGTACAAATTCACCTATGGGTAATAAGTGATGCTTAGCGTAACGGTTTTCATTGTTATATTGATAACTGCCTTGCTCATCTTCAGGTGATTGCTGACCAAGCACTACCAAATTATTGTAGTAATTTCTGCTGTTAACGTTGTAATCAATTATGCCCGAAATTATCGCGCTATTATTAAGTAAGGCTGAGCTTTGTGCGATTTCTAAAAAATCTTGCGCTTGGGTACTTGGCTCTACAGCGGTAATTGCTGATTCTGGCCAAATAATAATATCAGCGGGATAATGTTGTCGTGTAAGGTCTAAATACTTAAGCATGGTCGGCCATGTTAATTCTGGCGCCCACTTTAATTCTTGTTTTATATTGCCTTGAACCATCACAGTTTTAACTGTTTTACCTGTGGGTTTTACCCATGAAGTATTTTGTAGCAGTAAGCTAACAACAGCAATCGAGCAAAGTAAGGCGATGTTGAGAGAACGTTTTTGTTGTTTAATAACAGAGACAATAGCAATACTGATGATAATAACTAATGCACTGATACCTTTTTCCCCTAGGATTGGGGCAAAAGCCGCTAACGGACCATCAATTTGGCTATAGCCTATTGTTAACCAAGGAAAACCCGTAAGTAATACACCACGTAAAAATTCGCTGAATAGCCAAAAAGGCAACAACAGCCAAAGGTTAAGTTTTTTATGAGGGGAAAAGCGCGCAGAAACGTAACAAGCCAGTGCGAGAAATAAAGCTAAATATAAACACAGGAGTATCATCAACAATATCGATACAGCCAGTGGTAAACCACCAAACTGATCGATACTAACATGCACCCAACTTATGCCAGCAGAAAACCAACCAAAAGCAAATATAAACCCTTGCTTAGCCGCGGCTTTTGCTGATTTTCCTTGAATTGTGTATAACCATGCCGGCAACAGTACTGCCATCAGCCAATAATAAGAAAATGGCGCGTAGCAAAAAACTAAAGCTAATCCCAAAAAGAAGCTGAGTATATTTTCTTTAGCAGTGATGTTGCTAATCATTTGTTTAAAGAATCTAGTCAGCATAAAAATTAATCGGCGACTTTACCTGCGACAACATGTTCTTTTGGTACAGTAATTTGCACGGTTTGAATACGTCGACTATCAGCTGCGGTGACTTTAAATATGACTTTATTGATGGTGATTTTTTCACCTTTTTTCGGCATGTGACCAAAGTGTTGAATAACAATACCGCCAATGGTGTCAGCGTCACTTTCATTAAACTTGAAATTAAAGTAATTGTTAAAGTCAGTTAAATCGGTCAGCGCTTTTACTTGATAAACTTGCCCGGCAAGGTATTTAATGTCTTCTTCCATTGCATCATCGGTTTCGTCTTCAATTTCGCCTACGATCAGCTCTAGAATATCTTCGATGGTAACAACCCCTGAAACTCCACCATATTCATCAACAACAATAGCCATATGGTAGCGTTGTTGGCGAAACTCTTTTAAAAGAGGGTCAACCTTTTTACTTTCGGGAACAATAATCGCTGGTCGAATAACCTTTGAAATGGTGAACTCTTCATCAACTTGGTTAAAGCCGTATGCTAATAAATCCTTTGCTAAAAGGATACCTTCAACGTCATCAATATCTTCATTAATTACTGGAAATCTTGAATGACCAGAATCAACGATAATAGCTAGAGATTTCTCTAACGGCTCATTAATATCTAAGGTGATCATTTGTGAGCGAGGGATCATAATATCGCGTACACGCATGTCAGAGACTATGAGTACACCTTCGATCATTTGCTTAATTTCGGGATTAATAAGTTCGCGGTCTTCGGCATCGTTTAATGCTTCGACTAGCTGGTCTGTGTTTCTCGGTTCTCCGGTAAATACTTGCATAATTTTATTCAAAATAGATACATTTGAAGAACCGTTACTAGAGTGGGGTTGGTCGTCGCTCATAGAGCCTTTTTAATTCCTTGTTGGTTTAATTGATTTAATCTAAAACAGTTAGGTTAGTTTGTAACCGATTCTCATTAAATTCAAGTAATAAATTGTAGCTTACTCGCTTTAGTAAAATATAGCTGAAGCGGTGTAAGTTTACGTTAACTTTATTTTATTAATTTATTTCATAGGGCGCAGGATAACCCAAGCCCGTTATTATCTTTGTTTCTAGTGCTTCCATTTCATCAGCTTCATCATCTTCAATATGATCAAAGCCGAGTAAATGTAAGCAGCCATGTACTGTCATGTGTGCCCAATGCGCATTAACATTTTTTTGCTGTTCTTTTGCTTCTTGTTCAACAACATCAACACAAATGACAAGATCACCGAGTAAGTCGAGTTCAATACCCTCTGGCACATCAAACGGAAATGAAAGCACATTAGTTGCCTTGTCTTTCCCTCGATATTGATGGTTAAGCTCTCGGCTTTCTTCAATATTGACCAATCTGACGGTTAGTTCAAATGGCTTATTATAGGGGACAAGTGCGGATTCTACCCAGCGCTGAAAATCAATTTTTTCAGGAATAGCTTTATCATCACAAGCTATTTGTAGATCGACAATAATATTAGTCGAGTCATTCGCCATGTTTGTTTTCACTGTCACGTGCCAAAGCTTCGGCTTTTTGTTGTTGTTCGCGATATTGTTGTTTTTCTACTTTTAAGCGGTTTTCTTTTTGTTCGAAAGCTTCATAAGCTTCAACTATGTGCGCTACAACAGGGTGACGTACAACATCTTTAGATTGAAAAAAGTTAAAACTAACACCTGGAATGTCGACCAATACTTCTATGGCATGACGTAAACCAGATTTTTGTCCACGTGGTAAATCGACTTGGGTTATGTCGCCAGTGATCACAGCACGTGAGTTAAAGCCAATACGGGTTAAAAACATTTTCATTTGTTCTACTGTCGTATTTTGACTTTCATCAAGGATAATAAAGGCATCGTTTAATGTTCTACCACGCATGTAAGCTAATGGTGCTACTTCGATAACATTACGTTCAATAAGCTTCTCAACTTTCTCAAAACCCAGCATTTCAAATAAGGCGTCGTATAAAGGACGTAAATATGGGTCTACTTTTTGAGATAAATCACCCGGTAAAAAGCCCAGTTTTTCGCCAGCCTCTACAGCAGGACGTGTTAACAAAATACGTCTAATTTCTTGACGTTCTAATGCATCTACTGCACAAGCAACGGCTAAGTATGTTTTACCTGTACCTGCAACGCCCACACCAAAACTAATGTCGTTAGTAATAACATTTTGAACATAGCTTTGCTGATTTTCATTGCGAGGTTTAATAATGCCGCGTTTGGTTTTTATCGTCACCATGTCGTCGTATTTAGCATCAATTTTACTTGGCGCTGCTTCTAGTGCTCCGGCATCTACAATCGCTAAATGAAGCATTTGAGGCGTAATGGTGGTTGATTTTCCTTTCACTATCTCTGTTTCAAGATATAGGTCGATCAAAAGATTTTTAACAGCATCGGTATTTAAGCTTTTACCTGTTACTTTAAACTCTTGGCTTCTGTAGCTAATTTCAACACCCATTCGACGCTCGATGGTTTTGAGATTGTCATCCATTGGGCCACATAAGTTTGCCAAACGATTATTGTCGGCGGGAGATAATTCAAAGTTAATACTGGTATTTTTACTCAATTGATATTCCTGAATGCTTGAAAACTTAGTTTACATGGCAAGCATTAGAGCCTTGCCATGTAAATGCGTTTATAAATTTCTGCTTTAAGGGGTAAACGTTGCGACACCAAGTTCATTCACTGCGCTATCTTTTTGCTCGCCTTGATGATGACTGTTGGCCAAAATGTCAGCAGGGGAATGTGCAATACGTAAGCCCATTTCACTTTCTTGACGAACGAGCTCGCCACGAAGAGAGTTGGCGTAAACATCGGTAATGTTAACATCAACAAATTGACCAATAACGTGATGTGGAGCAACAAAATTAACAATGCGGTTGTTTTCAGTACGACCACGAAGCTCCATTGGGTTTTTCTTGGATGGACCTTCAACTAGAATACGCTGTTCGGTATTAAGCATGTTACGTGCTATACGTAAGGCTTGTTGGCTTATACGGTCTTGTAGTATCTGCAGGCGTTGTTTTTTAATGTCATCGCTAATGTCATCAACCATATCAGCTGCAGGCGTTCCTGGTCGAGCACTGTAAATAAAGCTAAAACTTAAATCGAAATCTACAGCAGTAATTAAGTTCATTGTTGCTTCAAAGTCGTCATCAGTTTCACCAGGGAAACCAATAATAAAGTCAGATGACATACAAATATCAGGGCGCACTTTTTTCAATTTACGTATTTGAGATTTGTACTCAATAGCGGTATGGCCGCGTTTCATTTGCGTTAAAATACGGTCTGAACCACTTTGAACAGGTAAGTGCAAGTGGCTAACAAGCTCAGGTACATCAGCATAAACATCGATAATATCATCGGTAAACTCAATTGGATGTGATGTGGTATAACGAATACGGTCAATACCGTCAATCGTAGCTACTAAACGTAATAACTCAGAAAAACGACAGATACTACCGTCATGTGAGTCGCCACGGTAACCGTTTACGTTTTGCCCAAGTAAGTTAACTTCACGGACACCTTGCTCAGAAAGTTGAGCAATTTCATATAAAACATCGTCTAGTGGACGGCTAACTTCTTCACCACGGGTATAAGGAACAACACAGAAGGTACAATACTTACTACAGCCTTCCATGATAGACACAAAGGCTGTCGCACCATCGGCTTTTGGCTCAGGTAAGCGGTCAAATTTTTCAATTTCAGGAAAGCTCACATCAACAACATGACCTTTATTTCCGGTAACTTGTTGGATCATTTCCGGTAAACGATGCAATGTTTGAGGACCAAAGACCATATCGACATAAGGCGCACGTTGGCGAATAGCATCACCTTCTTGTGAAGCCACACAGCCACCTACACCAATGACAAGATCAGGGTTTTTTACTTTTAGGTTTTTCCAACGGCCTAACTGATGAAAAACTTTTTCTTGTGCTTTTTCGCGAATAGAGCAGGTGTTCAGCAAGATAACATCAGCATCTTCTGCTTCTTCGGCTAGTTCAAAGCCATGGGTTGAGTCTAAAAGTTCTGCCATTTTCTGCGAGTCATACTCGTTCATTTGACAGCCCCAAGTTTTGATGTATAGCTTTTTACTCATTTATTCGCGCCTAATCTTTCTATGAATTGATTCTAGTTTTTGCTAGAGAATTTAAGGAGGCATATTTTACTCTTTCTTTGCTTGTGATGCTAGCTTAGAAATACTCCAGTATAAAATTGTTTAATGGCCTGCTGTAAATCTATTTCTTTAAAGGGATAGCAAGTATTAATTCACTGCCGTTTGCCTGATTGTCATAAGTGTGGAAAGTACCGTTAAATTTGTTGGCAACTTGACGAATATAATACATAGCCATTTCAAAGTTAATTTTGTTGTTGAATTGGGCAAAGCTTTGTTCATTAGAGGTGATTTTCAACCAAATCTTGCCATTACTTACGTTAACGCGCACTTCAAAAACGCCACCATTATCACTGCTAATAGCGGCTAATATTGCTTCATAAACAATTCTATAAATAGCGCTTTGCAGGGCATATCGCACGTCTTGGTCTTCAACATCAAGGTGTAATGTTACTAATACATGAAATTGTCGATGAAAATAATCAGCAAGATAAGGCAAAGCGACAGTTAATGAACTTCCAGATAAACTACTTGGCGCTGCATGACTATTTTGTGTTGAAAGTTCATCTAAACACTCTCGTATCAGAGACTGGACATAAGGCATTTCTTTTTCATTAGAAATTGATTCAGCAGATGATAGGCTTTCAGCGTTTGGAGCAATGAGTGTTTGTATTTTAATTAATTTACGACGAATTACCGATGTTGCTTGGCTTTGGCTACTAAGTTCATCATTTAATGTTTTGTGTATATTGCTAATAGAGCGAGAACGTAAATACAAAAGCCATAAGGTTAATATTATTAAGCTGATACTGATGATGGCATAAAAAATTTGGCTATTCGGATGCCAATACCATGGGTAGGAAACATTAATATCAGCATAGGCTTTGTAATCATTCCATTGACCTAAACTATTAGTGCCCATGATCTCGATGTGATACGCGCCAGATGATAAACCCGTTAATGTTAATTGTGAGCCGTTAATATCATTCCAATAACCACCATTTATTTGGTATTTAAACTGCTTATCTTGACCGGGCCTAAAGTCTAAACTGGCAAGTTCAAAGGTCACAATATCATTTGGTGAGTCAATATCAATAACATCGCATAATAGTTTGGCTTTACCAGAAACAATCGTCTTACTGATAAAGGTTTTAGTGTCGATTTGGTCTTCAATAATCAATGGAACTTCTATAACACCGCCATAATGGCTGGCATAAATTTTGTTATCCATTAGCACTGGCTTTTTAGCGAAAGTAAACTGTTCGGTATTAGTAACTAAGTTCAGTTGGTAGGTATTTGGGTTAAGTCGATATAAACCTGGTCGGCCTGAAATCCATATTTCATCATTAATCAAGCTCATATAACCAAAGGTAATGTTTTTGGCGAAATGTGAGAGTAACTCACCTTTTAAGTTGAATATAAAAAAACCATCGCCTTTAGTTGAGACAAAAACTTTGTCTTTGTATTCAAGCAATGCAATGACTTTATTTTCACCGAAACTATTGATTTTAGTTACTGATTTGTCTGTGGTATCAACAATGTTAATGCCTGTTGAGGTAGCAACCCAAAGTTTATTATTCGCTAATGGCAAAGAGTCTATTACTTCTGAAGAGCTTAAGGTTTCACCTTGAATGTGATACTCAACACGCTGACTTGCAATATCAAACTTGATCACACCATTAGCATTCGTTGCTAAATATAACGCACCACCCTTATATTTCATGGAAAGTAATAACAGATTGTTGTTTGGAAGATTTACTTTTATAAGCGTTTGGCTAGCACTATTAAACTGCCATAAACCGTCAAACGTTGCGATGTAAAGGTTATTGTCATCAGAATATAGATCGGTAATGATTTTGCCATTATTACTGAATTGATTATTAATGCCTTTAGGTAAAAATTTATTAAGCTCAGAAAGTGAGTTCAGCCCTGCGCCATAACTGCCTAATACTAAGTTATTTTTATGCACGGCTAATGCGATAGCATTAAATCGCACATCAAATATTTTAGGAATGTTTTTAGCGATTGACTGAGTTGTTTTTTCTACGCCACGATTAGATAAAATCCATAAAACCCCGGTGTTATCATGAAAAGTTTTTTGTACGAAAGTTGCTAATATATTAGGGTAGTTATGTGCTATTTCAGCAAGGTTATTTAGCTTATATTGATTTATCTGACCCTTAACGTTAGTCGTAAAAAGGCTAACGCTATCGTGTGAAGGAGTAAGTGATGTAATAGCATCATTAACCAGAATACGGTTTTTTTCTTGGTTATCAGCTAACGTGATTAACTCATTACCTTTGGCTATCAACAATATCGTTCCTGAAGTTGACATTGCCGTTATATTGCCAGCTTCAACTAGCTCTAACGTATCATCTACAACTTTGAATACCCCTTCAGATTTTGATACATAAAGGTGCTTACGGGTATGCTCAAGATTATCAATTTCGACGTTATTTGCTATTAATTGTGTTTCCTGTGAAAGCGGATTGAATCTATAAAGCTTATTCGTCACATTGAGATAATACATGCCTTGATGTTCAAGTACTTGATGAATATTACTTGAGTCAACATCAATAGCTAATGCTGTTGCTGCACCTGTGTTGGTATCAAATAACCATAAATGGTGAGTTTCGGTTGCCAACAGTAGTTTATCATTGTCGATTAAATCAATGTCGTTAATCCAATTAAAAGGTAAAGGCCAATTTTTGTTATTGCTGTTAAACGTTATGCTAGTTTCACTATCATGGCGAATGAGACCGTTAGTGGTAGCCAACCAAATAAAACCTTTATTATCTTGAATGATGTCAATGCTATGAAGCGATTGGTTATTTATATGTTTTGCAGATGAAATAGCGCTAAAAAAAATTGCTATTAGCAGTAAAAGTGGTGCTAAAAAGCACCACTGAGTAAAGGTTTTTGCCGTAAAAATACTAATAGTATTACGTAACGCTATCTGGCGCTTCTTTTGGAGGGTGACGTTCATCGCCGCAGGCTGCAAAAACATTTGGCACTTTATCTTCAAGTTCAGGCTTTTGTACCAAGAGATAAGTTGGCTTTCTTGGGGAGCTTTCACTACGTTTAATTGCCCATGCTTTACGCACCTTATCGGCATGCTCTTTTCCATACTTTACTTCAAATGCGGTGGCGATCATTTCAACGCCAAAATCATCCATCACCATGATGGCGTTATCATGGTAGCCACTTGTGCTATCAAAATCTATATCAACGGTTAAAATTTTATTATTGGGAAGTACTAAATCAGCTTTGAGTTTTGAGATCACGGCACGGTCTTCGTGCGCTTTTAATTGGCTTAAGTTTGGTTTTTCGCTTAAGTCGTAAACGAGGTTAATATCTTTGGCTATCCTGTTTTCTTTTCTCAATGTCGACATAATTTATTCCTTTAGTCAGTTTTATTTTTAATTGTTTTTTTATCGAGTATTTGAATACTATGTTCAAATACTAATTTGTATTACTGGAATCATCCATCATTATTTTTTTAGGTTAATTTTATGCAGTGGATTCAAGCATTGGACGAAAAAGGGTATTGCCAAATTGAGAATTTTTTACCAATACAGCATGCTGAACGGTTAAGAAAAAATATCATTGTTAATAACCATTTTAAAAAGTGGAATTTACTCACTACTCCATATCGCCCGTTAATGAATGTTAAGGATAAAATATCTACTACCGTAATTGACAAACAAAGACATATTCAAGCGGCTAAAGCATTTGATCGGCGGAAGTTTTCATTTTCTTTTTATCGTTCCAGTAATAAACATGCAAAGCAACATGGTCAAGCTGAAGTGCATAAATCGGTTGGTGAAAAAGTACTGACATTATTGAAAAAACACGCTTTAGTTGAAGGTGAATTACAAGATTCGTTCTTTGCTGACTATAGAAAAGGGCAATTTATCAGCTACCACACTGACGGTAATGCAGGGAAATACGCTTTTATTTATCAACTGTCGACTGGCTGGCAGCAAAAATTTGGTGGCCAATTAGAGCTTTATCCACAAAAAATAAAATTCTATAAGCATGTTTTATCGCCTAAATTCAATAGTCTTACTCTTTTAAAGTTAACACACCCAATGCCTCACAGTGTTCGGTTGCTCAATAATCCTAAACATAAACATCGAATTACCATATCAGGTTGGGTAGAATAACTTAACGTCGATAAAGTTATAAAAAAATCATTATGAATCAATTTGATTGTGTAGTTGTAGGTGGTGGTATGGTGGGAGCAGCAAGTGCGCTCTCTCTTGCTGAGTTAGGGTTAAAAATAGCTATTATTGAAAAAAGTGCACCAAAGGACTTTACGCCTGAGCAAGCATTTGATCTTAGAGTGTCAGCAATTTCAATTGCCTCGGAGCAACTCTTAAAGCAACTAGATGTTTGGCAGCAATTACAGCAATGGCGAATGTGTCCTTATGAGCGTCTTGGTGTTTGGGAGTCTGAGCAAAGCTATACAGAGTTTAATGCTACAGATATTAAACAAACCCATTTAGGGCATATAATTGAGAATAGATTAATTCAACTAACATTGTGGCAAAAGCTGCAACAACACAGCAATATTACGTTATTGTGCCCTGAAACGTTAATCAGTATTGAACAGAGTACTACCAATGTCGAGCTGACTTTATCAACTTCAATCATAAACGCTAAAGTGGTGATTGGTGCTGATGGTGCTAATTCTTATGTGCGAAAGCTTATGAATATTGGTACCACTGGCTGGGATTATGCCCAATCAGCGATGTTAATTAATGTTAAGACCGAAAAAGTACAGCAAAATATAACATGGCAACAGTTTTTACCCTCAGGTCCACTTGCGATGTTACCCATGCCTGGGAACTACGCTTCATTAGTTTGGTACCATGATAAAGACGAAATAAAGCGTCTTTCAGCATTATCTGATCGTCACTTAACGCAAGAAATCATGCAACACTTTCCAGAACGCTTAGGAAAAGTAGACGTGATCAATAAAGCAGCATTCCCGTTAACCAGAAGACATGCAAATCAATACCATAAAGGTCGTGTATTGCTTATTGGTGATGCGGCGCACACGATTAACCCAATGGCAGGGCAAGGCGTTAACTTAGGCTTTAAAGACGTTAAAGCGTTACAGCATGTTATTGCCAAAGCGATTGGTAATGGAGAGTCATGGCATGAACCACAGGTTTTAAGACGTTATCAACAACAAAGAAGAACAGATAACTTGTTAATGATGACAACAATGGATGCGCTCTATTTGTCGTTCAGTCACATTTCACCATTGGCTAAGTTGGCTAGAAATGCAGGCTTAATGATGGTTGATAAGCTACCCAATATAAAAAATAAAGCGTTAGCCTATGCATGTGGAATATAAATTCGATTTCAGTACTATTCAGTACTAAGAGCAAGTTGATTAATTATCCGCTCATTTTTAATGACTAAAATAAAAAACTACAGCGTTATAAAGTTTATAAATAGAATAACTCTTTACTAAGTTTTATACCTTTTCTTGACTGATTTTTTGACATGAAAAAATAAATCACTAAATTAGTCAAATGGGTATAAGCATTTTAAAGGTTGAATAGGGTGTTTAAAGTAATAAAAGAAGTAAAACTAGTAAGGATACATAATAAAGATAAAAGGAATTAATCGTAGGATAGCTAAAATGGTGCGGAAGGAGAGACTTGAACTCTCACATCTTGCGATACTGGAACCTAAATCCAGCGCGTCTACCAATTCCGCCACTCCCGCATTTTCAGGTAGTAATTTTGATAAATCAAAATTGTATAAACTAACTATAGAACATAAA
>TARA_R110000765_G_scaffold171372_4_pt1 | contig 17665 bp, 32 predicted proteins | sample TARA_R110000765 | Tara Oceans TARA_R110000765 (sample SAMEA4398168) | marine metagenome | biome: Polar Biome; feature: [MES] marine water layer (ENVO:01000295) within the mesopelagic zone...; material: water (ENVO:00002006), including particulate matter (ENVO:01000060) such... | reverse complement strand
AAATAAAACGATTCAATCAAGGGGTAATAATGGTCGAACAAAAAAATGATTTGCAACCCTTTTAATTTTTTTGTATATTTGGGGTATAAATAGACAACCTACTTTAAAATTAGTTATATGATTAACAGTGAAACCACTCTTTGGAACGTAGAATTTATTGGTGAAAAAAATGACACTACACCAAAACCAAATCGTAGTACTGTAGCTATTGGTACGCAAGAATTTAATAGACATTTTTTTAATGCACCACATAATGCAACCTTTAAAGAATGGAACATGTGTATTATCTTTCCCGATGCCGAAAAAACCGAATACTTTTTAGAACACTGGGACACTAAAATGGATGATTATCGCGAAGCTATGTTAAAGGGTAATTATGTCTTTCATATTGTACATTTTCATTATCCAAAAAGGAAAAATGTTTATGCAGACCAAATGTATATGACTAAAGACTTTGAATATGTGTGATAATGTAGATACTTGATTATTAATTTAATTAATTGTACATTTGTTTTATGAGATTCACAAGAAATAAAAATAAGACACCCGTTAACGCTATTAGGATAAAAAATAAATTCCTATGGTTACCTAAATCAATTAACGGTGAATTTCGTTGGTTAGAGAAGGCGTCTTATCTACAAAGATATGAGCAACGATTTGACGTCACATGTGGGGATTCTTGGAATGAATGGGTTAATGTTAAATGGTTCGGGTAAGACATGGAAGGAAATAAAGATAACTACTGGGTCGGTGCGGTTAAGGAACTTGGTCTAGAGACTAGTTCTGGTTATAAAAAACTATTCCTAAATCAGAAATACTACAGCAGAAAACCAGAAAAGCGTGGACAGTTCTTTGAGGGTGATACATATATCAGCATTGAAAAAGCTGTTGAAGCGATTAGATTAGTTGAACAAGAAATAAAAGAAAAATATAATATAAAGTGATATGATAACAGCTAGAGTTTTTAAATTAAACCAAGATGCATCGCCCAGACCCGACTTTGATTTTAAAAAGGGTCAGGAGTTTGAGATTGTGACTGACGTTGTTTATATGAACGGCTTCCCACTACCAATTGACATGCAGCGAATGTTTTACACATGGATAACACAAAACCAAAACCTATTTTCAGATGACACTCGCCAGTGGTAGTTCTAGAATAACTAAACCAATCTTACAATTCATGGCCGATTATATCATCTCAACATTAGAGATGTTAATGGGTGTTGATTCAGATACGAATCAAAAGGAATTTGATATGTTAATAGAGTTTGGGTTAATGTTAGACTTTTACAGTACATATCTTTTTGGTGTCGAGTTAGACTAACCAGCTTATTTGTAAAACGGATTTTCACGTAGAAGAAGGGTTATGATTTCATCGGCCTCTTTTGCTGATTCGGTAAATGAGATTACTTGTTCGTGAGTTAAATCAAACCACTCACCCCTACCTCTAGTCATATGGAATTTTTGATGTAACCAACCCTCTATCTTTCGATAGTTCACAGACTCATACTTATTAATTAGTATAATTTCGTTTGAGTTACCTGTGGAAAGTTCACGAATTCTTTTATTAACATCATTCTTTGTAATGCCGATTTTAAATCGTGAGTTATTAGTGAATTCAGCTAATAGATATACAGTTCCCATACAAAAATTATAAGTAATAAAAATAAAAAGTAAATTTTTTTTAAAAAGACTTGTATTATTAAAAAATCTGTTATATATTTGTTTTGTAAATGGTTAAAGATTCGTTACAGCAACTAAAACTATCTAAATCAAGAAAGGCCCACTCCAAAGAGTGAGCCAAAGAGTGATAAACTTAACTTATCAGAATCTGTTTCATTTACATTTTTAATCTTAAACCCGAACAACATTAATGTTTCGGGTTTTTTTTGTATTTGGTGTGTTATACACTTTTAACTATATTTATTGATATGGATAATAGTATTAGAGTAAAATTACGACAAAGACTTAATGAGTCCACCGAAATTGACAAGTTTAGTAATTTAGAAGAAGTATTGAATGAGGTTGACTTATCAGCTTTCAAGCTGAACGACACCCTTAATACTGAAATCTGGGTCGGTGATAAAATAAAGGAACCAATACATAAAGTATTATTAAAGATTGCCAACGACTATTGGGAATCGTTGGAGCTTGGTTTTGATTATGACGAGGTTACAATGACTGGTAGCTTAGCTAATTATAATTGGTCAAAGTTCTCAGACGTTGATTTACATATATTGTTTGATACCAATAAACTTGATGGTGACTCAGAGTTGATTAAAGGTTTGTTGGATGCAAAAACAAGAAAATGGAATGCTGACCACGATATCACAGTTAAAGGTTTCGATGTTGAACTTTACTTACAAGACAAAGATGAACCACACCACTCAACTGGTGTGTATTCAATAACCAATTCTGATTGGGTTAAAGAACCTGTAAGAGGTATTGCTGAGTTGGATAGACCAACAATAGAAAAGAAATATGATACACTAACCAAACGGATTGGTGATATAGAAAAAGAATTTAAAAACGGTGATGACTTAGAGGGTGTTATTGATGACATCACTAAGTTTAAGGAAAAGGTTCGTAATATGCGAAAGGCTGGTCTTGAAACTGGTGGTGAGTTCTCCCCGTCTAATATAGTCTTCAAACTACTAAGAAGAAACGATTTCATGGGTAAATTAAATGATATGCAAACACAAGCTTACGATAAGTCAGTTACAATAACTGAAAATGGTGGTGGTAAAAGTGTTGCTGTTGGTTACTTAAAGGGTTTGCTAAATAACGTAACCGTCCGTGGGGATATAAAGGTTTTACAAGGTTGGATTAATAATTCTAAGGATGGTATGGTTCAGCTAACCGACAAACAAAGTAAGCTATACAACCATATAAAAAATGGTACACCAATAAGGGATAGATACCATTCAAAGAACTAAAACCTCACTTTACATTTCTTAAATTATTGGGATATTTATTATTGTGTCAAACGATAATAAGAAATACCATTACATCTATATCACAACTTGTAAGGTAACCGATAAACGTTATATAGGTATTCACTCAACGAACGACTTAGATGATGGGTATATGGGTTCTGGTGTTTTGTTGAAAGATTCTATTAAAAAACATGGTGCTGCAAATCATGTACGTGAGATATTAGAGTTCGCTGATAATCGGGAAATGTTATCTGAAATTGAGCGTGGTGTTGTAAATATTGAAATGTTGAAAGACCCTAAATACCTTAACTTAAAGTTGGGTGGTGATGGTGGTTATATGTCTTCTGATGAGGTTCAGGAGATTGCTAGGGTTAAAAAACGCAAGAACCGTTATCTTGAAAAAAAAACTCTAAAAAGAAAAAAAAGAAACGAAAAGTATCTAAACCACGTAAATCGCCCAAGGGTAAAACCAAGCAAAAATCAAAAAAACCAGTCAAGCGTAAGACCAAGAGTACTAAGGCTCGTAAGCGCAAGTAAACGAATTTTCTAATGTAACTTGTTTCATTAAAATTTATTTGGTATGTTTGTATCATAGAATATCACCAAAGTGGGTGGTATCTAATAACATCAATTAATATTAATGAAACATTATGAAAGAACAATCAACGCTTTTTAAGGTCGACACTGAAACTAGAGACCAGATAAAGTCTGAAGTCATGTCTGTTAAAGATGAGATGAACCTAAGTCGATTTGAGTATACTGAAGATATCAAGTATTCGATTAAAACGTACACTCCAAAAGACTGTCAAATGCTATTGGATAATACGACAATGTATGATAACACACCCAATAATAAACTATCTCAGTATATTAATGATATGAGTAACGATAATTGGGAATTAACTGGTAGCCCTATCGCTATTGATGTTAATGGTCAGGTTGTAAATGGTGTAACTAGGTTATATGCCGTTATCGAAAGCGGTATACCTCAGTTCTTTGCAACGGTTGAAAATGTGTCACCGAGAACAATAAACACATATGATTTAAACTCTAAGAGAACATTTCCAGATGCTCTAAGATTCAGATATCGGGAAATTAAATATATAGAGCCGTTAACAGTATTAGTTAGGTCAATTTTGGATTATGAGGATGGTTACTATAACGGTAATAGAAAGGGCCCTAGGAATCCGATGATTCTATTGGATTTCTATGAGTCAATTGCGGATAAAGAATTATTAAATCATATTACTAGTTTGGGTCATTCTAAGTATTACAAGAGTAGTAGGTTACTATCCCGTAAACTGTTTATTTTTATTTATTATATTTTTCATAAATCCGACCCTGAATTAGCTGAAAAATTTATGGATGGCTTAGTCGGTATAAATCTAACAGAAGACTCTCCAATCAAGGCGTTTAATACTAAGACCATGATGTCAAAAGAAAAGACCAACCATAAGTTGAATGAACGATACATTGTTAGGTACGCGATAATAGCGTGGCATAAGTTTAAGAATAATAAAACTAGTGTCAATTTGAGACTGCCAAGCAAAGAAATAAATTATACATCATTAGTCTAATATATCATGAAAAATACTGAAATTAAATTATTCGAACTTTTTGAAAAAACAAATATAAAAAAGAGTACACTAACTGAACTATTTGGTGATACCAAGGTAAGGGTACTTAATGATGTGGTTGATAATGACTTAAGTGGTTACGGACTTGTTACAACCACCATAATTGAGGTTAACCCTACGATAGCTGAAAACATTTTAAAATTAAACACTAACAACCGTGATATAAAACCACTACATGTTAGTAATATTGCTAAATCATTTACAAAGAATTCTAAAAAGTATAAGGATAAATCAGAGGCACCATTTAATGGTGATGCTATAGTTATTAGTGCGAATGGTGTTCAGAGTGATGGTCAACAAAGATTGATGGCAGTAATAGCATCGGGTGTTAGCGTACCATTCGCAATCATTATTGGTGTTAGTGACGAATCAATACTATACCATGACATTCAACCATCTAGGAACTCATCACTAGCACTAAAGAAAAACAACATCGGTAAAGCGTCTATGGTTGCCAGTATTGTTAAACAGAAGTTTGCCTATTTACACGATTTAGGTTTATCTGAAAATGTTTTAAAATATCCAAATAGAACAGGGCTAACCAATGAGGATGTGCAGTGGTTTTATGAAAATGATTCAACAATTGATGATAGTATTGATATTGCGTATGAACTTAGATACTGTTTAAAAGGGTTATTAAGCCCATCACAAACAGGTTCGATTCATAATATATTATTAATGTCTGGTTCTGAAGAGAAAGTCGACTACTTCATTAAGGCGTTAGGTGATGGATTAGGTATGCAAATTGGCTCACCAATAATTGCTCTAAGAAACCTATTATTAAGGGTTAAAAATGACGATAGATATCACCTAAGTAAAGGTCAAATTCTTTGGTCTGTCTTACATGCGTGGAATAAGTTTATTTCTGGTTGTCAAATAAGTAGGATTAATCCAACAGAGCGAACTAGCAAGTCTGAAATACTATTAATTTTAGATTACTTAGGTAACCCAATTGATACAGAGGAGCTATCTAAGAGGTTCTATAACATTTAATTACATAAGGGGTGGTGGGGTACTGTTTGTCTAATATCAAGTAGATTGATTGACTGACAGTACCCTATTATATGTTTTTAACATATTTATAGAAAACAATAAAAATCCGAAGTCAATAAATACTCTGATATCGGATTGTTAATAAAAAAATTACTGTTAATAGTGAAAAGTTTTTTTAATATTACTTGGTAACTAATAAAAATATTTATATATTTGAAAAAAAATAAATTATATGAAAGGTAGAGATGATGATTTTTTTGGTGATACTTTCGGTGACGAATTTTGGGATGATGACGAGTTAAAAAATCTTGGTGGTTTAGATTCATTTTTAAAGGGTTTAAGAGAACACCACTTTAAACACAAAGAAGATTTAGGTGAACCAGATTCTACTAGAGAGTTTGAAAAAGGTGGTTACACCTTCATTGAAAAGACATGGGATACCTCAACGGGTAAGTTCAGTATAGTTAACCCAACAAACATCGATAATGATATGGATGAGGAAACTACTCGTAATCTGATTAATAAATTATTCTTATCTAGTAATGAAACTGGTGAGACTACATTTAACTATACCAACCTAGACCACCCATTAAACGATGTGGTAGAGCTGGATATGGAAATGACAACTGAAGAACGAATTAGTTTATTAACCACCAAATTAGACTATTGCCTAGAGCCACATATTGAGAATTACGAAAGGGCTGCAATATTAAGGGATATGATTACCGAACTTAAAGAAGGGAAGGTTTCCTAATTAAATTAAGCTAGTTAGTTCATTGGGTGTGCGGACGAAATGGGCCGTTAACGGTGCGACTCCGTTTAATCAGGGGTGGTAAGCCCCAAGTGGTTCGCTACCACCACATCCACTAAAAAAATTAAAAATAATCTGGTGCAATCAATATTATGTAACTGTTGATTTATTAAAATTTTATTTATATATTTGTAGTATGAAAAATATAGTAATTGTAGATATCGATACCGATAGGAAAGAACAACCATTAATACTTGGTAAACCAAAAGAGTTTGTTTTACCAGACAATGTTGACGAAAAGCGCGAATTAGTTTTAACTGACATTAAAACTTTAACTGAAGGTTTAGCCAGTTTAATCAGACATTCAGATTTAAATGGTATACTGGAGAAAGAACCTTTGATTGATGCGGTGGTTAAACACCTAAATTTAGACCCTAATTCTGATAAATAACTATAACAATGAAACTGATTGCGACACACGTTGTAAAGGCTTTTAATCTTGGTGTTCACGGAAACTTATTTGGTGGTACAATTTTATCGTGGATTGACGAGGCTGGGGCTGTTTACGCTTCAGAAGAGGCGTCATCTACGAACATGGTAACAGTTGCCATGGATAAGGTTGAATTCATCAAACCTGTCAAGCTTGGTAGGATGGTAAAAATATATGGTAACACAATTAAAGTTGGTACAACATCGATAACCGTTCAAATAGAGGCTAGAGTATATAACCCTTACAATGATAAGGAGTCGTTGGTTTGTAAAACAAAGGTTATATTTGTTAGGATAGATGCCGATGGCTCACCAATACCTATAACCAAAATAAATAAAAACAGTAACCGACAAATGATAAATAGCGTACTTAATAGGGTTAAAAATTATAATGATGGACAATAATAAAGTATACTCAAGTAAGGATGTTGATAACGCGGTTTCAGAACTAGCGGATATGATATTAACCACAGACTTCACAGCAAATCAGTATCGAGATTTATGTCAAGCGATTAAAGATTCACCTTATTTCTATAGTGATGACTTTATTGATTATGATTATGCGGATGTTGCCCATGACAATGTTTATGCTTATTTGGATGGGATGACTGAAAGTGAAATATTTAACCTACTCATTGAGTATGGTTTTGAGGGTGTCAGAATGGAAACGTTAGATGACGAATATAAGGCAAAGCTATTAACCAAACTAGCTAAATACTTTACATCAACCACCGAGCTGGAAGATTTTTTAGGTGACGAGATGGTTAAAAAACTAAATACTCTACCATGACCAAAAATTTTGATGAGTCAGTTAACGTAAACACCGATAAACGGTGTAAACTATTAAAGGTGGTTAATAACTACCCAAAAGAATTAATAGGTTGTTCTAAAAGTAATAAGTTAACTAATAATAGTCAGTGGGTCGGTGGTAACGAACATGGTGATTTCTTTATGTCAATATGTGAGTGTGGTAAAGTATCAAAACCATTTTTTACCTGTAAAAACCAAGAAAACGATGAGGAAACTACCTAAATTTAATATTTACGCGATACCTATGATTCTATCTGGTATTATGTGTCTGGTGACAGTTTTTTATGCTATACCATTTGTGCTTAGTCTATTATGTTTAGTATTAGCTATTGGTTATTATGCGAAAAAAAGGAAGGGTTTATAAAAATTAATATAAATATATAGAATAAATTTTTAAAGTTAATATAATGGATAGTGATAAGGAAAATGAGTTTAGTATTGAAAAAACGAATAAGCCTAGTGGTAGACAGTTATTAGACGATGAACCATCTTTGGAGGAATATGATATTGATTTAGACCACCCTGAAATGATACTCGACTCTGATAATTTTATGGACCGAGTTATAACCCCTGTTGAGATGGGTATAATTAACCAATATTTGTTTGACACGTATAAAACTAAGGCCAACAACGGGATAACTGTTGAATGTTTTGGTGGTTTATATAATAAAAAGTTATTTATGAATGGCACGTTTGAAAATAGTCGTGGGTGGTGGTTTCAAATAAATCTAGACTCCGAACCTAACAATCGGATATATCTACAGACAAATTCATATTTCGATAGAAGTGATAGGTATGTTACTGAGTTGTCACTTACATGTGAGAAAACACTACCAATCGACAAGCTAAAAGATTTAATTAGTGAAATTCAAAAGACAGCTTTTAATAACTCTAGATTTAAAGGTAAATGCCTTGAAGTTGAGATAAGGAATGGTATGTTTGAGGGTATACAGGTTATTGAAGTAAAGGATGTCGTTAATGATTTGATATTAGGTGAATCACAGGAAAAATTCATGAAACATTTTATTAAAAGGTTAAAGCGTGGGCGAAGCATGAGGATTCTACTTAATGGCGTACCAGGTACTGGTAAAACAGAATTAATCCGTCATATAATCACCGAATTGATGCCACAGGTAACCTTTGTTATACCAAGGTTCAATAATATTGAAGACCTACGAACGATTTTAAGTTCATGTGAGATTTTTGATAACGGGACAATAATTATGGATGATATTGATTTATTCATTGGTTCTAGACAAAAGGGTAATTACACGAATGTTCTTGGTGAGTTCTTGAATTTCTTTGATGGTATTAAAAAGAGACAGATAAGTATTCTAGCCTCAACCAATGATAAGACGTTAGTTGATGAGGCGGCTGAAAGACCAGGTAGATTCAATGCTATAATAGATTTTGATTATCTTTCTGATGACGCGGTGATTAAGGTTTGTGATATTCACTTAGATGAAAGGTGGAGGGTGAAAGAAGTTTATGATGCTTTAACTGGTAACATTGACGGTAAGAAAGCCAAAATCACTGGGGCATTTATTGCTAACTTATCAAACAACTTGAATGAGATGTATTTAGATGGTGAAGAGGACGGTGAAGAATGGTTATTGAGTGATACAGTAAACTTAATTAGGTCATCATACAAAGGTTTTTATTCAAGCCAAGTATCAAAGACCAAAAGAATCGGTTTCACGCAAACTAATGATTAGTGTTGTCAACAAATATAAACACACACCATCTAGTATGGATGTTTATATTGGTAGAGGTTCTGCACTAGGAAATCCATACACAGGTTCAAGGGCGCTTAAAAATACTAAAGCGGAGTATCAGTGCGAGTCTAGAGAATCGGCTATCGATAAGTATAAAGAATATTTAATACTTGCTATTTCAGAAAAGAATCGATATATTTGTGATGAATTAAATAAGATTTGGTCTAAAGCTAAGTCTGGTGATGTTAATTTAGTGTGCTTTTGTAACCCAAAAGCGTGTCATGGTGACATTATTAAGAAACTTATTGAGGATAAGTTCCCAATCAAGGTATAACAACAAAAAAAAATAAGAATAAGATGTCAGTAATAAAATTTGAACTAAAAGAAGACCACATTAAACTCGTAAAGGGTTTAAGATTCAGAATGGGTGAGTCTTTTGATATAACCGCAAGTGATGAATATGGGTTTAACTCACCATTTGGTGGTAGCAATCTATATGAGGACATTGACGTAATATTAAATGGTAAACCAGAAAACTTTGACCCAATGGTTGACCCAGAACCACTAACCGAGGAACAAGAGTCAGAGTATTCTGACCTGTTTAATGGGTTACCAAACGCTTTGGAGGTGGTGTTGACATTGGGTACGTTTGAGGCTGGTCATTACAAGAGAAAATATCATGATAGATTAGGATGGAAGGTTTATACACCAAAACAAAGAAGTTTATGAATAAATATACTTGATAAGACTACCATGCAACTGTTGGAAGGGTGTTGAATACAGCACGACTGGTCTGCTCTCCATTAACCACGTAAGCATGCTGTATGGCTGAAAGGAGCTTGGTAGTTTTATCATTTTATTAATGCAAATATTAATAATTAAAACAAAGAACGTGAGTGAAGAACAGACTAGAAGGATTATAATAGAGTCCACAATTAAGAATGACAAAAGGATGTATCTTAATTTTAAATATTTTTCTGGGGATTATATTATGGATAATTTCGAGACTCTTTCTGTATTACAAGCGGCATTATCAATGGCCGTTAAACTAACCATAAAGGATATGGATTATGAGTCGCAAGGTAGACTTTTAAGTGATATAATCGGTGGTATAGAAAGTGAATTTGCTAATTCCGACTCATTTAAAGATTTAAAAAAATATAATATAAAAGACGATGGTATATAAAAGTAAAAAGTTACTAAAGGATTTAAAGGACCCAAATTTCCTACCAGCATTAGATGGTGCGGACCGTGATATTTTAATAGAGGCTTTAGAGATACGCATCTCAGTTACTGAAAGTGATAGGGTTACGATTTCAGATAATGGTCGTTGTGGTGGTTACGAAAACGATTGTGGTGATGCCTTTGACTATTAAGTTTAAAATTTATTTGCATCTCTAATAAAAAATTTGTATGTTTGTACAAATAATAATAATTTAATTAAAAATAAATAAACATGATTATAACTAATATAATGGCATTCACAGCACTCGCTATCGCTGTATTTACACACATCAAACTAGAACGTGATGCTCGTGAAAGTAATTCAGGTTACAATGAGGATTATCAGCGTATACATGATAGGATAACTCGTAACTACATAGAACAAGCCGATGCAATCGCTATTCTTCAATCTGGTTTAGCAAAATGTGAAAAGGATAGGACTAGAGTATCTGAAACCTATAAACCAGTAAAAACCAATAAAACTAATAAGACAAATTATCGTAAAGTGTCGAATAAAAAACCAAATAATAAAAAGCAAAGTGCTAAACAATGAGTTGGTTTGTTGCTGGTGTTTTCGTTGGATACATGATGTGTTCAGCACATAAAGATTGAGATAATGAAATATTTGATATTAGCGATACTATGTTTAACCTTTATCGGTTGTGAAAAGGAAGTTGAATGTTGTTCATATAATTATTGGACGATATACAACAACAACAACAACAACAACAACAACAACAACAATTCTAGTATTAATGAAGAGTGCGCTTGTTGTTATGATGTGACGGGTAGAATAATTAATTGCCCACAGTGAATAATTTAAACTAATTAATTTGTGCTATGAAGGAATCTTATATTATCATTAAGAAAGTTGAAAACAGTCGCGGGGTGACCGTACCAATCATCATGTTGAATGGTCTTAGTGAGGTGATGGAATTTGATGATTATGAGTCGGCCAACAAGATGGCGCAACTATTTGAGGTCAACTCAGATTCAGGTTGGAAATACACCATTAGAAAAATAAGTGGGAATAAATAAAATAATCGTAAATGAAAAAAGAAAAATTGGAAGTTAGTGTTATAGAGCAGGTAACAGCATACGTTTATGCTAATTACAAATCACTTAAGGATAAAAGGTTAATTATTAGTGAAAGTGAAACTGGTAGTTGTTTCCTAGTAAACAACCATAAAGATGGTTCACCATTGATTTTGAGTCGGGGGATACTATCAAGCAACAACGCATAATTCTAGACGTAAAACTAAAATAGTTAACATGAAATTTAAGGAGCTAACGGATGAACACGTCCAAGCCATGGGAGAGATATTCCTTAATGGTGACTTATCTTGGGATGAGAGAATGGACGCTTTAAAAGAGATTACAGGTAAATCCGAAAGAACCACAAGAAAGTGGTTAATAAAATTGGACATATCGAAAACTAAGGAAGAAATCTCACCACAGTACGAGGCGGCAAAGAAAAAGAAAGTTGATAGGGGTAGTAAAAGGTTCCTAGTTACTTGGGGTCAATGTGACACACAACCACATGGTCAATTCATGGATAACCTAGAGGCTTATGCAAAGCATTTAGACGCTAAAATTCACGTTATCGCTGGTAGGTATAAAAATCCAAATAGTCTACTATCTAATGATAGAAGTAAATCTACCGAAAGTTGGCACTCAAGACTAGTCCCGTATTTAGACGCTAATCGACACAACATCCATAAGTACCTATCAATTCTATCTGACATTAAGACACAGCCTACTGCTGTTAATCCTATGTCTGGGTTACAGGGGGTTAGCGCTGAGAATTCATGCATCTTCGGGTCACCTAAACTACAAATGGAAATGATTCCAGTACTTGAAGGTAACAAACCTAAGATGATGATGACCACTGGTGCGTGTACTCTTAATAATTATACGGATAGTAAAGCGGGTAAGAAGGGTGAGTTCCATCACACGATAGGTTTCGTAGTTGTTGAGATTGAAGATAAAAATACTTTCCACACTCGTCAAGTAAGTGCAACAGACGATGGTAATTTCATTGACCTATATTATGAAGTTAATAATGGTAAGGTTAATAGGTTAAAAGAATGTAGCGCGATAGTTCTAGGTGATTTACATGCTGGTCATCACGACCAGAAAGTAATCGATAGAACACTTAAGTTAATGGAAAAGGTTAAACCTGAACACACCATTTTGCATGACGTATTCGATGGTCGCTCAATAAGTCACCACGAAGCTCAAGACCCGTTTATTCAATACTCGAAAGAATACCATAATCTTAACGACCTAGGGGAAGAGATTGAGATGATGATGGGTGTAATGAACCCTTTCTCCAAATACCCTAACGTAGTTATCGTTCGTTCAAATCATGACGATTTCCTTGACAGGTGGTTGAAACTCAATGATTGGCGAAAGCAATCAACGCCTAAGAATAATAAACTATATATGAAGTTCTCTCAAATGTTGATGACTCAGTATGAGGAAACGCCACATAATATATTGGGCGTCATTCCAGAGTTAATTCAAGAGAGGTACCCTAAATTCATTACGTTAGGTAGAGGTGACTCTTATAATGTGAATGGTTGGGAGCTGGGTCATCATGGTGATAAAGGAGCTAACGGTTCCAGAGGTTCATTATTGGGTTTCAGAAAATTGAACACTAAAGTCATTGTCGGTCACTACCACAGCTGTCAACGTAAGGATGGGGCGTTAGCTGTTGGTACATCGACCCACTTGAGAGTTGGATATAACGAAGGGGCGTCTGGATGGTTAAACTCACACGTAATCGTTCACAAGAACGGTAAGGCCCAGCATATTCATTTCGTTGGTAAGGATAAGGGTTATACCACATTAAAATAATTTACATAAGTCAAATAAATTTCGTATATTTGTACCGAACAATTTAAAAACACTAATGGGTAATAAAATTAACGAGGAGATTAAGTTCAAAACTGTTAGATTAGTTAGCGATGAACCTAACAAATCAACAGACAGTATTGTATCTATTGACGTTGCCAGAAAGATGGCAGAAGATGCTGGTCTAGACTTAGTACTTATTAGCGATAAGGCTAAACCAGTTGTTTGTAAGATTATGAACTATGGTAAATTCCAATATAATAGCAATAAGAACAAACCGAAGAACAAGACTAAACCAATGAAAGAGATGCGGTATACACCTAATACCGATGAGAATGACCTTAAATTTAAATTAAATCATGTGATTAAATTTTTAAAGAAGGGTCATAAGGTAAAGGCGTTTGTTTTCTTCAAAGGCCGCCAAATGAATTTCAAATCTCAAGGTCAGGAACTATTACTAGATTTGATTCTACAAGTAGAGGAATATGGTACAGCAGAAAACGTTCCTAAGTTTGAAGGTCATAAATACACTGTAATTATAAAGCCAAAAACATGAACAAATTACTACAAGTGCCAAATTCAATTATGACATCATCTGGTAAGTACTTCAATTTTATTGATACTAAGCCTGATATGTTTGATATTGAAGACATTGCACATTCTTTGAGTATGCAATGTAGATTCGGTGGTCACATACCAAGATTCTATAGTATTGCGCAACATTCAGTATTGTGTTCACAGATTATCGAACCAGAACACGCTTTGTCGGCATTACTACATGACGCATCGGAAGCCTATCTCATGGACATACCAACACCACTAAAAAACCTATTACCAGAGTACAAAGCAATGGAAGATAGGTTAATGCGTGTTGCAGCTAATAAGTATGAGTTTGAATACCCATTGAACCAATCAGTTAAAGTTGTTGATTCAAAAATGCTTAATATTGAGTTCAATGGCGTGATGTTGGGTAATGAAAACTTTGACTGCTGGACACAAAAAGAATCTAAAGAAGTTTTTCTAGAAACATACCGTAAACTTAAGCGTTAATGGTACCGAAACCATATTTATATTTACATGGTTAAACGTTTTAAATCTAGACAAACAAAATTAGAAGATTCGCTAAATGAGATAATATCTGGAGATACAAAAATATTAAACCACGTATTAAATTGCGTTGATGAATATGAAAAGGACAATCTGGATACTATCAAGAAACTAAAAAGGGTAAGACAACTGGAACTCAATAAAATTAACGGCGCCTTAAGGCAAACTATTGATGCTCACGGAGATATTAATAAAGTACTAATAGGTAGCGCCGCCAAAAGAATCTGGGGTTCGTTATTGGATAGTGAACAATTTAAACTTAAAAAGAAAATATCCATAAAAACTTTCGTAATAGGTTTGTTTTTTGGATTGTTTTTTTGTATATTTGCATAATCAAAACCAGTTTTATAATTTAAATAAAACATTAATAAATTAACATTAAAACCCCCAAACATTAATATGGCAAACCTATATTCCGCTGAAAAACGAATCACCAACCGCGAGGGTGTAATTAAACAATATCTTAGTGACATATCAAGCATTGATATGTTTTCCAGCGCTGAAGCTGAAGCAGAATGCGCTTTCAAAGCCGTAAAGGGCGATACCAAAGCTAAACATGAATTAGTAACAAGAAACCTGAGATTCGTTGTGAGTGTCGCTAAGTCATATGTGACCGAAGGTGTTTATCTGGAAGACCTTATTAACGAGGGTAATATTGGTTTAGTTGAGGCGGCTGAAAAATTTAACCCAACGATGGGTAATAAATTTTTCACATATGCTGTATATTGGATTGTTCGTAATATAAGACAATACGTTTCCAATAACTCTAGAACTGTTAGGTTACCAATTAACAAGGTAGATGCGGTTAGAAACGTTAAGAAACGTATGGGTACGTTGGAACAAGAACTGGGTAGACCAGTTACCGTTCACGATTTAATTGATTCGTCAGCTACCGATTCTGAAATTAACGCTTTAAAGGTTATGATTGAGTTAGTCGAAATCGGGTTTACCTCTTTTGATTCACCAATCGGTGGTGACGAGGGTAACTCAACTTACCATGATATATTATTTGACGCTGACGAACTAATGCCCGATAATCATTTAGAGGATAAGGACTCTCTTAATATTTTTAAAGAGTTATTAAGTCGGATGAAGCCGATTGAGCAAACTATTATGTTTAGAAGATATGGTTTAGATGGTGGTCACCCAATGACACTTAAAGAGATTAGTGAGTGTAGTGACATATCATTAACAAGGGAAAGGATTAGACAGATTGAGAAGCAAGTTCTAAAGAAATTAGAGGATGTAACACCAAAAGAGATGGTTTGTTAGAGTGAGAAAGAATCTACTAATAACATTCCCAAATGAGTCTTACCCTATTTGCATACCAGTAGATGTTGAGGACCTAATAGTAAAAGAAGTCTTTAAAAATGAATATTTTGGTGATGTAATCTTTTGTTGGCTTGGTGACATCTACGTTAATTTAAACTCAAAAGATTTAGATTCAGAAACTTTAGAAATAATTATGGGTACTAAGTAAGTTTTCCGCATATTTATAAGTGTATATAATTAGTAAAAAAATGGAAGATAAAAAACTTATTGCTAAAATTCTTAAAGAAGGATTGGAACCTGTAAAGGTTGACACTGATTCTGAAGTACTTAATGAGCGATTACGAAGCTCTGTTAGAGATTTATTGTCTGAAGCCAAGAGCAAGGAAAAGGACGATAAAAAAAAGGATGACGACAAAGATGACGACAAAGATGATGACAAAGATTCATCAACGTACAGGAAATGGTACAAGGACGTTGAAAGAACCTTTTTTACTCAAGACGACTCATCTGCAAAGCGAAGTAAAGTACAATATCGCCAAGTTGATTTTGTTAGGGCACTAAACCCAAGCTACGAGAACTCATCTGTCGATGAAAAATCAAGTATGCGTAGTGAATTTAGTCAAAAGTTACGACAATATGTTGCGGATGCTGGTGATGGTCGAAAGGTTGAGAGACATTTTACCGAAGAAGAGTTGGGTGATATTCGTAAATTAATGCAAAAACCAGGTTAAGATTTGGTGGGTTTAAAAGTTTTACGTATATTTGTACTATAATTTTTAAAGCAATTAAAATGGAGTCAGTAAAAGAAGTATCTGTTGAGTTCGATATTAATAAAGTACTATTCATCATCGAAACTAATGATTCGTTAACTAAATCTTTCAACAAGTCATTTGACATCACAACCACCAAATCAATGGTGAGTTCAAACGCATTACCTGAAAATGTAATGGAAGCACTTAAGAGTATCTATCAACTGATAATACTTAACGATGACCACTTATCGGTAAAGTATTCTAATCTATCTTCCGATAATCTAGAGGTTAAAAAAACAACAGATACTGTTGGAACAAAACCTAAGAAATACCCAAAGTGGTTGGGTAAGGTTGCCGTTGAACAACTTATCGTTGAAAATGGTGGTATAAAAACAGAATTACATTCAGCATTACTAGCGATGAACGATATTAAAAATGCTTGGAGTAGGGCTAATCGTTTTTTAATTAAAGCGCAGGTTGATGGTTCAGAGATTGGGAAATGTAGTCTAAGAGAAGTAATTGCTTTAGGTAAGACGTTTAATAAACATATGGACAGTGCTATAACTAGTAAAGATGATTAATTTGGTGGTTTAATATATTATACCTATATTTGTTTAAACAAAAAGAAAAAGAAATGACTACTAACTTTAAAAACCAAACACTAAACCATTTAATTACTAACACTGATGAGCTTAACCTAGAAACGCCACCATATAAAGGTGGTGTTGGTGGATACTCAATCGAGATGATTATTAATCATGGTGATAATGTATATGATTCATATATCTACGATGACGAAAGTGATAGGGATTCAGATTTATATAAATTAATTGAATTACTAGGCTGTAAAGAATCCAATAATACATTAAATTAATAATTATGGAACAAACAAAGGGTAAAACTAAAGTTAAAAACAAGACTACGCTAGAGCTAGAATTAAAAGAAGTTGAAATCCAGCTAAAAAAGTTAGAGGCTCGTGAAAAAGAGTCTATGATTAAAACCGCAGAAGATAAGGTAGAAGAATCAAAAACAAGACTTTTAGTAGAGCAAATAGGTCAGCTAGACTGGATGTTGCAGTCATTAGTTATAGACGAAGAAAAATCTATTCTTGGTTCTGAACCTA
>TARA_R110000765_G_scaffold61474_7_pt1 | contig 17670 bp, 10 predicted proteins | sample TARA_R110000765 | Tara Oceans TARA_R110000765 (sample SAMEA4398168) | marine metagenome | biome: Polar Biome; feature: [MES] marine water layer (ENVO:01000295) within the mesopelagic zone...; material: water (ENVO:00002006), including particulate matter (ENVO:01000060) such as...... | reverse complement strand
ACTGCAACAGCAGAACCGTGTGAGAGAACAAAGTACCCTCCCTCATCACCCAGTGCAGGGGCTTTGGTTGCGGTAGTTGCCAATGTAACCCCACCAGATTGAACGAGCGGTGCTGTGACTTTGCCTGTGGTAGTTATTGTGGATGAGCCAGTGTCGATATTGCCGAAACCAGAAGTGATTGACCCAGAGTTAAGTGCGCCAGAAGTGACAAGGGATGAGTCGCCTGGATATCCAGTAGCGTTTGTCAGTACACCCGATGATGGTGTCCCTAGTGCTGGGGTGGTTAGTGTGGGCGATGTGCCGAACACCAGTGCTCCAGAACCAGTCTCGTCACTCATAACACCCGCCAACTGTGCGCTTGTTGTTGATGCAAACTGTGATAATGGGTTAGCTACCAGTGCGTCACCAGCACCGTCTAAGAATGTGGATATGTTAGCCCGTTTCAAAGCACCATCTGTAGCGTCCTCTATGAGCACCATATCACCCGTTGCCGCAGTCACGAGTGTTTGGTCGCTGATTGCGGTAACGTCCACTGTGAGGACACCTGAACCTGTTACTTGCCCTGTGTGTGTGGCGTTGCTTGCATTAGCTGAGTTCCACTCTAGTGCAGTCTTACCTGCGTTAAGCTGTAGCACATCGAGAGCGGTTGCTAGTCGCGTACTTGGTAGTGTTGGATTAAATATAACCCCGCCTGTATACGCCACGTTATCGTTAGACTGCATTTTAATACAGCGGTCAATCTGCTCTTGTTGAGACATATCCCTGAATACGCTAGTATCTAAATCACCTTCAATAGAAGTATGTGATCTATAGGTAGACTCTTGGCTCATTGGGGATGAACGCCTAATAGTCAACCACTGTGCAGTAGTAGGAGCAGTAAGCATTGTTACAGTAGCGAACCCGGTTGAAGCGTCAATAGCTACAGTGTAGTGTGTTGTTAGTGTTTGAACAACAGGTACGCCTGTAGCCTCTGTCACGACTTCTACCGTTAAGTCTTCGGCAACATTTATCGGGTACGGAAAGCTAAAATCTTCTGTACCCGCACCTTCGCCAGCACTTGATACCTTGTTTGTTTCATCTGTAGTTGACATTTATATAAATCCCTTGTTAATAACCTGTAGATTTTCGGCTAGATGTTTTCTTTTTATTGCGCTTGTGTGTTTCTTTTATAACTCCGTCAGTAAAACCTACAATCCTTAGTAGATCATCTGTTTCTCTGTCCTCAGTAATTAAACCTGCTCCACCTTTTCCAAGCTGAGTTGCGTTTCTTACACCTGTACCTGTAACGTCACCAGCAATATTAGCCATAGATTCAACGATAACAAGCCAATCAGGGGCATCACCGTTTTTAATCCCCATCATTTCCTCAGATACCTTGATGACATCACGCTCTATCTTTTGATACATTTCTTTATATGGGTTTACACCTATTTCTGGAAGTCCATAATTTCTAATTTCGTTTCCCGTTAGTGTTTCTGCCCCTAATGTTGCGAAGTATTGAGCGAATCCTCCGTACACAGGCAGTCCAAAAAATACACCGCCAAAACTATTTTTAGCAACCATGCTCTTTATTTTCTCTCTATCATCATCATCTTCCCCGAACCCATCGAATCCTGAACTGATCCATCCGAAAGCATTTGGTATTATAATAAAGTATGTGGCTATTGCTTTTGTATACTCTTTGTAGTCGTGTGTTGTTTTTTTACTTTGCTTAAATTTATAGTGCGCCTTTAGCATCCTATTAAATAAAGCAGTAGGACCAGTAGTAAACATTGTTACCCCTTTAGCCAAGAAGTTTCCTTGTTGCGCTAAAGTTCTATGCGATCCTATAGTAGTTTGCTGTGAAGATTCAACAAACTTAACAGCTTTATGCCTAGCTTCATCCCGATTCATCCCTAAATCATTAACAAGATAATCGGTATACATACCCATTACGATATATACGGTTGTTAAATCTCCTACCTTCCCCCCAAGCATTGAAACATCTTGAGCCATTCCGAGTTTGCTTTTTACTCCATAGTCACTTCTTTTCCGTTTACCTGTATCTACCCCGTATTCAATATCCTTGTGTTTTCCCCTGTAGAATATGGCTTCATGTTTTAGTGCATCCGCTTTCCATCGAAGAAAGTTTTTGGGAGTACTAGCTAACGCTGCAAGGAATGTGTCTACAGGCATTACTTCCATTGTTGCGAGTACTGATGATACCTGCTTGAATCCAACCTGTGGCTTATACCCTAGTGATGCCTTAGACATTAATCCAAGCATCATATTGGATACTTTGTCAATAAAAGTATCTTCTTTAACTCCATATCTAGCCTTCTCTATATGCCCATTTAGTTTTCTTAGATTAGCCTCACCCATTTTATGCTTGAGTATCTTGCGCATTTCCGCGCTTCTGAGGATTGCATCTATAGAGTCTATTTTCCTAGACATAGAAATAAACCATTGAGCGTCAGCAAGATATCGATCTGTTATATCTAAGAGATTAACGTCTTTTAATTCTTTAGTATGTCTTGTTCTGCTTTTAAGTGCGCCCGGAACGAGATCACCCATAGTTCCATTTGAACTAAACAGCCCATCATTATTATTTGCCTTCGCCTCTGATATGTAGGGCGTGTATACATAATTCTCAACTCTTGGCATTGTAACCTTAAACTTGTCTCTATATGCAGGGGCTAGATTTTCATATACTTCCTCGAATAACTTAGATAATTCATCAAGGTATTTATGTTCACGCTCTAAAAGATTATTGTTTAGGTCACTTATCAACTCTTTAGTGTACCCCATTGATCCTAATGGGTCCATAGCTTGCTTGCGAGTTTGTGCGTTTCTTAACGCCATAACCCTATGGGCTAATTGACCTTTGTTCATCCTTAATGTACGAGGAATATCTTTGGCTTTGCTCTCATTTACTATATCAATCAGTTCATCTATAGATTCGGCTAGTTCTGCTTTATCCATAAGGTCAGGTTGATTAGTTTGTTTCGCGCCAAAGTATTTCATTACGAAATCTTTAGCGTCTTTTAGTTTGCCTTTATCGTCTGTTTTCTCTTTCCTTCCTAGTGCTTCCGAGAAACCACTTTCCTGTATTTCCTTTATAACATCAACGATATTTTTCTTTCCTACCGTCCATTTCAAAGGTATGTCCGAATCTTTATCTAGTATGGACTTTCTTGAATCCCAATTCTTTATATCGTCAGCAGTCATTCCAGATGCTTTTATAGCTTGCTCTTTACGATTATCCCAATACCTATTCCGAGCATTCATTTCTAATTGTTCATCTTCCATGTTGAATGTTTTATCGTCAGCTAATCCAACAGAAGAAAGAAATGTATCGTATGTTTTAAAGAAGTTTCCTGAGATACCATTGAATAATAAAAACTTCAATCGGTCAGCTAATTTTTCGTTTGTATATAAAAGGTCAACGTCTTTTAATTCGGACGCTGGTTTATCTGTTAAGTTACGTATCTTTTCTTCCGTAGCCTTCTTTTGTTTAGCATTTAGAATCTCTGTCTCTGTAGGTAGGTATCCATTAACAATCATAAATTCAAGATCATCAGCGAATTGAGCTACAAGGAACGGATCGGTTTTACTTCCATTTGATTTTATGTTTGCATATCGCAACATCATTTCGGTTTGTGCGTTAAGGTCATTAACTTCTATTTCTGATAGGGCGTTATTCATGGCTGTCTCGATAGTCATTTCGCCCATCTTTGTAAGCATATCGTTTACGTCTGGATCACTTATCTGTGCCTCTCCGTCTACGTATCTTATTTTACCTTTCAAAACCCCTTGCTCTAAATTAGGTTTTTCTTTCCCGATCATCACATTGATATCTTTCCAAATCTCAGCGCGTTTTTCTTTCATGGCTATCTTCATGCCTTGAGTGAGAATCTTATCTACAGCGCGTCCAAGTTCTTTAGCATTGGAAGTCTTGACGAACTTATCTTTTAGCTTGCCCTTTTGCTTGTCGGAGATAGGCATAGCATTAACCATTTCAGTTAAGATATTAATGATGTTGTCTTTTTGAGTATCGCTTATGTGTTTACCAATAGCCATACCTTCTTTAAATGCCTTTAATGCGGCTCTTGATTCAAGAGAGATTAGGTTTTCCATAGTGACATTGATTCTTTGTCCCTTTAGAAATTCGGCTAACTCTGGAAGCCCTGCTTTTTCAGCGAGTGCTACTTGCTGATCGGCTATCTCAAGTATTCGTAGATTGATTTCCGCTGTACGATCAGAGATACGTTGTGCCTCTGTAGTCTTGTCAAATGAATCTTGGAACGTGTCTGGAAGATACCCCTCTCTTTCAGGTGTACCATAAAAGAAGTCATTGTAATCGTCTTTAAGTTTAGCCTCTATGTTTTCCACTTTCTTCTGTAGTTCTTTATTACGCTTTCGTTCCTTATCTATTGCTACATCTAAAAGCCTAACTTCCTCTTGTTTCTTACGGGCCTTCTTGGATCGTCCTGTCTCTGTAAGTGCTTTAATTTCTGCCTGTATCTTGGCTTTCTTTTCCTTCAAAGACTTAATCTCTGTATCAGATGAACGAACAAGGCTACGTCTTACCTTGCCTTCGTTAGTAAGTTTACCGCCCCTCGTAGTACCCTCGTAGGCTTCACGCGCCTTCTTGGTTTTGAATGTGTCGGCATGTTCCTCTAGGGCTACATCCCCCTCTTTCTCAAGTGTGTCTAATTCTCCAAGAACATCTGATAGTTCAGTTCTGAGATTACGCAATTCCGATTGAGCCGCGAAACGTGATACGCGCTCCGAGACTGTACCCATCTTAGCCATAATGTCGTTTATAGCTTTGTCTTGTTGCTTCTTAGTCTTGTATACGTTACCAATCTTTTCGCCTTTAAGGAACGAAGCCACTACGTCATAGGTAGTTTTTCGGGCTTCTTTTAGCTTACGCCCCGGCTCTGTCTGTGGTTCACTTAGGTTTGAATCATCAACAACCTCTTGGTTAGTAGAGTAGTAAGCCTCAATCTGATCCGCAATAGTCTGTGTGTTCTCTTCACTTAAAGGTATTGGCCCTGAACCGTCAACCTCTGCTTGTATCTCTGCCATGACTTCTTCGTTAGTCATAGAGTTTAGGTCTTCGTTTATTTGGCTATCTATTCTTATAGCGTTATCAGCCAATATCTTTTCGTTAACTTGTTGCGCTAGGTTTTCCTGTACATCGGCTCGACCAAGAGTACTTTTAATTTTACGATCTGTTTTGAGTTTCCCAACACCACCAGTTGATCCACCAGCACCGAACGAGAATAGAACTTCCCCCGTTCTGTTTCTAAGGAAGTCTTCTGTGGATATATCGTGTACGCCTTCATACTGCCTAAGTATGTCAATCAAGCCACCCTCTACAGCTTCATCAATAGACTCACCAGCACCGCCAAGTACAATAGCCCCTGCTACAGTTTTTGTAGTACCACCAACGGCTTTTTGAAGCATACCGCCACCGATAGTACTTGCTACTGTAGTGATCGCGCCTTCGGGGATTGCTCCATTTACGGAATCATGTACGCTAAATCCTTTGTCCCTACGCGCTTTATATCCATCCATTTGTTGTTGTGTGCCGAATACACCACCAGCGGCTAGCGGTCCGGCAGGGGTAGAAGCCAATGAAAGAAACTTAGCTATAGAGTAGAATACTTCCCCGAATCCTTGCGCTATAGTTTGGTTTTCGGGATCATCCATATCGTTTTCCATTATGTAATTGGCAATGGATTTATCTACAGACTTGTTGTATGCTCGCATTTTATTGTGAACATTCATTGTTTTAAGTATAGGCTCTATAGTGCTTGTTCCTGTGGCTAGAACCTTCCCAAATTCAAGGGCTTTACCTATAGGTGTTTCTGCTTCGTCTACAGCTTTTCTTCCTGATGCAGTCATTTGCTCATGGAACTCGATTCTATCCGCGCCTTGCAGTAGGAAATTCGACGAAGTATTCATAGCATCCATAACTAAACCATCTTTTAACGCCTTAATTACGTCTAGTGGATCACCAAGTCCTCCCGGCTTATGGATAAAAGAAGAAAATTGATTGATTAAACCATCAGCATTACGCCAATCATCGGATGTTGCTTGTGGTGAATCTTGTAGCTTGAGTGTTTCTTTAGCTATACCCATAGAAGAACCTGCTGGCATAGATACTTTACGCTTGCTATCAGGCTCAATAACTTCCGTCATGTTATTCTTGTTCACTGGCAGAGCAGGGGTATCAGTCCTATTAAGTAAACCCAATAGGCTTTGTCTCTGTTCTTCTTCTATTTCTTCCAGTGTAGGCATTATAGATTAACCATTCTTTCCGTTTTTCAATTCAGGCATAGAGGATAGTAAGAAGTTCGCCTCACGTTTTCTTCGTGTTGGGAAATCATCACCAAAGTTTTCAAGTTCCTTGTGCGCGTTCTTCCAATCGCCTTTAGTAACATACCCGAAGAATTTAGGGGTTTTTGTTAGTAATCCATATTGGAAGTTTACTGAGTATACAACAGACCTTTGGGCGGGTGTCAATGATTCGTATGTTAATCCCGTCCCGTCTTCGGAAGCCTTCTTGTTGAATTGTCGCTTAACGTCTTCTGTGTAGAAGTTTCGGGCAACAATATCAATAGTCTTGGCTTCTTCGTCTGTAATCTCAAGTGAGTCTGCAAATCTATCTGCATCTGCTCCGCTCATGCCCATGTAAGGTGAAAGTTTGTCGATTATCTCTTGGGGCATACCCATAAGTTCAAGAACATTAGGCGTTTTATCTTTTAGGTCAAATCCAGAAGCAATAGTAATACCTGAATTTTCGCTTGGTACATAACCCTTAATTTCACTATCGCCTTCGTTTATACCCATAAGTTTATTATCTATAGATTTAGCGATAGGGGTTAGTTTTGCACCACCCACCTCTACGGGTCGTTGTGGCCCTTGATCTTCGTATGGAGCCTCAACCTCTTTTGGTGTGACTTTCTTGATAGTCGCGTATTGGAAATCAGAACCATCGGGATTAACTGAACCTTTAGGCTTAGTTTCCTGTGCGTTTTGTTGCTCTTTATTTACCACTGTATCCCCCTGAGTTATTCGTGTATCTAGCAAATCTTCTGATTCAATTCTTCCATCAAAGGTGTCGGCGGATTGTACCCCGCTGAATAGTTCTTCTGTGCGTCCAAGTTGAGCAGGTTCTCCATCAAGTATGTTTTTTGATCCGACACCATCTATTTGTTGTTCCTTCGCCATCATTCTTTGTTGTTCTTTTATTCCTGCTTCAAATATAGCGTTTTCTGTAGGAGTCATTTTCCCTTCAAGCCTCATCTTTTCAATTTCACCTGCCTTGAATATAGCGTTTTCTGTAGGAGTTACGGTTCCTTCAAGTTCTTCTGATGTTATTCTTGCCGGTATGTCGTATGTAGACTGAGGATTGATTGCTGTTTGTGTTGGCCCCTGCCAATCAGCCGATTCTTGCATTTCGTTCATTCGGATTTGATTAAGTACTCTACCTATCTGCGCTTCGGATTGTTCGCGGGGAGCATTGTTATTCTCAATAAATAGTTCGGCTAATTGTTCGTGGCTCATTCCTGCGTTAAGTCCATTGGAGTAGAACGTCAAAGCATCAGCATCATTCGTGCTAGGGGCTTGTTTTACTTTACCATTAACAAATACTTCATAATTTTCTTCACCCATCATTTCCATTAGTGACTGTTCGTGCAACCCTTTAATCAGGGCGTTAGATTCTTCCTCGCCAATCTTATCGCCTTTAGGGTAATTGTCAAGTTCTTGAAGTAGCTTCCTTTGAAATATACCTATGTATTGCTGGCGTTGCTCTAGGTTCATAGAGTTCATGTATGGATATGGCGTTTCGTTAGACTTTCGGCTAATCTTGTTTGTGTGATCTTGTCCTAACGGAAGAAATCTTTTAGGGTCTGTATCTACTGTCTTTCCATCTGTTAGTGCGTACAATGCTTTTTGCCGAGCAGTTCTCATAGTGAGTGCCATACTTGTAGTATCAGCTTCGTTTAGATCACCAGAAAACAATTCTGCTTCAAGATTGGTTATACCTTCGATAACAGAATTAACCTCTTTGCGCATATCTTTAGTACCATCTATCTTTAGTGCTTCTGTGAGTTGCGTATTAAGTACGCCAAGTTCGCTTGTGTATCGCTTCTTGGTATCTGCCTGTGATGGTTTTGAACCAGAACCAGAACCAGAACCCGATGATCCAGATTTAGATTGACCGATGTGTGCTAGAAGTTCATCCTTTTCAGCTTTGTCTAGTGCTGGATTAGAATTGATCTCATTAACAAGAACCTCTATTGGTGTATGGTTTCCCATTTCCGTAGAAAGCCTTTTTTTCTCGTCAAGCATTTCGACTGATAACTTAGCTTCTGCTTGGGCTGAATATAAATCAGCGGAATTATCGGCGGCGGCATATACAGCTTTCTTAGCATCTGATTTTCCACTGAACAAGTCTTGTCCTTGTGGTGAGTTCATGATAGCTATAGCTTCTGCGGAAGTTTCAGGGTTCTTCGCCATTTCCAAAATATGAGCCGATAGCTTACTTGAATACAAACCCTCCATCATTTTCGTGTTGAGTGAAGGGTATGAGTCAATAACCCCTAACCCCATATTGTGTGCATATGAGAAGTTTTCAGCGTTCATAGTGCTTATATGTTGGTCTAAATCTTCATTCAGTCCGGAAATCATGGACCTATTTCTACCTGCTTCTTGCTTACGAATAACATCACCAATGGCGTAGGTGGCTGGTAATCGGTAAAAAGTAGAGTAGGACTGTCTATATGTTTCATTACCGCCACGCTCACTAGCAAGGCGTTCGTTGTACACCTTCTCTTGGTAGGCGTTCATCAAGTCGGCGTTATCGTCCCATTCTCCGCTTGCTTCTGAATCGGCACTAAGTTTATTTGAGTATTTCTTTAGCTTTAATTCATCCTGAGTAACATCCCTAGAGGACATTTGTTTAGCCGTAGCATTATCACGATCAGTCTTTGCTTTAAGTAAAGCGTCCGATATAGCCCCTAATTGCTTGCCAACGCCTGATATGCCTTGTGCGACCGCTTGACCCGTAGTGTCCTGTACAAGACTTGAACCTACAATATTAGGTCTTTGTATTCTCTTTGGCGACATTTAAGATTCCTTCCCGCCAAGCAATGACGCTTGAGCGGCCTGATTTTTTCTTTCCCGTCTTCCTATACCATAATCCAGTATAGAAGAACCTGCGGCAAACGCGGGCTTTATCAACGATGAACGTTTCGCTTCATTGAGTTTAGCCATAGTAACAGAGTTTTCAAAGTTTAAGCTAGACATTTGCTTAGAGTCTCTACGCGCTTGGTCTGTAAGCATAGCGTTATTAGATGATATTCCAATACCAGAACTGCCTGACATAGCTAACTGTCTTCCAAAATCTTCTCTGTGTTGCAAAGCCAAGTTTTCGCGAGACATAGCATTACGTTTTTCTTGTATCCCGATATTGGTTTTAGCTGTGTTTCGTGCAGATATTCCGCTAGTGATCGCGCCCGCACTTTCAAGTCCAAGTTTAGCTAGAGCAAGTTTACCACCATCCCCTGACGATCCCCCTATAATCTTACTTAGAATACCGCCACCAGCCTCAGAAGTCGAAGCCACGCTACTTTCGCCCAAAAATCCAGTCATATTCCCTACACCAGATGCCTCTAGACCCGATCCAACACCGCCACCACCAAAAGCTCCAGCAACTTTACCCGCTGCTGCTCCACCAATACCTGAAACCGCGCCAGATAGCAATGATTCTTCGGCAGTACCCCCTTTTGCCGCAGTCATAGCAGCACTTACCGCGGCACCTGCTAATGGACCACCAACAACAGTAGCGGCAATAGGCGCAACCATTCCAACGACACCATCTATATTCTCGTCACCGAATGACATTATTTAGTTCTCCTGTACAATACGCCATGTTCACCTTCACCAAAATGGTTATTAACCATACGGTATTCCTCGAACCCTAGCATTTTAGCCCATCTATTCCCGCGATCAAAATCCTTACGAACCGACATGAATATGTTTTCATACTCGCATCCGTCCAAAAACTCCTGTACTGCCCTGTGAACGCCCAAAAAGTATTTACCCGCCTTTGCTCCAATAACCCCCCAAGCTGTTCCTGAGTGGGCATCTGGATGGACGTTGACCCCGAATGAAGCTATAGGCACACCACTAGGAAGCATAGCTGTGTAACTATGCCTTGATCTAGCTGTGTACTTAATGATTCTTTCTAGTCCGTAGCCTGACATATCTTTTACCTGATCGGGTTGTATATCCTTAGTAATTTCCACAATATCATGCGGATTCATTACCCTGATGAGAAGTCTTCCGTTTTCATATCGGCTACTAACGCCTGTATGCTGAATGGATATGGCCCATCTCCTTGCAATCTAATAACACGATTGGTGTCAAATTCCCCATCCCAGTTTAATATATAGTCACCCGTTTTTAAAGATAAATATTCGGATATATCCGCGTCTTCATCAAAATCCACTTCAATCAGGTTTGCTTCCGAGTCTCCATACTCAACACCCAAACTGTTCATAACCCTGATAAATAGCTTTATAATCGTCCCTAATCGTCCTTGAGTAGAGGCTCCGGGTTGTCCACCTTCAATATTCTGAATCTCTACCCATGATTTATAGTCATATCCGAATATAACGTTAGCCCCATATTCAGCATTGGCTAGTATATTATCCCCCGAATACACTATCTGATCGTCTAACTTTCTGCCATCAGCGCAAATTGATATAGTTTTACCTGCAAATATCTCTAACCCCGAAAACGTAGTAGAAACTGGTTGTAAATTAGCTGTAAACGCTTGACCAAAATCAACCGCACCTCCACTAATAGAGCGTAGATAATCCGTACCACCATTTTCAATCTTGTAATAATGGTTTTCAGGTTCATCCGTGTACCCCGTAGTTGGTACTGAACCAGAGATTAATACAATCGTATTGTTTGCCGGAACCGTACCGCTAGTAATTTCACCATCAGAAGCTATACCCATAGCAACAATAGTAGAGGATGTTTTTAGGTAGGAGTCGTATAGCGTAGCATCCTTGATATCCACAGTATCGTCATGTATTGGAGACATAACCTCTACTGAACCCGTTACTCTCTGAACAAGAGAAGTAGGAAGGCTAGGCAATCCCGCGTTTGTTTGCCTATCGACAATTAACCATAATTCCTCACTTAAACCATCGGAAGTAGGTATAACAGAAATTGAGCGAACGTGAGAATCTAAGTCATTCAATGCTCCGCTTGTAGATTGATTTTGACCGCCAAGATTATGTTCATGTACCGCCAGAATGTCACCTTTCCTGTCATACGTAACACCAGTAAGGGAACCGTCAGCAAGCACCAGCCATATGAAACCTTCTGGCTCTTGTTGATACGCTATATCAATAATACCTGATCGCGTAGCATCTTCGGCTAGTTCGGTAATCTCTCTTGTGTCAAGCCCATTAGATGCTAAATCATACGATAATTCATATAGCTTGCGACCGCTTCTTGAAACAAATATAAGTGTATTGTTAACACGAATAGGCTGAATACTCTTTGACCCTATATTTACATGAGAAGCATACCCTATGTTACCCGGTGCGAATCCTAGTTTTTCATCAATGGCACGAAGCGATCCTACGTGTCCCGTAGTTCCTACCCCTAGTTGCCTATTGATTGTTTCAAGCCACTGTATCGGAGCAGAATCACCGCCGCCTATGTGTGCCTTAAACCCAAAGTCATTAAACACATTACCCTGTCTATCGTGTGTTTCCCATCCCATGCGTGTATCACTAAAGAATCCTGTCTGTGTAGCGTGTACAGTTCTTGGCTCTGCCGCGGTGTTTCCAGCAACAACCCTTGCATCATGTATAGCGCACGTTGAAGGGAAACCCGTTGTGGATGAAAACGCACCTAAAGCCCACTGTTTAGCTCTCTGATCGATATTATCACGCTTTTGATTTGGTGCGCCATGATATTTACTAGCAGTAGACCATCTTGGTTCATCATCGTCCCTAGTTACCCAAACTTCATGATCGCTTATAAATGCAACTATTGTTAAGTATCGCCATCTAAACATAGAATGTGAAGAACTACCACTAATCAATACCTTTAGCTGTCTACCTGCTTCTGATCCCGTTCCACCGTTAGTGAATGTTGCGCCAGAGGCAGGTGAATGTACTGCACCTAACTGATTAGGCAGTCCACCATTAGCAACACTAACGGCATCAGTAGCTACAAAAACATCTGTATCAACGCCATCCCATCCAATATAGGTTTTATCCTGTAAGTCTCTAGCGCGAACCCTAGATAGATTGATTGGATTACTATCTGCATCAGTACCAACAACCCATTCATCACACGCCATAACAATATCTGTATTATCGTTATCGTCAAGGAATGGGCCATGTAAATCCACAGACTTAGTTAATGTCCATACATCATCCGCAGTACGCGCAAGGATACGTGTATTGTAATCAGGATGGTACAGATACATAACGTCATTACTTCGAGTAACATCAATACGGAATGTACCGTCAGTCTTGAATAAGTCAGCATCACTATACGGTAGGTCTATCTCAAACACTTCTCGTATCGTTCCACTAATAGCCCCATTTGTATAATCAGGGAGTCCGAAAAACTCAATATCAACTGATCCAGTATTAACAGCAACAACGGTTGCTACCTTTCCATCCAACTCAGTAGCACCAGATGAAACAGAGAACGAAACTTCTTTATTTATAGTAAAACCAGTAGCATCGGCTACATCAACTTGAAATGGACTTGGCCCTAAATTCTCAATAGCTGTGATTGTCTGGTATCCAATACCGGCACCGTCAAGAGTACCGGGAACAAGGACTAGGGCTTTATCAACGTATACACGTAGTTTAGCCCTGCTTTGATATGAAAATTCTAGCTGATATACTTGCTCGTCATTGTACTCAAACTTGAGCATATGAGACTTTTTGCCACTCCAACCAGAAGAATTAGAGCCAGAAATTCGTTCAGTTCCACCTCGCCTATCAAGAGGACCATACTTAGACGGTACTACATTTAGCCCATCTGTGTACGCGGAATCACTACGCGGAGCGCGTGTATGCCCTCGTAGCTTTGGAGTTTGTTTACCGCCATTGAATGAATCTCTTTGAGGATACGTTTTTCCCATTATGACCTAAGCTGTATTAATTCATCTTCGGGGGATTCTTGTGAGTGATCTTCTTGTCCGTCAAACTTCTTAGCGCGAACAATAGATAGTTCGTATTCTCGTTCAAGACGATCACGTAATGCCATATCACCTTCAAGACGCATACACATTTCGTAAGCCATGAGTGAAGCCCAAGCCTCTGTCATGGAACTATCGAAACGGGTGGTGTCTGTCATGCGGGATACATAACGAATCTTCAACGGAGAAGTGTTGTCGGAAGCAATAAACTCGCCTTCCATCAAGTAATTAGGATCGCCTAGAATCTCTGTTAAATACAGAAAGTCAGCAGGTAATCGGTAGTTATACTTGAATTCCCATACAGGCACAGAAGCGTCCGAGGAAATAGATACACGTTTACTGGCAAAATTCCAAGGATTTTCACGTAGAAGTCTATCGCGTGTGGAGTCTAGGCAATTAAGAATAGCCTTAACCCGCTTGTCTTTAATATCCACTAAGCTAGTAACTTCTTTAACGCCTAGCTTTTGTAATGCCCTATTCGCAACATCAAGTTCAGTATTTGAACTAGCCATAACGGAAACTCCTTATTATTTATCGCAGAGCAAGCGCAGTAAAATGAATGAAAACTACGCTTGCCCTGCTTGGAGGGTGGGCTATTTAGATAGTGTATTCCGCAATAAACGCGAGCGTTCCAGTAGCGGCGGTATTAATCGCTTTAACTGATACTGCGATAACGAAATCACCATAATCGGGTTGAGCGGTTAAACCCGCCAATTCCCAAGCGACTTGATTAGTCGTATTCAGGTCAAGGGTTTCATAGCGGTAATCAGTCATAGCAATAGCTGATGTTACGCTAAGAGCAGAAACAATAGCATCAATGAGAACAACTGTTCCCGGTGAAGTAGTGCTTAAATCATCCCCTTGATAGAATCCAACATCAAGCGTTCCAGATGTAGTTGCCAAGATATCATTACCAATTTTAAGGGAAACGAGTTTAGCATTAACTGGAATTTTGAATAGAGCTAACGTATCGCCAGCGGTAGTCGTAGAAAATTCTACGTCACCAGCAATTTTTTGCGTTGGAGTATTACCATCGTGTGTCTTATTTCGTTGAGGCGGTGTTTGCGTCAACTGTGAAATAAAAGCTGTTTCGGTGTGTGCCATGTCAGTATCCCCTACGCTTTAGTGCGTTCGTCAGTGATAATTTTAATGACTTTTTCTTCTTCAACACGCGTCATGCCGAAGTCGCCATACATTGTTGCGAGCATTGGTTCGCCTTCTTTACCATCATCTTGAGTAACCGTACCGTGTACGTCTTCCCAAATACCGGTATACATACCAGATTTAGCCCAAAGAGCCATTTCGGTAGTACCAACAGCACCAAGTAAGTGATTGTCCACGATGATGTTAATACCCATCCAAGAGCCAACTTGGTAGGTTTGACCATCATAGAAGGAGTTTCCGTAGTCTTTATTAGAGACTTCGTTCATCTTCACGAACTCGCGGAAGTGGGCTGGCTTCATAGCCAAGTACAATTCCTCTGGATCGTTCATGTCGAGGATAACTTCATTCTCTTGTAAGAGTTGAAGCGCATCAAGTAAATCAGCAATGATGAAACCATCGGTTGAAGTTACGGTATTTGCTCCGGGGAAAGAAGTGGTACTTGTGCCGTCTTTACCTGTAAGAGCATCGCCGTGAAGTTTCGCAATGAAATCATCATCAAACTTACGCCACATAGCCGCCATTTGATTTTTGTGATAACCACTTGTAGGGTCAAGAGCCGTAAGGCGTTTATCCATATCATCAATAATTTCAGAATCAGAGATATACGCGGTACGAGAAATCCAACGTCCTGTGTGGTTGGTGTCAGCAATAGTCTTTTGCGCGCCGCGTGTGGTGCGTTCGCGTACAACTGTTTTGCCGATGAAACTAATTGGTCGGTGGCCTTCGCCGGTGCAACCAATTTCTACCGATCCTTGTCGAAACGCGGAGCGGGTTTTTTGTGCCGCAATCTCAAGCGTATCTGAGTACGTCTTGGTATTGAGGACTGCAATATCTACATTAGCCATAGTAATAGCCTTTCAGTTAATTGAGTGTTAGTGTACAATTACTGACGTATCCATGAAGGGGTCAATGTGGTGAACTTTCTCACCAGTCATGGGGGCTAAAACTTGCCGTGTCCAATATTTAAACGCTACTGATAATCATTATCGTTAGCGACTGAGTTATTTATACATGATATGGATTGTGTTTGTCAACCCTTAATCTTCCGATGCCATTAAATTTAAGGTTTTCTGTAAGGCTTGGTGTCGCTTGTAGTTCTCGCCTTTAGCAAAATATTCCTTTTTCTTGGCAGGATTGTTCTTAACATCTTCCTTGATGCTTTCAATTTCCTGATTCATCTGTTCTGTAGTGCTTTGGTGGCTGGCTTCACCATTGATACTATTAATATTATCTTCACCTGTCAGTTTACCTACTTCGTTCAAGAACTCAATAGCGGCTTTAGGGCCTACAGCATCACGAATACTATTTCTAAATTCATCAGAAAGGTTCATGGCTCTAGCGGTTGAATCAGCAATATCTACTTTTTTCTGGTAGTCTTTACCCCATTCAAGTTTCATTGATTCGTTTTCGGCATTAAAGGCACTTAGCTTAATATCGGCTTCGGCTTTCTTCTGTTCAATCTCACCAGCAACAAATTCATCAACGATAGACTGGAACCCCTCTTGGCTTACCCCTTTACCAAACGCAGTTTCTCGCATACGTTCAAGTCGTTCTCCACCTTCAAAGCCTTCAACCTGAGTAAAGGTATAGTCTTTAGCGGCTTCTGGTCGCCCAAGTCGGGAAAATACTTCGTCCATCGGTTCACCGGGATCAGGCATACGTAATAGATTTTTCTCTGATGCGCCCATATGCTTGTTAAGATTACGGTACGCCTTCAATAATGCTTCGGGGGATTCATACCCTTTGTTCTGTACGAATCCTAGATCATCTTCCGAAAACCCATTCGTCCACGGCGTTGATTCGGAAAGTGTATTGCCACTATTGTCAAGGGGGGTAACAGGAACTTCCGTAGAAGTCGTTGTTTCTACGCCTTGTGATTCAACTACAGGCAACGCGCCTGTATCCATAATGCTTGTTTCAGTACTCATCGTCTTCTTCCTCCGTTAATTTAATAATGTCATTTTCCAGTTTATTCAAGTTCATATACCGAGCCTTGCCCTGTATAAGATTTAACACTTCCCTGCGTCCCGCTGTCTTGATAATAGCGGCCTGATCCCCTCCATGATCAATAACAAACGCTCCGCAAAAAACCATTAGGTCTGCAAGTACACGCTTTTGGTTTCGAGTCTGATTGCCCTCTACGCCAAACACATCCTTATAGGCTCGAATCATAGTTGATTCTTTTACTAAGCCTTTGCGTTCTAACCACTTCCAAGAAGATGATTCTTTAAAGTGCCCCGGCATCTGGTGATCCCTCCAATATTGTTTGCGCTCCACTGGCTAATCCACCAGCATTTTGCATTAACTGAGATTGCATTTCTCGTTCTTGGTCTTTCTTAACAGCGGCTTCGTATTCCTTCAATGTAGCCATCATAGCCGCTGGCACACCATTTCCTTCTTGTACAATCTTCATATACTCTACTGTCTTGAACGTATGTACAACCGTTGGATCAAATGGTGCTACCGCCTGAGCCGCTTCGAGTAACCGGTTAGCCGCCAATACATCATCAGACTTTTGAGCAAATGTCATGTTAGATTTAAAATACACTTTGTATTTCATAGATGAAGTGGTTTGCTCTGCGCCTTCTTCAACTTCATCAAGGATTCGTGGTAACATACCCCAATCATTATCAAGTATATCAATCTCGCGCTCAACAATAGAGGATTGCATCTGGTCTTCATCAATCGCGGCATGGTAGCTCAATGATGTTGCTTCTTCTTGTGATCGTGTTAAAATCTCCGTAGCGGTGATTCGTTCACGTTCCTCATTCATATTAGAGATTGACGTATCGGCATTAAAGGCTTGCTTGACAATCTGCTTTAGTTCTTCCATCATTTCGCCAAGTATAGGCATGTTAATGCCCTGATTTAGCGGAACAATGTTTGGTTGTCCATTAGCATCAAGTCCACCAATAATACCTTTACCGGGGCGTACCTGCTTCATATTGATAGAACTATCGTCCTTAAACAATAGTGTTGATCGTCCCGCCTTGTGTCCTGCTTCAATATAAATCTTACGCAAACCGTTACGCATCTTAATTTCTGGAAGAATCTTTAGAAGTGTGCCACGTCCATAGGTTTCGTGTGGCATGTGCGCATCACGCGAAATAGCGTAAGGCATAACACGGTATCCACCTTCTCTAAGGTAGTTGTTCTTCTCACCACGCGCACCACATACGAAGTGCCGTGAAATATACTTCATGTGTTTAATACCTTTTTTGGCTGGATTATAGTCTTCGTTCTCCAACACCATATGCACTACAACC
>TARA_R110000765_G_scaffold421667_1_pt1 | contig 17673 bp, 28 predicted proteins | sample TARA_R110000765 | Tara Oceans TARA_R110000765 (sample SAMEA4398168) | marine metagenome | biome: Polar Biome; feature: [MES] marine water layer (ENVO:01000295) within the mesopelagic zone...; material: water (ENVO:00002006), including particulate matter (ENVO:01000060) such... | reverse complement strand
CCTGTTATAGCGCCCGCACCAAAAGTACCTGTCGTAACTAAATTCTCATTGACAAAAGTAATCGATCCAGAAGAATCTGTAATGCTTCCATTAGCCAGAGTAAGATTACCTATGGTTGAACCCGTTGCTAGTGTTGCAACTCCAGCACCAAAAGTCCCTGTGGTAACTAAGTTTTCATTTACAAAAGTTATAGAACCAGATGAGTCTGTTATAGAACCCGCAGCTAAAGCAAGAGTACCGGCATTAAGCGTAGTACCCGTAACAGTGTCAGACCAAGTGTTAGCCCACCGGACGCTTGTAGTACCAAGGTCATCAGTTGAATCTGTGTCTGATACGACATTCCCACCGTGAGTTGTAACCCCAACGAGTTTAGAAGTTGTCCCAACGTATAGGGCTTTTGCTACCCCGACACCACCATCAGTATGTATAGAGCCTGAAGTCCCAGAAGTGGTGTCAGTAACATCATCAATAGAGAGGACGCCTGACCCAGTTATAGCTGCTGCACCAAAGGTTCCAGTGGTAACTAAGTTTTCGTTACCAAAGGTAATCGCGCCACTAGAGTCTGTAATAGACCCTGTAGCAAATGTGAGGGTAGCGTTGACAAGAACAGTGCCAACAACAGAGCCTACATCAGAAGAGGTAGGAGCGACTAACTGAGGTGTTCCCTCATTTAGACCAATCAGTTCATATGTAGACATTTCTTAGTACCCGCTGTGACCCTGTATAGCAGTAAATTTGATCGTCCCACTGGAGTAGGAATTAATCTCAAGGCGTACTGCAGTGACGGGGAAAGCTGTATTGCCCTGATCAGTCGTTGCAGTTGCAGCCATACCATCAACATCTGACCATGCAGCAGAATTGTCAAAGCCGACAGTCCCATAGTCATCCTGAGGCATATCCATGGTGTACTGTGCGCTCCAGGTTAAAGATGCCCCTGAGGATATAACACCCCGGAGACTCTGATTCATTGGAGCCTGTGTGTAGTCACACTTGAATGCCAGCAGAACAGCAGGATCAGTACTTCCTGATAGCCAGCCACCTTCAATGTTTCCGGTTACTGCTCCACCAACAACAATGGAAGTAATCGTTTTGTAGTATTTGGCTGAAGTGGCCGTACCAGCATTGGAAAGAGTCAGGTCTTCACCTGTCACTTCACTTCCAGGACCCGTACCCAGAATAGTCGCAACTACTCCAGAGTTATTGCCAGATCCTTCAATAGCGATCAACTGCGCCTGATGAATATTCCTATCACTGGCTGCGCCATAGCAATAGGCAATACCACTTTCCACAAGTGCCCCATTCAGCGTTAAAGTGGCAGCCCCTGATGTGGTTTGGTCTTGAAATATACCATTCGCATCATTGGTCAGAGTTAAAGATGTTAATACTTGTGGTCTCATAATATGTACCTTTTAAATATTCCTGTTGCCTGGTAATTAACACCAGATGTTAATGTTTTACACTTCATTAATCAGCGTTATATTATAATCTGCTGTCCCCATTATTGCGCCACCAAATCTAATTCAAACCCTTCCTTAGCAAAATTTATAACTTCTTCAGATGCACCCAAAGTACCATCAAGAATAGCATCCTTTGCCGATTTAGGATTTGGGAGTTGCATATCTTTAGCAACATCCCCTGAGAACGGGAATTCGTACAGAGGTGATTTAACAGAATCCAAGTTCACTACCCGAGCAGCATCATTAATATGGAGCGGCCAGTAATGTTGTTTCAGTTTGAAAAAGAATGCATGAGGATCTCCCAGAAATGTTCTGTAGTCACATACATGCACCGAAATCATATCTTTTCGGTTCTTGGCATGCTCAATCGCTCTATTGATGTACATCGGATATAGATTTAATAAAGCAATATCTCCTGTGGTAATAATTCCATCATTCAGTGTCGCAAGAGAATGAAGTATTTCACGAGGGTCTCGCTTCATGATGATAATTCGGTATCGGCCTGGACGGAGGGTTGGTAGTCGTGTCCAAGGTTTCAGAAACTTTATAGCTGATTCGTCAGGCGCGTTAGCGGGAAAGTTGAAACTTTCAATCTCATCAGTGTGTCTTTCAAAGAATCCAGATTTATTTGTTTCAGGATGATGATTGGCAAGTTCTTTTTCTTTTTCCTTATCGTAGTAAGGCTTTATCCCACCGGCACTCAGACAGGCCATCATCATAGATGTGCCTGACCTGGGTGCCCCGGCAACGATATATTTCATTCATCACCCCTATTAGGGATACTGATTAACTGTCAACTCCAGGGAGCAAGTATCCTGATTTGTCGATAGCCGAAGTAGTCTTGTTGTTCATGAACGTAATGTTTGTTCCCGCAGTGATAATCAACTCGCCAGCAGTGTCCAAACTACGGCAAAAGTTATCAGCACACAGACCAGTATTTGTAGTGGTGGTGTCAGCAAATGTAATTAACTGAACGGCACTTCCAGTAACAAGCCTTGTGCAGTAGTTCCTTTGAACATTGATATTGGTTAAATCTTTGCCGGCAGCAACTTCAGCTAGGGAGGAGAGGACTCCATTAACGCCAAGGTTGGTATAGCAATCAAGGATAGTAAGGCCATCAAGGTCTGCATCCACATTAACTACAGAACCAGACGATGTATCCGGAGTTATCCATTTCAGATTGATAACAGTCAGATCATCAGCAGAATTATTGCTTGTGTTGGTATCAATAATATCCACGAAATTCTTCGCGGCAGCTACATCAACTGCTTCAGCATCTTCAAGCGTAAAGCCAGTAGCTGTAACTGTAAATGCCTCTGAGACATCGGCAAAACCAGCAGAAAGAATTACATTCTTCCAAGTCACATCCGCTGCCGATACAGTAATTGCGGCTGCAGCTGCGGTTGTAAAGCTAATTGTGGGTCTTAACGAGCCAGCCCCAAGACCGATAATTGCTACACCAGCAACATCACAGCTTATTGAGCCAGCAGCCGACACTGTTTCAGTGTGTCCAGGCATTGCGAGAATTACATCACCCCGGGAAGCTGTGCATTGGCCGATTGCATAATCAATAGTGGCAAATGGCCGTTGGTAGGTGCCACCTGTAGGGTATGGCTGGTCTGTTCCAACAACCCCATCTTGGGCAAGAACAGAGGTACTATTTACGAAAAATACTTGGCCTGGTTGTGTCATCACCACCGGCATGTTGCGGATCGTTACCGTATCTTTAAAGCCATTTGGATAATTTGATAGGGACATTATTATCTCCTGTAAACCGCCATGCGGTCATTATTAGAAATATTACAGTTCAATAAAAGGGGCGCAGAACGCCCCTTATATTTTTAGGTATTGCTGAAAAACCCAGTTCGAGGGTCAGTGTAACCATACGATTTGTAGAACATGCCTTTGGAACGGAAATTGCTAGTTCCAAAGTCATTGTCCTGCTCAAAGGTATAATCCATTCTGTCAAATATGGTCAGACCACAGTCAACATTGGTTTTCATAAACCAATCAGTTCCAGAGGTAAATCGATGATTCACATGGTAACCAGAAGGGAAAATATCAAAAACAGGGTTCACAGTCGCAACGTTTGCACTGTTTGGCTCAAAGCGAGACTTCAAGATCCTGTCAGCGACGAAACGTAATTGACGGGGAATGTGCAGAGACTCTACACGAGCGTCAATCAGCAAGTTCGCACCATCACGGAAGTCCTCAACAGCAATGAAAGCATCTTCAATAGCCGCCTGAGACAACGCAGTAAAGGATGAGAACATGTTGCTGAACGTGCCACCTTTACCCAGAGGGTGAGAGGCATCGGCCAGTGATACACCATCGCCACCAGTATTGGTATAAGCGTTGTTGATCACATCAGCACCAAGCTGTTCGTCTGTATGAACCAAGGAGCGTTTCAGACAACTACCGGCTCTCTCAACGAGATCGCGATATTTGTTGTTCATCTGCGCTTCCATGGTGATTATGGTGCCCAGTGCATAGACTTTATGTTCATAAGTAGCAACAAAGTCCTGCTTCTCAGCATCGTAACCAATTGCCGTGCCTTCAGGCTTCCATGCAGCCAGGCCGGTCCCAGAGAGGGCTACATCAATTTCATACGCTTTTTCCGAGCTTTCCATAGTGAAAAGCTGGTCGTTCTCCATTGGGTAGTCTTCATAAGTAATTGTAGCTATCGCGTGTACCCCTTCCTGAAGTAACCGCGCCTCACTACCTTGGGTAACTATATCAACCATGATTATACTCCGGCAATGTTATTGAGGTTAGTAAGGTTGGCTGTAACACGCCATCGTGCATTTGTACCAATTGCATTGCCTTGAGTTTCGTCAAGTCCAAGCACACGAAAAACAAGGGTATTGGTAGTTGCTGCTGTGTTTGAGTCCAATTCCATGCCAGAAGCACCCGTAACAGTGGAACCGGAACCAACAATTATGCTGATGTTCTGTCCAATGTTTGTGACGGCTAAATTGCCACCTACGGAGTCTTCTTGAATTGTACAAATAGCATCATCTGCTATAACAACAGTGCCGTACCTGAGGGTGGATGCAGCACGATAATTCGCTGAAGATAAAGATGATTCGTCTGTGAAATCAGGTTCCAGACCGGTCAGATAACCATAAAGACGATCACCAGCAGCGCATTGAGCCACTGAAGGTGAAGTGCCATCTGCAGAACCAGAACCAGTGATCTTTACAGCATCACCAAGAAAGGTAGCAGTGGCATCGGTAGCAAGGAAACAAACTCGTTGCTGTTTGCCATGGTAGTCTGATCCATCAAGAGTCCCAACAACCCTAAAACCATTTGGTATGTCAGAATTTGCCATTATTTGGCCTCCAAATTTAATAAAAGAAACAAAAAATTATTAGCAACCAGCCTGCTTTCAGGGGGTTGATTAGTAATCTTCCGTCTTTCCGGAGGTTACGTTAAAAGATAATGGCCTCTTTCGGCTATCTGAGCATTCTCGCCAACTATTGGCGTTTTGTCAAACAAATGATAACAGCGGTGAGAAATACCATAATGTAGTGGCTTATTTGCCCGGTTTGATTGTGTTGTAACCCTGTCCATCAGTTACATTTAGATTTGGTGCATAGGTCTTGATTCCACCACCACCAGGTAAGTGCAATGACTCTTCCGACTGGTTCTGACCAGTGGACATCGCTCTTTGGATATCTTCGTTCCTTTTAGTGACAGGATCAAGCTTAAATTCCTTGTAAAGCTGTGCGTCCATCTTCAGCAAGTACTGCAGGTACACATTACCCCCGGCATCTTCGCCACCGACAAAGGTCACATAGGTAGAATCAAACTTGTCGTTAATACCTTTGTAGATTTTGTTCTGATCCGTAATACGTTCTACCGGCTGCGCCCCTGCTGCTATCCAGCGTTGCACTTCACCTTTGATGTCAGCGATCAGGGCAAGCTTTACGTCTTTACCCTTGTAATGCTCTTCATACAGGGAAATGTCTAACTGCATGTTCTGGTGCATGTTGGGGCGGGTATGCTTGGAAGTAGTTTTACCGTCATCACCTTCATTTATTGCCTTTCTCAGCATTTTATCTGACTGCTTTTCTGCATCCTGCTGTTCTTTCTGGTTACCCATTATCTGCCTCCGCAATTTTAATGATGTTTTGCGCATACTTGTCGGCTTGCGCAGGATTTTTCTTTTTCAGCAACTCATAGGTCTCAAAAGCTGCATTGGTGTTCTTGCCATCGATGTTATTCCGGGTTTTCAGGCCAATCTTCTTCAGTTGTGCCCCCATATCACCGGTAGTCTTCGTAGAACCAGAGGTTTTCCTGTTTCTGGAAGGTTTTACCCCCGGCCTGCTGTTTTTCGAGCTTTCAAACTTGTCTGGGAATAACGTCTTAGCCTTATTGAAGGCTGTTTTGGCTATTGCTTCGATTTGAGGATCCGACAGGTCACCGCCTCCAGACTGACTCAACTCATTTACCCCATGGGCATGATAACGAGCCATGGCATCATAGAATTCAGGGTCATAACTGGACGAGTTCCTGTTAGTAATGGCGTTTTTGGTAAGAAAATCGGCAATTACCGGGTTTACCTGCCTTTCTGCCGGTTCATCCTCATTTTTCTTGCCTGGAAGGTTGTCCAGAGCGTCTTTAGTCGCTAATGCCCCTTCTACGTCCAGATTATCCTTCTGATTCTGGAGCTTTTCCTCCAAAGCTGTTCTGCCCTGCTCATACGCCTGCTCTCTCTGCTCACCGATGGTGTCAGTGACTTCTTTCAGCATTTCCGCATTCTCACGGAGCATTGTCTTCAGTTCTTTGTTTTCCTGAATATTGTCGAACTGCTTGTTGTAGGCATTCTTGCCACGGTAGTCATCAGGGTCTTTGCCGGCAGCTACCCAGTCTTCATAGGACATAAACCCGGGAGGGTCTTCATCAGGATCAGGGTCTGGTGCAGGGTCTGGTGCAGGATCGGGGTCAGGATCGGGGTCAGGATCAGACTCTGGATCAGGATCAGGATCAGCCGCACTCAGGTTTTTTTCTAAGTCTTTAATTGGGTCAGAGTCTGGATTACCACCAAGGTGTCTAGCCTCATTGTAGTCACTTTCCAGACCGGCCAGTACGTCTTCTTTCGCTGGATCAGCCATTAGATTGTCTCCTCATAGATTCCCAAAGGATCTTCGTCATTAATAAATCGATACCATTTCTTGCTGTTTTGAGGGATTTCTACTTTAACTCCCTGGTAACGAGCAAAACGGATTATTTCTCCCAGCTTTACCCACGCTGGAGAATCGTTTAAATGTGGTCCCTTGTAAGCTCCACTGCCAATAGCAACAACGATTCCTCCATCATTGCCCAGCGTTTCTCTTTCAAGTTGGTCTTTGGATTTGGTAATAAACCCCAATTTCTTCAATTCGGGTGCTTCTTCTGCTTCGGCTCCTGTAAGACCATCTGAGGCTTCAATACTGCGTACAAGGATGCGGTATCCAGCCGGGAAGATTACTTTCCCATTCTGGTAGACATTGCAGGCTTTGGCGTATTGTTGATCGGTGATTTCAAGCATCTTTGTCATTATCTTTCTCCTCTCTTTCGACGAGCTTGTAATGACCGAGCAAATCTTCTACTTCTCCGGAAATACGGAATGCTTCCTTCAGTCCCTCACGGAAATAAAGCAAGTTGCAGGTTTTATCGTTATTGCCCATGTCAAAGCCTTCACCAGAATCGGTGCTGTCTTTCACATCGCCTTGATAGAACTTGAGGCAGTTGAGGTAGGTTTGCGTGACTGGGTTAGCCAGCCACACCTCCACTTGATTGGGGGTTAATCTGGGGTACTGGTCCGACATTTAGTTCTCCTTCAATAAATTCATCTTCTATGCGCAGAATCTCTCGTTTTGCTTGAGGGTAGGACATGCCAATATCCACCAACACTTCCAGAGCCTTGACATAACGCTCAGTGATTTCTGCTTCGTCTTTATCTGCTTTCAATCCAAGTTCTGACATATCTTTCGCTGCCATTCTCGCCAGCTTCGCTTCTTCCAGCGATTGCTTGGCTTCATTCAGATTCATTTCTCTATTCTCCAGTTCAGCAACTCTCTGCTGATTCGCCATTGCAAGCTTCTCTCCATCTGACGGTTCTGATGGAGGATCAGGAACCAGAGCAGTGACATTAGATTCACCCATCGCATGAAGGAGGTTGCGAGTTGTGAGTATCTGGTCAAATACCGTGGAGCCATACGCTAGTTGGGACATCATAGCGTCGTAGGAGTTTTGGGCTTTTGCCACCCGCTCTATTTCAGAGCCTTGTGATGGATCAGCTACCAGATCGACATCACAGTCGGCAGGATTGAAATCATCCCGCATGCTGTACTCTTCCTCTTCGTCGAGTACCTGATTGTACTTCTGATCGCTAAAATGCTCGTAGTTGAGCAGGGCAATCTTCTGATACTCATTCTTCTGAGCAGAATATACCCGCATGATAATTGTGTTGGGAGTCTTCAACGCTTGCTGGAGTCTTGCAAGATATAACGTGGCTGCTTCGCCAGGATGTGCTTCTACTGCATAGGCGGCTGATGTCATCTTCTTTGATGACTCAACCAAAAATGTCATAAGCTCCAGCAGGACTTGACTTGGCCCACTGAATGGAAACTGCACGACATTCTGTTGTAAGGAACCGTTTATACCACCAAGCGGTATAGGGGTAAGTTTGCCTAGTTTTATATCGATGGGTCCGGATAACTGTCTGTTGCCACGAGCGTCACCTATGCCCGTTGCGATAAGCCCAGAATTCGATGATGTGAGTTGCAAAGTGCCGGCATCGAGGTTATCGCGTAGCAGAGTATTAATGGCCGTGAACATGGGACCAAGCAAAATGCCCCACCCCATACCCATTGGCCCACCCTGAGGATCAGGCAGGAACTGGAACTGTGTGTATATGTCCTTTTGCTCAATTTTGGTTATTTCGCCTTCATCGTAATAAACCGTTTCTTCTTCATAGTCCGGGTACAGAGCAACAACTTTGCTGTGGTCTTCAGACAGAAGTGCCGTATAAGGCTCTTCCATACCGTCATCATCCAGATCAATCCAGATGTGAGCTTCTATAATTTCAAAGTCTGTTTCTTCATTATCCAGGTCATCTTCTTCCAACTCCCAGTCAGCACCCCGGATAAAGCTGATCATGTCATTGCGTCGGTAACTGATCTTTTCAAATTTCTCTGGAGAGTCTTCAAAGGTTTCGCATTTATGGTCAAAGATAATCTCATCGGCCATGCATAGATCAGAGCGCACTTCCTGAATGTCAGGATCAAAATAGGTTTTCTTGTAGATAGTCCCGGTGCAGGGAAGAGCCAGTAGCCCTTTGTCTTGATTTTTCTTCCAGTGAGGAATTGTTTCCTGCAACTGGTAATTACTGTAGGTCTCTACCCGCATCGCCCGCGCTAGTTTTGTTTGCTGTGGGTCTTTGCCGTAGATTTTCGATTTAACCAGTTTGGTTGTCCAGACCAGTTCAGGAGATGCTCGCGAGGAGAAGTCCAGCATTGCCTCAAATATGTACGGTAGCATCGCAAGAGAGGCTCCCTCAAAGGGAAAGTCCTTGCTTTCAATCTCTTTACCGTCTTTGGTGGTGGGGGTCAGCTTGGCAAGCATCAACGCCCTGTTGTATTTCTTCTTCCACGACTCCATGGTGGTTTCGCAGTCCTTGAGAACGCTTATGGCATCTGCGTAGACTTCGGAGTTGGATGTGTGGTCTCGCTTGTCGAGTTCTCCTACCAGATTTTCATCACGATTTAGAAACTCAAATACTTCGGGGAGTTCCTCAAATACTGCAGGGATGTCAACTGAGATTTCAGGCTGGTCTTCAATCTCGACTTCTTCGATTAGTTCAGCCACGTTTAGCCACCTTCAGTTTCTCTTTGTCAGTCAAGGCTCTCCACCCATTACAACTGGCACAACGGGTGTAAGCGTTGCGCACTCCTGGTTTGTTCTTGTGGTGTGATTCGCAACTCATGCAAGTTTATCTCTTGTTTTTCTTATAGGTTTTCGATTTAACCAGGGAAGGTTTTTTTAAAACCTTGGAAGGTTTTCTCTTTTTGGGAATCTTATTCATGTCTGCATCCTCCGTTGTTAAAAGTTTTCGTACATTCCGGGGTTCAACTCATTGAAAGATTCTACCACCACTTCTTGATTGATGTCACAAATCCGAATTGCATATCTTCTCATCATATACGCATATCTTAAAGCATCAATTAAATCTTCTCTCTTCTTCACTATTTCCACACTGCCCGATGGAGTGGTCTTTGTATGGTACTCACGAATCTCTTCAAATACATAAAACAAGTTTGAGAATATCTTCAGCCGGCCAGTGCCCATCAAATTAATTAATTCTGTAATCCCTGCCCAGACTCCATTGGAGCCATCAGGCCATGACGCATGCGCACCCAGCATGTTGAAACCTTCTTCGGAATAATATTGCATCTGCTGTTTGGCAGACCCTTTCTCAGTCTGTAGGCCATCAGCAGGCCATGCTACTGGAATGCCCTCTGACCATGGTTTGACAATGTGCCATGCTTCAAAGGGCTGTCGGTTTGATCCCTTCCAGGCGTTGGTGATGTAGAAGTGGTCATTGTCCCTGTCCCAGACAAGCTGCACATGAGCCTGTGGATGCGCCCAGCCAAAATCCATGCCGTTTATTACAAACCAGTACTCAGGGATGGCAAAAGGATCTATCACCAAATCCTGTTCGTCTATGGGGAATATCTTGCCTGACCCCATCAGGGGAATACCCTTAGATCGCATGTCTCTCTGGTAAGCAGGGTAAATAGCCAGAATCTTCTTTTTGGCATCTTCTGACAAATGCGGAGCGTCATCCCATGTCGCTGTCTGCATGTGCTTCCCGTCTTCAGGATCATCCATAAATCCTTCTACCAATATTGTTTTGCCATTTTCCGGAGTCAATGTAAGGATCCCTCGGCCACCTTTGCCACCATCACCATTCAGGGTACGAGTTACTACCTGAGGAAATATTGATTGGTCTTTGGGTTCTTCGTCAATGTGATACCAGTCAACAACGTCACCCATCAACGCATGTTGTCCCTGAGAGTAAGACCAGAACTGACAAGTCGATATGCCTTTCTCGTGCTTTACACGAACCTCACGACACGCTCCAGTTGTACCAGGCATCCCTATCCAGTCAACAATCCTGTCTGCTGTGATGTAACCACCTTCCAGTTCACCATCCACTATTCGGCCAAAGAGTTTCTTCTGGAGCAGATCACGGCACTTTTCACCTGAGTAGGCAAGGAGCCACATAAGAGGAGGGGCATCAAATACATACCCTTCCCAACCTTCTGGATAATCACCGGTTAAATGAGTCCCATCCATAATACAGCCGGTTTGGGATTTGCCGACCTGATTAGCGGCCATGAGGAGTGATGCTAGATTTGTAGCAGTAGCAGCGTTGAATCGATGCTGCCAGTCGTACATCTGATCGTAGAGGTCTGAAAGGAGCCTCTCACGCATCTTGTGTTCAAGTGCGAGATTTAACTCTATACGCTCTACCAGAGCTTGCTTGTAGGCTTTGTCATCCATTTAAAGCATGCCCCATCCCCGCAGGAGAGTTTCCAGAAGCCGTGGAGTGTGCGGGGAAGGACACACAGGAGCAAACATAGAATAACATAGTTTTTCAGGCTTTACCGAAAACGTCTTCGAAACATTACATGATCCCCATTACTTCTGCCATCTGTTCCCGTAACCGCGTCAACACCGCAGGCTCATCTCCATGCAATGCTACACAACCAGCTACCAAAACATCAAAATACAAAGGCTCTACCTTATACCGATAATGCAACGTAGATACATCACGACCCAACGTCAATGCCACCCAGGTCAAATTAGGCGCACCAAGCTCTTTAGCTCTCTTACTCGCACTCATCGTGATCCCGAACATATGTCCTACTGAAAAATCGCCAGGGGGTTCTATGTCCATCTATCATTTCCGCGCTCCTGTAAGGGGTCATCCGTCGTACACTTTCCTGCATTCTATACTCAATCTCTTAACCTTACCACGGTTTGTTCTCAAAATATTCCCAACTATTTTCAAAACACCCTTTTTTGTACAAAAAAGCACCCCCTTTCTGACAAAAGATACTGAATTACAGTAAGTACTATACAAAAAATTAACCATACCCCTATAACTTAGTGTTCCCTTCTAACTTATAGAGATACTGATATATAAGCTCCCCTATCTAACAGCAACAGCAACAACACTAATGCCCGTACAAGTACGGAGGACTATCTATAACTACTAACTGCTAACTGCGAGTGATCAATGAGATGGCAAGCCATGGCTACTATGCCGAATTTCAGAATATGAGTTGCCCGATGACCAGGCGATGATAGGCATAGAAGGGGATATAAGACTGTATTAGCCAGTCGACACCTTATCTAAGGGGATTGGTACTGTTTCAACAACCGCGCCTTGTACGCGCTTAATTCGCTGTTCTGATTCAATTAACATGCGTTCAAGATCCGCAATGTCTTGCGATTGGTAGTCATGGCCTTTGTTCACGGTCAACTGCTTGCCATACTTGCGGGGCTGATGAACACCCGCCAGCCATTTATAGTTGTCACTCGCAAGCCGGGCATTGTTATGGTTTACCTTGTCTCTCAATACATCCTCAGATATAGATACAAGCTTATCGCTATGGGCATCAGCACTGTCTTCTTTCGCTTGTTCATATAAGCTTTTGAAATCAGGATGTTTGGCATACCAATTATAAACAGTGGAGATTGTTGGCATGTCTTTCTTTCTACAAGTGGCACTTAGACTATTACCTATTGCGAGAGATTCACATATTCTAGTGGCAACGGATAATGAATACTTAACCATTCTGCGCTTTGCAGGGTATTTATTCTTTTCTGCTGATTGGCTGATTTCTTTAGTCACGGGATCCCGCAGTACATTAGGCGCGATATGTTTGCGCGGCGGGCTGACCTTGCTAATTGAACTTTTAGACTTTGCCATTAGGAATTATTCTATTCGCCTTTAAGGCTATTGTAAAACTACCCTTACCACCTTACATCTTCTCAACTTGGATTTCCAAGCGAAACCAGGCGATGCCTGGAACATCTTAAATACCTTGAAACCCTTATATAATAACATGTCATGATCCGTTGCACATAACATGAATAGCTGTTATTCTCCCTATTGTAGTAAATAAATCTATTACAGGAGCAAATCACATGAGCAATTTTACTGATCCAACAGAAGGTCAAACAGAAACACCCTATGTGCGCATCTTTACTAAACAGGATGCAGGACATGGAATTCATTACAGTATTAGACAGGAAATTCTGGACAAAAAATATAAGGGCTGTGGTAACGGCAAAGTGACAATTGATAATCGCATTGATGAAGTAGTGGACATGGATTATTTAGACGAATGCGAAAATGTAATAACAGTACAAAATGTATCGATGGTTGAAGATGCCGGCCAACGTATCGAAAGTGATGAATATCATGATATTTACATTGCCAATTTCTCCTGTTGTGAAGCTTGTTTGTTCTAACTAATTGTTAGTGAATTGCGCATTTTTAAAAGTGCGCCTTTCAGTAGTAATTATTTTATTTTATAGGAGTATATCAAATGAGCTATGCCGAAATTGCACTAGAACTAATAGAAGAAGATTCAGAGCGGTTAGAAGTAGACGGTTTTACTCAATACAACACCGGAGGCGGTTGCATGGCATTGCATAAATCTCTTGAGGATGGAAGTGAGATTTTAATCACCGATCATGAAACATCAATTCCAGCCAAAGAATCGGAAACAGTATTAATTGGATTCTATGATAAAGATGGCGATGACGAATATTACGAGAATGTTCCTGTTGATGCCATCCAATCCCTGTTAAATGCGATTCTTGAACAAGACCCAGACAGCGCAATCTTAGCTAAATATCTTTACAAATCTGAATGAAGTTATTAGTGATCCGCTCACTTTCATTAGTGAGCTTTTCAGTACTAACTGTCCATAACAGGAGCAAAAATCATGAATCACGCGCACTATGAAGCAAAAAAAGACGTTGCTGATTTACTTCAAATCATAGGGTACAGCGATATTTCATGGGGAAATGATACCACTGCAAGCTTTCAAGATTCCTTGGAAACGTTAAAAATATGGGTATTTTCAGCAAATCCCGATCAAAACGAATTCGAAGTACCGTCACGATTTGTTGTGTGTGACGGAGGAGATGCAGGTTCTGACCTTTTTGATACCAATAATATAACTGTATTAATAAAATATTTACAGGAGCAAAAAACATGAAAACAATAATTATCGGAAAACCTAGAAAAGATGGAAAATTTCCGGTTACCTATATTTATCAAGGCGCACCTAATATGTTCGGTGGGCATGATCACCCTTCACGATATAGCAAACTACATACCGCGCACGATATCGGCACAAGTACAATTTATCCCGGTGACACTCTTAGCAACAATTCAGGATTGTTAGATTCATATTTTTTTGGCGATCAGGAGCAAAAAGAAAATGATTAAACTATCGAAACCCTCAAAAATGCCATGCCCGTCATGGTCATTGCAAGCCCTTGAAACCTGTCCCGGCAGCAGGAAAAAGAACGGACAATTAGTTGACGCATGCGAGGGCTGTTATGCCACCGATGGAAATTATCGATTTCCTAATGTGAAAGCCCCTAGAATTCACAATAAAGAAGACTGGAAAAGAGCCGGTTTTGTTTCTGATATGGTTGCCGAATTAGACAATCACAGATATTTTCGCTGGTTTGATTCCGGTGATGTTTATCATCCTGCGCTTGCATTGAAAATACTGGAAATCATGCGATTAACTCCATGGTGCAAGCATTGGCTGCCGACCAGGATGCATAAATTCCCGAAATTCCGAAAAATATTTAACCGCATGAATCGCTTGGAAAATGCAGTTGTGCGTTATTCATCGGATTCAATTAGTGGCGAGACAATACGCGGGAAAAATTCCAGCACTATCGTTCAATATTCTGAGGATGCGAATAAAGGCGCGGTTTTATGCGAGGCATATGCACGAGACGGAAAGTGCGGATCCTGCCGGGCATGCTGGGATAAAGATATTCCTTTAATCGCGTATCCCGCTCATGGCAGGAAAATGGCAAAGCAGTATAAATTAATCCAATTGAAAAACGTAGCATAACAACAGGAGCAAATAAGATGAAAACAATAAAAGCAGGCGACAAAGTAAGGTTAAAAAGGGCGAGTACTGGCAAGGCAAAAGGTAATCTATACCGCGTTCTCGCCATTAATGGCAATAAAGCTACACTCAAGCCGGGCGTGCTGGAAGGCAAAGAGAAGATTTTCAGGCTTAAAGATTTAATTTAATTAGTAGCGTGATGTCTATTTTCTGGAGTAGGCATTGCAGTATTAATTGAAACAATAGGAGCAAATAGCATGAAAAACTTCACCATAGACGCGCAGTTAATCCGATCCGCGATGGCATGTCAGGATAAAAAAAGTGTTAGATATCATTTAAACGGTTTCCTGTTATCGGCCAGCGGTCATATTGTTGCCACTAATGGCAATATTCTATTCAAGTCAGATTACAATCTGAATCCCGATTCGCCAGAACCCAGCCACATAGAAGCTGATTCAATTATTCGGATTGAGGGCACTATTCCTTTAAATTCCTATACTTGTGAATTTTTATTTAAAGATGATTTTTCCGGCCACGTTCAGACCGATAAGGGCAAATTGTTCCCCTTTGTCATTGTCGATGGCAAATACCCAGATTATGAACGGGTAATCCCAGAATCCAGCCGATCAGAATACAGTAATGGCTTTGCCTGTAATGTCACTTTGCTGGCTACCCTTGCAAAGGTATTCGGAAAGGATGCAATTGTTGATATTGAACACGCTACAGAAAACGATTCTATCCTGGTTACTTGTTTAAAGATGGAATCAGCTATTTTTGTCTTGATGCCTTGCAGGTCAGACAAGGAATACAGGCGAAATTTTGCAGTTAAAAAAGCAGCGTAATTGATAGCGTGATGCCTATTCTCAAGAGTAGGTATTGCAGTATTAATTGAAATTACAGGAGCAAATAGCATGAAACAGAAAAAAAATACTTCACAGTATGTATTCCAGAATATCCCCAATACGGAAGAAGGCGAGCAATTCGTAAAAACCTTACGCGGATTTTTGAATAAAGACCGATACCAGATTTTAAAGAAATTCCAGCATGCGATACCGGGAGCATATAAAGGAAAGCCAAGAATGGATCCTTTGCCCAAAGAATTCGCCCAGCATATTCGTTTATATGTAACCGACAAAGTAGGGAATGCGCAAAGGCATGAGAATTTCGCCAGAGATTTAAGCCAAAGGGATCAGATTAATTCCCTGCAAATCAAAGTGAATGAACTGGAAAATGAATTAATTAAACTCCAGCCTGTAAAGGTCCCAGAATTTCAGGGGGATTGCCTTTGTTCGGTGAATCGCTGGATTAAAGAAATGAATCACACTGGCCTGTTGTTTCACTTTGATGATGATGTTTCCGACATCGAATGGAACAGGAATATCAATTCTGAACAAGTCAGATATATAGCTGAAGTTCAGAAAATAATCCTTGCTATATGTGAACGGGAAAATATATCTGTATTTCAATTCTATCCTGACCAAACTGGAGCATAAATAATGAAAGGCGCAATTAATATACAACCTCGGAATGATTCCTATGGTGGAGTCATTTACCTATACGATTCTGTGGAAAAGGCAATTGATGCATTACCTGAAGTTGTTGAGATGTACGATGATGGTGACATTACCCCGGCTGATATAGAAGAGATGGAAGGATCAAATAGCTGGGATACTGAAACCTATACTTACGTTGTTAATCATGTAATGGATAAAAGGAGCAAATCATGACAGATTCAATATTCGCGCTATCGAACCTTATCCTCGGCAACGACAATCAGACTGTCATAGAAGAAATAGCACGCATAGGATTGGAGTTATCCTTTCATGCGATAGGACACGAACTGGACATGAGCGATGAGGAGTTACTGCGGGTACGTGACTATCTCGAAGCTAAGGTGGATGAGCAGGAGCAAAACGATGATTGAAATAATGCATGTTGACCAGGTACGCGATTGGTTTGGCAGCAGGGGTTATCCCTTTGATGATGATTCCCAGCTTAAATACAAAATTGTCAATATCTCTGGATCCCGCTGGATATTTATCCATGACTCTCACGAGTGGAATGAGGAGGTAGAAATTTATTACATGAATGGAATTTTTTGTGAGCCGCTCGATGGATGGCCACTTAAAGGTTTTAGTTGGGCAAAAAAGAATCTAACTAAACTAGCTAAGAACGCAATAAAGCGGTATCAATAAAAGGGAAGGATAATGTCGGATGATGAACCATTATGGAAACACCACAATGCAGGGAATCAATATGCTGTGGTGGAAAATCCAAAGATTTACCGCTTGGTAGCAAGGTGTGATCTCGAATTGAAAACACTGGTATTACAGGTCTGTAAGAACCAGGACATTACAGAGACTGACCTTGTCACCCAAGCAGTAAAAGAGTGGCTAAAACCACTCGACCAAATTGTTAAAGAGCAGTAAGTATTTTATCATATTTCAACAACTTAGGAGCAAATAGCATGACAATTTTATATATTGGAATCACTAAAACTGAAGACGGTGAAGTCAAAAGTCAGACTCTGGTTAAAGCAAGGATTGAATTGCCAGATGATTTTGAGCCAGCCAGCTATGTGAAAGATAACTATCCCGGCTGGGAATGTACGGGCTGGAGGGAATTCGGTGCTGGATCAAAAGCCGGGACAGAGACTCTCCACTAATTCCCCTGTCAATACCACTGATTCCCCTTATTCTATGTACCTGTAGGATGCGGAGGAATCAGTTCTGACAACTGTTCAATGCCAGTATGGTAATGATGATCCCGGCAATGAATAGTAATTTCATTTGCCATTAGGTTGCGCCATTTATAGAAAATCTCGAACCAAACAGATTTGGCGATTTAGTGAGCATTCCAAAACCTTTTTCTATTCGAGTAATTTTACCGCCCTTTGCAAGAAATATTTGCGTATGAAGCAAAACTTCATCGCTTAATATTGCTTTATCAATTTTAGGCGATGCGTTGCGCTGGGATAGTGTATGCTCTTCCATTGGGTTTTTCATGCTGTCAACCTACTCATGGAAGCGGCCCTGATACCGGGAAAGTGGCGT
>TARA_R110000765_G_scaffold9911_1_pt1 | contig 17704 bp, 16 predicted proteins | sample TARA_R110000765 | Tara Oceans TARA_R110000765 (sample SAMEA4398168) | marine metagenome | biome: Polar Biome; feature: [MES] marine water layer (ENVO:01000295) within the mesopelagic zone...; material: water (ENVO:00002006), including particulate matter (ENVO:01000060) such as...... | reverse complement strand
AAATTGCGCGAAAGAATGTATGCAACCCCTACCAACCATTGTGTTTCACTTTCAAACGATTTGTTATTCTCTAAATCATTTACCCACCCAAAGTCCGCTCTATATTCGTATTCGCCTTCCAGAAAAATTCTAGGAAAAATCAATAATTCTCTGTCCAAACGTATTCTTGGGCGTAGCTGATGGTCCATACTCACATCTACATTAAATCTATAAGGCGTAAAATATTTTACACCAACCAATCCTACGGTATTAAATGTATCATAAGAATCCGGTGTTGAAGTTTCGGTATTTACTCCTGCATACACACGTACCCAATCATTCAGGTATCTATTATAATTCACTTCTATTTCGGCATTTTGGTTGTAGTCAAATTCGGCACGTAAACCAAATTCATTGCGGATATTACTCGATATTAGATTAAGCTCATTGAAATTAGAACCTAAACGCGCTCTTCCCCAAGAATAGTAATGGTCTGTTTCATCAATAAGTTTCTGAACAGGATAATCCTTCATTCTTTCGTCCCTTGGCGTATCGTAACTGAAAACCCTTGCCATACCTCCCATCATATGATACAGTATGTGGCAATGAAAGAACCAATCGCCATACTCTTCATTATAGAACTCTATGACCACTTTCTGCATTGGCGGTACGTTTACCGTATGCTTTAATGGGGAACGTTCGCCATTTTCGTTGATGACCCTAAAATAATGTCCGTGCAGGTGCATTGGGTGGTGCATCATCGTAAGGTTATTGAGCGTAATCCGCGTTACTTCGCCTCCCTTGATTTTTATTTTATCGGTTTCTGAAAGGGGTACGCCATTCATGCTCCATACATAGCGCTGCATATTTCCCGTTAGGTTCAACAGTATTTCGTTTACCGGCAAATCCGCTTTGTAGGTGGTATTTTCCTTTGCCTTTAAAAAGTCGTAGTTGAAATAAGGTTTACGAGTGTCGTAATCAAATGAGGAAGTATCCTTCTGCATCTTGGGCATATTGTGATTCATATGGCCTTTCATTTTATCCGATGTTCCGTTATGGTTCATTGGCATCGAGTCTTTTTTCATTCCCGACCTATAGTCCATATTCATTTGGTCACTTTTAATAGGCTTTTCATCGTCCATCTTCATATCCATTTGGTCATTCATTTTGCCATCGTTCATAGACATCTTATCTTGCATCCCCATATTCATCTGACCGTCTTTCATATCCATCTTCATTCCATACTTCTGCATTAAAAATTCAGGCGTGTTTTTCTTTTTATTACCCGCCATTGCAGGTGCTCCCATTTTCATATCCATTTTTGCCATTTGCTTCATCATTGCCACTTTGTCCGGCCTGTCAATCGTTTTTGCAGGATAAAGTGTTCCCTGTCCTAAACGCAAGGAAGTATGCCCAGAGCCATCCTGTGCCGTTGCCGTAACTTCCAAAGCACCTTCAGGTATGGTTACGATTACATCGTAGGTTTCAGCTATACCAAATAGAAATCGGCTTTTGGATACGGGTTGCACGTCAATACCATCGCCGGAAACCACCATTGGGTTACCCCCACCAAAATCCATCCAATAATAGGTAGAGGCCGAAGCATTGATAAAGCGAAGCCGCACCTTTTCTCCTGGCTTGAATTCTGGATATTCCGCCATTTTTTTTCCGTTGGTAAGAAATGCAGGATAATAGATATCGGCAATATCAGCCCCTTCCATACGGTCTCTCCAAAATTTAAGTTGAGCGCCAAAAGCACCCTCTTTGATGACTCTGCTCAAAGGAACCGCTGTACCTTTTTTAACTTGATACCATTCGTTTCCCCTTTTTAGGTTACGCAGTACGTTCATCGGTTTTTCGTTGGTCCAGTCAGAGAGTACTACAACTAAATCTTTATCATAGTCCAAGGTTTTTTCCTTGGGCTGAATCATAATGGAACCATACACACCTTTCTGTTCTTGTAGCATCGTATGGGAATGGTACCAATATGTTCCCGATTGGTTGATTGGGATTCTGTACTGGAAAGTTGTTCCGGGCTCAATGGGTGGTGTAGTTAAATATGGAACACCATCGTAAAAATTGGGAAGTATCAATCCGTGCCAATGTACTGAGGTTTCTTCATCCATTTTATTGGTTACGTTGATTATAGCAAGGTCTCCTTCATTAAATTCCAAAACAGGTCCGGGAATACTACCATTGATGGTCATTGCATTGGCAGTAACACCATCAAGCGTCATTTTGTTCTTTTCAATGGTAAGGTCATACTCCTTAATAGGTCGCCCATCTTCTTTTCGATCTTGTCCGTTGGTCCCTACTTGGGCAAAGCCTTCACATGAAATGAGAAGTACCAACAACACCGTAATTTTTCTGATCATGATTCTCTTTTTATTATTTATAATATCCTACTATATCAAATTCAATCAATACATATTGCCCTTATCGATATGGGTCTTAGCTCCTTAAATAATTAATAATGGCCGATTGCACATAGTAGCCCTTGATGGATTCGATTCGATTGATTTGAAACTTTAGCTGTAGCTCTTGAATATCGAGCACATCGTTAAAGTCGATGGTTCCCGTTTCATAACTTTTTATTAGAATTTCTTCGCCATCATTGGCCTGTTGAATATTTTTAGTTTGAGTTCTGAAACGAATCCTCGAGGACATTCTGTTGTTAACAGCCTCGCTCAAAAGCGTCTCCAATTTGTTCCTTCGTTCTTGCTTTTGGGCAGTTATTTCTTCTTGCCTTAATTTGTTCTGTTGGGAAATGGATTTATATTTGTTATTGAATATGGGGATGGATACCGATACCATTGGCATTAAAATATCCTTCCCATTGTCAGCGAAAGAGATATCGGGCCTTTCGGCTACCGGTATATAATCCAATCCGAAACCAAGGTCAGGCAACCCCTCTTTTTGGTTCAAGATTTCGGATTGTTCGACCGACTCGTACAATTTGTCATACTTAAGAAGTTCGGGGTGCAGATCAAGGTTTCCTTCTTCCGTTATCGGGTCTTTTTCAGGTATTGTTAATCCATCGTAAGCAGTAACTAGGGTCTGTTCATCACGATTCAATAGGTTGTTAAACAAGGTTTGTTCCGCCAGATATTCTTGTTCCAGAACCTCCTTTTGTTGTTCCAGTTCGTTTTGCCTGATCTGAAGACGAAGTACATCAACGGCCGAAGCGTTGCCCACCTCTACCGAAGTCAAGGCCAAACGTTCATAGGTTTCCAGCAATTCAATATTCTCGTCCAACACGCTTTGCTTTGCCCTTATCGCGAATAATCGGTAATAGGACTGCGAGACCGATAAAACCAATTTTCTTTTGACGATGACCAGTTCTTCGTATTGCGCATCGGCCATTGAACTTGCATAATTTTCACGAGCGGTAATGGTACCGAACCATGGTATCATTTGTTTTGCAGAGAACCGTGCTTTTTGTGCTCCAGTCCGTGTTTCGGGTTCGCTCACGAAAAGCCCAGCACTTATCTCTGTATTGGGTAAAGTGTTGACTTCGTTCACTTTTTCGGATGCGATATTGTAACGCAGTTCAAAAGCCTGAATTTCTGGGTTGTTCAGTTCGGCTTGTTGGATAAGGTTTTCCAAGTCCTGTCCGTTCATTGAACCGATGGATACTATTCCAATCAATATGTATAGGTATTTCTTCATTTGGATACTCGTTTTAATTGAAATTCTGCCTTCCAACTATATAAGACCGGTACGACAAATAAGGTAATCAAGGCGATAAGCATGCCCCCGAAAGAGGGGATTGCCATCGGTATCATAATATCGCTACCACGGCCCGTGGATGTCAATACTGGAAGCAATGCTAGAATAGTGGTAGCGGTAGTCATCAAACAAGGTCGGATACGTTTTTCGCCAGCTTCTACTACCGAGTCCCTGACCGCTACGAGTGAATCGGGTTTGTTTCTGTCAAAGGTCTGGGTAAGGTAGGTGGCCATGACTACACCATCATCCGTGGCAATACCGAAGAGGGCAATAAATCCTACCCATACAGCAACACTCAGGTTAATAGTGTGCATTTGAAAGAGGTCTCGTAGATTTTCCCCGAAAAAGTTGAAATTCAAGAACCAATCCTGACCATAGAACCAAATCATCATGAAACCTCCGGCGAAGGCTACGGCAATACCTGTAAAGACCATTAATGACGTGCCGACCGAACGGAATTGGAAATAGAGGATCAAGAATATGATAGCCAATGCCAAGGGTACTACGACGGATAAGGTTTTTTCAGCACGCAACTGGTTTTCATAGGTACCGGTAAACAGGTAATTGATGCCCTTGGGAACTACTAGTTCTCCACTATCTATTTTTTCTAGTATCAAGGCTTGGGCGTTCTCGACGACTTCTACTTCGGCAAAACCGTCCAACTTATCAAACAGTACATAACCGACCAAAAAGGTGTCTTCACTTTTGATGACCTGCGGGCCTTTTTCATACCTAATCGTGACCAATTCGCTCAACGGAACAGGGCTTCCTTTAGCAACGGGCACATAGATATTCTCCAAGTCCGCTGGATTCTCCCTTAATTCCCTTGGGTAGCGTACTCGAACGCCATAACGCTCACGCCCCTCAACGGTCTGGGTAAGTACCATCCCTCCAACGGCAACCTGCAACACGCTCTGCACGTCTTCAACGGTAATACCGTATCGTGCCAGTCTTTCCCTATCTATATCAATAAGCAAGTAAGGTTTTCCAACAATTCGATCAGCGAATACGGCTTCATCTTTTACCCCATCTGCCTGCTTTAAAATATCTTCGAGCTTGAGGCCAAAGGCTTCTATTTCCTTTAGGTCCTGCCCCTTTACCTTGATTCCCATGGGCGCACGCATGCCGGTCTGCAACATGACCAATCGGGTTTCTATCGGCTGTAATTTCGGAGCGGAGGTAACACCGGGAAATTTGGTAACCTTTACAATTTCGTTCCAAATATCATCTGGAGATTCAATTTCAGGTCGCCAGTTTCTAAAGTATTCCCCATCCTCATCGGGAATTAAATCTTTTTGCCTTACCGAAAAAACCGATTTTATTTCCGACGCTTCGTATTCGAGATCATCGTCCGTTTCAAGGTTGGGATTGGTCACGAAAGTACCGTCCCTGAGTTCGAACATACCGTCCTCATTAACCTTGAATCGCTGTCGCTCCCTTTTGTCATTTAACATGTATTCCGGCTTGTACTGAATCAGGTTTTCGTACATGGATAGCGGTGCCGGATCCAATGCGGATTCCGTTCTTCCTGATTTACCGACTATAGTAGCTATTTCTGGAATACTGGCGACCGCCATATCCAACTGTTGTAACACCCGTTTGTTCTCTTCGACACCGGCGTGCGGAAGAGAGGTAGGCATCAACAAAAAGGAACCTTCGTTCAAGGAGGGCATAAACTCCTTTCCGGTATTTTGCATGATCAACACCCCAAACACTACTATAGCGGTGGGGATAGAGAGAAATATTAGTTTATTGCGTAAAGCCCAACGCAGTATCCTAGTATAATAATTTTGGAATATGGTAAAGAAACCCAAAAGCCCAAAACAAATAAGCGAAACGAAAATCAGGTTCCAAAAAATACTTTTATCAAGACCGAGCGGCCTCCAATATTCGGCCAGAACGAAAACAATGGCAAATGCCGAAATAATGATATTGATTAGATTTGCACGTTTTTCCGAAAGTGAAAATCCGTTGAACAAACGTCCTGACAGTTCAGCATTCTTTAGGGGCCTTATCGTTCCGAAGGCTATTAACACGAGTCCTAGCCAATAGCCATCAACTACCGCAATAAGCCCTAAGACTATAAGAAGTATGCTGATAACATAGCCCATAATACTCTTGCTTCGTTTCTTTCTAAAAAGGAAAGCCGCAAATGGTGGTATCAGAAACAAAGCCACGATAAGGGATGCCGTAAGCGCAAAGGTTTTTGTAAATGCCAGAGGCCTGAACAATTTTCCTTCCGCCCCGATCATTGTAAATACCGGAATAAAACTGATAATCGTGGTCATCACAGCTGTTAATATGGCTCCCGACACCTCTGCTGAGGCATTATATACTACGGTATTTATAGGTAGTCCTTCTTCATTTTCGTCCAAATGTCGTATCACATTTTCGGAGAGAATGACCCCGACGTCCACCATGGTTCCGATGGCAATGGCTATACCCGAAAGTGCTACAATATTTGCATCCACATTGAATAGCTTCATCGCAATAAATACCATTAGCACCGCAACGGGCAACAGTCCGGATATCAAGATGGATGCCCTTAAATTGAAGACCATGATGATGATAACTAAAATGGTAATCAAGATTTCCAAGGTCAGGGCCTCATTGAGCGTACCGAGCGTTTCTTGAATAAGTTCGGTCCTATCATAAAAAGGAACAATTGTGAGCTGGGATGTTCTGCCGTCTTCAAGTACTTTTGAGGGAAGACCGGCACTTAGATCATTAATTTGATCCTTTACATTGTTGATGACCTCCATGGGGTTGGCACCATACCGTGCGACCACTACTCCCCCGACAACTTCAGCACCTTCTTTGTCCAAAATGCCTCGACGCGTGGCCGGTCCGTAGGAAACTTTTCCGATATCCTTTATACGAATGGCCGTATAATCTTCAGAGGTCACAACTGCATTTTGCAGATCTTCGATGGATTTCACATAGCCAAGCCCGCGAATCAGATATTCCGCCTGGTTGATTTCCAAGGTCTGTGCTCCAATGTCCCGATTGCTTTGTTTTACCGCTTTTACCACTTGCTGTAGCCCAATACCATATTGCTTCATCAGTTCGGGATTCACATCTACCTGATATTCCAAAACATATCCGCCTATTGAGGCCACCTCTGAAACACCGCTTGCGGATGATAGGGCATACTTCACATAAAAATCCTGAATACTTCTTAGTTCCTGTAAATCCCAACCGCCTGTTACATTGCCATCGGTATCGCGCCCTTCCAAAGTGTACCAGTATATTTGTCCGAGTCCTGTGGCATCAGGCCCCAAGGCAGGGTTGACACCATCGGGCAATAAACCGGCTGGTAACGAATTCAATTTTTCAAGAATACGGCTACGGCTCCAATAGAATTCGATATCCTCTTCAAAAATGATATAGATACTGGAGAAACCGAACATGGAGGAACTACGGATAGTCCTAACACCAGGAATTCCCAAAAGCGAGGTTGTTAACGGATAGGTAATCTGATCTTCGATATCCTGTGGAGAGCGGCCATCCCATTTAGTAAAAACAATCTGCTGGTTTTCGCCGATGTCAGGGATGGCATCAACAGCGACCGGATCTCTCGGTAATGAACCCGTGCTCCATTCAAAAGGGGCGTTTATGGTTCCCCAGCCCACAAAAAGAACAAGGAGCAAAACCGCAACTAATTTATTCTCGATAAGGAATTTAATGCCTTTATTTAGCATAGTATTGATGATTAAGTAATTAGAAGTATTGGCCGAAAACCAACAAAAACAGGATAAGCCCTAAACTGTTATCAGTTGGGCTTTAAAACTCTATTACTTAAAAATCAAATGAGGAAAATCTGATCTAGGATTTGTATATCCTTGACCAAAACCGGAGGAGGGTAATCACTAAATGGGACTATGTTTTCAGGTAGTCCCTCATAAAGATTAAGATATGTGTGGATGAAGCTAGCAACAAACTGTTGTTGTTCAAAGCTTAATTTTTCGAAAGATACTTTCAAGTCGTTCTGACCATCAACGGTAAGAACTTCGTCACTACAGCAATCGGTTTTAACCAAATTGCACTCTGGCAATTCTGCTGTTTCTTGAACTTCCATACCACAAGACTCGGCATGGCCTAACAAAGAATAGTCCACAAGAACATCTCCACAATAATGCTGCTCAACCGAAAAAGAGAAGGTCGAGAACAGCACTAAGAGTGCGATTGTAAAAGATGATATTTTGAAAAAAACTTTTTTCATGTGGTTTGCAAAGCTACAAAAAAATTAACCGGTCATTTATATTTAACAAAGTTTAAGAGATGTTAGATCCCATTATTTTGAATAAACAAATTTAATTTATCTCCTTTCTATACAACATGACGATCGTCATGTTTTTGTTTAAGTACTTGTTTTAAATTTGTAAAGGTTTATTCTGCTAAAATATGGTTAACTAATTGTTTTTCAAATATTTATTTAATTAAAATTTGAGTTGGAATAATACGAAAGTCTAAACAAAAAGGACTACCTTATAAAATAATGAAACGCTTTTTACATAAAATATTAGCCTTCACTTTAACCTTCGCGGTGCTTTTTTCCACCACCTCGTTTGCGGCGGATATGCACTTCTGTTGTGATAAATTGGTGGATCTTGCTGTTTTCAGTAAAGCAAAACTATGCTATGAAAAAGTTAAGCAACAAGATGAAAAACCTACCAAAGAATGTTCCGTAGGGCAAATGGATTGTTGTAGCAACCAGACCTTTGTAAAGCAAGGGGACGACAATCTCAAAAAAGCCCAATTAGATCTGGATGCCAATAAGATTGTTTTCTTACAAACATTTTTCTACACTTATGTAAATCTGTTTGAAGGACTTGAGCTTAAAACAGTTCCCTTTATAAACTACGATCCGCCATGGATCGAGAAGGACATCCAAGTACTTCACGAAACTTTCTTACTTTGATTTTTATTTAAGCAGATTATTACAGAAATAATCTGTACTTCCCTTTGGCCACTATCAATGTATTGGCTGTACAATGTCGTACCCATTTTCCAACGACTACATTTCATAATTGGTCATAAAGACCAAGCATCTTTAGAATCTTGTTGGGTGTGAACCCTAAGAACATTAATACAATTTTGGTATGAGCTCCAAGCGAGAATACTGGATTAAAAATATGGTCTGCAAGCGTTGTTTAAAAGTTATTAAGCAAGAGCTTGAAGAAATCCATATAGAAGTACTTTCCCTTGAATTGGGAAAACTTACGGTGGAGGCCACCGTCGGTGCAAAAGCGCAAGTTGATAAAGCGGTTTCAGAAGTTCTCCATTCTAATGGCTTTGAAATAGCAAAAAACGAAGCCGAAATGATCGTTGAAAATATAAAGATCGCGTTGATCGAACTCGTGACGGAACTGCCCTTGCACTTAATGGAAAAGACCTCGGAACATTTGGCATCGGTACTACACCGCGATTATAAGATTTTGAGCAAAATTTTCTCAAAAAATGAAAACACCACTATAGAAAAGTACCTTATAAAATTGAAGGTAGAAAAGGTGAAGGAACTTATTCAATTGCAGCAGCATACCTTTTCGGATATAGCCTATTTGCTCGATTATAGTAGTATAAACCATTTATCGAGACAGTTCAAGAATGTAACGGGTTTGAGTATGACGGATTACAAAAACACCCAAGTCTGGAAGCGTAATTTCTTTGACGAAATTATATAAATATCAAAGAAAATTATGCAGGAAAAAGCTTTTCGTAACCCATACATTCAGACGAAGATATTACCTTGACCAAAAATCTAATGGTTAGGGTTAATACGGAAAACGATATGAAAACAAGGGCAGTTTAAATAAATAAGATACAAATACAATTGAGATTAATAGTAATTAAAAATCAAATATAATGAGAAAAACAACAATTATTTTATTAGCAATTGGCTTAGTAACACTATCCAGTTGCAACCAGAAAACAGATCCTAACGCAATGCTCGAAAATTCACAAACGAGAACGGAACTTTTTGATGCAATTGCCAGTAATCACAGTTACATGACTGAATTTATGGATAACATGCAGGGCAACGACCATGCAATGCAGATGATGCAGGGCAACCAAATGTTGATGGGTACTATGATGAAAGGTCAGGGTATGCAGATGATGATGAAAGATAGCATGATGAAGAAAAACATGATGCAGTCCATGATGAAAGATGGAAAGATGATGGGCAATATGATGCAAATGATGCATGAGAAGGGCATGATGAGCGAAGATTGTATGGAGTCATGCAAGAAGATGATGGGCGATAAGGGAATGGATATGAAAGGAATGGGCATGATGGACGAAAATGAATTAGATGCCATAGAACAAGGTGAACTCGCATTGAGCAAAAGCCAAAGCCATGGTAATCATCATTAGAGAAGATAACATTTAACGCTAAAAACAAAAATTATGAAAGGTCATTGGTTATGGATGGTGCTAGGTTGTGGACTTCCGCTATTATTTATTTTTTTCGCCCCCGCATTTGGTATCAAGGGCAATCTGACGCTTTTCACATTTATAGTCATCATGTTCGCGGTGCATCTATTGATGCCCATCAGACATGGTGGCCATACCCATGGGCTAACGGAGGATAACCTTAAAAGGAAAAAGGAAGAAAAGGAAGGGAAAGACCGAAAACAGAATCAACAATGAAATCTTGCAGAAAATGAAGAGAAAATATCAAATAGACGGAATCAGTTGTGGCGGTTGCATAACAAGGGTCAAGAAAGCATTGGAGTCTCATGAAGATATTGAGGAGGCAAAAATCTTTTTAAGCCCTAAAGGAGTTGCCAAAATCAGTATGAAATCGAACCTTTCGGTCGATGATCTACAAAAACAGTTGGATCAACTTGAGGGTTATACCATTTCAGAATTGAATTAATTAAGTACTAACATTTAAAACTTTTAGCTATGCATTATTTTGACGGACATTGGGGCGGTATGCACCTTATTTGGTGGATAATATGGTTCATCCTATTGATTTGGATATTCTTTGTGCCATCCGACCTTCCTTACCAAAAAACAAAGAACGAATCTCCTCTTGATATCCTTAAAAACAGATTTGCCAAAGGCGAAATTACCAAGGATGAATACGAAGAATCGAAGAGGACCTTGGAGTCTAACACTTAACTAAAAAAACAAAAGTCATGAATCGTATCAATGTAAAGAAATTCGGTTTTGCCACCGGATTTACGGGAGCAATTATCTATTTCGGCTGTATGGTGGTCATGTGGACCGCCGGTCGAGAAGGAACCATAGATTTTTTCAACAGTCTGCTGCACGGCTTGGACACTACCAGTATCATCCGAATGGATGTGCCGCTTTGGGAGGTCTTGATCGGCATCGTTCAGACCTTCATCCTTTGGTGGCTTGTTGGGGCCTTGATTGCTGCGTTCTATAACGCTCAAATTAAAACAAAAATAAAATGAAAAATATAGCAGTAGTAGGATACGGGGTCATCGGGAAAAGAGTCGCCGATGCCATAAATGTACAAGATGATATGAATCTTGTTGGGGTTTGCGATGTTATCAGCGATTGGCGTATACAAAACGCCGTAAGAAAGAATTATGACATCTATGCAGCAACTACCGAAGCCGAAAAAGAAATGAAGGCCTCCGGCATTTCGGTGAAGGGCAACTTGCAGGACCTATTGAAAAAGACGGACTTAGTGGTGGATTGTACCCCTAAAAAGATTGCAGCAAAAAATGTGGAGACCTATAAAAAAAATAACATCAAATTCATTCTGCACGGCGGGGAAAAGCACGAAACTACTGGGCATTCCTTTAGTGCCGAAAATAATTACCGATCTGCTTTAAATTTAAATGCTACAAGGGTAGTTTCCTGTAATACCACTTCCATTCTTCGAACCTTGACTGCATTGAAAAGAGCGGATTTATTGGATTATGCACGGGGAACATTATTAAGAAGAGCGACCGACCCTTGGGAAAGCCATTTAGGAGGTATTATGAATACCATGGTACCGGAAAAGGAAATTCCCAGTCATCAAGGGCCCGATGCACAGAGCGTAGATCCTGATTTAGATGTCATTACTTCTGCAGTTAAAGTTCCCCAAACCCTTAGCCATATGCACTATTGGAATGTGAAGATGAAGAAAAAAGCTACTAAGGAAAAGGTGCTAAATGCTTTTAAAACTTCTAGCCGTATCAAATTGATACACTATGACCAAGGCTTGGTGTCCAACAATACCATCAAGGAAATGTTTATGGATATGGGCAGGCCATGGGGAGATATGTACGAGGTGGCTCTTTGGGAAGATATGCTCAAGGTCGTGGGCGATGAGCTTTTTTATGCTTATGTGGTGGATAATCAGGCTATCGTAATCCCTGAAACTATTGATGCAATTCGGGCACTTACGGGCATTGAAACGGATGCCGACAAATCCATCGATAAGACTAATAAAAGCCTAGGTATTAATTAATAGCGACAACAATGAAGACTTACGAAAATGTAGTGGAACATTTAGGTGATAAAGCTTCCTTCTATTTGGACCATATTAGCGAAAAAATAACCAAGGACGAACTACAGTTGCCCGATAAAAACATTGTGAATAAGGTATTCGTCGACAGCAATAGAAATCCACAAGTGCTTCGAAGTCTTGCCCAAATGTACGGGCATGGCAATCTGAAGGATACTGGGTATTTAAGCATACTTCCCGTAGATCAAGGGATTGAGCACAGTGCTGCTTTTTCCTTCTATAAAAACCCCGATTATTTTGACCCCGAGAACATTTTAAAACTGGCTATCGGAGCGGGTTGTAACGGTGTAGCCTCGACCTTCGGAGTATTAGGCTTATACGCGCGAAAATATGCGCATAAAATACCATTTATTGTGAAGATAAACCACAATGAATTACTATCCTACCCGAATTCCTACGACCAAAATTTGTTCGGAAAAGTCAAGGATGCTTGGGACATGGGCGCAGTTGCCATCGGGGCCACCATTTATTTTGGATCCAAGGAAAGTAATCGACAGTTAAAAGAGATTGCGGAGGCCTTTGCCCAGGCACATAGCTTCGGTATGGCCACAATCTTGTGGTGCTACACTCGTAACGACGCTTTCAAAACGGATAAAGAGGACTACCACACAGCAGCAGATTTAACGGGCCAAGCCAACCATCTTGGAGTTACGATACAGGCCGATATCATCAAACAAAAATTGCCTACTACAAATTACGGTTTTAAAAACCTTCAATTCGGGAAATATGACGATGCCATGTACGAAACCCTAACCACCGAACACCCCATCGATTTGTGCCGTTTACAGGTCGCCAATTGCTATATGGGCAAAATAGGACTAATCAATTCCGGTGGGGGTTCCAAAGGAGCATCCGATATGAGCGAAGCCATCACAACCGCAATCGTAAACAAACGGGCCGGAGGCTCCGGTCTTATTTTGGGGAGAAAGGCTTTTCAAAGACCTTTTAAGGATGGAGTGGAACTATTGCAGGCAGTTCAAAGTGTTTATTTGGAGGAAAAAATCACAGTAGCATAAAACAGATATAATAATGCTTGATACGGAAATAAAATCATTAAAATCCCTAAACCGCTACCTGCAAAAGTTGGTTGAAAATCGACTTTGGCTCAAGGTTATCATTGCTTTGTTTCTCGGTGTTGGTGTTGGGCTGTTGTTAAGCCCTCAAAATGGTTGGATCACCAAAAGCACTGCCGATGCTGTAGGGAATTGGTTGGCCCTGCCGGGAATGCTCTTTCTTAAATTGGTACAGATGATCATGATTCCCCTGATCGTGGCTTCCATCATTACGGGCATCGTCAGTAACGATAAGGAAAATCTCAAACGGCTGGGCGGCGGTGTGTTTCTGTATTTTATATCAACAACAATTATATCCGTAACCATAGGTACAGTACTTGCACTGATCTTTAGACCCGGAAAGTATCTGCATCAACAGGCAGAAGTCGATCATGCAAATGCATTGGCCGGTACCACCGAAAGTTCGGAACTTTCCTTTGGAATAAACGATATTCCGAATGCCATAACAAATTTGTTGCCCGACAACCCATTGGCATCCATGGTAAGCGGCGAAATGTTGAGTATCGTAATTTTTACAATTATAATAGGTGTTGCCGTTTTATCGCTGACCGACGACTTTCTCAAACCGGTAAAGTTGCTGTTGGGGGCCATCCAGGAAATCTGTATGACGGTGGTCAAATGGGCCATGTTATTGGTTCCGATTGCCGTATTCGGTTTAATGGCACAGCTAACTTCGAGCGTTGGCCTGAACTCCTTAGCGGGTTTGGGCTTTTATGTGCTCGTAGTACTGATAGGATTGCTAATATTGATCGGTATTTACCTCGTGTTGGTAAGCATACTTGGCCGCAGCAATCCATTTAAATTTTTACGTAAGATAACTGATGTCCAACTTTTGGCATTCTCTACAACAAGCTCTGCCGCAGTAATGCCCTTATCGCTAAAAACAGCAGAGGAAGAACTCAAAGTGGATGCCTCCATCAGTAATTTTATAATTCCCATCGGAACCACCGTAAATATGGATGGAACAGCCCTTTATCAGACCATTACGACTTTATTCATAGCCCAGGCATACGGACTTGAAATGGGCCTTCTAAATATTATTGTTGTCATAGTTACCATAGTTGCCGCCTCCATTGGAACTCCGGCCATACCGGGAGGAGGGGTCGTGATTTTGGCTTCCGTGCTATCCAGTGTCGGAATTCCGGCCGAAGGAATTATTATAGTCATTGGGGTAGAGCGCCTGCTTGGCATGTTCCGGTCTGCGGTCAATGTTACCGGTGACCTAACGGCTTGTATGGTTTTCAATCGTTTTTATGGAAAAATACCCGATTTGATTACCGCTAACCTTAAAACTACAGAATCATGATTACTAATATTAAACATATCGGGGTGTTTACCTCTGGAGGAGATTCCCCGGGAATGAATGCAGCTCTATTTGCCATAGCAAAAACAGCCGAAGTCAACAAGATAAAGTTAAGTGGCTTTCGCAAAGGCTATGAAGGCCTGATCGACGGAGATCTGATCGATCTAGAAACCCGTGAACTTCAAAAGCTGGTGCATAGGGGCGGTACTTTTCTTAAGACCGCACGTAGCGCAAGATTCCTTACAAAGGAAGGAAGACAGCTCGCCTTGGAAAACCTTCAAAAAAATAATATTGATGCGCTGATTGCTATAGGTGGCGATGGAACGTTTAAAGGTTTGTTGGCTTTTTCTGAAATATGTGATCTCCCTTTTATAGGTATTCCCGGAACCATAGACAATGATTTGGCCGGCGCGGATTTTACGCTGGGTTTCGATTCGGCGGTAAATACAGCTATTGAAAATATTGATAAAATAAGGGACACGGCCGAAGCGCATAACCGAATATTTCTAATCGAGGTAATGGGTAGAGACTGCGGATATATAGCCATCAATTCTGGATTGGGGGTAGGTGCGGATGCCATTTTAGTGCCCGAGAGCGGACAAGATTTTGTCCGCTTGCTCGAAAAGGTAAACCAGTATGACAGTGAAGAAGCTTTCATCGTAGTGGTTGCCGAGGGCGATGAATTGGGGGTTGAAATTGCTGCATCAAAAATCAAGGAATTGAATTCCAAGGTGGACCTACGCATAACAAAATTAGGTCATGTTCAGCGCGGTGGAAACCCATCCGCCTCCGATCGAATGCTGGGAATACGATTAGGTGTGGCATCCGTAAAAGCGTTGCTGGACGAAAAGAAGAATGTTATGGTAGGAATTCTAAATAATAAACTGAGTCTAACGCCTTTTGAACAGGTGGTAAAACAACACCAAGTAAATAATGAATTGTACGAACTCGTAAAGATTTTCGGCAAATAAAATAGCAAGAGTAAATGAAGACAACCGTATTCAGTACCCATAAGTTCGAAGAGCCGTATTTGACATCCGCCAATGAGAGCAAGCATGAATTGAAACTGCTTGAAGCAAGACTGTCCGAACACACCGTTCCCTTGGCAAAAGGAACCGAGGCCATCAGCTTGTTCACAGGGGATGATGCCTCCGCTAACGTACTAGAAAAATTAGGTGCGTTAGGAGTCAAATTTATAGCCCTTCGTTCGGCAGGCTACAACCATGTGGATATGGAAAAGGCCGATGAAATGAACATCAAGGTGGCTCGTGTTCCTGCATATTCTCCTTACGCCATAGCGGAACACACGGTTGCGCTCATATTGGCTTTGAACAGAAAATTGATAAGGGCGCACAGTAGGATACGTGAACAGAATTTCTCGTTGAACGGACTCACAGGGTTTGACGTGAATGGAAAGACCGTCGGGGTAATGGGCACAGGAAAAATTGGGGCCGTACTCATTAAAATACTTCACGGCTTTGGCTGTAAAATTTTGGCCTATGATGTCAACAAGGACGAAGGCCTAGTAGAAAAATTTGGTGTCCGCTATACCGACTGCAAAACGCTATGCAGCGAATCGGATATTGTCAGCCTTCATGTGCCTTTGACCCCCGAAACCAAGCATTTGATTAATGCCGAACATATTTCACTTATGAAGCAAGGCGTCATGCTAATCAATACTAGCCGTGGAGGATTGGTGGACACCAAAGCGGTCATTGAAGGGTTAAAAACGGGAAAAGTCGGGTATTTTGGAATGGATGTTTATGAGGAAGAGGAAGGACTCTTCTTTGAAGACCATTCAAACGAAATACTTCAAGATGATGTAATCGCACGTTTAATGACCTTCAACAATGTTCTGATAACAAGCCATCAAGCATTCTTGACCGATACGGCATTAACGAACATTGCGGACACTACCATATATAATCTGGATTGTTTTGAAAACCAAATACCTTCTGGAAATGAAATTGTGCGGACCAATTAACACTAAAAAATTATGTTAAAAATAATTATTTTTTGGTATAGATCAATGGCGGCAAAAGCGGCCAAAAGGGTTCTTAAGGGGGATTTTAAGGATGTTGAGATTAAAGCAATCCTCGCGGGCTATTGGTCACGTTACAAGTTGTTGAGGAAAAAAATTGATAAGGAGCCGACCTTTGGAGGAACACTGATGGTGCATCTTGCGGCAATGTCAACTGCTTTTTATCAAGAATTGACTCAAATGGGGGTAAGTGATGCTAAAACCACCCAATACTTTTATGATTTAGCCTGGAGGGTTTATAAAGTTATGGGGGGATTTTCTTGGACCCTAACAGGATTAAGATATCAAAGTAAAGCAAAAAGGTTAGCGTATGCTACCCAACTCTTCAGATTGTTCCCATTTAATAGCCCTTCCTATAAATGGGAAAATATTCCACAAACAGACAATTCTGTTTGTTTTAATTGTACAAAATGTCCGGTGGCTGAATATTTTGAAGCGAAAGGACTTTCAGAGTTCTGTGTACAAACATGGTGTTCACTGGATTTTCCTTTGGCTGAAATGTGGGATTCTAAGTTAGAACGTACCAACAGTATCGCCGGAGGAGCAAAAGTTTGTGATTTTAAATGGAAACCAAACAATTAAAAAAATAGAAAAATGAAAAATATACTCGTACCTACGGATTTCTCCGAAAACTGCAACAAAGCAGCCGATTTGGGCATTGAAATGGCCAAACTATATAATGCTGAAATACATTTCTTTCACTTGATACATACCCCCGTAGACTGGGTAAAACTGGACAAGCTAAAGGAGAAAAGATACCCAAAGACCTTGAGAGAGATTGGGGCAGCCAAATCCGAATTGCGCGAATTGGAAAAAAAGGCGGAGAAGCAAAATCTAAAGTGCTTGACTTTTTTGGAGTATCAGGTTGAGACCACCAATATTTTAAGACATTCCGGTCATTTCCATCATGATTTTATTATCACGGGGAGTAGCGGCACCAAAGGCACAGCACGGGAACTGTTTGGCAGTAATGTTGAAAAAATTGTACGAAAATCCGATGTCCCCGTAATCGTCGTTAAAGAGGACGAAGTTTCCTTTCCTTTTAAAAATATAGTATTTGTTTCTGATTTTATGGAGGATGTGAG
>TARA_R110000765_G_scaffold64650_4_pt1 | contig 17706 bp, 16 predicted proteins | sample TARA_R110000765 | Tara Oceans TARA_R110000765 (sample SAMEA4398168) | marine metagenome | biome: Polar Biome; feature: [MES] marine water layer (ENVO:01000295) within the mesopelagic zone...; material: water (ENVO:00002006), including particulate matter (ENVO:01000060) such as...... | reverse complement strand
CGTCGTTGGTATGAAACTGAAAAAACAACACTAGATGCTGATATTGGCCCAGGTTTTAAACGCGATGTTGTCAGTGCAACTGACACTGATCCCGAAGAAATCAATACTGCCTTTATTGTTCAAGCCCAAGCTTTATATACACGTGAAATTAATGAGCACGTTTTATTTAAGCAGTTATTAGTAGCAAAGTATGCTCCAAAAAGTGATGCAAACAGTACTTATAAAGCAAGAACGTCTATTTCTACAAAGTTACTTGAAACACTACAACTTAAATTTAGCTTTACTGTAGATTACAATACTGACGTTGATGAAGATAAAGAAAATGTTAACACTGAAACAGCAATGACTTTAGTTTACAGCTTCTAATTATCTAACTAGAAATTATTTTAGTCAGAACATTACCATTGAAAAAGCCAGCAGTTTTTAACTTGCTGGCTTTTTAATTTTTGAATCAACACACCCTATTTACTTTCTTAAACCTAACCTACTTACTAATCTAAACACTACTGCACTTAAGGCTAATGTCGCCACTATTGCCGCACCGCTAGGTAAATCGAAAGTTGCTGACATATACAAGCCTAGTAAATACCCAACTAAACCTACACCGTAAGCCCATAACAATACCCGAGTGCCCTGTAATTTATTAATTGCTAAAGCAGGTAATATTAAGGTACTAAAAACAAGATAAACCCCAACAAGCTCAACGGATAATGTTATAACCACAGCAAATAATAAATAGAAAGCAGCTCCATCTAAAATTTTAGGTCGGTAAAGTATTAACGCAAGTATGGCACTATAGACTATCGTTGGTAATAACAGTTGCTGCCAACTTACCCAAAGAATTTGACCTGACATTAGTTGTTTAAGTAACTCTGCACCATGTGGATCATTAGATAACAACAACATAGCTGTCACAGCAGATAGAACGTAAAAACAACCGATCATCGCCTCTAGCTCTTCTGCCATATATTTGGCTAATAAGGCAATAATGCCTGCCCCTGCTAATGCAAATAGGCCTGGGATCCAAATATTTGCATACGCAAGCTCAGCAAGATCATGATCCATACGCACAACTATCGCTCCTAAAGCCGCTATTTGTGCAATAGCTAAATCTATAAAAATAATACCACGCCTTAATACTTGTTTACCCAATACAACATGAGTTGAAAGTACTAAAATACCCGCAGCGAATGCAGGTAACAGTATAGTGAGTAATTCATAATCCATCGATAATACCTGTAGCTTTAAATGCTATTTTTTAGGGTGATTTACTTTAATTAATAGGTCTAAAGCACTGTCATACAAGCTGAATAAATCATCACTTTGCTGATTACCACCGACCGATAAAGGTAGCACAACAACAGGTAAATTCGATTTTTCTGCTAACCAGTTCGCTCCACGTTGATCTTGGTAAGAAGCCACAACGATTGCCGATATATCACCTTGGTTAGCTAGTTTTAACAAACTTGCAAGGTGGCTACTTGTTGGCGGCAATCCCGGTTTGGGCTCTAAATCAGCAACAGAATCAATACCTGTAAAATCAAATAAATAACGAAATGTTGAGTGATAGGCAATAACTTTCATGCCCTGCAACGTCGCCACTTTTGACTGCCATTGTGTCCTCGCCAATTGCCAACGATTCACAAAGCTTGATAACTGCTGCTGATACACATCGCTTTGCTTTGTATCTAGCTGAATTAACTTCTCTGTTAGTGCCTTCGCAATGTCGAGAACACGCTGTGGTGAAAAATGTAAATGTGGATTTCCAGCACTATGAACATCACCCATGCTGCGATCAACATTACTCATTTGGTCTAACGTTTCGACATGATCAGCGGCAAAAAATAAGCCATCTTCTGTGTTACGTACTCGAGTATTAGCCGATTTCATTTGCAACATAGGTAACCAACCTATCTCTAAATCAGCCCCAGCACAGATCACAAGATCTGCTTGGCGCATTTTAGCAATCAGGCTAGGTCGCGCTTGTACTTGATGTGGATCTTGCATAGCGGTTGTTGCAGTATAAATTTTCGCTGAGGGAGCAAGCTCTTTTGCTAAAGCAGCATACTCTGGCTCACATGCAAAAATATTCATTTGCGCGAAAGCACTTTGGCTCAACGTCAGTAAAGCACTGCTAAGCAGTAATTTAAAATTGATGTGCATTATGTGCTCCTAGTGCCATTACATATTGCAAAGTAATAACATTGTCATTTTCAGCATTATCAAAACCAATATTACTCTGATGACTAAATTCAACTCTAACGGTTGAGAAGTGACTATTGTGCCAAGCAACACTTAGCTCAGTTTCTTTTAGGGTTTGTTGATCGAAATGTTCTTCGTGTAGTACTTGAGTATTTAATTTTCCGTATCGCAGTCCTGCTGACCAACTTGGTGAAAATTGATAGACTCCACTAACATACCAAGCTTGATGATAATCATTAACACTACCTTCTTCGTCATGTTCTGCTGACAAATGCTCTTCATCAAGGTCTGGCACCATAAAATCACTCACCCTAAAATATTCAGCACTGAGCGTTAAATGTTGATATTTATAGTTACCATTTGGCGCCCACTTATAAACAAAATCAGCCACAAAGGTATTTTTACCTGTATAGCTAGCAGAGTGTGCATGCGCTTCTTCACCTTCTTCACCTTCTTCACCTTCTTCATCGTGTTCTTCAGGCGTTAACAGACCATTTTCATTGCGTAGGTAACTTGCCCCCAACTGCCATGAACTTTCAATACCAATATCACCACCTATTTTTGTAAACGCCGTATAAACGCCCGTGCTATCAAATTCGCGCTCACCTGACTCATCTTCAGCTCGTAAACTATCACCTGAAAAAACTTCAGCTCCCATCGTCCAGTACAAATCTGTTGGTGCTATATAGCTTACTCTTAAGCCATCATCGAAATAATGTCCGCCTAGAAATGCACGATATGCACTCGGTCTACTGGTAAAAGCGTCAGTATGAAGATGTTGATTATTTAAATAGCCAATATCAGATAAGAATCGCCCTGCTCGAACAGTAAATCCATTCGGCAATGCCATTGTTTGTATAAAAGCTTCTTCGACATTAACTTCGGTTTCACCTTCATGTGATTCAAAAACAGTGGTGAGTTTACCAAAAAACATATCATCGATACTGGCACTAAACGCTAACTCAGTTTCACCTAAGCCAAAGCCTTTTGCTCTTTCGGTCATTAGACGATCTTCACTCTGATAGTAGCCATCTAGCACAGCACTGACAGTAAGGTTAGACAGTGTCGGCGTTTGTGCGAATGATAGTAAAGGCAAAGCGCCAGATAAGATTAAAGCAGCCGTTACTTTAGTCGGGTTAATAGTCGCTAAGCAGCCAGCGATATCAGTAGATACAAAAGTCGAAACACGTTGGAAATTTTTCATTTGGAAATCTCTAAAATAAATTATATACGAATACAACAACCCACTTACTCAATTGGCAAGTTGGTTTTGTAAAAATAGCTTGTTAAATAATTAGGTTTAAAGCGTTTTGGGAGGTGCGCGGCTATGATAATTAACACGTTGAATTAGTGCTAATTTTGGTTCAACAGTAACGATTGTTTCTACTTGCTGAACATTAAAGTCAAGTGTGGCGTTTTGCTGTGGTAGTACTTGATCGAATTGATGTTGATGAAAACACAACGTACAGTGTTTTTTAACACCATCATCTATATGTTCAACACTATGCGCAGCAGCAGCCACAGACAATACTAACAATATAGCGCTAAGCCATATTGCGATAAATCGCCTATTAGTTACTGAAAGGAACATTTGTGTTATCCAAAGTATAAATCAAAATCGGCATTAGTCTACGCGACTTACAACTGCGTATGCAAGCTACTGATCAGTCACTTAACACATAAAAAAGCAATTTAGTCGCATTTATGCTGTTTACTTCGTTGTTAAAATAATCTTTAAAAACGAAGTAAATACAAAAGTTGTTATTTATTTTGTGCGTTTATTAACTCGTAAGCTGCTTGAATGTCTTGTGCTTTTTGTTTTGCCGTTTCCATCATCTCAGGAGGTAAACCTTTAGCTACCAGTTTATCTGGGTGATGTTGCGACATAAGTTTACGATAAGCTTTTTTAATATCACTCGCTGAATCTTGTTCTGTAACACCTAACACTTTATAGGCGTTTTCAAGTTGCTGACCCGACTGTGCAAAGCTATGAGTTCCACCTCTTTGCCCTTGTTGATGAAAACTAGCCCCTGCAATTATCATCTCTAATAATTTATCTAATTCATGTGCAGAGTAGCCTAAGCCTTGAGCAACTTGGTGCAGTGCTTCTCGTTCATCTTCATCTAGGCTTCCATCAGCGAAAGCCACTTGAATTTGAATTTCTAAAAAAAGTAACAATAAATCCTGACGATTTCCAACGACAGATCTTAGTTCGGTTAATCGTTCGGTAACTGGAAAGCCTGTTGTTTTTCCATCTCTAAATGCATCTTGAGCTTGTTGACGCATTGCACCTTGTAACCCCAACTTATCCATATAAGCTGTAGCAAAAGCAATTTCATGCTGGGTAACCTGCCCATTAGCCTTAGCAATAAAACCCATAACTGAAAAGCTGCTATAGAAAAATATTGCTTGGCGGTCGGCATCCGATTTAGCACCACCTAAGTTGTTAAAATTAAGCCCTATACCTTTATCAAACCGATGTCCGAGCCAAGCGCCCAATAACGCACCGAAAATATTTTTACTCAGCATCAAGCCAAATAAAAATCCTAAAACTTTACCCCAAATTCGCATCGTAAAACTCGATAATTAATTAATTATAAAATGGTTAAATAGTGTTTAGCTCAGCTAAACGTTCTGGTGTTCCAACATCTGTCCAAGCGTTAGTCATTAAACTCGCTGACACTTTACCTTGTTCAGCCCCAGCCCTTAACATAGGTGCTAAAGGTTGTATAAGTTGTTGTTCTTGAACTGGTTGTAACAAAGTCGATTCTTGTGTTGCAGCATCTTGCTTAAAAAAACTTTTTCTGTAAAGAGCAATACCACTAAAAGTGTATGTTTCATGATGGTTGTTTTTAGGGTTAGTTAATACCCCTTCAACAAGTTGAAAGTCACCTTTAGGGTTATGCTCTGGATTATTAACCAATAACAAATGAGCGTTAAACTCTTCACCTAAACGTGGTAATTGCTTGAGATTAAAATCGCAATAAATATCACCATTAATCACCATAAAAACATCATTTTCATGTTCAACTAACATCGGCAATGCTTTTATAATACCACCGGCTGTTTCTAATGCTACAGGCTCTTCGCTATAACTTATATTCGCCGAAAATTGCTGACCGCAACCGAGATAATCTACAATTTTTTGACCTAGCCATGCATGGTTAATTACAATATCTTTGATACCCGCCGCCACTAAGTTTTTTATATGGTGCACTATCAACGGCAAGCCATTCACTGTTAACAGTGGTTTAGGGCAGTTATCAGTTAGTGGTCGCATTCGCTCGCCTCTACCTGCTGCTAATATCATAGCTTTCATGAAAAACTTTCCAAAATCTTACTTAAAAATAAGCACATTATGTTATTTGTTGAGCGCAGGTATTACCCGCTTACTGACTAACTCATGTAAAAAAGTGAGTTTATCATATTGTGCGCTAACATCTTGTATGTAGCTCAAGGTAAGTGGAATATCAGCTAAATATCCTGATTTACTGTCTCTGTGATAGAGGCGTGCAAAAATACCACTCGCTTTTATATGGCGCTGCAATCCAGTTAAATCAAACCAATATTGCCATTTTTCTTTTGTTAGGGTTTCGTTTGGAAAATAATTTTGCACTTGTAAGCGATAATCTTCTATTAAAGGTGCTATAAGCTGGTTTGGCCAACGTACGTAACAATCCCTTAATAAGGAAACCAAGTCATAGATAACGGGCCCTTCTACAGCATCTTGAAAGTCAATAATACCCAGTTCATCATTACTAAGCTGCATAATATTTCGGCTGTGGTAATCGCGATGCATAAATACTTTAGGTTGCTCAACCATGGCTGAAACTAATTCATCAAAGCAACAGGTTAATGCAATTTTCTCATCTGCAGTTAAATAAATAGCTAAATGTTTTTCGAGTAGCCATTCAGTAAAGATGCTCAGTTCTGTGAAAATAAATTTTTCATCATACAAAGGTAAAGTCGACACAGATACCGATGAACATGTTAGCATTTTATCTAATTCTACTATCGCTTTAGCGTAATATTTCTGCATGTTATCACTTGATAATCGTTCAGATAATACCATGTCGCCAAAATCGCTAAGACAAAGAAAACCTTGTTCGAGATCCGCATGGATAATGTTAGGTACATTAACGCTAACATCTTTCAAAATTTCCTGAACGTTTAAAAAAGCTTGGTTATTTGATAGTTTTACCGGCGCATCAACCGCAATATAACTTTTACTTTGGTATGCAAAGCGAAAGTAACGTCGAAAACCGGCATCACCTGTAAGTGGTAATAAGTTGATTTTTTGCGTTGAAAACTGACTTTCAAGCCAATGTGATAAGGCTGTAGTTCTTAAATTACTCAATAGAAAATATCTCTAAAAAATGATAGTGCCAATATAACTAATTCGCAGGCTAAAGAAAATTGCTATATTATTACCGCCTTTAGCGTTAAAATGCCGAACTAAACTAGGCTTTGTATTTTTCAAGTTAATTACCCGGATTATAAATGCGTTTTTCCTTACACAAAACCCCCTTTCTCTGCCTAATAGCATTTACCTTTGGTAGTAAGGCGCAAAACATTGAAATAAATACAAATATTGCTAGTCAGTGCCCTATTCCATTTTACGCAAATATTGCAGAAGAAACCGGTAAGCAGGCAAACGACAGCTTTACTATTTTATCTTCTACTTCAAATATTAAAAAAGGTGAATATGCTACGTTTACCGGTGGTGTTACCTTATTAAATCAAGATAAATCAATTGTTGCAGATGAATTATCCGTTAATAGAAATACATCTACAGTTAACGCTAATGGTGATATTCACTTTCAAAACAAAGGTATAGATATTTTTGCCGACACGCTTAATATAAATCAATTAAAAAAGTCCACGGCGTTAACATCAACTTCATATCAACTAAACGGCTCTGCTGGGCACGGAAGTGCAAAAGAAATTAATATTGATGGAAATGGAAAAACGATGAGTTTTATCGACTCAAGTTTTACCACTTGTTACGATCCTGTGCCAGATTGGCAGATGCGCGCAAGCGAGATTACCATTTCTTCAGATAAAAAATCACTTGAGGCATATAACGCTCGTTTTAGTCTTTTTGATGTGCCTATTTTATATATTCCTTATTTAACCATGCCTATTAGTGATGAACGCCAATCAGGTATGCTATACCCTAAAATTAGCACTTCAAATAGCTCAGGTTTAGAAGTTGAAATTCCTTATTATGTCAATATATCAGAAAACATGGATGCCACTATTACACCACGCTACATGTCTGATAGAGGCACACAATTAATTACAGAGTTTCGATATTTAGAAGGCTTACAGTCAGGTCAACTTGATATTGAATACCTCAATAAAGATAAAAAACTTAACAATAACGATGATTCACGTTATTTAGCCAGAATTCAACATATTGGTACTTTCTCAGAAAGGTTTAGAGCCCATGTAGACTACACGACCATTAGTGATGATAATTACTTAGTGGATTTAGGTAGTAGCCAATTTAACTCTAACGATGCATATCTCTATCAAATAGGTGAATTGGCTTATTTCGCAGAAAATTGGCAAACCACCCTAAAATTACAAGATTTTGAATTATTAGGTAATCATCAACAAAGTTATAAAACCTTGCCTCAAATAGAAGCGAGGCGCCAACAAACTTTTGATGACTTTGATGGTATCTTTGATGTTTATGGCGAATTTTCTAGCTTTGATACACCAGATTTAACCAAGCCAACAGCGCAGAGATACCATGTAGAAGCTGGTTTACTTTACCCTATGGTTACACCTGCATGGTTTTTAAATTCAGAACTCAAAGTTCTGCAAACTAATTACATTCAACAAAATATTGGTAATAACAGCCTGCTAGAAAAAAATATTAATAGAACGTTGCCTAAAATACGATTGCATGGTGGTGTCAATTTTGATCGTAACATCGCCTTATTTAATAGCGAGTACAACCAAACACTTGAGCCACAGTTACAGTACCTTTATATCCCTGAAAAAGATCAAAGCAACATTGGTATTTACGACACAACTCTATTGCAAGATGACTATAACGGTTTATTCCGTGACCGTCGCTTTAGTGGCATAGACAGAATAGCACAAGCCAATCAGGTTTCGTGGGGGGTAACAAGTCGGTTATTAAATGCTGAAAATAACGAAATGTTGCGTTTTAGTTTGGGCCGTATAGTTTATTTAAATGAAAGTAACTTTGATGAAGCAAATCAAGACACCTTAGTAGATAAGTCAGCATTAGCAGCCGATATTTTCCTTCATTTAAGTCGAAACTGGCAGTTTAGTTCTGACATTCAATATAATACCGATTTAGGCGTGACCAATAAAAGTCAAACCACTTTAGATTACTTATTTAGTAATAATCAAACAATTCAATTGAACCATCGATATACTCGCGATGTCTCAGGAGAGTCATTAGAACAAATGTCGTTGGCGGCAAATGTTAAAATTGCCCAGCGGTGGCAACTTGTAGGGCGGTTTACACAAGACTTACAAGGCAAACGCAGTATTGAAAGCTATGCAGGTCTTGAGTACAGCAGTTGTTGTTGGGGGATACGTTTTACGTACCATCGCAATATTAACTCTAAAATTGAAGATGACCTGAACATAAATGAAAACCGCGATGCATTTGATAGCAGTTTTAATATTCAATTTGTATATAATGGCATAAATAGCAATAAATCTTCCGACAGTGTTGGAGATATGCTTAATTCAAGTATATTCGGCTATAAACGCCCTTACTTCCTCAATAACTAATTAAAAGAAATATACGTTACATGAAAAATTCATTGAAATTATTACTTCTTAGCTCGGTGTTTATTTTAAGCTCATATGAACAGAGTATAGCTGCTGAAGTTGAGCTAGACCGAGTAGCAGCCGTGGTTAATAGTGGTGTGGTATTAGAGTCTGAAGTTAAAGATCTTATTACTTCTATTACCCTACAAGCAAAAAAGAATAACCAAACATTACCTTCTGATCGCGCATTGCGAATTCAAGTAATGGATAAGTTAATTAATGACGCAATAATAGCTCAATTAGGTGAGCGCATGGGTGTTCAAGTGAGTGATGCTCAGCTTGACGAAACCTTGTCTAATTTAGCAAAAGATAATAATCAAACGCTTGATTCATTCCGTCAAGCGCTTGTTGCAGACGGTTTAGTTTACGAGAAGTATCGTGAAAGCGTTCGTAATGAGTTAATTGCAGGAGAAGTAAGACGCGCAAGTTTACGTCGTCGTATTTATATTTCACCTCAAGAAATTACTAACTTAATGTCAGTAATGAAAGAGCAAACTAATGCTGACGTTGAATATCGCTTAGGTCATATCTTGATCGAGTTCCCTAATAATCCAAAGCAAGCAGATATTAATGCGGCTAAAGTACGTGCTGATAAAGTACTAGAGTTATTAGATAGCGGCAGCGATTTTACCAATATTGCAATGACATCATCTGGTGGCTCGAACGCTCTTGAAGGTGGTGATTTAGGTTGGAAAACCATTAATGAAATGCCAACATTATTTTCTGAACTCGTTGCAGGTCAAGAAAAAGGCAGTGTGTTTGGTCCAATACGCACAGGTTTAGGTTTTAGTATCGTGAAATTAGTCGATGTTCGTGGTCGTCAGGTTGTCGAAATTGAAGAAGTCAAAGCCAGTCACATATTGATTAAACCTTCAATTATATTAAGTGAAGCAAAAGCAGAAGCCTTACTACAAAGTTTTGTTGATAAACTAAACGCTGGTGAAGCCGACTTTGCCGAACTGGCTAAAGAACATTCTGAAGGACCTACATCGGTTCGTGGTGGTGACTTAGGTTGGTCAGAGCCAAGTAAATATGACCCAGCATTTTCCGAAGCATTAGCCAGTTTAGATATCGACGAAGTTCATAAACCATTTCGTTCATCATTTGGTTGGCATATAGCTAAATTAACTGGTCGTAGAACATTAGACGCCACCCAACAAATGAATGAAAACAGAGTATACCAACTGCTTTATAACCGTAAATTCGGTATGGAAGGGGCTCGTTGGATTAAAGAACTACGCGATGAAGCATACATAGAAATTATAGAAACAGGTAAAAAGTAGTGTTAAAACGAATTGCAATAACGCCAGGCGAGCCTGCAGGCATTGGCCCAGACCTGATGATAAAAGTAGCACAGCGAGATTGGCCAATTCAGATGGTTGCTGTCGCATCTCCTGAGTTATTAATTGCAAGGGCAAAGCTATTAAACCTGCCGATCACCATCAAGCAATATAACGTCAATGATGAAGTAACATCACATAAAGCGGGAACGCTTCTTGTGTTACCTGTGCCATTAGAAGATGTTTGCGAAGCTGGTGTTGCTAACCCTAATAATGGCCGCTATGTGGTTGAAACTTTGCGTATTGCGAGTGAAAAAAACATTTCAGGTGAATTTGACGCCGTTGTTACTGGCCCTGTACATAAAGGGTTAATTAATAAAGCAGGAATCGCATTTAGTGGCCATACAGAATACTTTGCTCATGAAGCGAATTGCTCTGACGTTGTCATGATGCTAGCCACTGAAGGGTTAAGAGTTGCACTGGTAACTACACATATTCCTTTAGCTTATGTGTCTAAAGCCATTACCCACGAAAGGCTTCAAAAAGTTTCGCGTATATTGCATAAAGATTTAATCAAGAAGTTTGGCATCCCTAACCCCAAAATTTATGTTTGTGGTATTAATCCGCATGCGGGGGAAGATGGCCACCTTGGTCGTGAAGAAATCGATGTAATGATCCCGGCATTAGAAGAATTACGTTTAGAGGGTATGAACCTAATTGGTCCATTACCTGCTGATACAATTTTCCAAGCTAAATACTTAAATGACGCTGATGCGATTTTAACCATGTTCCATGATCAGGGTTTACCGGTACTTAAATATAAAGGTTTTGGCGCTTCAGTTAATATTACCCTTGGATTACCATTTATTAGAACATCGGTAGATCATGGTACGGCGTTTGATTTAGCCGGCACCAATCAGGCAGATGCTGGTAGCTTTTATGAAGCTATAAATACCGCGATAACATTGGCTAATAACCATGACAAAGATGCATTAGAGCAGACAAAACTATGAGCAAAAATTCCCACTTAGGTCATCAAGCTAAAAAACGCTTCGGTCAAAACTTTTTACACAATGAAGCTATTATTAGCGATATTGTTGATGCTATTAACCCAGAGCCTGGTGAAAACTTAGTAGAAATTGGCCCAGGTCTAGGCGCACTTACCGAGCCTGTTATCGAACGAGCTGGTCACCTTAATGTAGTTGAGTTAGATAGGGATTTAGCGCACAGACTTCGTCATCATCCATTTTTGGCTTCAAAGCTCACCATACATGAAGAAGATGCTTTAAAGTTCGACTTTGCTCAACTTGCTAGTAGCGAAAAGCCATTACGCATTTTTGGTAATTTGCCATATAACATTTCAACGCCGCTTATTTTTCACTTGCTCACGTTTAAAGACAAAGTAAAAGATATGCACTTTATGCTACAAAAAGAAGTAGTCGAGCGTATGGCATCAGGTGAAAACTGCAAAGCTTTTGGGCGCTTATCAATTATGACCCAATATCAATGCCAAGTGATACCTGTAATGGAAATTGGGCCTGAAGCGTTTAAACCTGCACCAAAAGTAGATTCTGCTATTGTCAGATTAATACCGCATAAAACCATAAAAAATCCTGTTAAAGATATTAACTCGCTTAACAAAGTTTGTTTGGCTGCATTTAATCAGCGTAGAAAAACGATTCGAAACAGCTTTAAAAAACTGATTTCTGCTGAGCAATTAACAGCGTTAGGCATAGATCCTGGACTTCGCCCTGAAAACTTAGCTTTAGCAGATTTTGTTATGTTAGCGAATTTTGTCACTGACAACCCGGTAGAACTAGATAATGAGTAATGACAAAGTGGCAACAGCCGCTGATATTGACATTTCTATTGTCACTGACTTCATTGCGCAGCAATCTGTCGAAGCAGAGCAACAATTTGTTTTTAGTTACACTATCACTGTTACAAATAATAGCAGTGAAACGGTACAATTACTGAGTCGATATTGGTTGATTTCTGATGCTAACGGCGAAACTAATACCGTTACAGGTGAAGGTGTTATCGGCCAGCAACCATTTATTAAGCCCGAGCAAAGCTTTACCTACTCAAGTGGCTGCGTGTTGAAGTCTCCTTTAGGTAACATGCAAGGTCACTATCAAATGCAAACACATTCAGCAGCGCTTATTCAAGTTGAAATACCCCCTTTTCGATTAGCAAAGCCTAATATATTGAACTAGAGAACAGTTATGGCTATTTATTTCGTCGGTGATATTCAAGGTTGCTATTACGAACTAGATGCATTGCTGAATCAAGTTGGGTTTTCTAGTAATAGTGACCAACTTTATGTTGCGGGTGACCTCGTCGCCCGTGGGCCTAACTCACTTGAAACCTTACGTTTTATAAAGTCACTTGGTAAAAATGCTAAAATCGTCTTAGGTAATCACGACTTGCATTTACTTGCTGTATATCAAGGGATTAAAAAAGTAAAAAAGCAAGATTTGCTAACAACGTTATTGGCAGCGCCTGATGCAGCCTCGCTAATGCAGTGGTTAATTCAACAGCCATTGATTCAAAAACTCCCCAATGAAGAAACTTACATGAGTCATGCCGGACTCTCGCCGCAGTGGACGCCTAAAGTAGCGATGGAGCAGGCTGAAATAGCGCATCAACACTTAGCTTCTTCAGCAAGCCAAACTTGGCTGCGTAATATGTATGGCGAACAACCTACAAGCTGGCAGAATGCAAATGATGACTTAGAACGATTTAGATTTACTATTAACTCCCTTACTCGCATGCGCTATTGTCATGCCGATGGTAGTTTAGATTTTAACTGCAAAGAAAGCCCTGCTAGCGCACCTAAAACACTCACGCCTTGGTTTGAGTTTCAACATATTTCTCAGCATACACAATGGATATTCGGCCATTGGGCAGCGTTAATGGGAAAATGTCAGCCTGAAAATCTTTATGCTCTAGATACTGGCTGTGTTTGGGGGCAACATATGACGATGTTGAGGTGGCATGATAAGAAAATATTTATCGAGCAATCACACAAAAATCAAAGATAAAGCAGAGCATTAGTTTAAAATGTAATTTAGCTTGTTATACTAAGCCATAATAAACAACCTACATTACCTTGTAGTCTAATAATAATTAATGCTTATATGCTCTTTTAGTTCAATTGACTGATTATAGTGTAAGCAAATAATGACTTAATCAATACCTTGGTGGGCTCTATGAAATTAACCGTAGCGACGAAAATAATTGGTGGCTTTACCATTATTTCACTTTTACTTTTTTTAACCAGCGCAATATCTTGGAATAGCCTAAATACAATTGGTGATGCCACAAAGCAGCAAGATGAACTTGCCATACCGACTTTAAAAGAAAGTAATAAATTAGCAAATGACCTAACCGGCATTGGTAACCTAACACTAAGGGCATACTATCAAACCACACTGGAGCCACTTGCAGCGAACCAAGAAACTTTTGACGCAGACACAAGCAACTTTAGAAAACATTTAAAAAAGCTAAAAAGCATTGTTCAAAACGAACCTAGTTTACTCAGTAACCTCCATAAAATTGATCCTGTTTATAACAAATTAGAAGATGAAATAGAAAGTGTATTAAGCAATAGAAAACTTGCTATAGAGCAACAAATTACCCTAACTGAAAAAATAGATAACATTGAAGAAAGCGCCGACGACACCGCTACTATTTTATTAGACCTTGGTGATCACGAAATGGCTACAACTAAACTACAACGTGCGGTGAGCTTAGCCGAACGTTTAGAAATGTTGCTTAATAGCATAGTAAGTTCATCTTTTGAATATCGTGATGTTAAAGATGAGCAATCTGCATCGCTAGTTACTAACGAAATACAAAACACTTTTATCGATATTGAGAAATCTATTATTGATGTTGTTAGTGAGCTAAAACTACAAAACACACCAAATATTGCAGAAGATTTAACTGATAGCTTTGCAGCGTTAAAAGGTTACATTGCTGGCAATGAGAAAATATTTTCAAATAAAGACAATCAATTAAATGCGATAGCAGCGGCTACTATTAGTTTAAAATTAGCCGAAGATGGCATTTACCGCGCAAATACCATTTTGGCTAAACAAGTTGAATTAGCAAACGAAACAACCATAGCAACAGGTATTTTAATTGAAAAATCAGTTTCTGATGGTACTCGAAATACCTTTATAATCACCTTAATCTCAATCGTCTTAGCAATAGTTATTGCATGGAAAACTTTAACCAGCATTACCCGACCGCTAAGACGTGTAAATGAAATGCTACACATTGTTGCATCAGGTGACTTATCTCGTAAGCTAGATGAAAGTGGCAATGATGAATTCGCTCAACTTTCACACAACTGTAATTTGTTAATAGATAGTCTTCGTACGTTAATACAAAGTATTGTTAGTCGCTCCACTCAACTTGCCACAGCGGCAGAGCAAACGTCAGCAGTAACAGCTCAAAGTACGACAGCAATCGAAGAGCAGCGTGCTCAGGTAGAACAGGCGGCCTCAGCAACAACAGAAATGAGTAGTACGGCACAAAGTGTATTATCGAGCGCGAATGATGCGTTAGGTGAAATCAAACAAGCAGACGATGAAGCAGAGCGTGTTAAAGTTATTTCTGGCCGTAATCGTGCAACCATCGAACTACTTGCTAAAGAAGTTGAATCAGCATCACAAGTGATTAATAAACTTCAACAGGACAGCGCATCTATAGGCGGTATTCTTGATGTTATCAGAAGTATTGCAGACCAAACTAATCTACTAGCATTAAATGCTGCGATAGAAGCGGCACGCGCAGGTGAGCATGGCCGAGGGTTTGCTGTGGTAGCAGATGAAGTAAGAACACTAGCAAGTCGTACTCAAGTCTCTACCCAAGAGATTCAAAATATGATCGAAGTGCTACAAGGTGGCGCAGAAAAAGCGGTTTCTGTGATGGATACCGGTAAAGAACAAGCAACTAATTGTGTTGAGCAAAGTGTCGAAGCTGAAAAAGCACTTGATACCATTACCCATGCAGTTCATGAAGCATTCGACCGCAGTTCTCAAATCGCGACAGCGGCAGAGGAACAAAGTGTTGTTGCTCATGAAATAAGTGAAAACTTAGAGTCTATTGTTGCTATTGCAGAACAAACGACAGCCGGCTCTAAACAAACGGCAGAATCAAGTAGTGAAGTGGCGCGTTTAGCGGAAGAGTTACAACAATCGGTACAAGAGTTTAAACTTTAGTTACTCACAAAAATAACGCATAAAAAAGAGCGCATGAGCGCTCTTTTTTGATCTAACAATACAAACAATCAATGCAATACAATCAATGCAATACAATCAATGCAACAAAATCAAATTATATTTATTGGGAATATATTCCCTAGCTACCTTTAAACTTTTTCATAAATTGAAAAGTCGAGTTGGTATTGATTTTTTTCATCGCTCGGTCGAATATCGCTAGCCACTTTCTTCCAAGCTGCTAGATCATATGCAGGGAAATACGTATCACCATCAATATCCGCATCGATGTGTGTTATATAAAGTCGCTGTGCAGCCGCTAAACAATGTTGATATATTGCACCACCCCCAATAACCATCACTTCTTCACTATCAACTACTAACGCCAAGGCAGCGTCAACGGAATTAACCACTTCAACGCCTGCGACTTGATAGCTCTCGTCTCGAGAAATAACGATATTTTTTCGTCCCGGTAAGGGCCGACCTATCGATTGAAAAGTTTTTCGCCCCATAATAATAGGCTTACCTAAGGTAGTTTTTTTAAAGTAAGCTAAATCAGCGGGCAAGTGCCACGGCATATCATTATTTTTACCGATAACACGATCATTAGCGTGTGCAACTATCATTGAGAGTATGGTCATTTGGGTTATTAATTCTTAAGCAGCGTAATTTAAAAATATTATACGTGATTACCGGCAACAAAAAAGGTGCATTGTATCGCTACAAAGCACCTTTTTTATCGGGGAAAGTAATGTTATAGATTACTTACGATATTCAACTTCTACGTCGTAATCGTCTTCATCCCAATCTTCATCGTCAAGATCATCGGCTAAATCAGCATCAGCTATAGCATCTTCATGATAAGTATCCCATTTAAACTCAACAGTTTTACCATCAATAGGCGCTTCTTCAACCTCTGGAGGTAATGCCTCAATAAAGCTCATAACGCCCTGACACAAATCTTCGGTGCCCATTCTGTTTACTGCTGAAATACTGCGAACCTCACCTTCCCAGCCTAAGCCTTCGATAATGCGATCAGTAACTTCTTTAGCTTCTTCTTCAAGCAATAAGTCTAACTTGTTAAAGACTAACCAGCGTGGCTTTCCTGCTAGTGCTGCAGAATGTGTTTCTAGTTCACCCGCAATGGTTTTTGCATTTTCTAACGGATCAGAGCCATCAACAGGTAAAACATCAACCACATGCAATAAGATACGACAACGCTCTAAGTGTTTTAGAAACTGTGTACCTAAACCAGCGCCGTCAGCTGCGCCTTCAATCAAACCAGGGATATCAGCAATAACAAAACTACGTTGAGCATCTAAACGCACAACACCTAAGTTAGGCACAAGCGTGGTAAACGGATAATCGGCTACTTTTGGCTTCGCTGCAGATACACTGCGAATTAACGTTGATTTACCGGCATTAGGCAAGCCAAGTAATCCAACATCAGCTAAAAGTAATAACTCAAGTTTCAAGTTACGAATTTCACCTGGGGTGCCATCAGTTTTCTGACGCGGAGCACGGTTAGTACTACTTTTGAAACGGCTATTACCTAAGCCATGCCAACCACCTTTAGCGACCAGTAATTTTTGCTCGTGTTGCGTTAAATCACCAAGTTGCTCACCGGTGTCAATGTCCACAGCACGCGTACCAATAGGTACTTTTAGGTACAAGTCTTCTGAACCTTTACCTGTACAATCTCTGCTTCGGCCGTTTTCACCACGTTTCGCGCGATGAAATTTCTCAAAACGGTAATCGATTAGTGTATTCCAGCTTTCATCCGCTAATAAGTAAACGTCGCCACCATCACCGCCGTCACCGCCGTTTGGTCCACCGAACTCGATATACTTTTCTTTACGAAAACTAACAATACCATTACCACCGTCTCCGGCTTCTACGCGAATTTCTACTTCATCTACGAATTTCATGGTGTTTTAAAACACTCCAAAATTTTATTTTCTGCTACATATTATAAATGATTTATTTCAAATAGTATGAACAATGTCATTTTTTATACAATTTGTAACGAGTAGGATAAATTATACCCATGTCATTAATTAGCTGGACTACTTAAAACGTAGGAAAAACAACCAAATACAATGCATTTATTTAATAAAGAGTTTCTCTAATTATTAAATAAATAACGCAACCTTTGGCTGTTTTAACCAAGAGAAATG